>Ga0137310_100144_pt1 | contig 43390 bp, 37 predicted proteins | sample NAcewiD2O_June_2_FD_97183 | JGI IMG/M metagenome (GOLD analysis project Ga0137310, IMG submission 97183) | Mouse cecal microbial communities from Vienna, Austria - N-Acetylglucosamine amended D2O_June | ecosystem: Host-associated > Mammals > Digestive system > Large intestine > Cecum | place...
AAACGAGGAGAAAACCAATGAGTATGGAATCAATTGAACTCCAGGACTGCCCCTTCTGCCATGGACCCGGCGTCCTAGAAGAAGAAGGCGGCTGGTGCCTGTACGTCCAGTGCCTGGACTGCGGATGCCACACGGCAGAACTCTCCTTCCGCTCCGAGGAGGAGCGCCAGGAGATGGCCCGCCGCGCCGCCCGAAGCTGGAACCTGGGCAAGGTCATCTACCCCGGCCCCGGTGACTGATCCCACTGCGCCCCCCAAGCGGGAGGAAGGTGTTGTCCTTCCTCCCGTTATCGTTTATCTTCCCACAAAAATCATAACACTCCTGGGCCGGATGGCAATCCCCGTGCCCGAGAGCCTGCGCCCAGGCAGAAGCTCCTCCTCAAACGTGTCCGTCACCAGCTCCCAGCACATGGACGCCGGTAACTGCGGCAGCTCCACCTGCAACTCCTCCCAATAGGCATTGGAGGCGACATAGATCACCTGCGGCCCCGTCTCCCGCTCCCAGCCCGCAAAAAGGACCCCCACATAGCGGTCGTGGTCGCTGTACGGCTCCTGACGCCACGGCGTCACCCCATGAAAACTGATGTCCGGAAACCCGCTGACCCCATCGGACAGATTGGTCCGCAAGATCCGGTGCTCCATGCGGAAACGGATCATGTGCTGGAAGAACTTGAAAATCTCCTGGTTCTTCTCCAACAAATTCCAGTCCAGCCACGAAGTGATATTGTCCTGACAGTAGGCGTTATTATTGCCAAACTGCGTGTTGCAGAACTCATCCCCCGCCAGGAACATGGGAATGCCCCGGCTGCACATCAAGAGGGCAAAGGCGTTGCGCACCATGCGGCGGCGCAGGGCGTTCACAGCCGGGTCCCTCGTATCCCCCTCTGCGCCGCAGTTCCAACTGTTGTTATCGTTGGCGCCATCCATGTTGTGCTCGCCGTTTTTCTCGTTGTGCTTCTCATTATAGGAGTATAAATCCCAGAGGGTAAAGCCGTCGTGGCAGGTGATGAAGTTCACCGACGCATTTTTGCGGGACTGGGGCTCATAGATATCCCTGGAGCCCACCAGCCGCTGCGCCGCCGCCTGAGCCATCCCCGCGTCCCCCTTCAGATAGCGGCGGATATCATCCCGGTAGCGCCCGTTCCACTCCGCCCAGCGGTTCCACGCCGGGAAGGAGCCCACCTGATAAAGCCCTCCCGCATCCCACGCCTCGGCAATCAGCTTCACATCCCCCAGGATGGGGTCAAAGGCCATGGCCTGGAGCAGAGGCGGCTTGTTCATCGGCGAGCCGTCCTCGTTGCGCCCCAAAATGGACGCGAGATCGAACCGGAACCCATCAATGCGGTACGTGGTCACCCAATAGCGCAGGCAGTCCAGGATCATCTGATGGACGATCGGGTGGTTGCAGTTGAGCGTGTTCCCGCACCCGCTGAAATTGTAGTACTTCCCATCCGGTGTAAGGAGATAGTAGATGTTATTGTCAAATCCCTTGAAGGAAAAGAACGGCCCCTGCTCGTTGCCCTCCGCCGTGTGGTTGAAGACCACATCCAAAAAGACCTCGATCCCTTCCCGGTGGAAGTCCTGGATCAGATTTTTCAGCTCATTGCCCTCCCGGTTATACTCGGTGGTGGCAGTGTAGCTGGTGTTGGGAGCGAAAAAGCTGACGGAGTTATAACCCCAGTAGTTATAGAGCTTGTTGCCATCCACTTCCCGATAGTTCTGCATCTCGTCAAACTCGAAGATGGGCATCAGCTCCACGGCGTTCACGCCCAGACGCTTAAGGTAGGGCAGCTTCTCCCGGAGCCCCGCAAAGGTCCCCGGATGGAGCACCCCGGAGGAGGCATCCTTCGTAAAGCCCCGGACATGGAGCTCGTAGATAATGAGGTCCTCCATGGGAATGAGGGGCAGATGGGTGTCCTCCCAGTCGAAGTCGTCCTTTACCACCCGCGCCTTGTAGTGCTGTCCCCAGGGGGTGGTGTCGCCCCAGCGGCTCTGCCCGGTGACAGCCTTGGCGTAGGGGTCCAGCAGGTACTTGGTGCGGTCAAAGATGAGCCCCTTCTCCGGCTCATAGGGGCCGTCCACCCGGTAGGCGTACTCAAATTCCTCAATGTCCAGCTTGAACACGATCATGGAGTACACATTGCCGATCCGGTAGCTCTGGGGGAACGGGAGCACCGCAAAGGGCTCCTGGGCCCGCCGCTTGAAGAGCAGCAGTTCAATGGAATAGGCCCCGTGGGAGTAGACCGTGAAATTCACTCCTCCGGGGATAGCCGTGGCCCCATTGATCTCGTAGAACCCGGGCCGCACGTCAAACCCGCTGATGGTATCCATGGGCACCAGGTGGATGGTGCGGGGCATGGCAAGCTTTACCACCTCGCCGCTTCCGCTGCCGTCAGGCATCTCGAACAATTTGTCAAACAACATCGCTTCTCCGTCCCTCCGCAGGGAGGCCCCGCGGAATCTTCATAGATTTTCTAAACAAAACGGAGGCCGTCACGACCCGTGGCGGCCTCCGCAAACCTGCGCAACTCGCCGGAGCGTCACTGCGCTCCCTCTTCCTCCTCTTCGGCCTTGTAGTTGCGGCCGAACTGCAGGTCCTCCTTCGGACGGGGCTTGGGCGTGCCGTCCTGCTTCATCATGGTGGTGCGGCCGTTGAGCCGCCCGCCGTCCTCCACCACCAGGGAGACCGTCTCCGCGTCCCCCTCCAGCGTCCCGCTCTTCTCCAGGCGCAGGTGGTCCCGGGCGACGACATTGCCCTCCACACTGCCCGCCACATGGATCACATCCGCAGAGATGGGTCCGTGGACGCACCCCGTGGTGGTCACAATCACCGCGCCCTTGAGGTCGATCTCGCCCTCCACGGCGCCCTCCACCTGGATGACCCCCTCGCCATAGAGCTTGCCCGCCATGGTCACGCCCTCGGCGATGACCGTACTGGTCCGGGGCGTGGGCAGGCTGGGGATATCCTCGTACTGCTCCGCCTGGGAGGGGAGCATCTGCTGTTCGATCTCAGGTTCCGGTTTCGCGCGGCTTCCAAAGAGGCCCATAGTCATTCTCTCCTTCAAGTTTGATTTGCCATCACCGGGTAAAACGCCAGATACGCCTCCCGGCGGGACTGCCAGTGGCTCCCGCCCACCAGGCGGGAGACGATGTCGGTATTCTCCACCCCCGGCTGGTCCCCCAGAGCGTCCCCGATGCCGGTGATGTGCCAGTAGTACCCTGCGCTCTCCCAGGCGAAGGCGCGGGCGATATAGTCCGCTCCGGTCTCCACCGGGCTCTGGGGGTCAAAGACGATGCGGGAGTATTGGGAGACATCCAGCCCCAGGTTTGCCGCCTGCTGGAGGGCGGCGTAGTAGCCCTGGGCGATCTGCTCCTCCGTGTGGCAGGTGGGGTTGCGGTACTCGATGCCCGCCAGTTCCGGGACATACTTCTTCATCATCCATGTGGAAAAGGCCATCTGCCCGTAGGCGAAGGTCAGCTGGAAAAATCCGGCCCCCCTGGTCCCTACCGTATAGCCGTAGCGCTCAAAATATGCCTCGTCCCCCTCCTCGGTGAGGAAGCGCCCCGCGGCGGTCTCCACCGCCGCCTGGGCCAGGAACTGGCTGATCGCCTCCGGCGTGCGGATATCGTAGACCTCCAGCACCCGGTTGAGGTCCTCCACAGACGCCTCGCTGAGCTCCCAGGCAAGGTCCCCCAGGGCGCTGTCGGTGTAGGCCATGCGCCCCAGCTGTTCCGCCGTCACCAGGCGCTCCGGGACGGCGGCGGCCTCCCCGCCGGGCAGGCGCGCCCCCTCCACGGGGACCAGCCGCCGCTCCGTCCGGAGGGAAAAAAAGAGGACTGCCAAGAGCGCGGCCAGGAGCAGGAACAGGACCACACCAGCGATCTGACGCCGGGTCCAGGGCCTGCCGAGCCGCTTGACGAGCTCCGTCATTTTCATCTGTCCTTCGTCCGGGACCGCCCAGGGACAGGCCGCGGCCCGTTGATTTTGCCGGTAAGTATGGGCTGATTATACCAGAATCCCCGCCGTTTTTCAAGTCCTCCCGGCACTTTTTCACAAAAATGTAAATTCCGGCAGTTTCTATAAAAACGGCGGGGAAATTTCTATCCTTTTAACAGAGGGTCTCCGCGATGCGCCGCAGGAGATCGACCGACCCCACATGGTAGCCGCTGACGGCGTAGACCGCCCGTCCGGCGCGGTCCACGGCCACGGCCAGGGGCGTCTGGTCCGGGTCCTGGGAGAGGCGGCGGGCCACGCTCTCCTGGTCATAGGCCCAGTCGTCCAGGAGGACACGGATGCCGGGCCAGCTCTCCAGCACCCGGGCCAGGGTGGGCTGTTTCACGCTCTCCGGGCTCCGGAGGAGGAACGTCAGCCCCACGGGCAGGGCCTCCAGCTCCCGCTGTTTCTCCGTGAGCTCGTTGAGCACATGCTCCGTGGGCTCCCCACCCTCCTCCAGCCAGAAGAGGAGGCTGGGCCGAGCGTCCATCCGGCAGGCGTCCTCCACCCGCTCCCCGTCCAGGGCCGCGGCGGCGATGACCGGCATATCCTGACACCCCAGCATGTCCGCCAGGGCGTAGGGACGAAAGCGCAGGGCGGTCTCGGCGTTCCATGTCTTCTTCAGATCGAACACCCGCTCCGAGGCGAACTGACTGCCGTTGGGCAGGCGCACGGAGGTGGTCAGGCGGTAGCGCCTCCCCGGAAGCGCGAGGTCCAGCACCCCGTCCCGCCAGGCGCCGTCCCTGAGGCGCAGCAGCGACCAGCCGCAGCCGTTCCAGCTCTCCAGGGACCAGTTCTGCCGGTAGAGGGGCGCGGTCTCTCCGGCGCTGACGCGGAGACGGACACTGTCCATGATCTTCAGGAGATGGAAATCTCCGCCGCTCCAGAACTCCGGTTCGCCGTCCCGCTCCCGCAGGCGGGCGGGGACGCCGATGGCCCGCAGCATCGCCGTGTACAGGATGCAGAAGCTCCGCTCGTCACAGCGGCCTGCCTTCAGCGCCTCCACCGGGGTCCAGACCAGATTTTCATAGGTGCGCTCCACACCGGTTGTCACCCGGTCCTCCAGCCAGAGCCACAGGTCCGCCGGGTCCCGCCGGAAGGTGGCCGTCTCCTCCGGCGTAAGGGCTCTTTGCAGCTCCCTCCGCCAGGGCGTCAGCTTCTCCAGCTCCACCCGGGGGCAGAGGACATAGGAGAGGTAGATTTCCCGGGGAATGTCCCCGGCGGGGACCGTGTGCTCCAGGTGGTCCGCAAGGACCTCCTCCGTCACGTCCCGCAGGTCCTTGTCCGTGAGGGTGCGCAGCAGCGCCTCGCTCTCCCCTCCCCGCTCCAGGAAGGCGGCGATCACCGGGGCGTTCCCCCGGGCGGCGTCCAGCAGGTCCTGCTGGGCCTCCTGCCCGGCGATACGGAAGCCCGCCAGCTTCGCAAGGCGGAGCTCTGTGCCGCGGGCGAGGACCTTTGCCCGGGCGTCCCGCTGTGCGGCGTCCAGAGGAGCCGGGTTCACCGGGGCGTCCTGGGGCGGACGCATGTCGAAGTCGTGCCAGGGCGTGTCCCCCGTCTCCAGAGGGGCGAGGCGGAGGACGGTCTCCTCCCCGGCGCAGTCCGCCTGGGCCCAGAGGCCGTCCAGGCCGGCCAATACCCGGAAGTCCCCCATCCCCAGCTCCACCCGGGCACAGCCGTCCTCTCCGGCGGTGAGGTTGGCGATGGGGTAGAACCGGGCTTCGTTGAGCACCTGGACCTGGAACCGGGTCCCCGGGGCGGGCTGTCCCTCCCGCAGGGCCCGGAAGGTATACGTGCGCACCCGGGCATAGCGGGCGGTCTGGTTGTGCCAGAAGACAGCGCCTTCCTGCCCCAGGAGGGGGCCGTGGAGGGGCGAAGCGCCAGCGCCGAAGGTCCGGCTGTGGACCAGGATGGCCCGGGAGGCGGCGATGTTGAACCAGCCCCGGTCCAGGACGGGCTCCGGCTCACAGGCCCCCAGGAAGTGCCACTGTCCGCCGCACAGCGCCTCCACCCAGGCGTGGTTGTCGTCGCAGTGGGCCCAGCGGGGGGCGTAGACCTGCCGGGCGGGGATGCCCACGCTCCGCAGGGCGCTCACAAGGAACGCCGACTCCTCCCCGCACCGCCCGCTTCCCCCGCGCCAGACCGTCAGGGGCGAGGCGGTCCGGTCGTCCTGGAGCTGGTAGCTGGCCTGCTCGTGGCACCAGCGGTTGACCTCCAGGATGCGCTCCCCGGCGTCCGGGATGTCCCGGACACGGGGCCACAGGGCCTCAAAAAAGATGCCCCGGTGGAAGGACAGGTCCTCGTCGTTCACCCGGGGGAACAGGACGTAGTGACAGAAGATCTCCTCCTCCAGCTCCGCGCACCAGGGGGCCTCTCCCCGGAGGGAGAGGGCCTGGTCCGCGAATCGCAAAAAGAGCTGGGGGGGATAGCAGTCCAGATCGCTCTCAGGCAGATGGGTGTATAAGAACTCCATCGCCCGGAGGCGGTCCGGAGCGAGGTCCGAAATCAGTGCTTCCCACTCCCTGCGCATATCAGCCCTCCATGCTCTTGCAGAGCTCGTAGAGGGTGGTCACGCCCACGCCGGTAGCACCCTTGGCCTGGTACTCCTTGTGGGGCGCGGAGGTGCTGGAGGTCCCGGCAATGTCCAGGTGGATCCAGGGGGTGTCCTCCGCGAAAGCGCCCACGAAGAGGCCCGCCGCGATGGCCCCCGCGCCGTCGGAGGTGTTGTAGAGGTCCGCCACGGGGCTGTCGATCATCTTCCGGTACTCCGGGAAGGTGGGCAGACGCCAGAACTTCTCGCCGCTCTTCACGGCGGCGGCCTCGAGCTGGGCGCTGAATGCGTCGCAGTTGGAGAGGTAGCCCGTGGTCACATGGCCGAACATCCGGGCCATAGCGCCGGTGAGGGTGGCGATGTCGACGACCTTGGCGGCGTTCTCCTTCTGGATGGCGTAGGTGACGGCGTCGGCCAGGATGAGACGGCCCTCGGCGTCGGTACTGCCGATCTGGATGGTCTTGCCGGACATGGAGCCGATGACGTCGCTGGGCAGGAAGCTGACCGGGGAGATGCGGTTCTCCACCGCGGGGATGACGGCGGTGACGTTGACGGGGACCTTGTTCTCCGCCAGGGCCAATATCGCGCCGCTGACGGCCGCGCCGCCGGCCATGTCGCTGTTCATGCCCTTCATGCCGGCGGCCTGCTTGAGGCTGTATCCGCCGGAGTCGAAGGTCACGCCCTTGCCCACCAGGACGATGGGCCGCGCGCCCTCCTGACCGCCCTTGTAGCGGACGATGATGAGCCGGGGCGGGTTGCCGGAGCTCTCGCCCACGGCCAGGAACGCCTCCATCCCCAGAGCCCGGGCCTCCTTCTCGTCCACGATCTGGGTCTCCAGGCCCAGGGCTTTCGCGGCCTCGGTGACCCGCTGGGCCATGATCTCAGGGGTCAGGCGGTTGGCGGGGCAGTTGGTCAGGTCCCGGGCAAAGCAGACGGCCTTGGCCAGAACAGCGGCCTCCCGGACGGCCTTCTCCCCCTCCGGCGCACCGGCGACGTAGAGGGTGAAGGGCTTTTGCTCCTTGTGGGCCTGCTTCCAGTCCGGCTGACGGTACCCGGCCAGCTCAGCGCCCAGGGCCAGGGCCGCGAGACCCTCCTCCCCCAGCGCCTCCAGGGCGGGGGCGGCGTCCAGGACGGCGCTCTCGCCGCCCAGGTCCCGCACGCTCTTGACCGCCTTGGCGGCGGCCTGACGGAGGATCTCACAGTTGAGGTCCTCCCTCTTGCCCAGAGCCACCGTCATCTGACGGGGGGCGTCGCCCATGCGCAGAGACAGTGCCTCGCCGTCCATGCTCAGCTCCAGCCGCCACTGAGCGGCCTCCTGGTTCCACAGTTTCATCATAAGTCGTAGTCCTCCCATATGTTTTTGAAACTTCCCAGTTTCTTTTTACGTCAATTCTCCCGCCGCCCGGAGGGCGTCCGCGGACTGCCGCAGGGCGGCGGCAGTCTTGGTCTCCAGCACGACACGGCAGTGGCGCTCCTCCGCTAAGGACAGGTACTTCGGCCAGTCCACCTCCCCCGTCCCCAGGGCGAGGTGGTCCCTCCGGCCCCGGGCGTCGTGGAGGTGCATGTGGCGGAGGCGGTCCGATGTCATCAGGGGCTTGTCCACGCCGCCTGCGGCGTGGCTGTGGCCCGCGTCGAGGGTCAGGCCAAAGGCGGGGCTCTCCAGCAGGAGCTCCAGGGCCTCCCGCTGGAAGGGCTGGAAGCCGCCGGTGTTCTCTACGCAGAGCACTGTGCCCGTCCCGGCTAAGGCTGCGGTACAGCGGTCCCGGAAAGCCTCCGCTGCGTGAAGGTACCGGTCCCGGCAGCGCGCAAAGAGGTAGCTCCGGCCCTCCGGCAGGGTAAAATAGACCCCCGCAGGCAGGTGCATGGTCAGCACCGGGGCCTCCAGGGCATGGGCGAGGCCGATGGCCTCCTCCGCCGCCTGCCGGTACGCCTCCGCTACCCGGGGGTTGAGATCCCAGGGGTTGAGGTTTTCATCCATGTGGATGGTGTAGTAGATGCCGTATTTCTCCGCAATGGAGCGCAGGCTGGGCACGTCCGCCTCTCCGGGCTGATACGCGGGCAGGTTCAGGTTCAGTTCTATAAATCGCAGCCTCAGCTCCCGGCAGAGGACGGCGCAGGGCTCCGCCCCGTCCAGCTCCAGGAGGGCCGGCATCCCCAGGTCCATCACTTCTCCTCCGGCGGCAGAGCGCCGGGACGCAGGCGCACTTCCAGAACCGTATCCACGGCGTCCGGCAGGACCGGGTCCGGGCCCAGGTCCGCGAAGGCCAGGTGCGGATAGTCGCTGTGGACCCAGCTGGTGGAGAGGGGCACCTCACTGCCGTCAGCCAGGCGGCGGATGGAGAGGATGTCCTCCTTTTTCAGTCCAAAGAGGGGCAGGGGGCCGATGGTGTTCTCGAATACGTGGCAGTAGAGGCGGTCCCCCCTGCGGGTGAAGCGGCCGAAGTCGGGCTTGTCCAGCCCGGCGGGGCCGCAGCCGTAGATGCTGCCGCTGTTGGCGCGCATCCAGCGGCCGATCTCCTCCAGGGCCGCCTGGGACTCCGCCGGGAAACGGCCCTGGGCGTCGGGGCCCACGTTGAGCAGGAGGTTGCCCCCCTTGCTGACGCACTCCACCAGCTTTTTGACCAGCATGGGGGCGCTCTTGTAGAAATGGTCTGTGGCGCAGTAGCCCCAGTGGTTGTTCATGGTGACGCAGCTCTCCCAGATGAGAGGGCGTCCCCCGGCGTCCCGGAGGCCGTCCGGAGGGATGATCTGCTCGGGGCTGACGAAATCACCGTGGTAGGGGGTGGGCTTGCACGCGGCCAGGGAGCCGAAGCCCTCCCCGCTGACCTCCAGGCGGTTGTCGATGATGACGTCCGGCTGGAGGGAGCGGACCATCTCCATAAGCTCGGTGGCCTTCCATGCCTCCCCGCGGAGATCATCGTAGGAGAAGTCGAACCAGAGGAGGTCCAGCTTGCCGTAGTTGGTGCAGAGCTCCCGGACCTGGGCGTGCATATACTCCAGGTAGCGGTCGAAATCGCGGTTTTCATTGCTGTAGGCGGGGTCATTGCGCATGGGGTGGTTTTTGTCGCCGTAGTGGGGGAAATCCGGGTGGCGCCAATCAATGAGGGAGAAATAGAGTCCCGCCTTCAGACCGCAGGCGCGGGCGGCGTCCAGGTACTCGCGGACAAAGTCCCGGCGGGCGGGGGAGTTGGTGGATTTGAAATCGGTGTAAGCGCTGTCGAAGAGGCAGAAGCCGTCGTGGTGCTTGGCGGTGAGGACCACGTAGCGCATCCCGGCGGCTTTGGCGGTCTCCATCCAGCGGCGCATGTCGCAGTCCCTGGGGTCGAATTCTGCCATATAGGGGTCATACGCTTCGTTGGGGATGTACTCGTAGCTCCGGACCCACTCCCCCCGGGCGGGGATGGCGTAGAGGCCCCAGTGGATGAACATGCCGAAGCGGGCCTCCGTGTACCAGGACATCCGGCGGTCATAGGCCTCCCTGGAAAATTGAAACGCCATTCGTCTTTCTCCTTTTTCCTCTGCGGCCGGCGCAGGTTTTTCATAGGGTATTATACTTGTTCCCGGAAAAAAATACAAGGCCTTCTTGAGATGTTTGTGGTCTGTGGAGCGAGGCCTGGATTTTCGGGGCACCCCAGGGGAGCTTTGGAGCTGGGGATGCCCGCGCTCCCCAGGCCGGGGTTGATTTTCCGCTCCGCATTTGGTATAGTACGGATAAGCTGATTTTTCCCCTTGATCCACGAAGACCACGGTCTGGAGGTGACCTTATGGACGACATATTGCAGGACCTGAACCCGGCACAGCGGGAGGCGGTGACGGCCACGGAGGGCTTTGTGCGGGTGATCGCCGGCGCGGGGAGCGGCAAGACCCGGGCCTTGACCCGGCGCTTCGCCTACCTGGTCAACGAGCTGGGCATCCTGCCGGGGAACATCCTGTGCGTGACCTTCACCAACAAGTCCGCCGCGGAGATGCGCCAGCGCATCCACAGCCTCACCGGGGACAACGACACCGGCTTTATCTCCACCTTCCACGGCTTCTGCGTCTCAGTGCTCCAGGAGGACAGCCACGCGGTGCAGTACCCAAAGAGCTTTCTGGTCCTGGACAACGCGGACATCGACGCCATGCTCCGCATCATCTACGAGGAGCGGGGGCTCACCCTGCGGAACATGACCTTCGCCAGCGCCCGGGATATGATCGAGATCCGGAAAATTCGGGACGAGCCCGAGTACTACCTGGATGTCATCAACATGTCCCTGGACACCCTCCGGGAGAAATACCAGAACGCCGTGTCCGCGGCGGACATCATCTTTTACGGCTATCTCTACCAGGAGAAGAAGTGCTTCGGCCTGGACTACAACGACCTCATCAAGTTCACCCTCTACATCTTCCAGCAGGACGCGGATATCCGCCTGAAGTGGCAGAAACGGCTGGAGTACATCATGGTCGACGAGTTCCAGGACATCGACGGCCTCCAGTACCACCTCATGGAGGTGCTCTGCGGCTACCACAAGAACCTCTTCATCGTGGGCGACCCGGATCAGACCATCTACACATGGCGGGGCGCGGACGTGAAGCTCCTTCTGGAGTTCGACCGGAATTTCCCCGGCACCCGGACCATCCTCATGACGGCCAACTACCGCTCCACGCCGCAGATTTTGGCGGCGGCAAACTCCCTCATCGCCAAAAACCAGTACCGGATCAAAAAGGACCTGACGCCGGTCCTGCCCGACGGCGCGCCGGTGTTCTGCTCCCACCAGGAGACGGCGGAGGCCGAGGCCGCCTGGATGGTCCAGGAGATCGAGGCCCTCCATGAGCGGGGCGTCCCCTACCGGGACGTGACCGTCCTCTACCGCGCCCACTACGTCACGCGGAACCTGGAGGAGGTCTTCCTCCGGGCCAAGCTGCCCTACACCATCTACAGCGGCGTACAGTTCTTCTGCCGCATGGAGATCAAGGATGCCCTCTCCTACCTGCGGATGATCGCCTATAAGGACGATCTGTCCTTCCTGCGCGTCGCCAACGTGCCCAAGCGGAACCTGGGCAGGCGGCGGATGGAGTTTCTGCGGGAGTATGCCGCTGAGAACCAGTGCTCCCTATACGAAGCGCTCTCAAGGTCCGTGGGGGACGGCCTCTTCAAGGGCACCCAGGCCCAGAAGTTCCTCTCCCTCATCGAGGGCTTCGCCTCTGACTATGCGGAGAGGCCCGTTTCGGAAGTCCTCTCCGCCGTGCTCAATGCAAGCGGCTATGAGAAGATGCTCCGCACCGAGGGCAGTCAGGAGCGGCTGGACAACCTCGCGGAGCTCAAGCAGTCCGTCCACGACTACGAGATCTCCTGCGGGGAGGAGTGTACTCTGGAGGACTACTTGGCCCATGTGGCCCTCTTCACCAACGCCGACGCGGAGGACAAGCAGGACAAGGTGAAGCTCATGACCATCCACACCGCCAAGGGGCTGGAGTTCCCCTATGTGTTCCTCTGCGCCATGAACGAGGGCATCTTCCCCTCCAAGCGCACCAGCACCCTCCCCGGTATGGAGGAGGAGCGCCGTCTGGCCTTCGTCGCCATGACCCGGGCCCGGGAGGGGCTGTACCTCTCCGGCGCGGAGGGCTGGAACTTCGACGGCTCCCCCCGCTACCCCTCACGCTTCCTGCTGGAGATCGATCCGGCCCTGCTGGTCTTCGTCCGGGAGCCCCGCCCCGGCCTCGCCGAGCAGGCCAAGGACGCCATCTCCCAGCGCACCGCCCGCCTGGAGGATGCAGCGGACTGCCGCTTCGCCCCCGGCCAGCGGGTCCGCCACAGCGTCTTCGGCCCGGGCACCGTCCTCTCCTCCAGCCTGGAACAGCGCGCCTACCTCATCCAGTTCGATGGCATGGACACCCCGCGGAGCATCGCCTTCCGCGCGAAACTGGAGGCGGAGTGAGGCAGTCCTGCTTTCCTTCTTTTTTCAAATAGAAGAAAAGCAGGACAGCACCTGTTCCGCAGCACGCAGGCCGTCAGCGGCGGCGGACATGATGCCGCCGGCGTAGCCCGCGCCCTCGCCGCAGGGCCACAGGCCCCGGAGGGCAGACTGCCCGCTCTCGTCCCGGAGGATGCGGAGGGGGCAGGAGGAGCGGGTCTCCACGGCGGTGAGGACGGCGTCGGGATGGGCAAAGCCTCTGACCTTTTTGTCCAGGAGAGGCAGGGCCTGGGCGAGAGAATCGCAGATGAACTCCGGCAGTACGTCCCAAAGATTGCACCAGCGGACGCCGGGGCGGTAGGTGGGCCGGACCTGCCCCGGTCCGGCGGAGGGGCGGCGGAGGAGGAAGTCCTCCAGGCGCTGGGCGGGGGCGGTGAAAGCTCCGCCTCCGGCGGCGAAAGCGCGCTCCTCCAGGGTTCGCTGGAAGGCGATGCCGTCCAGGGGGCCGTTTCCGGGGAAATCCTCCGGCGTAATGCTGACAAGTAATCCACCATTACAGTTGTTGCCATCTCTTGCGTAGAGACTCATACCGTTGGTGACGGCCCGGTCCATTTCGCTTGCGGCGGCTACTACGGCGCCGCCGGGGCAGACGCAGAAGCTGAACACCCCCCGCCCGTTCTCCAGGTGACAGCTCAGCTTATAACTTGCCGCCGGGAGGCGGGGGTGGCCCGCCTGTGCCTTGTACTGGGCCATGTCGATGTCCGCCTGCCGGTGCTCGACGCGGACGCCCACGGCGAGGGGCTTGGGCTCCATGGGCACTCCGGCGGCATGGAGCATTTCAAACGTGTCCCGGGCGCTGTTGCCAAGGGCAAGAACAGTTTGTCCAGTTTTTAAGGTGTATGGTCCCTCCGGCCCCTCCACCTGGAGGGCCTTCACCGCGCCCCCTTCCTGCTCCAGTCCCGTGAGGCGGTGGCCGAAGCGGATGTCACAGCCCAGGTCCGTCAGCTCCCGCCGGAGGCTCACCAGAACCTTTTGCAGATAGTCGGTGCCCACATGGGGCTTGGCATCGGTGAGGATGCTCTCCGGCGCGCCGTGAGAGACCAGCGTCTCCAGGATGAAGCGGTGGCGCATGTCCCGGGTTCCGGTGTTGAGCTTGCCGTCGGAGAAGGCCCCGGCCCCGCCCTCGCCGAACTGGACGTTGGACTGTAAGTCCAGCGCCCCGGTCTCCCAGAAGCGCTCCACATCCGCTTGGCGGTGCTCCACGTCCCGCCCCCGCTCCAGCAGGATGGGCGGCACGCCGCACCGGGCCAGGGCCAGAGCGCAGAAGAGGCCTCCCGGCCCCGCGCCCACCACTACCGGCGGCAGGTCCGGCGGCTCCACCGGAGCGGGCAGGCGGTAGGGCTCCTCCCGGACGGGCGTGACCTGCTTGTTATGCCGCCGGAGGGCCCTTTTCTCATCGCGGAGGACTGCCCGCAGGGTATAGACAAAGCGGATCCCCTCCCGGGCGTCGACGGCCTTGCGGAGGACGGTGAGCTCCAAAATGTCCGTCTCTGGCAGACGCAGAACGGACGCCGCTTTTTTCCTCAATAGAGCCTCGTCCTCGTCCAGCTCCAGTTTGATGTTCTCAATTTGAAGCATATCTGCTCCTTTCTATGGGGGAACCGTACCGGCAGGCGATCATCTCCGCCGCCACGGACACCGCGATCTCCCCGGGGGCCTTGCCGCCGACGGGGAGGCCGATGGGCGAGCGGACTCGGTCCACCTCCCCTTCAGAAAATCCAGCCTCCAGCAGGCGTGAGCGCACCGCCGCCGCCTTGCTCCGGCTCCCGATACAGCCGATGTACTTGGCAGGTGTTTTGAGGACCTGGGCGAGGACCGTGAAATCCGCCTGGTGGCCGGGGGTCATAACCACCACGTAGTCCTCCGCCGCGACGGGGGCCAGGGCCTCCAGCGCGGCCTCCCAGGCCCCGCAGCGGAGGGCGGCGGCGTCCGGGAAGAGGGCGGGCGTGACGGCCTCCGGCCGCTGGTCCCAGACCTCCACGGAGTAATCCGCCAGGGACAGTACCTTCGCCAAGGCCCGGGCCACATGGCCCCCTCCGAAGAGGAGCACGCGGTCTGCGGGGGCCCACTCCCGGGCAATGGCCTCCAGCTCCCGGACGTCCGAGGGGGCGAGGCAGCGAAAGCGCACGTCCACCTCCCCGCCGCAGATCATATCCGCATCCCCGCCGGGGGCGAGGCCGTAGGTGCGCTCCGCTGAGCGGCCCTGCTCCAGCAGTTCCCGGGCGAATTGGACGGCCTGGTGCTCCACCGCGCCGCCGCCGATGGTGCCCAGGGCCTCCCCTCCCTCCAGCACCAGCATCCGCGCCCCCGTCCCCCGGGGGACCGATCCCCGGCTGTCTGTGACAGTGCAGAGCATCGCGGCGCGGCCTGCCTCCAGCTCCCGGGTCAGGTCCGTCAAGAGCTTTCTCATGTATACTCCCTCCTATCCCTCCAGGCACAGATGGCCACCGACACCGTATCGCCGGGGCCCTTCCCGATCTTCGCCTGGATGTCCTTTCGGACGCCGATGATATAACAGACCGACCCGTCCGGGTTCTTTACGCCCATGTTGACCAGGCTCCCCTCATAGGGTACGCCGTCAAAGGCGGCCCGGACCTTCACCCGCCCCTTCCCGAACTCCTGGCGAATGTCCCAGGGGAAGCGGACGAACGCACCGTGCCGGTCCGGGACGTGCTCGATGACGGCGGTGAACTCATATATCCTTTCTTCCACGTCCATATCGCTCCAAAAACTCCTCCACGGTTTTGATTTTCTCCTCCAGGACCGCCCGATAGACATCCATAGAGCCGTATTTGTCGAAGGCGTAGAGCCCCCTTTCGATCAGCGCCCGCTTGATGGCGGCGATCTCCTCCCGCTGGACGGGACCGGCCGCTTGAGCGATGGTATCACAGTAACGCTCTGCCTCCCGAATGGTCTCCCGGTCGAAAAACCAGAGGTCCACGTTCCATAGCGCGCCGTCCACCACCGCCTCAAAGCCGTGGAACCAGACGGTCTTGCCCTCCGCCGTCACCTCCTCCTTGGCCTCGTACCAAGCGGGATGGAAAATCTCCAGGATGTCCCCGGTGAGCCGGTGGAGCTTCGCAAGGCTCATGCCCTCGTTTTCAATATCGATGTCCAGGTCGTTCCAGGCCATCATGTCCATGCGGTAACTGCCTATGACGTGGGGCGTGCCCAAGGGGCGCAGGAGGTCCAGCAGGCCGTATGTGTGGAGGATGCGGTCCGCGGCCTCTTTGATTTCCCGTTTTTCCACAAGAATCACCTCGATTTGAAAAACAGAGTGGGTATCGTATAAAAAAACCGTCCAGCCAGGACGGTCAAACAGGCACTATTACAGCGTATTTCCGAACCACAAAAGCATGTTGACCGCCGTAACAGTATTCTCTCGTTTTATTATACCTATCCGGCGTACCTTTGTCAACACCAGCAGACACATGAGACTATAAATTTTTTTAAAAAACTCCCGCGCTCTTCCTTGACATTTTCTGCAAACCAGTGTAAAATAAATATCCTTTTTGTTCCGGGGCTCCCGCCCCGGCTCTGGAAAGAGGGCGGCATCGTCCTGGACGGGGAAGGCTCGTGACCTCCCGTCCAGCTTGCGGGCGAGGCCGCCTCCTGCCGCTTTTAAGGCTATGACGGCGCGCCTGATCGCCGCCCGCTGGTCTGACCTGCCGCAGGACCATCTTTCACATAAGGAGAAAAATCTATGATCGAGATGAAAGGAATCAGCAAGACCTACCGGGTCCGGCGGCGGGAGGCCGGACTGGGCAATGCGGTGCGAAGCCTCTTCTCCCGGGAGTACACCGAGATTCCAGCCCTCAAGAGCATGTCCTTCACCATCCCCGACGGACAGATTGTGGGCTACATCGGTCCCAACGGCGCCGGGAAGAGCACCACCATCAAGATCCTCAGCGGCATCCTCCGGCCCGACGGCGGCATGTGCTCCGTAGACGGCCTGGTGCCCTGGGAGGACCGGAGGGAGCACGTAGCCCGGCTGGGGGTGGTCTTCGGACAGCGCAGCCAGCTCTGGTGGGACGTGCCGGTGATGGAGTCCTTCCTCCTCCTCCGGGACATCTACCGGGTGCCGGAGGGGAGCTTCCGGGAGAACCTGGAGCGTTTGACCGGGCTCCTGGACCTGGAGGACCTGGTGCGGACCCCGGCCCGGATGCTCTCTCTGGGCCAGCGGATGCGCTGCGAGATCGCCGCCGCCCTGCTCCACGGCCCCAAGGTCCTCTTCCTGGACGAGCCCACCATCGGCCTGGACGCGGTGAGCAAGCTGAAGGTCCGGGAGTTCATCCTGGAGCAGAACAAGCTCTGCGGCACCACCGTCCTCCTCACCACCCACGACATGCAGGACATCGACGCCCTGTGCTCCCGGGTGCTCCTCATCGGCAAGGGGCAGCTCCTCCTGGACGGCGACACCGCCCAGATTCGGGCCATGGCCGGGGAGAACCTGTCTACCGAGGAGTCGGTGGCGGACCTGTACCGCCGCTTTGGCATTTGAGGAGGCGCGGTATGGGAAAATACTGGTCGTTCTTCAAGATGCGCCTCATGGCGGGGCTCCAGTATCGGGCCGCCGCCCTTGCGGGTATGAGCACCCAGTTCGTCTGGGGAGCGATGGAAATCCTGCTCTACCGGGCCTTCTGGCTGGAGCATCCGGAGCGCTTCCCCATGGGCATGGAGGCCCTCTCCAACTACATCTGGCTCCAGCAGGCGTTTTTGACCCTCTTCGCCATGTGGAACTGGGAGACGGAGATTCTGGAATCAGTGAAAACCGGGACCGTGTCCTATGAGCTCCTGCGGCCCACGGACATCTACGGCATGTGGATGGCCCGGTCCGTGGCCAACCGGTTCGCCCGGGCGGCTTTGCGGATGGTGCCGGTGATCGTGGTCAGCAGCCTCCTCCCCGCGCCCTACGGACTGCGCCTGCCCGCCTCCCCGGCGGCTTTCGGACTGTTTCTGCTGTCCTCCGCTCTGATGGTCCTGGTGGTCTGCGCGTACAGCCTCTTCGTCTACGCCCTCACCTTCTACCTCACGGACCCCAACGGGATCATGGTCCTCTCGGTGGCGGCGGCGGACCTGCTGGGCGGAGCGGTGGTGCCCCTCCCCTTCCTGCCGGACGGCTTCCGGCAGTTCGCGGCGCTGACCCCCTTCGGCTCCATGCAGAATGTGCCCCTGCGGCTCTTCAGCGGGGACATCCCCCTCTCGGAGGCCCCGGCGGTGATGGGACTGCAAGTATTCTGGATCACAGTCCTCATCTCAGGGGGATACCTTCTCACAAGAAACGGCCTGCGCCGCGCCGTCATTCTGGGAGGTTGAGACGATGAAGCTGTATTTGAAATTCCTGTCCATCCACTTCCGCTCCGCCATGACCTACCGGGCGAGCTTCTTCCTCAGCTGTCTGGGGCACCTGCTCATCACCACCAATGTCTTCCTCAGCGTGGTGTTCCTCCTGGACCGCTTTGACGCCATCGGCGGCTACACTCTGCCCCAGCTGAGCCTCTGTTACTCGGTCATCCTCGCGGCCACCAGCCTTGCGGAGTGCTTCGGGCGGGGCTTCGACGCCTTCACCCGCATCCTCGCCCAGGCGCAGTTCGACCGCATCATGGTCCGGCCCCGGCCTCTCTTCTTCCAGGTGCTCTGTCAGGATATGAAGCCCACCATGCTGGCCCGGGTGCTCCAGGCGGCCGTCATGCTCGTCTGGGCCGTCCCCTCCGGCGCGGTGGCCTGGACGCCCTGGAAGGCCCTCACCCTGGCGCTGATGATCCTCTGCGGCTCGGGCCTCTTCTTCGGCCTCGCGCTGGTCAACGCGGGCATCTGCTTTTTTACCCTGGAGCATGTGGAGGCTCTCAACATCTTTGTCGACGGCCCCCGGGAGTACGGCAAGTACCCCTTCGGCATCTACGGCAGGCCGGTGCTGATGGTCCTCACCTTCCTGGTGCCCCTGGCCCTGGTCCAGCACTGGCCTTTGCAGTACCTCTTCGACCGGGGACCGGCGTGGTACGGGCTGCTGCCCATAGCGTCGCTCCTGTTTTTGATCCCCTGCTTCCTGCTCTGGAGGCTGGGGGTGCGGCACTACTGTTCAACCGGATCTTAAGGCGCGTTTTATAGTTCCGCGAGAGGACCCGGGGGGAACCATCCTCCCGGGTCCCTCCGTGTCCGGATTCACAATTTATTTACAGGGTTCTTCAGGTTCGCTTCAGCAAACAATGGTACACTCTCCCTATCCAAGCCGCCCTGCGGGGCGGAAGAAAGGAAGTGTACCGGCGATGGATTTTCGCCACGAATGGAAGCATGAGATCGACTTATCGGACCTCACCGCCCTGCGCCGCAGGCTCCGGGCCGCGGCCCGGCCCGACCCCCACGCCCCCGGCGGGCGCTATCAGATACGAAGCCTGTACTTCGACACCCCCTCGGACCGGGCCCTGCGGGAGAAGCTGGACGGCGTCAACCGGCGGGAGAAGTTCCGCATCCGCACTTACAACGACGACAGCTCCCTTATTCACCTGGAGAAAAAGAGTAAGCTGGGCGGTCTCTGCGCCAAGGAGAGCGCAGCCCTGACGGCAGAGGAAGTCCGACTCCTCATAGGAGGCCACTGGGACTGGATGCCCCAGGACAGCCGCCCCCTCCTCCAGGAGCTCTATACCAAGATGCGCACCCAGCGTCTCCGTCCCAAGACCATCGTGGACTACACCCGGGAGGCCTACGTCTACGGCCCCGGGAACGTCCGGGTCACCATGGACTACGGCATCCGCACCGGCCTGGGCTCCACTGATTTTCTCGACCACGGCTCCGTGACCATCCCCGTCCCCGGCTCCCCCATCATCCTGGAGGTCAAATGGGACGCCTTTCTCCCCGACACCATCCGCGCCGCCGTCGCCCTGGAGGGCCGCCGCACCGCCCCCTACTCCAAATACGCCGCCTGCCGGGCGTACGGTTAGGCAGTCATACTTTTTTTCTTTTTGAAAAAAGAAAAAAAGTATCAAAAAAAGAAAAACTTTTGTCCGCGAAACTTCGTTTCGCTTATGTTATATATAAGGAGACATCGCTATGACCTTCAATGACATCTTTAAGTCCAGCTTCCTGGAGAATATCGGCAGTGTCAGCCTCGTGGACATGGTCCTCGCCCTGGTGCTCGCTTTCGGGCTGGGACTCTTCATCTTCCTCGTCTACAAAAAAACCTTCTCCGGCGTCATGTACTCCTCCAGCTTCGCCGTCACCCTGGTGGCGCTGACCATGATCACCACCTTGGTCATCCTCGCCGTCACCAGCAACGTGGTCCTCTCCCTGGGCATGGTGGGTGCGCTGTCCATCGTCCGCTTCCGCACCGCCATCAAAGAGCCCCTGGACATCGCCTTCCTCTTCTGGGCCATTGCCGTTGGCATCGTGCTTGCGGCGGGGATGATCCCCCTGGCGGTCCTGGGCAGTGTGTTCATCGGCGTCGTCCTGCTGGTGTTCGTTAACCAGAAGCCCTATCGCGACCCCTACATCGTGGTTCTCAGCTGTGACGGCCACGAGAGCGCCCAGCGCTCCCTGGACTACCTGGAGGCCCAGGTCCAGCGCTGTGTGGTCAAGAGCAAGACCGCCCAGCGGGGGTCCGTAGAGCTGAACCTGGAGGTGCGCATGAAGGACGCCGATACCGGCTTCGTGGACGCCTTGGCCGGTCTGGAGGGCGTACAGAGCGCCGTCCTGGTCAGCTACAACGGCGACTATATGGGGTGACGGGCATGTCCACACATCGCTTTATCGACCGCATCTGCTGTGCCGGACTGGCGCTGGCCCTGATGCTGACCCTCCTCTTTTTCGCCGGAGAGGCCCTGGGCCTCCAGGCCGCGGCTAAGACCATGGGCTATGAGGACCGGCTCTTCGATACCAGCCGGGTCCACACCATTGATATCGTCATGGACGATTGGGACGGCTTTCTTGACACCTGTGAAAATGAGGAGTATACTGCCTGCGCTGTGGTCATCGACGGCGAGGCCTACCACAACGCGGGCCTGCGGGCCAAGGGCAATACCTCTCTCAGCTCCGTGGCGGCCTACGGAAACGACCGCTACAGCTTCAAGGTGGAGTTCGACTGCTACCAGGACGGCGCCAGCTACTACGGCCTGGACAAGCTCAGCCTCAACAACATCATCCAGGACAACACCTACCTCAAGGACTACCTCAGCTACCGGATGATGGCCTCCTTCGGCGCGGCGGCGCCGCTGTGCAGCTTCGCCTTTCTCACCGTCAATGGCGAGGACTGGGGGCTGTACCTCGCCGTGGAGGGCGTGGAGGACGGCTTCCTTCAGCGAAACTACGGCGCGGACTACGGCAGTCTCTACAAGCCGGACAGCATGAGCTTCGGCGGAGGCCGGGGCGCGGGCCGGGACTTCAATATGGAGGATATGGACTTCGATTTTGGGGATTTCGACCCTCAGAAGTTCGCCCAAAACACCCAGAGCCCGCCGGAGAACGCGCCCAGCCCGCCGTCCGGGCAAGGAACGGAAAACAAAAATCCCTCCCCGGGCGGGTTCGGCGGCATGGGGAGCAGCGACGTGAAGCTCCAGTACAGCGGCGACGACCCGGACAGCTACTCGAACATCTTCGACAACGCCAAGACTGACGTGACCTCCGCCGGCAGGGACCGCCTCATCGAGGCCCTGCGGACTCTCAGCGGCACGGACCCGGCCTCGGCGGTGGATATCGACCAGGTGCTCCGCTACTTCGTGGTCCACACCTTTGTCTGCAACGGGGACAGCTACACCGGCTCCATGGTCCACAACTACTACCTCTATGAGGCGGACGGAGTGCTCTCCATGATCCCCTGGGACTACAACCTGGCCTTCGGCGGCTTTGACGCGGGGTCCGGGGCCAAGAGCGTGGTCAACTCCCCCATTGATTCCCCGGTCAGCGGCGGGTCCCTGGAGGACCGGCCCATGATCGCCTGGATCTTCTCCGACCAGCAGTACACGGACCTCTACCACCAGTACTACGCCCAGTGGCTTGCGGACTTCTTCGGCAGCGGGGTCTTTGAGGCCATGCTGGACGAGACGGTGGCCCTCATCTCCCCCTACGTGGAGCGGGACCCCACCAGGTTCTGCACCTACGAGGAGTTCGAGACCGGCGCGGCGGCGCTGAAGACCTTCTGTCTCCTGCGGGCGGAGAGCGTCGCGGGGCAGTTAGAGGGTGCGATCCCCTCCACCAGCGAGGGGCAGGCGGCAGATGACGCCTCCCTGGTGGATACCGGGGACCTCTCCCTGACGGACATGGGGTCCATGAACATGGGCGGGGGCTTCGGAGGCGGTCCGGCCCGGCCCGCCATGGCGGAGGGCGGACAGTCCCAGGAGCTGGGGGCGTTCCCCTCTCCGCCCGAGGGGCAGGAGCAGTCCCAGCAGGGGCAGCGGCCCCAGGGGTTCCCCGGCGGAGGGGGCTCCCAGCTGGATGCGCAGTCTCCTGGGCCTTTACTGGCGCTCTCGACGGCAGCGCTATTGGCTGGCCTGGTGTTCGCGTTCAAATTCAAGCGATAATACTAAAAAACTATGAGCAAGCGTAAGCTTGCGAACAAAAAGTTTTTCTTCTTTTGCTACTTTTCTTCTTTGTCCACAAAGAAGAAAAGTAGAGGAGGTGTGTATGAAGATTTTGATTATCGAGGATGAGAAACTGCTGGCGGATTCGCTGAAGGTCCTGCTGGAGTCGAAGGGCTTCGAGGTGGAGGCGGTATACGACGGGGAGACCGGCGCGGACTACGCCGAGCTGGGCATCTACGACCTGCTGATTCTGGATGTGATGATGCCCGGGATGGACGGCCTTGCCGTTGCGAAGCGGGTACGCTCCCTGCGGTGCTCCACGCCCATCCTCATGCTGACCGCCAAGTCGGACCTGGAGGACCGCATCCAGGGCCTCAACGCCGGGGCGGACTACTACCTCACCAAGCCCTTCGACACCCGGGAGCTCCTCGCCTGTGTGGGCGCGCTCCTCCGCCGTCAGGGCGGGCAGACCGACGCCATGCGCTTCGGCAACACCACGCTGGACCTGGCCAGCGGTACCCTGGAGTGCGGGGAAGCCAATGTGCGCCTCTCCGCACGGGAGTTTGACGTGATGCGCCTCCTCTTCCAGACCCAGGGGCGCAACCTCTCCAAGGAGGCCATCCTGGCTCGGGTGTGGGGGTACGACTCCAACGCGGTGGAGAACCATGTGGAGGTCTACGTGGGCTTCCTGCGAAAGAAGCTGGCCAGCATCGGCTCCAATGTGCGCATTGAGGCGGTGCGGCGGCTGGGCTACCACCTGGAGGAGGACAAGGGATGCTGAGACGCCTGCGGCTGAAATTCATCTGCATCAACATGGTCACCGTGACGGCCATGCTCTGCGTGATCCTGGGTCTCGTCTACCACTTTACCCGGATGAATCTGGAGCAGGAGAGCCTGCGCCTGATGCAGACCGCCGTGGAGCGCCCCTTCCAGCCGGGACCGCCCGGCCAGCTGCCGGAGCAGCTCCCCCTGCCCTGTTACTTCATCCTCCGCTCGGGCAGGGACGGCATGGACATCGTCGCCCAGTCCGGCTATGACCTGACAGACCAGGCCCTCCTGGAATCCTGCCTGGAGGCGGCCCTCGCCTCCGGAGCTCCCGTGGGGGTGCTGGAGGACTACGGCCTGCGCTTCTGCCGCGCCGCCCGTCCGGGGGAGGTGCGCTTCATCTTCGCCGGCATCTCCAGTGAGCGGACCACCCTGAAGAACCTGCTGGGCACCTCCCTGCTGGTGGGGGCGGTGAGCTTCATCGCCTTCCTGGGCATCAGCCTGCTCCTGGCCCGCTGGGCGGTGGGGCCGGTGGAGCGGGCCTGGGCCCAGCAGAAGCAGTTCGTGGCCGACGCATCCCACGAGCTCAAAACGCCCCTCACGGTCATCATGACCAACGCCGAGCTCCTCCAGTCCGGCGCTCCGGAGCAGGTCCCCCGGGCCGCCGGGAGCATCCTCGCCATGTCCCGGCAGATGCGGGGGCTGGTGGAGGGCCTGCTGGAGCTCGCCCGGGCCGACGCGGGTACAGCCCGGGACGCCCTCGTCCCCTTGGACTTCAGCAAGCTGGTCTCCGACGCCCTCCTCCCCTTCGAGCCCATCCTCTTTGAGGCGGGGCTGGACTTTACCAGCCGCGTGGAGCCCGGCATCCGACTCACCGGCAACCCCGGACAGCTCCGGCAGGTGGTCCATATCCTCCTGGACAACGCCAGGAAGTACACCTCCCCCAACGGACAGGTCACGGTGGACCTCCGGCGGCGGGGCCGGGGGCGCTGCGTCCTCTCTGCGGCTACCAGCGGTCAGCCTCTGACCCGTCAGGAGCGCACCGACATCTTCAAGCGCTTCTACCGCACCGACCCCGCCCGGGCCATGGACCAGAGCTATGGCCTGGGGCTCTCTATCGCCCAGACCATCGTCTTGGCCCACCAGGGCCGCATCTGGGCGGAGAGCGGCGGGCAGGTCAACACGTTTTTTGTGGAACTGCCCCTGTGAACCTTCCTTTTTCTTTTGTGTACAAAAGAAAAAGGAAGCGAAAAAGAAAAAACTTTGTCCGCGAAACTTCGTTTCGCTCATGTGGATCTTGTTGAGCGCTCTTTCCTGCAAAATTTGACAAATCTTGTCGAATCAATTATAATTGTGAACAGTGTGTTTCCAACTATAGGGATTTGAGGAGAAATGTCTATGAAATACCTGCTCTGCTGTCTGTTTGCCGCCCTTTTGTTACCGGCCGCCGTCGTGGTGACCACGACCTCCGAGCCTGTGGAGGCCGCACCCGCTCCGGAGGAGGAACAGCCCGCTCCCGGCGGCGAGGGGACCGTCCTCGTAACGGGTCCCGACGGTGCGCAGTACGAGATCGTGGAGGTCCCGGCGGAGGAGGAGCCCCTCACGGCGGAGGACCTGCTGTCCTTCTCCTTCCAGGACATCCCCGAAGGGGACCCCTCCGCCGGGTGCGCAAGCTACGTGGCCGCCCGGAAGGTGCTCCAAGGCGCGGGGGGCGGCCGGTTCCTTCCGGACCAGTCCGTCACCAGGGGGGCGCTGATGGTGGTCATCCACCGCTTGGCCGGGGAGCCTTACTGCCCCCTTGCCGTGGGCTTCCCCGACCTGGGGCCGGAGGATTGGCAGTTCGACGCGGTCTCCTGGGCCCTCTATGCCCGCATCGCCGCCGGGAATGAGGACGGCGGCTTCGCCCCCAACGCTCCCGTGACCCGGGCACAGCTCGCCGTGTTCCTCTACCGCTATGCCGCCTATATGGGCGTGAGCCTCCACTGCTCCGGGGAGCTGGGGGACAGCTATCTGGACGCCGCCGCCGTGCCGGACTACGCCCGTAAGGCCCTCTCCTGGGCCCTGGAGAACAGGCTGTACGCCTCCCTGGTCTCCGACACCATCTACCCCGGCCTCCCCGTCTCCCGTATCCAGCTGGCCCAGGTGCTGACGGCCCTCGCCGCCCGGGAGGAGGACCCCCTGGCCGCGTCCCTCGTTGAACAGCTCCCCTCCCCCGTGCCCCAGAGCGCAAGCCGCGTCAATCACGACGCCATCCAGGACGCTGTGGACGCCGCCGCCCGGAAGTACGGGGCCGTGGGCGTCCAAGTGGCGGTGGTGGAGGACGGCGCGGTCACCGGCGTCTTCAACTACGGCTGGGCCCACAAGGGGAACACCGTCATGGAGGCGGATCACAAAATCCGCTGTGCCTCCATCTCCAAGGTCTTCGTGGGCATGACCGCCATGCTCCTCCGGGAGGACGGCCTCCTGGACCTGGACGGCGACATCAGCCCTTACTGGGGCGTCACCGCCCGGAACCCCCGCTACCCCGAGATCCCCATCACCTTCCGCTCCCTCATGAGCCACACCTCCTCCATCCGTGTCTTCGGCGACGGCGTCAGCCGCTCCTACAGCGCCGTCAGGTCCAAGCTGGGGAGCTCCGCCGGATACTCCAGCGTCATGCCCGGGGCCATCACCTCCTGGAACTACAACAACTACGCCTTCGGCGTCCTGGGCATGACCCTGGAGCTTGCCGCGGACCGGTACCTGGACGATATCCTGGATGAGAAGCTCTTCTCGGCCATGGAGATCGATGCCGCTTTCACAGGAAGCGGCATCGGCGGCACGGACCGGATCGCTGCCCTGTACTACCACGGGGGCGCCGTGGGCCGGTCCGTGCCGTCGCTCCTCTCCGATGTCCGCCCCGACTGCCCCGGCGGCACCGGGGAGTACTTCGCCGGGGGCCTCATCATCAGCGCGCAGGACTTGGCCAAATTGGCCGCCCTCCTGGCCAATGATGGCTGCTTTGAGGGTGCGCGGCTCCTGGACGCGGAGTCGGTGGCCCTCATGGAGAGCCGCTATGGCCGCCTCGGCGACGGCACCTATCAGGCCCTCCCCCTGCGCTCCCAGGACGGCATCTACGGCCGGGACACCCTCTACTACCACACCGGGAGCGCCTACGGCGTCTACAGCTTCTTCTCCTACGACCCGGCCGCACGGGACGGCGTGGTGGTCCTCACCACCGGCGCAAGCGCCGCCAAGGACAGCCGGGGCAGCTACGCCGTCTGCGGGGAGATCAGTCAGTACATCTACGATAAGATCGCGTGACCGCCGTCTGAACGCAAGGAAGCCCCCTCTGCACAGAGCAGAGGGGGCTGTTTTGTCTCCAGAGGGACGGTCAGCGGTCGTTGTTGAAGATTTTGAGGATGTCGTCGAAGGGGTCCTTCTCTTCAGGCTTCTCCTCCTCGCCGGAGATGCCGAGGATGTCGTTGATCATCTTGTTCTGAGCCCCGCCGTTGACGTTGATGACCTTGCCGTCGGCGCTCTTCTTCTCGTCAAAGCCGGTGGCGATGACGGTGACCCGGATCTCGTCGTTGAGCGTCTCGTCGAAAGCAGCGCCGAAGATGGTATTGGCGTCGGGATGGACCGCCGCCTGGACCATGGAGGCGGCAAGCTCCACGTCCTCGAAGCTGATGTCCGCAGGCCCGGACACGTTGACCAGGATGCCCCTCGCGCCGTTGATGGAGGTCTCCAGCAGGGGGCTGGAGATGGCCATGCGGGCGGCGGCCTCGGCCTTGTCCTTGCCGGAGGCGCGGCCCACGCCCATGTGGGCGAGCCCCGCGTCCTTCATGATGGCGGTCACATCGGCGAAGTCCAGGTTGATGAACCCGGTCTCCCCGATGAGCTCGGAGATGGAGAGCACCGCCTGGCGCAGCACGTCGTCGGCGATCTCAAAGGCGTTGGCGAAGGTCACCTTCTGCTCCGTGGCGTGCTTGAGCCGGTCGTTGGGGATGATGACCAGGGAATCCACCTTGCCCCGCAGGTCCTCGATGCCCTTCTCCGCCTGCATCATCCGGCGGCGTCCCTCGAAGGCGAAGGGCTTCGTCACCACGCCCACGGTCAGGATGCCCTGCTCCTTGGCGGCCTCGGCCACGATGGGGGCCGCGCCGGTGCCGGTGCCGCCGCCCATGCCGGCGGTGATGAAGACCATGTCCGTGTTCTCCAGGGCCTTGGTGATCTGACTGCGGCTCTCCTCCGCGCTCTTGCGGCCCACCTCGGGGTCCGACCCGGCCCCCTGGCCGTGGGTCAGCTTCTCCCCGATCTGGATCTTATACTCCGCGCTGGCCACGTTGAGAGCCTGCTTGTCCGTGTTGACCACCACAAAGTCAACGCCCGTGACGCCCGAGCGGACCATGCGGTTGACCACGTTGCCTCCGCCGCCGCCCACGCCGATGACCTTGATCCTCGTCACGTTATCGGGCGCGGTTACCAGTTCAAATGCCATAGTGGAATCCTCCTACCACAATTTGTATCTCCCGTAAATGCGGGGCCTTGGACGCCCCAACATCATGTATCAGCCATTTTATCCATTGTATGCTTTTTTGCCTCCCAGGTCAATAGCTGATTTTCACTTTTTCGGAAATTTTATAGCGAACACCCCCGCAGGGCCGCCTCAATGGCCGTAGGGGATGAAGTTGACGACGTTATCCGCCCTGGTCATGCGCAAAATACCGGTCTCATTGGGCTCCAGCTTCCCGACCACCTCCTGGAGGCACTTGAGCTTGAAGCTGAAGTCCGCGTTGTAGGCCACCTCCACCTGGAAGCGGCCGTCGCAGCTGAGGACCAGCTTCTCCCGGTCCCCGGCGTCGACGGAGTCGATCCGGCCCGCCATGTTCAGCTGCTCCATGGCCTGGAGGAGCTCCAGGAGCTTCTCCTCGCTCAGGCGGCTGTCCTCCGAGAGGACCAGGCTCCTGCCCGCCTGGGGGTCCGCCGCCTCCAGGCCGGAGAGGAGGAGGTAGTCCTGTGCCTGGGCCTCCTCCGCCATCTCCAGGATCTTGATGCGATCCTCCCCGGCGTTCAGGAGCCAATAGGCCCCCGCCCCGGGGACGGCCGCGATGGCCCGGGTCTCGGTCACCTCGATCATAAGGGTGTCCGGGAACTTGGGGTAAACCCGGGCGTCGGTGATATAGGGCATCTGGGTGTAGAGCCGCCGGGAGATGCCGTAGCGGTTGAGGAGGATCAGGTTGTCCCCCTGCTCCACGCCGGAGGCGGCGATGATCTCCCCGGCATCGTAGCGGATGTTCCCGCTGACCTCCACCTTGTCTACCTTGAAGAAGAGGGTGAGGGCCGCCACGATGGCCGCCGCCGCCAGGAGCACCGACAGCGGGCGGAGCAGACGGCCCAGGAGCCCTCTGCGCCGCCTGCGGCGGGAACTTCTCTTTTTCGCCATGCCGGTCTCACTCCTTCTCTCTGTCTTCGGATGCTGGTCTGGCTACGGGCGCTCCTCGATGTCCGCCCCCAGAGCCCGGAGGTCCCGGACCGGGTCCTCGTAGCCCCGGCGGATGTGGTGGACCTCCCCGATGCGGGTGGTCCCCTGGGCGGCGAGGCCCGCCACCAGCAGCGCCGCCCCGCCCCGCAGGTCCGTACAGCGCACCGCCGCGCCGGAGAGGCGCTCCACCCCCGTCACCACCGCCACCCGGTCCGCCACATGCACGTCCGCGCCCATGCGGCAGAGCTCATCCACATGGCGGTAGCGGTTCTCGAAGATGTTCTCCACGAACACCGTCGCCCCCCTGCTCCTCAGGAGCGCGGCCATGAGGATGGCCTGGGCGTCGGTGGGGAAGCCGGGGTAGGGGGCGGTGCGCACCGTGCCGATGGAGCGCAGGGCTCCGCCGGAGCGCAGGGACAGGCGCTCCTCGTCCCCGCAGACCTCGCAGCCCGCCTCGTGGAGGGCCGCGGTGACAGTGGAGAGATGGCTTGCGCGGACATTGGTCAGCTCCACCTCTCCCCCGGCCGCCGCCACGGCGGCCAGGTATGTAGCAGCGGCGATCCGGTCCGGCATCACCGTGTGGACCGCGTCCCGGGTCCTCTGCCGGCCCACCACCCGGACGGTGGAGGTGCCAGCGCCCCGGACGTCACAGCCCATGGCTTGCAAAAATGCCTGCAAGTCGCCGATCTCCGGCTCCCGGGCGGCATTGACGATAAGGGTCTCCCCCGCCGCGCCGCAGGCGGCGAGGATCAGGTTCTCCGTAGCCCCCACGCTGGGCAGGCTCAGGGCGATCTCCCGTCCGGCCATCTCCCCGGCCTCACAGCAGAGGCGTCCCCCCTCCTCCCGGACCCTTGCCCCCAGCTTCCGCAGGGCGGCGAGGTGCAGGTCCACAGGCCGGGGGCCCAGCTCGCACCCGCCGGGGTAGCTGGTCTCCGCCCGGCCGCACCGGGCGAGGATGGCCCCCAGGAAGATGACCGAGGAGCGCATCTCCCGCATCAGGCAGTCGGGGATGTCCCAGCGGCAGAGGGGCGCGGCATCCACGGCCAGGTCCGGCCCCTCCCACCGGGCCTCGCAGCCCAGATGCCGGAGGATGCGGACGCTGGCCTCCACGTCGCTGAGGCGGGGACAGCCCCGGATCAGGGAACGCCCCGGGTGGAGCACCGTGGCCGCGAGGATCGGGAGTACGCTGTTTTTCGCCCCCTGGACGCGGAGCGTGCCCTCCAGGGGCTTTCCGCCCCGGATGATGATCTCGTTCATAGATATTCCTCCGCACATGGATTTTCTAAACTAATCCATGGTATGCGGAAGGAAAAAAACTGCTACTTTTCCCTCTTTGGGCGGCAGAGGTCCATGACGGCGGCGTAAATTTTCTCCGAGGCGTCCACGCTTCCCAGCTCCCCCATGGCCGCGCTCATGCGGCGGCGGCGGTCCGGGTCGTGGAGGATGGTGCAGGCGGTGTCGAAGAGCTTCTCGCCGCTGCACTCCCGCTCCAGGAGCATCACCGCCCCTCCGGCGTCCGCGAGGACCCGGGCGTTGTGCTCCTGGTGGTTGTGGGTCACGTTTGGGGACGGCACGATGATGGCCGGGACCCCCAGGGCGGTCAGCTCGCTGATGGTACTGGCCCCGGCCCGGGAGATCACCAGGTCCGCCGCCCGCATATAGGTGCCCATGTCCTGGATGTACTCCCGTACATCCAGCTCCGGCGTCTTGGTCAGGTCCACCCCCGCCCCCTTCAGGTACTCCGCCATGTGGACGCTGTCCAGCTTTCCGGCGGCGTGGACGTGGTGGAAGGGGACCTCCCTGGCCTCCAGGGCGAGGAACCGGGCGGTCTGCCGGTTCATCTCCGCCGCCCCCTGACTGCCCCAGAAGGAGATGATGAGGGGCTTGCCGCCGTCCACGCCCAGGCGCTTTTTCGCCTCCGCCTTGGTCAGGCGGAAGAAGTCCCCCCGCACCGGCGTGCCGGTGACCAGGACCTTCTCCGGGTGCTTATAGTTCTTCCGGCACTCCTCGAAGCCCACCATGATGAGGTCCGCATGGCCCTCCAGGAGGCGGGTGGTGAGGCCGGGGATGGCGTTGGACTCGTGGATGGCGGCGGGGATGCCCCGCTTTGCCGCCGCGCGGACCATGGGATAGCTGGCGTAGCCTCCGGTGCCCACCACCAGGTCCGCCGGGAACGCCTCCAGAATGGCCCGGGCCTGGGCCGGGGAGCGCAGGAGGTTCTTTACTGTGATCAGATTGTGCTTCAGCTCCCTGGGTGCGAGGGAGCGGTGGAAGCTGGAGATCTCCACCGTCCGGAAGGGCCACCCGGCGGCCTCCACCAGCTGCTTTTCCAGGCCCCGGCGCGCGCCGACAAACAGGATCTCGCTCTCAGGCTTCCGCTCCTTGATGAGGCCCGCCAGCGCCAGGGCGGGGTTCACATGGCCCGCCGTGCCGCCGCAGGTGAACAGGACTTTCATACGCGCTCCCCCTCTCTACCCGGCCTTGGGCGCTTTGATCTGCCGCGAGACCGAGAGCACGATCCCCACCTCCACCAACTGGATGGCCAGCGCCGTGCCCCCGTAGCTGAAAAAGGGCAGGGAGATGCCGGTGTTGGGGATGAGGTTCGTCACCACGGCGATGTTCAGGAAGGTCTGGAGGGCGATCTGGGTGGTGACGCCCACGACGAGGAGGCTCCCGAAGCGGTCCCGGGCGTGGATGGCCAGCCAGAAGCCCCGGATGATGAGCATGGCGAAGAGGGCCATGATAAGGGTGGCTCCCACCAGTCCCAGCTCCTCAAAAACGACGGCGAAGATGAAGTCGTTGTGCTCCTCCGGGAGGAACATGAACTTCTGACGGCTCTTGCCCAGCCCCACCCCCAGAAGGCCCCCGGAGCCCACGGTGATGAGGCTCTGGATGGTCTGCCAGGCCTGGTCCCGCTGGAACTCCGGCGTGCCGCCGAAGGGGTCCCGCCAGACGGTGATGCGGGAGGCGTTGTATTTGACCACCTTCTCCATGAAGTCGGTGAAGAGCACCACGTAACCGGCCGTGCCCACGCTTGCGAGGCCCGCCGCGATCCATCCCCAGTGGATGCCCCCCACCACCATCATGGCCGCGCCGATGCCGAAGATCAGGATCGCGCCGGAGAGATGGGGCTCCTTGCCGATGAGGAGCACCGCCGCCAGCAAGATCACGATGTGGGGCAGAAAGCCCTCCCGCCAGGTCTTCATCTTCTCCCGCTTACTGGAGATGGACTGGGCGAAGTAGATGATGATGCCCAGCTTCGCCACCTCCGAGGGCTGGAACTGCCCGGCCTGGACGCCGGGGATGCCCAGCCAGCGGGTGGCGTGGTTGCGGGTGATGCCGACGCCTGGGATCAGCACCAGCACCAGCAGGACGAAGGAGATGCGCAATATCCACTTGGCCGGGCCCTCGAAGCGGTGGTAGTTGATCTTGGACATCCAGAGCATGGCGAAGACCCCGAGGCCCGCAAAGCCCGCCTGCCGCTTGAAGTAATAGAGGGCGTCATAGCCCACGTCCGGGTCGGCCTGGGCGGAGGGGAAGCTCGCCGAGAGGAGCATGATGAGCCCGATGCCCAGAAGCATCATCGCCAGCATCAGGAAGGGCAGGTCCATGGGGCCCCGGGCGGCCTCCCAGGCCTCCCGCTCCCTGCGCCTCTGCTCCTTCTCCTTCATCCGCTTCAGACGGCGGTATTCCTCTCTGGTCATGGGCGTCTCCTCCTTTCCCGGGGAATGGAACGAATGAATGTTGGGCTTCGCCCAAACCCACCAGGGCTCCGCCCTGGACCCGGCAGGGACGCTGTCCCTGCACCCTGCCAGGGGCTGAGCCCCTGGACCCGCAAATTGTGTTCCGCGTTATACGATCCGGTTCATCACCCCGAAGAGCGCCAGGGCGCAGAACAGGGTGGAGATGGCAGTAAAAACGGTTACGATCTTCGTCTCGCTCCACCCGCACATCTCGAAGTGGTGGTGGATGGGGGCCATTTTGAAGATGCGCTTGCCGTGGCTGAGCTTGAAGTAGGTGACCTGGATGATGTCGGAGAGGGTCTCGACGATGTAGATGATCCCCACCAGCGCCAGCACCAGGGGCATGTCAAAGGCAAAGGCCATGCCCGCCACCGCGCCGCCTAAAAACAGCGACCCGGTATCGCCCATGAAGACCTTGGCGGGGTGGGCGTTGAAGAGCAGGAAGCCCAGCAGGCCCCCCAGCAGCGCCGCAGCGAAGATGCCCAGCTGCTTGTAGCTCCACCAGGTGGCGGCGGAGACGAAAAAGAGGGCCACCGGGATGGTCACCGAGGTGCTCAGGCCGTCCAGGCCGTCGGTGATGTTCACGGCGTTGACACAGCCGACGATGACGAAGGCCGCAAAGACCATGTACAGCGGCCAGCTCAGGGCGATGCTGAAATTGAAGAAGGGCACGTAGAGGTTGGGACTCAGCCGCCCCTCGTAGCGCATGAGGATGAGAAACAAGATCGCCGCCGCCAGCTGGAGGGCGAACTTCTGCAGCGCCGTGAGGCCCAGATTCTGATGGTGCTTGACCTTCTCGTAGTCGTCCAAAAAGCCGATGACGCCGAATACGGCGGCAAAGAGGAACACATAGATGTGGCTCAGGTCCCCCGCCAGCATCCCTTTCCAGCCCATCACCAGGATGGACACCCCCAGCCCGGCGATGAACATCAGCCCCCCCATGGTGGGGGTGCCCGCCTTGGTGGCGTGCCACTTGGGGCCCTCCTCCCGGATAGCCTGCCCCGCCTTCAGACGGCGCAGGGCGGGCAGTATCACTTTCCACCCCAGCAGGACCGTCACGGCGAAGCTGAGGATACACGCTGTGATCATTTCCATAGTACATTCTCCCTCGTCCCGACCGGCGGTCAGGCTCTCTCCTGTTGTTGAAGCTCCTGGATGTAGGCGGCCACCACCTCCCGCTCGTCCAGGTGGCGCTTTTCGTGGCCGACGATCTGATAGGTCTCATGGCCCTTCCCCGCCAGGAGGATGACGTCCCCCGGCCGGGCGTGGTCCATGGCGAAGCGGATGGCGTCGATGCGGTTCTCCACCACCACATACTCGGTGTCCGTGCCCACCATGCCCTCGACGATGTCGGCGATGATGGCGTGGGGGGCCTCGGTGCGGGGGTTGTCGGAGGTGACGATGACGAAGTCCGCCAGGTCCGCCGCAATCTTGCCCATGAGGGGCCGCTTGGTCCGGTCCCGGTCCCCGCCGCACCCGAAGAGGGCCACCACCCGCCCCCGGGCGAAGCCCCGCAGGGAGGTGAGCACATTGGCCAGGGCGTCGGGGGTGTGGGCGTAGTCGATGAGCATGGTGTAGTCCCCGGGTGTGGGCACTACCTCCACCCGGCCCTTGACGTGGGCGCTGTGGCGGAGGATGCGGGCGCTCTCCCCCAGGGGGACGCCCAGGGCCTTGGCCGCCGCTAAGACCCCCAGGGTGTTGTAGACCATGAACGCGCCGGGGATGCCCACGCGGACGGCCACGGTCTCCTTTTTCCCGGCGGCGTCGAAGGCGATGCCCCCGGCGCTCAGGGTGATGTTCCGGGCGGCGAGGTCCGCCTCGCCCTCCCCGATGGAGATCCTCCCGCAGGCGGCCCCGGCCATGATCCGCTCCGCCCAGGGGTCGTCGGCGTTGTATACGCCCACGCCGCACTGCCGGAAGAGCCGGGCCTTGGCGTCGCAGTAGTTCTCCATCGTGCCGTGGAAGTCCAGGTGGTCCTGGGTCAGATTGGTGAAGATGCCCACCGCGAAGCGGACCCCCTCCACCCGCTTGAGGGACAGCGCGTGGCTGGAGACCTCCATGACCACATGGGTACACCCGGCGTCCGCCATGCGGCGAAAGAGGCGCTGGAGCTCGAAGGATTCCGGAGTGGTGCGCTCGGTGGGGACGATCTCGGAGCCGATCATGTTCTGGTTGGTGCCGATGAGGCCCACCTTGGCCCCCAGGGCCTGCTCCAGGATGTCCTTGAGGAGGTAGGTGGTGGTGGTCTTGCCGTTGGTGCCGGTGACGCCCACCAGCTTCATGGAAGCCGCCGGGTCAGCGAACCAGTTGATCCCCACCCGGGCGAGGGCGGCCCGGCTGTCAGAGGTGCGCACGCAGGGAACGTCCTCCTCCGGCGCTTTCTCGCAGAGGACGCAGGCCGCGCCCTTCTCCAGGGCCATGGGAATGAAGCGGTGTCCGTCGGTCTCGCAGCCGGTCATGGCCACGAAGAGGTCGCCGGGCTTCGTCTCCCGGGAGTCGTAGCTGACGCCGGTGATCTCCAGCGCAGGGTCCCAGCGCCCGTCTAAAATGTCGATGCCTTGCAGTAATTTCCCCAGGTTCATGGTATGCAGCCTGCACTTTCCATATTCTTGTCTGTTAATCCGCGTGCTGGACCGTCTGCCCCATCTGGACGGTGACGACGGTGCCCGCCGGGACCTGCTTCTCCGGCTCCAGGGACTGGCTGATGGCCTTGATGCCCTTGGTGCCGCTTGCGCCGGTGGATTTCATGATAAGCCCGGCATTGGTGATGGCCTTATTGGCCTCGGAGGCGGAGAGGCCCACCACGTTGGGCACGGTGCAGGGCTCTCCCGACTTCTCCGCGCCCATGTACAGGATGATCTCCGCGCTGGCGGGCACGATGGCCCCGCCTACGGGGGTCTGGTCGGTGACGGTGTCCCCGTCGCCTACGGTGCGGTAGGACGAGAAGCCGTACTCCGTCAGCTTGGCCGCGGCCTCGTCCTTGGTCAGGCCCACCACGTAGGGCACGGTGCTGTCAGCGGACCCGGCGTCCTCGTCATCGTACTGGGGCGCGATGCCCAGGTAGGGCAGGATATCCGACATGATGGCCGACGCCGTGGGCGCCGCCATGTTGCCGCCGGAGACAAAGGTGCCCGTGAAACGGGACGGGGTGTCCAGCGTTAAGAGCATGATGACCTGGGGGTCGTCCGCCGGGGCGAAGCACATGAAGGACACCACGACCTCATTGTAGCCGTTCTCGTCCTTGATGCCCGTCTTATCTGCGGTGCCGGTCTTGCCGCCGATGCGGTATCCGGCCACCTGTCCGTTGCGCCCGCCGCCGTCGGAGACCACGTACTCCAGGATATCCCGGACCGTGGCCGAGGTCTCCTCACTGATGACCTGCCGGACGGGGGTGGCGTCGTGCTGCTTGATGACGTTGCCGTCGCTGTCGAGCTCCTTCTCCACCACATAGGGTGTGTAGAGGTAGCCGCCGTTGATGCAGGCGGACTGGGCTGTGATGAGCTGGAGGGGCGTGACGTTGAAGGTCTGCCCGAAGGAGTTGGTGGCGAGGTAGATGTCCGCCTTGACGAAGATGTCCCGGTCGATCAAAATGCCGCCCACGTCGCCCTGGAGGTCCACCCCGGTCTTGTCCTGAAGGCCGAAGTCCAGCATATAGTCGTAGAACTTGTTGGAGCCCACAGCGAGGCCAATACTGATGAAAGCGGGGTTGCAGGAGTGCCCTACAGCCTCCTTGAGGTTCTGACTGCCGTGGCCGCTGTGGTGGGAGCAGGAGATGGGTTCCCCATCGACCACAACGGACCCGCCGCAGTAGAAATTGCTGTTGAGGTTGATGACCCCCTCCTCCAGGCCCATGGCGAGGGTGAGGACCTTGAAGGTAGAGCCGGGCTCATAGGTATCGTTGACCGCCTTGCTGCGCCACTGCTTCTTTTGAAGTTCCGCCAGCTTGTCATAGTACTCCGCGGAGTGCTCCTTCCCCGGCTCGGGGGGATATTCCTCGTCCACCTGGGCAAGCTCCTCCTGGAATTTCTCCGTGTAGAGCTGACGGGGCTCGTTGACATCATAGTTGGGGTTGGAGGCGATGGCCAGGATCGCCCCGTTCCGGGGGTCCATGACCACGCCGGTAGCGCCGTACTTGCCGCCAAACTTGCTGACCATGTCCTCCAGGCCCCGCTCCAGATAGGACTGGATATTGGCGTCCAGGGTAAGCTGCAGGCTGTTGCCGTCCTCGGCGTCGTAGTGCTGCTCGTACTGGAACATGATCTGGGAGCCGTTGGCATCCTTGGCCGTGACCTCCACGCCCTTGGTGCCCTGCAGCTCCTCCTCGTAGATGGCCTCCAGGCCGTAGGCCCCCTTGTTGTCGCCGTCCAGAAAGCCGATGACGTGGGAGGCCAGGGCTCCGTAGGGGTAGTAGCGCTTGGCGTCGCTGGAGAGGTGGATGCCCTGGATGGTGCGCCCGGTCTCGTTGTCGGCGATGAACGCCCGGATCTCGTCGCCGATGTCCCGGTCCACCCGGGTCCGGAGGGTCTCGTACATGCTCCAGGTCTTCTCCATCTTCTCCCGGACCGCCTCCTCCTCCAGCTCCAGGATCTCCGCCAGCTTCTTGGCGATGATATCCTTGTACTCCTCCCCGCTGACGGGGAGCTTCTCGCCCTCCTTGAGGCCCTCGGCCACCTTCTTGGCCCGCTCCTCGTCCAGGGCGTCGGCCTGTTTTTTGATGACCACGGGGTCCAGGAAGACGGTGTCCGCCGTGGCCGATTTGGCTAAGATCACGCCGTTTCGGTCGTAGATGGTCCCCCGGGAGGCGGAGATGGTGGTGCTGCTGGTCTGCTGCCGGGAGGCCCGGGCCTGGAGCTCGTCGTGCTGGTTGATGGTCAGGTCGTAGGCCTTGGCAAAGAGGGCCAGGAACGCCGCCACGCCGAAGCCCAGCATCAGATAGATGGTCCGGCGCTGGATGACGGCTTTCGCCCGGCGGAGGGTGTCCTGCTTCCGCTTTTCCTTGGAAGCCTTGGCCGCCTTGGGCGGCACGGGTCTGCGGTTGGGTGCTTTCGGTGCCATGGGTCCTCCTTATGAAAACGGCCCGCCCCGGCTGGGACGTGCGGATACGGGAGAAGCCCCGGAGCGCCTCCGGGGCACCTGCTTTCCTCCCTGATTATACGGTCCGGCCCGCCAAATATGCTGGAAATCTACTCCAGGAGCCCCCGGAGCTTGTCCAGGACCCGGTCGAGCAGGGACTCTGCGCTCCCGGCGCTCCGGCGTCCGCTGTGGGAGACCGCCTGGTTCGCGCCGGGCAGTTCGATGTTGTAGATCTGGCTCTCGCTGGGCTGGACCATGCCGTAGCTCTCCGCGGCCTCCTTTACCGACGTGAGGTCGAAGGACTGCTCGTACTTGGTCAGCAGGCCCACCTGCTCCACCTCCAGCGCCGTGATCTCCGTCTTCATGCGCACGATGTTCCGGGAGATGGCGTTGAGCTGGATATAGCACAGCAGGACGCCCACCGTCAGCGCCGCGATGCCGAAGAAGGCCAGCACCGCCAGGATATTCACCTTTTGGGCCGGACGCACCGCCGCCTTGGCCTTGGCCCGCTGGCGGGAGCGCCGCTCCGCCTCCGTCTCCCGGCGCTGGCGGTACTGCTGGTCGAAGTCGACCTGTCCGCTCCGCTCCAGCCGCCGCTCCAGCTCCCGGCCGTCCAGCTTGCGGGCCAGATTGTCGTTGGCGGTGCCGGGCGTGTCATATTTCTTTCTGGGCCGCCTCGTGCTGGACGCCATAGGCTCTCCTCCTTCGTTGAACGCTGGGCTCTGCCCGCTGCGGCCTTTTCAAAGGCCGACGAAACGCTTATCCTGCGCTTCCTTTTTTCTATTGATAACCTGTGCAGATTCTGGTAAAATTATACGGGATATCCCGTCCTCTCAGCCACCCTCAGCTTGGCGCTGCGGGCTCTGGGGTTCTCCTCCAGCTCCGCGGGGCCGGAGATAATGGGCTTCCGGTTCACCAGGCGCAGCTTGGGCTTCTTCCCGCACACGCACACCGGAAACTCCGGCGGGCAGGTGCAGCCCGCGGCCAGCTCCCGCATGGTCTGCTTGACGATCCGGTCCTCCAGGCTGTGGAAGGTGATGACCGCCAGACGTCCGCCGGGGGCGAGGGCTTTCGCGGCCGCCTCCAGCATGGGGGGCAGGGCGTCCAGCTCGCCGTTGACCGCGATGCGGATGGCCTGGAAGCTCCGCTTGGCGGGGTGCTGCTTCTCCCGCAGGGCCGCGCCGGGCATGGCGGAACGGATCACCTCCACCAGCTCTCCGGTGGTCTCCACCGTCTGCTCCTCCCGCCGCCGGACAATGGCCCGGGCGATCCGAGGGGCGTAGCGCTCCTCGCCGTACTCATAGAGGATGCGGCGAAGCTCCTCCCCGCTCCAGGTGTTTACCACATCCCAGGCGGACAGGGGCGCGCTCTCATCCATGCGCATATCCAATGGCGCGTCGTGCATGTAGCTGAACCCCCTCCGGGGCTCGTCCAGCTGGGGGGAGGACACGCCCAGATCGAAGAGCATCCCGTCCACCCCCTCCACCCCAAGGGTTCGGAGGATGGCCTCCAGGTCCCGGAAGTCCCCGTGGACCGCCGTGAAGCGGTCCCCAAAGGGGGCCAGGCGCTCCCGGGCCGCCTCGATGGCGGTCCGGTCCCGGTCGATGCCGATGAGCCGTCCGCCCTCCAGCCGCTCCAGCACCGCCCGGGCATGTCCCGCCCGGCCCAGGGTGCCGTCCACATAGGTCCCGCCGGGCTTGATGTCCAGCGCCTCCAGGCACTCGGCCAATAGCACCGGCCGGTGGCCGTAGTCTTTTTCCATATCAGATCCCCAATTCTTCCATAGCGGCGGCAAGGTTCTCCGGGTCCAGCCCGGCGTCCTCGATGGGGGCCCAGCGCTCCGGGTTCCAGAGCTCCACGCACTTGGACGCGCCGTTGATGACCACTTCCTTGTCCAGGGCCGCGTAGGTCCGGAGCTTGGCCGGGATGAGGATGCGGCCCTGGGCGTCCGGCTCGCACTTGGCGGCGTTGGCGAAGAGGGCCCGCATCTTCCGCGCCTGGACGCTGGGCAGGGCGTCGAACTTCTCTGTGAGCACCGCCCACTTCGCGTCGGAGTATACGGAGAGGCATCCGTCCAAGCCGATGGTGACGTAGAAGGTCTCCCCCAGCTCCTCGCGGAACTTGGCGGGGATGAACAGCCGCCCCTTGGCGTCGATGTTATGCCGGTATTGACCGATCACCGTCCCCGCCTCCCCCGGTTTTTGGGTGGGCGGAGGGGTGCTGCGGGGCAATTTCCCCACTTCCCCCTACTTTCCACCACTTCACTCTTAGTATACTTCACCCGGGGCAGAATTGCAATAAGGATTTTTGTATTTTTTCTCGCGTAAAACCGGCGGTTTCCCCTTTGAATCGACTCTTTTCGTAACTCAAAACATATGTTCCGAAAAAATGTTCTAAAAAAAGCCCCATGATGGCACAAGATGTTGTGCCATCATGGGGCCAAAGCGCTATATATAGCCCGCACATAAAATAAGCGGATATTTTGGGCGAATCTTTGTGATATTTGTCAAGGGCACCTTATCGCCGGTTATCGCCGCCGCCCTGCTCCTCCAGCTTGGCGCGCTGTGCCTGGAGCACCTCGGTGGACACCGCACGGAAACGGGCCCGGGACTCCCTGATCTCCTCCAGCGCCATCTGGATGGCCTCCTCGGTGCGGCGCAGGGCGTCGTCGGTGTACTCGTTGGTGACGTTGATCATGGTCTTGCGCTGGTTGTCCGCCTTGACCAGGATCTCGTGGGCCTTGTCCCGGGCCACGCGGGTGATCTCGCTCTCGCCCACGATGGCCTTGGCGTCCATGTCCGCCTGACGGCGGATGCGCTCGGCCTCCTTCTTGGCGTTCTCCACGTACTCGTCCCGGGCGCGGATGAGGTCCTGGGCCTTCTTCAGCTCCACCGGGAGCTGTCCCCGCAGGTCGTCCAGCAGGTCCAGCGCCTCCTCCCGGACGATGACACACTTGTCCCGGGCCACCAGCTGGCTGGGCGCTTCGTATATCATGTTGTAGAGTGTGTCGATCAAATATTGCACCTGGTTTTCCATTGTCTCTACTTCCTTCCCTCTCTGATCCCTGCGAGGACCGGTATGGCGCCGGGGGGCACGATGCCCTCCAGGCGCTGTCCGTGCCGGATGAAGTCCCGCACCATGGTGGAGCTGATGTGGAGGTGTCTGGTCTGGGCCGGGAGGATCACCGTGTCCAGCTCCGGCCACAGGTCCCGGTTGATCTGGGCCATCTGGTACTCCCAGTCGAAGTCGATGCAGTTGCGCACGCCCTTGACCAGGGCCTGGGCCCCCTCCTGCCGGGCGAAGTCGGCCAAAAGGCCGTCCCAGGCGGCGGCGCGGGCATTGGGGATATGGGCGACGCTTCCCCGCACCAGCTCCAGGCGCTCGTCCAGGGTAAACATGGGGCGCTTCTCCCCGTTGGCCATGACGCAGACAATGACCTCATCGAAGATGCGGGATGCGCGCTCCACAAGGTCCAAATGGCCCACGGTGATAGGGTCGAAGCTTCCGGGGCAGATGGCGGTTCTCATCTTTCAACGTCCTCCTCGCGGTGGTAGGTGGTGATCCTGGTCTTTCCGTAGTGGTAGACCCGGTGCTTGGAGCAGGGGGCGGGGAGGTCCGGCAGTTCCCGCTCCGCCGGGGATTCACAGACCATTATACCATGGTTCGCCAAAATGTCAAACCGGGAAATCATCTCCAGGGCCCCCTCCAGGAGCCCGGCGGCGTAGGGCGGGTCCAGAAAGATGAGGTCGAACCGCTCCCGGCACCCGGCGAGGAAGGCCTCCGCCTCGCCGCCCACCACCCGGGCGCGGGCCGTAAGCTCCGTGAGCTTCAGGTTCTCCCGGATGAGGTTTGCCGCGTCCCGGCGCTTTTCCACGAAGACGGCGGAGGCGGCGCCCCGGCTGAGGGCCTCGATGCCCAGCTGTCCGGTACCGGCGAAGAGGTCCAGGACCCGGCGGCCCTCGATGTCGAATTGGAGGATGCTGAAGACGGCCTCCTTGACGCGGCCGGTGGTGGGGCGGGTCTCCAGGCCCTCCAGCTGTTTGAGCCGCCGCCCCCTGGCGCTTCCGGTGATTACTCGCATAGTCTCGTCCTTTCCTGGCGCCCGGAGGCGCAGAGCATATTACGCTAATCATATGACATCTCCGCGCTCTTTTCAATAGTCTTGTGTTAAGATTTTCGATTTTTTGCAAAAAGTGCGCCCCGGCCGGAAATCTGTCCGCAATTTTTCTCTTTTTCCCACTTGTTATCTGGAAGAAAAAGGTATATAATAAGCGTAGTATGCGTACATGCACTATTTCCGCTGAAAGGATGTTTTTAATGATAAAGCTACAAACGACGAAGGGTGCTATCAGCATCAGCGACGCCGTGTTCACCAACATCACGGGCAACGCCGCGACCAACTGCTTCGGCGTAAAGGGGATGGCGTTCCGCTCCATGACGGACGGGCTGGTCCATCTTCTGCGCCGGGAGGCCATGAGCAAGGGCGTGCAGGTGATCTACAATGAGGACGGGACGGTCTCCATCCGCCTGCACATCATTGTGGAGCACGGCATCAATATCACGGCGGCCTGCCGCTCGATCATGAGCGAGGTCCAATACAAGGTCAGCAAGTACACCGGCATTCCCGTCAAGAGCGTGGACGTCTGTGTTGACTCTGTTGTGTCCAATTCCAAGGGGGTATAACGCGAGATGATTCAAACGATCGACGGACTGCAATTCAAGCAGATGGTGCTCCACGGAGCGGCGGCCATCACGGCGCAGAAGCAGCGCATCAATGACCTCAACGTCTTCCCCGTGCCCGACGGCGATACGGGCACCAATATGAGCCTGACCATCGGCGCCGCCTCCACGGAGCTGAGGAAGGGTGAGCCCGCCGCTATCGGCGAGGCGGCTTCCATCACTGCGGGGGCCCTTCTGCGGGGCGCGCGGGGGAACTCGGGCGTGATCCTGTCCCTGCTCTTCCGTGGCCTGGCCAAGACTCTCAAGGGGCAGGATGCCGCCGACGGGGTGCTCTTCGCCTCCGCAATGCAGGAGGGCGTGGGCGCGGCCTACGGCGCGGTAATGAAGCCTGCGGAGGGCACGGTGCTCACGGTGTCCCGTCTGGCGTCCAAGCGGGCGGTGGAGGCCGCGGCGGAGAATAATGATGTCGAATATGTTCTGGCCGAGGCGGTCCGGGTGGGCTGGAACGTGCTGGAGCAGACCACGGATATGAACCCGGTGCTCAAAAAGGCCGGGGTTGTGGACGCGGGCGGTCAGGGGTATCTGGTCATTCTGGAGGGGATGCTGTCCGCTCTGCGGGGCGAGCCAATGCCCGAGCCGGAGGAGGCCCCTGTCCAGCAGGCGAAGGCGGATTTCAGCGCCCTGGCGGAGGAGGAGCTCACGTTTGACTTCGATACCGTCTTTATTGTCCGGAAGAACCAGCCGGAGGTGGACTTAGGGCCCCTGCGGACCTATTTGGACGGCATTGGCGACAGTCTGGTCATCGGCGAGGATGACGAGGCGTTCAAGGTCCATGTCCACACGGATATTCCCGGCAGTGCGCTCAATGAGGCGCAGAAGTACGGCACGCTGGAGCTGGCGAAGATCGAGAATATGCGCACGCAGCGGGACGACCTGGCCGCCGGGCGGAAGGCCCAGAGCGTGGACGATCTGGAGGCCATTGAGGAGGAACTGGAGGGCCGGGGCGTAGCGGAGCCGGAGAAGCATTACGGGTTCCTGGCGGTCTGTGCTGGAGAGGGACTGGCTACGGTGTTCCAGGACCTGGGCGTGGACGGCGTGATCTCCGGCGGGCAGACGATGAATCCGTCTACGGAGAGCATCCTGCGGGAGATCAACCGGGTCCCGGCGGAGGTGGTCTTTGTCCTGCCGAACAATAAGAATATTATTATGGCCGCACAGCAGTGTGTGGGGCTGACGCCGAAGGAGGTCGTGGTGGTCCCGACGGAGACGGTGCCCCAGGGGATCACGGCGATGATGGCGGTGGACCCGGAGCTGGAACAGGAGGTCCTGCTGGAGACGCTGGTGGAGGCTGTGAAGAATGTTTCCACAGCGCAGATCACGTATGCGGCGCGGGACAGCGATTTTGACGGATTTGAGATCAACGAGGGAGATTATTTGGCACTGTTGGATGGGAAGCTCTTCGGGACAGACCAGGATATCGCGGTGCTGTTGGCGAATTTAGCCGACCAGGCCCGGGACCGGGGGGCGGAGTTCGTGACGCTCTTCTACGGAGAGGATGTGACGGAGGAGCAGTCCCAGAAGGCGCAGGATATCTTCAGCCGCCGCTGTCCGAATGCGGAGCTGTCGGTTCTGCCCGGGGGGCAGCCGGTGTATTACTACATTGT
>Ga0137310_100148_pt1 | contig 43100 bp, 40 predicted proteins | sample NAcewiD2O_June_2_FD_97183 | JGI IMG/M metagenome (GOLD analysis project Ga0137310, IMG submission 97183) | Mouse cecal microbial communities from Vienna, Austria - N-Acetylglucosamine amended D2O_June | ecosystem: Host-associated > Mammals > Digestive system > Large intestine > Cecum | place...
TCGTATAAAGCTGCATCTCTCGATTTTCCGATACCACCCGGGCATTCATGCTTTCCAGAAAATCGTCTGCAACTGCATTTCTCTCTTCTAAGGACAGCTTGCCCTGATAGCTCCCGATAATATTCGCAGAGCTTTTACTATTTTCTCCGTAAGGTTCCATCAGGCTTTCCAGTTTCTCCCGATAGGCATACGCATCCACCATATCCCCTTCCATAGTAATGTTTATAATAACATACTGGCTGATTTCGCCCTCAACATCGGCAGTAATGAAGCGCAGGACAGATTTCGCATTGCTTCCCTCTTTCGTGAGACGGGTTTCTTCCCTGTTTTCGTCATACCTGCGGGTAACTTCGATGTTTTCCGTAATCCCCAGCCCTTCCGCGATATGGCGCAGAAATTTCTCCTGATCCTCAGATTCCAGAAATTCTTTTTTATAAACGCCGTAATATTCTACGGCTCCTGTCTGCTCCTGCTCTCCAATCCTCGCGAACACCCCGGCAACTTTCTCTTCTTCCTGTTCGTGCCCCTGCGCCAACTGCCCTACAGCCAGAATCCACAAGAGAAACAGGGAAACCAGCCATCGCTTTTTCAACATAAAAATCCCTCCGTCCGGTTATCTCTAATCCGCATCTGTCCAGAGCTGTCTTAAAATACTCTGCTCTGAACTGTTACATCTTATGATAACCAAACGGAGGGATTTTATACAAAATACCTCTCAGTATTATAAAGCAAACGGTAACTCCATACTACCCTCTCCTGGATGCGTCAATACGCGCCAGAGCCCTGTGGAGCGCCAGCTCCGCACGGGTCAGGTTGATATTTGAATCATGCATCTGCATCCGGCGTTCTGCCCTCACCTTCGCTTCTTCGGCGCGGTTCAAATCGATTTCATTCGGCCACTCTGCCGCCTCTGCCATAATGCTGATTTTATCCGGAAGGATTTCGATAAATCCCTCATGGAGAGCCGCCGCCCGCTGCCCTTCATCATCCTTGATGATGAGAAGGCCGGGGTCTAAAATCATTGTCATAGGAATATGTCTTTTGTAAATTCCCACCTGGCCTTCTGTGGTATTCAGCTCTATCATAGAAGCTTCACCCTGAAAAAACACCCTGTCAGGACACACGATTTCCAATTCGAAATATTTGTCAGCTGCCATCACTGCACCCCCTATTTCATTCGTGCCGTCACATCATCGATGCTTCCCGCATTCAGGAAATAGCTCTCAGGGATATCGTCATGCTTGCCGTCCAGGATTTCCTTAAAGCCACGGATAGTTTCAGACAGTGGCACATAACGGCCAGTCGTGCCTGTAAACTGCTCTGCCACGAAGAACGGCTGGGACAGGAACCTCTGTACCTTTCTCGCACGGCTTACCACCAGCTTATCTTCCTCGGAAAGTTCGTCCATACCGAGGATAGCGATAATATCCTGCAGCTCTTTATATTTCTGAAGGATTTCCTGCACGCCGCGAGCCACATTGTAATGCTCCTCACCCACCACGCGCGGGTCAAGGATACGCGATGTGGACTCCAGCGGGTCTACCGCCGGATAAATTCCCAGCTCCACGATGGAACGTGAAAGCACGGTAGTCGCGTCCAGATGTGCAAACGTATTTGCCGGAGCCGGGTCAGTCAAGTCATCCGCAGGCACGTAAACAGCCTGTACGGAAGTGATAGAACCGCTCTTTGTGGATGTAATACGCTCCTGGAGCGCTCCCATCTCCGTCTGCAGCGTCGGCTGATATCCAACGGCTGAAGGCATACGTCCCAGAAGTGCGGACACCTCCGAACCCGCCTGTGTAAAACGGAAAATGTTGTCGATGAAAAGCAGTACATCCTTACCGCCCTGGTCACGGAAGTATTCTGCCATAGTAAGACCGGTCAGGCCCACCCTCATCCTGGCTCCGGGCGGCTCATTCATCTGCCCGAATACCATAGTCGTCTTATTGATAACCCCTGAATCTGTCATTTCATGATACAGGTCGTTTCCCTCACGGGTACGCTCGCCTACTCCGGTGAATACGGAATATCCGCCGTGCTCTGTGGCGATATTTCTTATCAGCTCCTGAATCAGCACGGTCTTTCCTACTCCGGCGCCGCCGAACAGACCGATTTTACCGCCCTTCTGGTAAGGGCAGAGCAGGTCTACGACCTTGATTCCTGTTTCCAGGATTTCCGTAGCTGTGGACTGCTCTTCGAAGGAAGGCGCACTTCTGTGAATCGGAAGGTACTGTACGCCTTTCGGCGCCTCTTTATTATCAATCGGATCACCTGTTACGTTAAAGATACGCCCCAGGGTCTTCTCACCTACCGGAACACTGATAGGAGCCCCGGTAGCCGCTGCTTCCATGCCCCTTACAAGTCCGTCACTGGAGCCCATCGCAATGCAGCGCACTGTATCGTCACCCAGGTGCTGTGCCACTTCCACTACCAGCCTGCCGCCATCCTTCTGCTGAATATGGATTGCCTCGTTGATGGCTGGCAGTTTGCCGCTGGTGAACTTGATATCCAATACCGCACCAATGACCTGAGTGATTTTTCCTATATTTTGTTCTGCCATATTTTCGCCTTTCCGACGCGCTTAACGCGTCATCTTGGTAGATTTGGAAGTTTACTTCCAAACTTTTTCTATCTCACTCCTAAACAAACCTAACTGATTGCTTCCGCCCCGGCGATGATTTCCGTCAGCTCCTGCGTAATAGAGCCCTGCCTTGCCCTGTTGTACTGAAGGGTCAGGCTGTCAATCATCTCTTCCGCATTGCTGGTTGCCGCGTCCATAGCCTGCATTCTGGCCCCATTCTCACTGGCGGCTGCTTCCACCAACGCGCCGTACAAAAGGCTCGCCAGGTATTTCGGGATAATAATATCCAGCGCCTCCTCCTCGGACGGCTCGTAGTTCATAGGCGTCTTTGCCTCTTCCACTGAAAGCTCGGCCTCGGAAAACTCAACCGGGAGCAGCTTCATCAGCTTCGGCTCATGCACCACTGTATTTTTGAAAGAAGTATAGGCGAGATAAATCTCTCCCACACGCTCCTCGGCAAAGTCCTCGAGCAGTCTCTGTCCGATACGCTTCGCGTCGGAAAACAGAGGGGCGTTGATGACGTCGCTGTAATCCTCCGCCACCTGATACCCCTGCTTTTCCAGGCTGTCCCTGCCCTTCCTTCCGATTGTGTAAAGCAGCACGTCCTCTTTTTTCAGACTGCTTCCGGTAACCAGCTTCGTCACGTTGGAATTGTACCCTCCTGCCAGACCCCGGTTCGAGGTAATGACAACTACCGCCTTTTTCTCGGATGCGCCGGATTTTAAATATGGATAGTCCAGACTTCCCGAGCGCGCCAGCATAGAGGTTACTGTATTATACATATATTGGAAATACGGCCTGGAGTTCTCGGCCCTTTCCTTTGTTTTCTGAAGCTTCACAGTCGAAACCAGCTTCATGGCCTTCGTAATCTGGCTTGTACTGGTGATACTGTTTTTCCGCCTCTGAATGTCTCTCATAGAAGCCATTTCGTCTCACCCCTCTTCTATTTTACAAAGCCTTCTTTGCATTCTTCGATTGCTTTTCTGAGGGTGCTTTCTGTCTCCTCTGAGATAACCTTTGTGCTCCTGATTGCCTCAGGAACTTCCGGATATTTCGTCTTTATATGCTCAAGGAGCGCTTCCTCGAAATCCTGGATTCTCTCTGTAGGGATATCTAACAGGAATTTCTGTGTAGCCGCATACAGGATAATAACCTGGAGCTCTACAGCCATAGGCTGGTACTGCGGCTGCTTTAAGACTTCTCTCAATCTTTCACCCTGTGCCAGCTTCTCTTTCGTGTCATCATCCAGCTCAGAACCAAACTGGGAGAATGCCGCCAGCTCACGGTACTGCGCCAGCTCCACACGGATAGGCGCCGCGATTTTCTTCATCGCCTTAATCTGCGCCGAACCTCCTACTCGCGACACGGAAAGTCCTGCGTTTACTGCCGGACGAAATCCTGCATTGAACATCTCAGTCTCCAGATATATCTGGCCGTCAGTGATGGAAATAACGTTTGTCGGAATATACGCCGACACATCTCCTGCCTGTGTCTCAATAATCGGCAGCGCCGTTAATGAGCCGCCGCCCAGTTCATCCGAAAGTCTTGCCGCACGCTCCAGAAGCCTGGAATGCAGGTAGAATACATCTCCCGGATAAGCCTCGCGTCCTGGCGGACGGCGGAGCAGTAAGGACAGGGTACGGTAAGCTGCCGCATGTTTGGTTAAATCGTCATAAATCACCAGCACGTCCTTGCCGGACTCCATCCATTCCTCTCCGATTGCGCAGCCCGAATAAGGCGCAATGTACTGCAGCGGCGCCAGCTCGCTGGCCGTAGAAGACACTACGGTCGTATAATCCATAGCGCCGTACTCTGTCAGGGTCTTTACGATATTCGCTACGGTTGACGCTTTCTGTCCAATCGCTACATAAATACAGTAAACTCCCTGACCCTTCTGATTTATAATCGTATCAATGGCAATCGCCGTCTTTCCTGTCTGCCTGTCTCCGATAATCAGCTCACGCTGTCCCCTTCCGATTGGAACCATAGCGTCAATCGCCTTGATACCTGTCTGAAGCGGGGTGTCTACAGACTTCCTGGTGATAACGCCGGGAGCCACCCTTTCAATCTTTCTGTGCCTGTCTGTGTGGATGGGTCCCTTTCCGTCAATCGGCATACCAAGCGCATTGACAACACGCCCAAGCATTCCGTCGCCGACCGGAACTTCCACCACGTTTCCTGTGGTCTTTACCGTATCGCCCTCGCTGATACCTGACGTATCACCAAGGAGCACGGCGCCTACATTATCTTCCTCCAGATTCAGCACCATGCCGTATATTTCTCCCGGAAATTCCAGAAGCTCTCCCTGCATGGCGTTTTCCAGCCCATGGATTCTGGCGATGCCGTCTGCCACCTGGATGACGGTTCCCACATCTGCCACGGATATTTCGGAGGAATAGCGTTTAATCTGCTCTTTGATAACAGAGCTTATTTCCTCTGGTTTCAAATTCATGAGGCCCTTTCACCTTCTTTCCCTTCCTCTAATGAAATCTTCATCAGCTGGCTCGTAAGCTGCTCCAGCTTATATTTCAGACTGCTGTCCACCACCCTGTCTCCGATGCGGATCACCAGGCCTCCAATCAGGCATGCATCCACATTCCATGTGATTTCCAGCGCCTTATAACCTGTGGTTGCCAAAAGCTTCTCCTGAATCTTCTTTTTCTGATCCTCCCGAAGCTCTGCAGCCGACGTCACGGTTACGACGCCTATTTTTTTATATTCCTTTATCCGCGCCGTCAGATAGTCAAAAATGGCCGGAAGCTCCTTAAACCGTCCTTTCGACACAACTACCGCAAGAAACCCCGTCACATCATTGGAAACCCGCCCTTTAAAGCAGTTCTCAAGCAAATGCACCTTCTCTTCCCGGATGACTTTTGGATGCTCCATCAGAAGCTGCAGCTCCGTATTCTCCTCAAGAGCTTTACTCACTGCCGAAATCTCCTCCATCATCTCATCGGTGCGGTTTTCCTCCACGGCTATCTGAAAAAGCGCCTCACCGTATACCTTTGACGCTAACTTAGCCATGTCTCTTCACCTATCTCCTTCAGGGTTTCTTCCACCAGATTGTCCTGGAGCTGTGCGTCCACTGTCCGGTTCACAACTTTCTGTGCCATCAGCGCGGCCACTTTGATGATTTCTTTCTTCATATCATCTGCAGCGGCTTTCTTCTCCAGCTCTGCCTGTCTGTTTGCCCTTTCTATGATTCCGGATGCCTCTTTCTTAGCCTCATCAATAATCTTCGCTTCATTCTGCAAAGCTTTCTGCCTGGCCTCGCTCAAAATGGCTTCCGCCTCTTTCTCGATTTCCCTGATTTTCCCGTCATAATCCGCTTTCAGCGCCGCTGCTTCTTCTTTATCTTTCTTCGCTGAATCAATATCGTCTCTAATCTTATCCTGCCTCTTTTTCAAAAACTCCCTCGCCGGGTTAAACAATAGGTAGGACAGAAAAGTAAACATCACCAGCACGGAAATCATCAGCAGCACCGCATCATGGATTAACTGAGGGTCCAGGTTGAACAATCGTTCCAAGAGCCCGCCTCCTCTCTAAATAAATATGTCTCTTATATTCTCATGCTGCCCGCCATGCGGACATGGCTGCAGCTTAAAGCTTACCAAGCAGCGGATTTGCAAACAAGAGGATGAACGCGATAGCCAATCCATAAAGACCTGTGGTCTCTGCCACGGCCTGCCCAAGAAGCATGGTTGACATGATATCAGACTTTGCGCCCGGGTTCCTTCCCACTGCACTCGCACCGTATCCTGCCGCGATACCCTGTCCAATACCAGGACCGATACCTGCGATCATTGCCAGGCCTGCGCCGATAGCGGAACATGCTAAAATTAAACCTTCATTTGTTATTCCTTCCATAATCAGAATCCTCCTAAATCTTTTTGTTATGTTTTTGTTTACGCCTTTTCCTCTGGCAGCTTATCCGTAACGTAAACCATCGTCAGCATACAGAATACATACGTTTGGATGGCGCCGGAAAAAGCATCAAAATAAATATGCAGGAATCCCGGCCAGCCGATAGCAAATCGGGAAAGCAGGGAATAAATCAGCGACATCATAACCGTTCCTGACAATACGTTTCCGAAAAGCCTCAAAGACAGAGAAAACGGAACCGCAATTTCGCCAATCAGGTTGATAGGGAACAGAAACGGCAGCGGCTGGAACAGCCCCGTGAACGCTCTATGCTTATTATACTTGACATTATTGTACTGGATGATTGCAAAGGTCATAAGGCCCAGAGGCAGCGTCACGCCATAATCGGCGGTAGGCGCCCGAAGCCCAAACAGCCCTGAGATATTGCTCACAAAGATAAACAGGAAAATGGAACCGATATAGTTCATGAATTTCCCGGCATTTCTTCCCATGCTGCTCTGCACCATCTTATCAAGCATTTCCACAATCAGCTCCACGATATTCTGAAATCCTCCGGGAACCTCAGAGCCATGACGCATCTTCCTGTTCGCCGCTATGGCAAAGCCCAGAAGAATCAGCATGACAATCAGGATACTGACATGTGTGGTGGTAATCCAGAATTCCTGACCAAACAGCTTATATTTAAACAAACCGTGAATCATGAAATCCACATCACCTTTTGCAGCTAATAACACACTCTCACCTCTCTTTCGCTTCCTTTTTATGAATCAGCCTGTGCAGTACAGGCTGGAAATATGCCCCAAACTTCAATGTGAACAACCCTGCAAATACAGCTATCGGGCTCCCCAGACGCAGCAGATATGCCACGCCAAAAAGAACCAGCACCATTCCCATCCGAAGCACGGACATTTTCTGCATGTAGCTCTTCGCATCTGTCTCCGTACGCTCAAGCGATTGCTCAATGCTATAGTTCATGTGAATCGCCAGAAGCGCAGATGCTGCGACACCTAGTAAAAGCCCCTGCGAAAACCCCCACTTATCAGAAATAAACCAAATGAAAATCATCCATATGGCAGCTCCGAAAATCAGGATGCCTAGCAGAAGCTCCTTCACCACTGTGTTCAGCCGTTTGATGGAATCCCTAATCATGCTTTTTTCCTCCTTCTTGCCTTATCATGCCCTGCAGAAGAATCCAGGTGTTTCTTCCACCTGCGAGGATTCCCAATATCAGCAGCATCGGCACTGTGCTCCAGCCAGACTTCTCATCCAGCCAGGCGCCAAGAAAGACACACAAAACAATGGGAGCCAGCATACTGATTCCAACCTGGGTAACCATTGCCAAATACTTCATGACATCCTTATCCGGTCTCATATGCTGCCTCCTTTCACATGAACTTTAGGAATATATTATCTCATTTTCCTCAAATTGTCTAGCTATTTTTATTTCAGATTTACTCCAGTTCCTCAGATTTGTTCCCCTGCTGTGCCTCTCCCCAAAGCTCGCGGACACACTCCAGAACAATAAGCAGGCTCACAGGTCCAAGAATCACCCCGGAGACCCCGAAAATATACAGCCCGGCATAAACCACCAGAGCGATAACAATAGGATAAATCCCCATTTTATCCCCTAAAAGCTTCGGTTCCAGGTATTCCCGGGTAGTATTTGCCACCAAAAAGAGGGTGAAATACGCTGCCGCATGGAAAAAGTCGCTGCGCAGCACACAGAGCAGCGCCCAGGGTATGAAAATAGTTCCGGTTCCGATAAACGGCAGCACGTCAAGAATCCCAATCAGGATACCCGCCAGCAGCGCATACGGATTCCCCAGCATCCAAAGTCCCGCCACACAGATTACCGTAACCACCAGCATAATAATCATCTGTGCTTTCAGGTAAGCGCCTCCCAGTTTCCACAGACGCTCAAAAATATTCACCATCCTCTGGTAGCCCCGGCAGCCCTGGAGTTTATCACGGATAGCGTCATAGTCCTTGATAATAAGAAGCACTGCGACAAAAATCAGGAAAAAAATCCCCAATATTTTCAGGAACCCTATAACATACTCAATCGAATACTGTACCAGCCCCGGAACTGCATAATTTTGGATATGCTCCTGCGCCCTGTCCATGTTTTGCTCCAAAAACAGCATCACTTCGCCGCCGTCCACCCCAAACGCACTTTCCACTTGCCGGCAGCAGCTCCACGCAATCTCGTTTACCTGTGTTTTGTAATACTCAAGATGCGCTACTACACCGCGTATCTGCTCACAAATCCGCGTCCCCAAAAACCATCCTGCCGCCAAAACCGCGGCTGTTCCCGCCAGAAGGATTCCCAGCGTAATCAGCCCTTTATTCACAGGCATTTTCTTTTCCATCCTGTCAGCAAGCGGATAAATCCACCGTGCCAGTAAAAATGCAATAAGAAAGGGAGCTACCGCCGGCAGCAAATATTTCATACTAAGATACACCGCCAGGGTAATTCCCGTTATTCCCAAAATCTTCTTCGCTTTATCCGTCATACTAATTTTCCCCGTTTCTCTGGTGTGATTGGGTTTAGTATGTGCGAATCTCTTTTTGTCATTCAGTTAAATTTTTGCATTCATCCGTCTTCTCCTGAAAGCTTTCGAATTTTTTAAAAATGGCGCCCTCAGGCTTTCCTTCAAAGCATATTTCTTTTTTTAAGACCGGATGCTCAAAAGACAGCCTGTGCGCCGCCAGCGCCACATATTTTTCTGTCTGCCCTGCATCGGAAAGATTATACTTCCTGTCTCCGGCCAGCGGCATTCCGGCTCCCGTCATCTGGACGCGTATCTGGTGATGCCGCCCTGTCAGCAAATCTATCTCTGCAAGGGCATATCCCGGCGTCTCTGCTATAATACGGTATCTCAGTTCTGCACGTTTCGCACCTTTTGTTCCTTCCGGCACAATAGAGGAAGTATTTGTCCTGCCGTCTTTCAGCAGATAATCCACAAGCGCCCCTTGTTTTTTCATTGGTTTTCCACAAGTCACTGCAAGATACTGTTTCTTCATCCTCCCGTCGGTAATCTGGCGGCTCAGCCCTGCCGCCGCCATTTTCGTCTTAGCAAACACCATCACGCCCTGCACGGGCTGGTCAAGCCGATGCACCAGACCGATATAAGTATCGCCCTCTTTCCCGTTCCGATAATTTCTCAGGATACTCACCATATCCTTTTGCCCGACTTTTCCGCTTTGTACCGGAACGCCCGCAGGCTTCCTGCACACCAGAAGCTGCCCGTCTTCATATAAAATATCTATTTCCATAGAATCTCCTACATCTTGAACCGATATCCTACTCCCCAGATTGTCTCTATATACTGAGGCTTCGCGGTATTAAACTCTATTTTCTCCCGAATCTTCTTAATATGCACCGTTACCGTGGCAATGTCGCCGATGGACTCCATATCCCAAATCTCTGAGAACAGCTCTTCCTTAGTAAACACATGATTTGGATTCTCCGCCAAAAAGGTAAGCAAGTCAAACTCTTTTGTAGTAAATGTCTTTTCCTCCGCATTAATCCACACTCTCCGGGCAGTCTTATCAATCTTCAGTCCCCGGATCTCTATGATATCGTTCTGCGGCATATTGCTGCTCACCAGACGGTCATAGCGGGCCATATGGGCTTTTACCCTCGCCACCATCTCGCTGGGGCTGAACGGCTTCGTCATATAATCATCTGCCCCAAGCCCCAGCCCGCGGATCTTATCAATATCATCTTTTTTCGCGGAAACCATCAGAATCGGCGTATTTTTGTGATTCCGGATTTCCTTACATATTTCAAATCCATCCATTTCCGGCAGCATCAAATCCAGGATAAACAAATCAAAATCCTCTGACAACGCCCGCTTGAGTCCCACATCTCCCTGGTTTTCAATCTCCACCTCAAATCCGCTCAGCTCTAAATAGTCCTTTTCCAGATTTGCGATGCTCTCTTCGTCTTCTATAATAAGTATCCTACTCATTGACTGGTACCTCCTGATATTTCCTCAAAACAAAGAACATAATCGTCCCCGCCCCCAGTTTACTGCTTGCCCAGATTTTACCGCCATGATCGTCTATAATCTTCTTTACAATCGAAAGCCCGATGCCGCTGCCTCCCTGTGAAGAGTTCCTGGAGGCGTCTGTCCGGTAAAACCTGTCAAAAATCATCGGCAGATCCTTTGCCGCGATTCCTTTCCCATTATCCTCAATCTCTATCTGGATAAAATCTCCCACATCTTTTACCCGGATACTGATATATCCTTTGGGCTTGTCCAGATATTTCACGGAATTTCCTATAATATTACTGATGACGCGTGAAATCTGCTCCGCATCCGCAATTACCTGCACATCCTTATCTACATAATTAAAATACGACAGCTCAATGCCCTCTGCCTCCAGTTCTACCCCCAAATCTTCCACGCAGTCCCCGAAATAATCAATCACATTTATTTTGCTGAACGTATAAGGGATGCGGTTTGTATCAATTTTTGAGTAGAACGTCAGCTCATTAATCAGGCGGTCCATCTCATTTGCCTTATTATATATAGTTCGGATGTATTTATCCATCTTCTCCGGCGTATTCGCCACACCGTCCATGATTCCCTCCACATAACCTTTCACAGCGGTAATCGGCGTTTTCAAATCATGGGAAATGTTGCTTATCAGCTCTTTATTTTCCTTGTCATATTCTACCTTCTGTACCGAAGTCTCTTTCAGCCTCTGCCGCATCTCTTCAAAGTCACGGCACAGCTCACTAATCTCATCCTCGCCTTCCACATCCAGCACAAAATCCAGGTTTCCATCCTTAATATTCTGGGTCGCCGCTTTCAATTTCTTCAAGGGAGCATTGATGCCGCCGTAAATCCACGCCATAAGCAGCAAAGCCGTAAGAATAAGGATAAAAACAATCGCCACAAGCATATCACGCACAAAAGATTTCACCTGGGGCATCATCGCATCCACCCCGGTTATGATAAATACACTTCCCTGGCTGCCGTCCGAAAAACGCAAATCTATCTGTTTCACAAAGGACTTCACGTCCCTCCCGATATACATGCCGCTATCCGATGCCTGAGTGTAATCCCCATATCCCGGAAGTTCCCGAAACAGCTTCGTAATGTTCCCGTTACTTCCCGAATAGTAGAGCACACCCTCCCGGCGCACAATCAGATAGGAATACCGCTCCCTGAGCCTGTCATTCAGCCCTGCCAGGTACTCTGTATCTAAAAAAACATCCGCATTCCCGTTTGCATCGCCCCTCATCTCTTCAAATATGCTCTGTGTGAACTTGCTCACTATCTGAAGTGAATTTGAAAGAGTTTCATATGTCACTTCATCAATATCATAGCTTTCCTCAATGGAGCGCATCTGATAATTCCCAAACCCGACAAATGCCAGCCCCGCCATGAGTACAGGAACGAGAATGATAATAAAAAAAGCTATTGTCAGCCTTGTCTTTAGTCTCATAAACTGCCTCCAAAGTCGTTATGTTTTATCATACCACACTCGGGCGCATATTTCACCAAAACAAAGCAGATGGAATCTAAACTTTTTATAAACAGAAAATTACGGTTTGCAAATCCCCCTTGACACCCGGCGCAATCCGATATATCGTATATGTATAAACCTGTCCGTGTACGGACAGGCGTGGATTTTTGGTATTTATATACTTTTTCGCCACACAGCTATCCTGTACGGATACTTGTGTGGCTCTTTTTATGGAAAAGAAAAAGGTTGGAAGCGGACTTCCAACTCTACTAACGCGGCGCAATGCGTGCGCCGGGAAAGAGGAAAATATGGAACAGACATTTATGAAAGAAAAACCAATACTGCCGCTGGTGCTCTCCATGTCTCTGCCAATGATTTTATCTATGATGGTTACTTCTCTGTACAATATCATCGACAGCTACTTTGTGGCAAAAATCAGCGAGGACGCTATGACTGCGCTCTCTCTTGTATTTCCCGTGCAGAACCTGATCAACGCGGTCACTATTGGATTCTCCATCGGAATCAATGCCGTGATTTCTTATCATCTGGGCGCGCTGGAGCAGGAACATGCCGATAACGCCGCTGCGCTCGGCCTGCTGCTAAACACTCTCCACGGAATTATCCTGACCTTTGCCTGCATCGGAATGATGCCGTTTTTCCTGGAAATGTTTACGGAGAATAAAGAAATTGTTGATTTGGGCGTCCGCTATTCCCGGATTGCCTTTGGCTTTGCGGTTATTATTTCCCTGGGAATGGCTTTTGAAAAAATCTTCCAGGCCGTAGGAAAGATGTCTTTCACAATGTTCAGTATGATGTGCGGATGTATTTCCAATATTCTTCTGGATCCTGTTCTGATTTTCGGCCTGGGGCCGTTTCCCCGGATGGGAATCGAAGGAGCGGCTCTGGCTACGGGAATCGGGCAGACAATCAGCCTGGTCATTTACCTTGTGATTTATCTGATAAAGCCTCTTCCTGTACGGCTCAGGTTCCGCCGCCTGAATTTCCAGAGAAATATGGTTCTGAAACTCTACGCCATCGGCATCCCGGCCACGCTGAACATGGCGCTACCCTCCCTGCTGATTTCGGCGCTGAATGTCATACTCTCTGCCTACTCCCAGGCTTACGTGACGGTTCTTGGAATCTACTATAAGCTGCAGACCTTCCTTTATCTGCCTGCGAACGGAATCGTCCAGGGAATGCGCCCTCTGGTGGGCTATAACTATGGCGCGTCCGAACATCGGCGCGTTCAGAAAATTTACCGGGTCGCACTCCTTTTAGCCGTGGGGATTATGGTCTTGGGAACTGTTCTTTGCCAGGCGATTCCCTCTGAGCTTATCAGCCTGTTTACCTCCGGCAGTGAAACCATCTCTGCCGGAACCTCTGCCCTGCGTATCATCAGCATCGGCTTCCTTGCCTCCACGGTTTCCGTGATTTCTTCCGGCGCTCTGGAAGGGCTCGGTATGGGTCTGCCTTCTCTGATGATTTCGCTGCTCCGGTATGTCCTTATTACCATTCCGGCTGCTTTTCTTCTAAGCCGCTTCCTGGGAGCTTCCGGCGTTTGGCATGGGTTTTGGATTTCTGAGCTGCTTACTGCCGCCATTGCATACGTTATTTATCACAGGGCAGTGCGGCGGCAGGCGTAAGCCTGTTCTTTTCCGCCTTCTTTTTCTCACGCAGCTCCCGGAAGAAGCCGCTCAGCATCCGGCTGCACTCTTCTTCCATCACGCCCCGGCGCACGTTCACCTGATGGTTAAACCCTTCCATTTCAAGGATGTTAAGCACTGACCCGGCACAGCCCGCCTTGGGATTCATGCTTCCGATTACCGCCTCTGTCACCCGCGCCTGAACCATCGCCCCGGCGCACATCTGGCACGGTTCCAGGGTAATGTACATGGTACAGCCCTCGAGCCGCCAGTCCCCAAGCTTCCTGCTCGCTTTTTTTATAGCAATCAGCTCGGCATGAGAAAGGGTATTTTTATCCGTGTTCCTGCGGTTATAGCCTCTGGCAATGATTTTCCCCTCATATACAATCACACAGCCGATAGGCACTTCATCCAGGGCATACGCTTTTTTTGCCTGGCGGATGGCTTCTCTCATAAACTTTTCGTCTGCCGTCATTTTCTGCCGCCCTGCATCTTCTGAAAGCCCTGCAGCACCTCCGCCGCTTCCCGTATTTTTTCTTCGGAAGTACGCCAGATTTCAAATTCGCTGAGCGAAGGCAGTCCCATATTTACGCCTTCCTTCCGATATTCCATTTCACTCCCCAGCGTCACTTTGCCGGACATATGGTAGGAATGTGTTTTTACCTTCGGATACAGCTCCCGGATGGCGGACGCATCCACGCCGCTCCCTATCAGAATATCAATCCGCCCATCCGCCTGTTCTGCCAGCTCCGTCAAAAGCTTCTGCCCTGCCAGACAGCCATTTTCCTGTCCCGAAGTTAAAATTGTATCTATTCCCAGATCCACCGCCTCTTCCAGCGTCTTATATGGGTCGCTGCATACATCAAAAGCCCTGTGCAGGGTCACAGACATGTTTCCCGCCTCCTCCATAAGCGCCTTCATCTGCTCCAGGTTTAAAGTACCGTCCGGACGCAGGCATCCAATGACTACGCCATCCGCCCCCAGCTCCCGAAACAGCTTTACCTCTCCCCGGATAATCCGGAATTCATGCTCTGTATAGCAAAAATCCCCGAATCTTGGGCGGATAAGCGCATGAATTCTCAGTCCGCAATGCCTGCGCACCTCCTCATAAAGCGCCGGGCTTGGGGTCGTCCCCCCGATAATCAGATTTCCGCACAGTTCCAGGCGGTTTGCCCCGCCCCGTTCTGCTGCCATCGCAGATTCTACCGAATCAACACACGTTTCTAAAATATATCCTTCCATCAATGTTTCATCCTCCATCCTGCCAGATATTTATTCTTCAAGATACCGCCCGCCAGCTTTCCCCAGCCCAGAGGATAACCTTCGACACACACGAGCTGCCAGCCTTTCTCCCGGTTCACGGGCATATCGTCCACCGTAAGCGTTTCTCCCTTTAAGTAACGCCGCACTCTTTCATCATCCTGTGAAAAATCAAGGACAGACGCATACTCTTCTTTCCTGAGCGCCATAGCAAAAGCCTGTCCCGGCTCAAACCTGTCTTTTTTCAGCTCGCCGAGGTACAGCCCGTTGCGCAGAAAGTTAATTCCTTTCTGCTCCCCTGCGATCCCTGACAAAGCATACGCTTGATTTCCCCGCACTTCCATCTTGTCCAGAGTTATCTCCCCCGATACATCCCGGAAAAATTCTTCCAGAACCTTTCTTTCTGCTTTGGAAATCCGGGGTTTCACCGCTGCATCTTCTCTGGGCATCATTTCTCCGTCCTTTTTTAAGAGCGCCAGAAAATGACCTTCCCCTGCCATTCTGTGGGGCCAGATGCGGACGCATTTTTTAAGGTCAGTATTTCCGTCCGCCCATTCTGGACGCCCGGCAGCAAATCCGGCGTACCCTTCCATTTCTTCCAAATGCATATCCCCCCGCTCCCGCAGCAGATAAGCAATCACCTGCTCATTTTCTTCCGGCGAAAATGTACAGGTAGAGTAGAGCATCATTCCTCCCGGGCGCAGCATCCGCGCCGCCTGCAGAACTATATCTTTCTGAACTGCCGCACATGCCTGCGGCTTTCCCATATCCCATGCTTTTGCCACATCTCCGTCCTTACGGAACATTCCTTCCCCGGAACAGGGCGCGTCTACCAGCACTTTATCAAAAAACGCTTCAAACCTGCCTGAAATCCTGGCAGGAACTTCGTTTACCAAAAAGGAATTCGGGATTCCGAAGACCTCTACATTTTTCAGAAGCGCCTTTGCCCGGGATGCGCTGATGTCATTTGCCGTCAAAAGCCCGCTCCCTTTAAGCCGCGCCCCCAGCTCCGTAGCCTTCCCGCCCGGAGCCGCGCACAAATCAAGCACACGCTCCCCCGGCTCTACAGGCAGGCGGGATGCCGGCGTCATGGCGCTCGGTTCCTGCAGGTAATACAGCCCCGCATAGTAGAACGGATGCCTCGACGGCGCGTCCTGCTCCTCATAATAAAATCCGTTATCCACCCAGGGGATTTTTCTTAGATGAAACGGCGCTATCCTCACAAACTCTTCCGGGCTGATTTTCCCGGTATTCACCCGCAAACCGAAATTCCGCGGCTCTTCATAGCTTTTCCGAAAATCCTCAAACTCTTCTCCTAGAAGTTTTTTCATCTTATCTGCAAATTCAGTCGGTAAATACATACGCTTTTTCCTCTTCCTGCTATTCTACACTCTTTAAAGATTCCACCATATCAATCCGTTTCAGCTTAAAATACATGACAAAGTTTACAAATGCAGAGAATCCTACCGTAAACATGATTGCATAAAGAAAACTTGGCGGATTAATATTTCTGCCAAACATGCATACATCCACCTCTACCGTTAGAATGATGAACCTGTGCAGGATTTTTCCCAGGACGCATCCCAGCGCCGCCCCGAAAACGGTAAGCAGTATATTTTCCCGGTATACATAGGCGGCAACTTCCCCGTCATAAAACCCAAGCACCTTAATGGTAGCCAGCTCCCGCTTCCTTTCATTGATATTGATGTTGTTCAGGTTATAAAGTACCACGAAAGCCAGCATCCCCGCAGAAGCTATCAGCACCACAATGACAATATCCAGGCTGCCCAGCATATCGTCCAGCCTTTCCTGAAAGCTGGCGGTATAGGTAATCCCAAGAACCGCGTCATATGTCAGCGCCTTCTGCCCAATCTGCTCCACGTATGCTTCTTTTGATTCTCCCTCCGGCTCTCCTGCCACGTACACCACTGTATCAAACTCCGCGCTGCTGCCCGTCAGCTCCTTGTAAAGCCCCGGCGTCATATATGCATAATGGTACATATAGTTTTCACAGATTGCGGTAACCTTTACTTCACATGGCTCATTCTCTTCCAGTTCCATAGAAACTGTGTCGCCTTCGGAAATCCCCAGCATCTTCGCGGTCTTTTCCGATATCACGATGCCTTCATCCGACAGAGCATACGCTTCCTTTGTCTCCCTGTCCTGCAATTTAACAAATTCCGGAAACTTCTCTGTGTCCTCCGGCACCACAAGGTAAAGCTCCCGGCTCTTTCCATTCTTTCTGGCCGGAAGTTTTTTCATATACCAGTTGTCATAGCAGCTTACCCCCGACTCCTTTTCCAAAAATCCGTAAAATTCCTCCTTTTCTTTATCATCCGCATCTTCGTCCAAAAGCGCCATCGCGTCATACGTCTGAAGCTGCCCATACTGGATAACCGCCACATCCATAATCGAATCGCGCAGGCCATAGCCTACCAGCAGAAGAGCCATGCAGCCGCCGATTCCGAAAATCGTCATGAAAAACCGTTTTTTATACCGAAACAGATTCCTCACCGTAGACTTCCAGGTGAATCCCAGGTTCCGCCAGATAAAACCGACTCTCTCCAAAAGCACCCGTTTCCCCTGTTTTGGCGCGGGCGGGCGCATCAGCACCGCCGGCGCTGACGCCAATTCTCTATAACATGCAGATAACGTAGCCAGAAGAGTACACAGAACGGCAGCTCCCGATGCCAGCAAAGCATATGTCATGTTGTATGGAATCGGCGGCACCGGTATGTAATGATACATAATTCCGTATGCATGAAGGATAATGAACGGCAATACCTTCTCCCCCAGCAGTACGCCGAAAATACTTCCGCCAACCGTAGCCAGCAGCGCATAACCCACATATTTCCCTGCAATAGAAAACTTTCCGTACCCCAAAGCTTTCAGCGTCCCAATCTGCGTCCTCTGCTCCTCCACCATACGCGTCATAGTCGTAAGGCTGATAAGCGCCGCCACCAGAAAGAACAGCACCGGGAATACTTCGCCGATGTTCCGCATACGGTCGGCATTTTCCCCATATCCCGTATACGCCGTCAAATCATCCCTGTCATGTATATACCATTTCGGCGCCTTCAGGGCGTCAATATCCTTTTGGGCGTCCTCCAGCTTCTTCTCTCCGTCGGCGATTTTCTCTTCCGCTTCTTTTTTGGCGTCCCTGTATTTCTGCCTGCCTTCTTCTAAATCCTTCTCATGCCCGGCGATTTCTTCCTCTGCGTCTTTGATTTCCTGTTCGCCGTCTGCAATCTTCTTCCAGCCCTCGGAAATCTGCGCCGCCCCGGAGTCCGCCTGTGCCTGTGCGTCACGCAGTTTCGCCTCCTGCGATTCGATTTCTTTCCACGCGGCCTGAATCTGGGCTTCTCCCTTTGCAAGCTCTTTCTTCGCCGCCTCCAGCTTTGCTTCCTGAGAGCTGATTTCTTTCTTGCCCTTTTTCAGCTCTTTTTCACCTTTCGCCAGCTCCTTTTCGCCCTGGGATATGCTCTGCCCGGCTGCCTCGAGCTGTGCCATCTGTGCCGCTGCCGCCTGCTGCCTGAGCGCCGCCTCCTCAGAACTCATAAGCCCCGCTGCCACTGCTGACCGGATTTCCTGCGCCGCTTTTTCTGCTGCTGCTTTTCCCGCCTCGTACTGTGCCTTTCCGTCTGCCAGTTCCTTTTTCTTCTGTTTCAGCGTCTTTTCGTTTTCTGTTACGGTTTTCTTCGCCTGCTTAATCTGCTTTTCACCGCTCTTTATCTCTTTCTCGGCCTTTTTCTTCTGCTCCTTAAAAGACTTCTCCTGCTTTGTCAGTTCCGTCTTTCCATCTGCCAGTTTCGCGCGTCCGTCCTGAATCTGCCGCCGCGCGTCCTCAAGCTCCCTCTGGCGCTTCTGCAGCTCTTTCTTTCCGTCCTCCAGCTCTTTCCCGGCATCCTCCAGCTCTTTTTTCCCATCTTCCAGCTTCTTCCCGGCATCATCAATCTCTGCCTTGGCATCCGCCAGTTTTTCCTCCGCTTCTGCTTTCTTTTCCGCAAGCTCTGTCCTCGCGTCAGAAATCTTCTCGTCAGCCTCCGCCTTAACTTCCTGATAGCGCGCCTTGCAGCGGCTGTCTTTCACAGCCTCTATCTCATCCACCGCGCGGGACACTGCGTCACTGTAGCCGTCTGTATAGGCTGTTTCCTTCTTTGCCCCCTCCGCTGTCAAATATACTTCCGTATAAACATCCAAATCAAAATTTTCAGGAGTAACATAAGCAAATGCTAAAATTTCCCCGCTCCCCAGCGTGGTGCTCCCCCTCTCAAACGAAATGTATTTAGGGCTGCTCGCCAGACCCGTAATCTTGTATGTATGTGTTACCAGCACGGCGTCTGCATCCTCGCCCGGCTCCTCCTCTACCGCAAGCACATCCCCCGTCTGGAATCCATTCTTTTCTGCATAGAGTGCGTCCAGCAGGCATTCCCCGGTGCGCTCGGGCATTTTTCCGTCCAGTACTTCTACCTGGTTCAGCGTGGGCAGAAGCGCCTCCATATGAATCACGTCATTTTCTCCCATCCCCTTACAGAGCACATCCGCCGCATACCCCGGTTCTGCTTTTTCAATGCTGTCCAGGCTCTCCAGCGCCGCCACGTCCTCTTTCGTAATTCCAAGCGTACCCATGACCCGGATATCCATCAGCTCTCTCTCATCAAAATATTTGTCTCCCGCATACCGCATATCCGGCGCCGTAGCCTGGATGCCGGAATAAAACGCTACTCCCAGAGCCACAATCAAAAAAATAGACAGAAAGCGCCCAAAGTTCCGTCGGATTTCCATGTAAAAATCTTTTCTAAGTGCCCGTTTTCTCATCTTGTCCTCTCATACCGCACACACTGCGGTTTATACTTATGCCCTATACTGGTAACTATTGCCCGTTTATTGTTTCATCCTCCGCGCCAATCAGCACTTCTTTCCCCCGGAAAGCAAATCCATACTTTCGTATCCTCTCTTCCGGAATCCCTTTCGCCGTCAAAAGCGCAGAATACTTCCTGTCCTCAATCTGCTTTAACGCCGCATTTACCGTGTCGGACAGCTCTTTCTCCCTCCTCGGCTGGAACACTTTAAATTCCATAAGAATCGCGTCGTCCCCGGTATGCACAGGCTCCAGCATCACATCATATCTCCCAAATCCACTTTCCCGGTTCGATGTGAGCATATATCTCCCTCTCAATTCCACCATCAGCCCTAATACAAAGCCATGATAAAAACGTTCCGGCTGCGACTTCGACGGATTTTTCCCCGTATCAAAAGAACTGAACATCGTCTGCGCCACACTGTTCATATAATCGTTCATCGCATCCAAATCACCCAAAAGCAGCGCCTTAATGAAACTGTTGTAATCCGATGCATTCCCCTGAAACCACCCTTTTACCATGCTGCAAAACATCATCCTGACTTCCAGATTCGTGAGGGCAAGCTCGTAATCCGGCTCCTTTACGCCATCGAATCCTCCCCCATATTCTTCATAGCGGATTACCTTCAGATATCCGCTCGCCAGAAGCAGACTCCAGATTGCCATTTCATTAGAATCAAGCTGATTATACACAATCTGCTCATCCACTGGCGTTATCAAATGCTCTCCGGAAAGAAGCCTCTCAAAAGACTTCTTTATCTCCTGATTCCCCTCCCTAATCAGATTCCTTACCAGGCTGTTAGCGCTGGAATTCGCCCAATATGGCCGTAATTCCTGCGTATCCAGATAATTAATAATCGACCATGGATTATAAATATCTGTCACACTGCCAAATGTAAAGCCATCATACCACGTTTTTACATCTTGTCTTTGGGCAGATAGCCCAAATTCATCCAGCGCTCCAAAAACTTCTTCTTCTGTAAAACCAAAGCTCTCTGCATATTCTCTTGATGTCGTCGTAACTACTTTCAGGTTATTCAAATCCGAAAAAACAGACTCCTTACTTACCCTCGTAATCCCTGTCATAATGGCACGTTCCAAATATGGGTTCGTCTTAAACGTGGAATTAAACAGAGCGCGGATAAACTCTGTAAGCTCATCCCAGTATCCATTCACATATGCTTCCTGCATCGGCGTATCATATTCATCCAGAAGAATAATCGCCCTTTTTCCGTAATACCTTCCAAGAAAATCCGACAGGGAACGCAGGGAAGCCGCCGCCGTACTGTCCGGCATATCTGTAGAAACTTCCTGATAGAATGCCTTTTCTTTCTCGTTCAGCAAATTTCCTTCTGTTAAAAAACCACATTTATTATACTGTTCCTCTATCGTCCGGCAAATGCTTTTTCTCGCTTCTGTGAAAGAAGTTTCTTTCACGCCTGCAAAGCTCAGAAAAATCACCGGATAAGTCCCCTGTAATTCCCTGTATTTCTCCTCTTTCCAGATAGAAAAGCCTTCAAACAACTCCCCGCGCCCCACATAGCGCACGGAAAAAAACTGCTCCGTCATACTCATATTCAGCGTTTTCCCAAAACGTCTGGGGCGTGCGATGAGCGTCACGATATCGCCGCTCTCCCACCATTCTTTTATAAATCCTGTCTTGTCTATATAGAAGTTATTGCTTGTGATTAATCTCTCGAAATCCTGATGCCCAATACCGACGGTCCTTGCCATTCTCCCACATCCTTTCCTTCTGCCGTTCCACACTGCTTTTCATAATATATAGATGGCGATTAATTATCGCCATCTGCGCCGAGCACGGCCGCTTGCGGCATCTGCATATCTGTGCGAGTGCGCATTCCCCATAGACCTACCACTCGATTTCTTCCACCGGAAGCGGCGTTTCATTCTTGTACATCTGCGACACCTTTCCATTCTTAATCCGTATCACCCGGTCCGCCATCGGCGCAAGCGCAGAATTGTGCGTAATCACGATGACCGTCATCCCCTTCTCCCGGCACATATCCTGGAGCAGCTTAAGAATCGCCTTACCTGTCTGATAGTCCAGCGCCCCTGTAGGTTCATCGCACAGCAGTAATTTAGGGTTTTTCGCCAGAGCCCTGGCAATGGAAACCCTCTGCTGTTCCCCGCCGGAAAGCTGAGCCGGAAAATTATCCAGACGCGCTCCAAGCCCTACCTCCTCCAAAACCGTTTTAGCGTCCAGTGGATTCTTACAGATTTGAAGCGCCAGCTCCACATTCTCCTTCGCAGTCAAATTCGGCACCAGGTTATAAAACTGGAATACGAATCCGATATCATCCCTCCGATACCCGGTAAGACGCCTGGGGGAATATTGGGCAATATTCTCTCCATCCACAAAAACCTCGCCCCGGGTTACCGTATCCATACCGCCCAATATATTTAAAACCGTAGTCTTTCCCGCTCCGCTGGGACCTACTACAATGACAAATTCACCCTTTTTAATGGAGAAATCAACACCGTCCACTGCATGGATTTCCACCTCGCCCATTTTATATACCTTTGTCACATCCGACATCCTCACAAAACCGTCTGCCTGCCTATCCATGTGTTTTCCTCCTGTTCATCATAGGTATCCTTATTCTATCATAAAATAGGGAGAGATTTCACTCGTTTTTTACCTGAATTAAAAATAGAAATTGTATTATTTGTGATAATTCGATATACTAACAACTAAGCCCCAATTTATGGATACGCTGTATTTCCGGCGCGCCTGAGGGGGATGAAAAATAATAGTTAAGGATGATGCAAATGCTGAAAGGAAAAACAGTAATTTTAGGAGTAGCGGGGGGGATCGCAGCGTATAAGATTGCCGTGCTCGCCAGACTGCTGGTAAAGCAGGATTGTGACGTGCATGTGATTATGACGCAGAATGCCACAAATTTTATCAACCCGATTACCTTTGAGACGTTGACAAACCATAAATGCCTGGTGGATACTTTTGACAGGAATTTCGAATTTCAGGTGGAGCACGTAGCATTGGCAAAGCTTGCGGACGCCGTGCTGATAGCCCCGGCTACGGCAAATATCATCGGTAAGATGGCGCACGGCCTGGCAGACGATATGCTCACTACTACCGTTCTTGCCTGCACATGCCCGAAAATCACAGCTCCGGCCATGAATACCCGTATGTACCAGAACGGAATTGTCCAGAACAATATCAAAATCCTGGAGCAAAATGGGTTTGAGATTGTGAAGCCCTCCACAGGACTGCTGGCGTGCGGCGACGAAGGAGACGGTAAAATGGCGGAACCCGAAACGCTGCTTGACTACCTGCTTCGGGAACTTGCCAGCGAAAAAGACATGAAAGGTATGAAAGTCCTGGTGACGGCAGGCCCTACGGCAGAGCCGATAGACCCTGTACGGTTCATCACGAACCATTCCACCGGAAAAATGGGATACGCCCTGGCAAAAAACTGTATGCTGCGGGGCGCAGATGTGACGCTGGTAACAGGCCCGTCCCCTCTTCCGCGTCCTCCTTTTGTACATGTAGAAGAAATCACGTCTGCCCATGAAATGTTCGAAGCGGTAACTTCGCGGGCTCCCACGCAGGATATCATCATCAAAGCAGCCGCGGTGGCAGATTACCGCCCCCGCCATGTAAGCGCCGAAAAGGTGAAAAAGTCAGGCGACGCCCTGTCTCTGGAGCTGGAGCGCACGGAGGATATCTTAAAATACCTTGGAGAGCATAAGCAGCCCGGCCAGTTCTTATGTGGATTTTCTATGGAAACAGAACACATGATTGAGAATTCCCGCCAAAAACTGGCGCGGAAAAATCTGGACATGATTGCTGCAAACAATCTAAAACAGGCTGGCGCCGGTTTTGGCACGGATACCAATATTATCACGCTAATTACACAGGATCAGGAAATCAGCCTGGAGCTGATGAGCAAGGACTCAGCGGCAGAAAAAATCGTAGATTTCATTTTGCAGCAGAAGAACCCAGGAGGAGGAAATTAGAATGAAATGCTATGAAGCAGTATGGGAAATTTTTAACGAATGCGCCAATAACCAGATGCGCGACGTATTTTTTGAAGAAATTGAAACAGACAACATTGAAGACTGGCTGCATCGGAAATTCAAAGGAAAAGAACTTACTTTTGAAAGAAGCGTTCTAGCGGACGGCACGATCCTATACGATATAGACGCTTCCGGAATCAAACAGAGATATTCATTTACGGAGATATAAGCTATGAAAAAGAAATTAAGAATCTGGATGAACCGCCGGAGTAAAATGCAGATTATTGCCCTGGGCTTTCTATGCCTGATACTCTTTGGAACGTTCCTGCTGATGATGCCCTTCTCCGCCCGAAGCGGAGAAGTGACGGACTTTGGCGACGCCCTGTTTACTGCTACTTCCGCCACCTGTGTTACCGGGTTGGTGCGGGTCGACACCTGGGCGCACTGGACTGTATTTGGACAAATTGTCATTCTTTTGCTTATCCAAACCGGAGGGCTGGGTTTCATGACGGTAAGCGTACTGTTCTCCATCGTACTCAAGCGCAAAATCGGCCTTCGGGAACGCGGTTTGCTCTCGGAGAGCGTAAACGCCCTCCAAGTAGGAGGAATTGTCCATTTAATGAAGAAAATCCTCATGGGCACCGTATTAGTTGAGGGCGCCGGCGCCGCGCTTCTTTCCCTGCGGTTCTGCAGGGAACTCGGATTTTTACGCGGGATTTATTACGGGATTTTCCACTCCGTATCCGCATTCTGCAACGCAGGATTTGACTTGATGGGATATCAGGGCGAATATTCTTCCCTGGTAAATTACTCCGGCGACTGGCTGGTAAACCTGACAATTACAGCGCTGATTTTTATCGGCGGAATCGGCTTTATCGTCTGGGATGACGTAAGCCGGCACGGAATCCATTTTAAGAAATACAGGGTACACTCAAAAATCGTACTGACCACAAGTACTGTGCTTTTGTTTGGAGGCGCTTTTCTTTTCTATATCTTTGAGTCCAAAAACCTGGCGCTGGGGCTTAGCGGCGGCGAGACATTCCTTACCTGCCTGTTTGACTCCGTAACCACAAGAACCGCAGGCTTCAACACTACAGATATCGCGCAGCTCTCCGACAGCAGCAAGCTTTTAAGCATCATTTTAATGTTTATCGGAGGCAGTCCCGGCTCTACGGCAGGCGGAATTAAAACCACCACATTCCTGGTCCTGCTTCTCTATGTGCGGGCAAATATCAAACGCACCCGCGGCGTAAACATTTTCAGACGGCGAATCGATGACGACGCCATCAAAAGAGCCAGCGGAGTGGCATGTACCAATATGCTGCTGGCGCTGACTGCCGCACTGATTATCTGCGGAAACCAGGCGCTGGATCTGCGGGATGTACTTTTGGAAACGGTTTCGGCAATCAGCACCGTAGGCATGTCAACCGGAATCACCAGGGAGCTAACGGCAATTTCGCAGTTTGCAGTGATCCTGCTGATGTACAGCGGAAGAGTAGGAAGCCTGTCTATGGCGCTCTCTTTTACAGAAAGGAAAAAAATCTCTCCCTATGAACTGCCGGAAGAAAAAATCCTAATCGGATAATGGAGGTAGATATGGAAATAAAAATCAAAAACAAAAGAACTGTAGTGCTGATGATTACTTTTGCAATACTGCTCCACTGGGGATTGAACCATCTTTCTATGCTTCCCGGAATCGTTTCTTATTTAGTCGGCATCCTCTTTCCCTTCCTTCTGGGAGGGGCAATCGCATTCATCCTGAATGTACCTGTAAAAAATATTGAACGAATGATAGGTCCGGCATTTAAAGAGAAAAAAATGCTGCTGCGCGCCGTCAGCATCACCCTTTCTTTCTTACTGACCCTGGGAATCGTGGCGTTTGTAGTAATCATGGTGATACCGGAACTGGTCGACACACTGGGCCAGCTGAACAAGGGCATCCCAGGATTTTTAGACAACACAATCAACTGGCTTCTCAAAGTCACAAAGAACTATCCGGAAGTAACAAAATATCTTATGTCTATAGAACTGAACTGGTCAGAACTTACGCATAAAGCCCTGGTATTTCTACAGGAAAGCGTAGGGAATGTCGTAAGCTCCACAGTAGGTATGGCCACATCTGTTATCGGCGGACTTACCTCTTTGATGCTGGGATTTATCTTCTCCATTTATATTCTGGCAGAAAAAGAAAAACTCGGAATGCAGTCCCGCAAAGTTATCTATGCATATCTTCCGAAACATACGGTAACATACATCCTGAAAATAGGCCGGCTGTCAAACCGTACCTTTTCCGGATTCATCTCAGGGCAGTGTACGGAAGCTGCCGCTTTCGGGCTTCTATGCTACATAGCTATGATCATTTTCGGATTTCCCTACGCCCCCTGCGTATCGGTGTTGATTGGTTTTATGACGCTGCTTCCTGTTGTCGGCGCATTCTTAGGCACCGCCCTGGGCGCGCTCCTGATTATGGTAAGCAGCCCTCTGAAAGCTCTCTGGTTTGTGGTACTGATTATCGTACTGCAACAGATTGACGAAAACCTGATTTACCCCCGGATTGTCGGAAACTCCGTGGGGCTTCCCAGCCTGTGGGTACTGGCGGCAGTCACGATTGGCGGCAGCCTGATGGGCGTCCTGGGAATGTTGATTTTTGTCCCCCTCGTCTCAGTACTCTATGCGCTTTTCCGGGAAAACGTATATAAAAACCTGAGAAAAAAAGAAATTACAGATGAAATGCTCAAAGAATAATAAAATAGATATTTTTAAGGCTGCTGCAATACAGTCCTATTGCAGCAGCCTTCTTTCTCAGCGGAGCGCCGCAAACGCATCTTCCACGTACGAATTATCCGCCAGTTCAAAATTCCCCAGATCCGCATACTTCGCAAATTCCGGCTCTATCGGCATTTTCCCAAGAACAGGAACGCCAAGTTCCGCCCCAATCTCATCAATATGGCTCTCACCGAACACTTTCAGCTCTTTGCCGCAGTCGGGGCATTTGAAATAGCTGTAGTTCTCTACAATTCCAAGAACTTTAATATTCATCGCCTTTGCCATATTGTAGGCTTTCTTTACAATCATACGCACCAAATCCTGCGGGGACGACACGATAACAATCCCCTCCACCGGAAGGGACTGGAACACCGTCAGAGGCACGTCGCCTGTTCCGGGCGGCATATCTACGAACAGATAATCCAACTCCCCCCAGATAACATCTGTCCAGAACTGCTTTACCATATTTGAAATCACAGGCCCTCTCCAGATAACAGGCGACTCTTCATCCGGCATCAGCAGGTTAATAGACATGACTTTAATATCATTCTCACTAAGCATAGGATAAATCCCCTCGTCCCCCGCCTGCGCCGGACCGTGAAGCCCATACATTTTAGGGATAGACGGGCCTGTGATATCCGCATCCAGGATTCCCACACGGTATCCTTTCTTTGCCATCATATTCGCCAGGGACGCGGTCACCATAGATTTCCCCACGCCTCCCTTTCCGCTGACCACACCGATTACATGCTTAATCTCCGTATAGCAGTTCGGCTCAGCCTGAAAACTCTGGGGCTGCTGCCTGGACGGGCATCCCTCACAGCTTTCTTTCGTACAGCCTGTATTACTGCATTCTTTTTCTGCCATTGTATTTTCCTCCTTACATCGTACCGGATTTCCGGCACCCTTCTCTATATGTTACACCGTTTCCGGCATTTTTACAAGGGCTGGAAACGCATGGTTTACCGCATCTTTGCCGCATCTTTCATGATGATTAAGCGCTTCCCTGGCTTTATCTCCTCGCTTTCCAAGCCGTTCAGTTCGCAGATACGTCCCGGGGTTGTGTAGTAAGTCTTGGCGATATCCCATAAGCTGTCGCCCTGCTGCACAATATAGCCGACGATTCCCGGCAGCTCTTGTATTTTCTTCAAATCCAAATCGTGCTCTTCTACATCTGTGATGCATTCTTCATTATGCACCTGGACAATCAGCACTCCAAGATTTACAGACGCCTTTACTTCCAGCTCTTCACTGTCAATCATCATCGTAGAAAGCTGCTCCAGCTCTGTCTGCAGAGAGAACCTGCAGTCCGGATTGATTCCTTCCACTTCAATGGTATGCTGAAAAGGAACCATGCCATGCATTAAGGCAAAAGGCAGGCTATCGTCTGCTGTGATGTAAAGAATGCTGACATACACCGCTCCTTCGATCTGGATGCCCCGGTCGGTAATCTGCGTCTCATCAATCTTAACTTCACCCTTACTGTGACAGATTTGAAGCATCCTGGGACGGTTCGGCTCCATGCGGATGCGCTCGTTTGTCCTGCATTTGGAAAAATTCTTCATTACCAGGCTTTCATAGACTTCCTGCGTCGTGATTGGCTCCAGCCGCCGCAGCGGAGTATACACATCTGCCAGTATTTCCACTCTCTCCTCTTCGTACAGCTTGATATCCAGATCCAGGACTGCCTCTACCTGAATCACCCTCTCCTCCCCGTCATAATCAGGGCGCACCTCCAAATTACTTCCTGCAAGGGTAACTTCTACGTCCGGTATCATAGATGAGGTACAGCCGCCGCACTCGATGCTTCCTGAAAATGGCAGGGATGTTTCAATCCACTGCTTCGTAGCATTTTCATCATCCCCCGCATACAGCACGAAAATGAACAGTTCTCCTCTGATATCAATCTGCCCGTCATTCACACGGATATCTGTTCCGCGCAGCTGAACACTGTCCCAGAGCAGTTCCCCAATGTTGGGCTTATTCGACGCCAGGTTTATCTCATCTTTGACACGCAGAATATCGCGTTTCTGCACTGCCAAGGAAAGGGTCGTCAGTTCTTTTGTCCGTGCTGTCACCTCATCAATCCCGTGCAGTTCCACCGCCGCCTGCGTATCATAAAGCTCCTCAATGGAGGCCGCAAAGGAAACAAGGGCATGGATACTTAGCTTCCTGGAATTTATAAGCTGGACACTCAAGTCCTCCATATCCCATTTTACCCGGATATTGTCCCCCGCCATAGCGCCTTCCAGGTTCAGCTTTTCCTCAAACGGAATTTTCGTGACCAGCCTATGTATCTGCCGTTCCCCATCATCCGAGACGTAGAGAATCTTCACCTCCAGATACCCGCTTAGAAAAACCTGGTTTTCCAGAATTTTTGTTTCCTCTATTTTTAAGTTTCCTTCTTCCTGAATCACATCCCCGGCATCCGGCTTAGTGTCAGGTACATTCATGTCCTCCTCTAAGGTAATCTGGTTCACCGCCCTGCCTTTCTGGCGGTTCATGCGGATATTCTTTTTCAGCAATTCCATACGAAAACCTCCCATCCTATATTCTGCATAATTCCTGTAACAGTCCGGATCTGCATCCTAACCAGGAGCTGCACGGCAAGCGGATACAGAGCCCGGCTGCTGCCAATTTCCTGTTTATTTCATTCTATGCAGAAGGTTGTTTCGTATGCATAGTATTCCTTCCCGCTTAATCAAACAAAACCTCCGCCTCCTGGGCCTCGATTTTGATAACCAGATAAGGATAAGAAGCCTCGTCCCGGATTTCCTGGTCGCGCGGCGGCCCAATCAGGCTCGTGTCTACATGCAGCCCATCCTCCGCCAGAAATACTTCATTTACTGCGATGCTGTATCCTCCCGTTTTCTGCTGCCCATATCCCCGTACCAGGTACATATACCCCTGATCCTCATAAGTCAGCTTAATCTCTCCCTGTTTATTCTCTTCAATAATCACCGCCAGCTCCGATGGAACCTCATCCGGTTCCACCACCGTAAATTCCACTTCCGTTTTCGCCATATTTCCTACCTGTTTCATCTCACAGCCTGTCAGCAAAATCATCAGACTCAGGCACCATATTCCAAAAATCTGCAAACCCTTTTTCAATTTCATACCTGCCACCTGCTTTTTCTTTTATCCTATTATGGCCAACGCAGATTTATTCCCGCGCGCTCAGGGAAACAGAACCCCTCCGCAGATTGTCCGGTATTTCTCCTGCAGGCGCCTTATAGTATCCCTCTTGGCAAATTCATAAGCTCCAAGCCTGCTGACCGGCATGATGCCCATCAGTGAATTTGTAACAAAACACTCCTCAAACTCCCCTAAACTATCCGGAAAAATCTTCCTCTCTTCCACATCGCAGCATTCCATCACATACCCGCGCATAATCCCCGGAAGCAGGCCGCAGGAAAGCTTTGGCGTAAAAATCTTTCCCTTTCGGACAAAAAACACATTGGAAACTGCGCCTTCACAGATTTCCCCCCTCCTATTTAAGAAAACCACCTCATCCAGCCCCCTGGCGGCAGCCCGGCGCTTTTCCAGAATACATTCTCCGTAATTCAGCGTTTTATGGTAAGTAAACGGCGAGCTTTCATTCCGTCTCACCTCAGAAAAATCCATCACAAAGCCACGCTCATAGTCTTTTCCGGTATAATGGTTCTCTCTGGTCAAAAACAGCTTATTCTCTCCGGATACCACAATTTTCAATACCCCTGCGCGGATATTTTTTTCCTCCAGATATGCAGACACCTCATCCTCCGTCACCCGGCTCTGGATTCCCAGAAATTCCAGCGCCTCCGCAAGTCTCGCCAGGTGCCTGTCTAAAAAAACAGGGCGGTCATAAACCGCCACCGTCTCAAAAGCGCCCATGCCAAACAGATATCCTTCGTCTAACACGATATTCATCTTTCTCTCCTTTTACCATACCTCTCCCGGCACATCTCGTATTTTTTCATCCCTGCATTGCCTCCAGTACTGCTTTTGCTTTTTGCTGCGTCTCCTCATATTCAAATCCCCGCTCTGACTCACAGGTAATTCCTCCGCCCACGCCCAGATGATATACCCCATCCTGATACAAGGCAGTTCGTATGACGATATTAAAATCACATTCGCCATCCAGCGTCAAATATCCCATAGAACCAGTATAGAGGTTTCTTCTCCCATGCTCCAGCTCATCAATAATCTCCATCGCGCGCAGTTTCGGCGCGCCTGTGATGGAACCTCCCGGAAATGCCGCCTCAATCAAATCCATTACATTTTTCCCCGGCGCAAGCTCTCCCTCCACGTTCGCTGACAGGTGGAACACCGTAGCATATTCTTCTATCTGAAACAGTTCCGTTACCTTCACGCTCCCCGGCACACACACACGGTTCAAGTCATTTCTCTCCAAATCCACAATCATCAACAGTTCGCTTCTATCCTTCTCCGACTCCCAAAGCTCCTTTCTAAGCATGGCGTCCTCCTGTGGATTTTCCCCTCTTTTCCGCGTCCCCTTAATAGGGCGCGTCACGACATGGCCGCCTCTCATCTGGAGAAAGCGCTCCGGCGAAGCGCACACCACCTGAAAATCCCCATACTGGAAATACCCGCCGAAGGGAGAGGGATTGTTCCTGCGCAGCGCCCGGAACACCTGATAAGGGCTTCGCCTGCTGCGTACAGCAAGCTGACGGGTCATATTCATAATATAAATATCGCCTTCCGTGATATAGTCTATCACATCATCCACCGCTTTTAAATACTCGCTTTCTTCAAAATCTGACTCCGTCTGAATTTCACAGGCCGCCGCCTCTTCCTCCTCATCCGAAACTTCCCTGATTCGTTTCAAAATTTCATCCAGCATCTCCCCGCTGTCTTTTGTCTTTCCGTTTGCAATCAAATACAACCTGTTCTCCTTGTGGCTTTCCACCAGGAACACATCATAAAAACACAGAATACACGCCGGGATATCTACTTTCTCCTTGTGGCAGCTCTCCACACCCTCTTTCTCCCTTCCGTAATCATACGAAAAGTAGCCGACAGCCCCCGAGACAATCGGAAGCCCGGTATCATTTTCATCTCTGTGATTTTCCAAATACTCCTTTACATACGCTTCAAAACTTTGTCCACACTCCTCGCCGTTCACCGTAAACTTATCCCCATTTTTCAGCGTCAGGTATGGAAAAACTCCCACAATCGAATACTGTCCCAGCTCATTTTGCAGGGAAGAATCCAAAAACACCGACATCTCATCCTCTGCAAACAAATCAAAAATCCCCGAAAGCGCCGGATAATCCTCAAGCATTCTTATAGTCCGCATGAACATCCCTCCATTCCCGGCAAATTTTGCTGAAATTCCCCAAAAGCTCCATGCCATATTGCGTTAGTACGGCTTCCGGGTGGAACTGCACCCCATAAACAGGATATATCCGATGGGAAATTCCCATAATTACCCCCTCCTCAGATACTGCATCTATAAGCAGCTCCTGCGGAAAATCTCTCCCCGATACAGTCAGCGAATGATAACGCGTTACCAGAAAATCTCGCGGAAGCCCCGCGAAAACCCCGCCGCCCCTGTGAATAATTCCCGTCACCTTCCCATGCACGGGGCATTTGCCTTTTTCCACCCGGGCGCCAAAATAATGGCCTATTACCTGATGTCCCAGACATACGCCCAAAATTGGTATTTTCCCCTTAAATCTCTCCAGAATCCGCAGCGATGCTGCCGCGTCAGACGGCTTTCCCGGCCCCGGTGATAAGATAATCCCCTCCGGGCACAGCGCCTCAATCTCCGAAAGCGTAATTTCACCTTCACGCTTTACCAGAACTTCCTGCCCCAGCTCCCTGAAATAAGCCGACAGGTTATAGACAAACGAATCATAATTATCCAGCATAAAATACATAGAACCCCGCCTTTCCGAAATAAATTCGGCATAGTCGTTATCCCGGCAGCAGTCAGGTCCGTATCCTCGCCTCTTTCAGACAGTGTACCGTAAATCCTGCACGTACGCAAGAACTTTTTCACCTAATTTCAAATCGCGGTTTGTCGAGGAGGTTGCCGCTTACACCATACAGTTATGGAACCGATAGTTTCTGTGCTTACTCCGGACAGTCACGGAACCGATAGTCCTCATGTTTACGCCGTACGCCGGGAAGCCTGCCGCATATCCCACACGGACAGAGACAACGCGCCGGTGAACTAACCGTCGGAGAAACACGCAGCGCGTGTTTCTCTGCCGCGGTGGTCGCCGAGTGGGCATGCAAGCCTGCTCGTTCGGCTCGTCACTCGCGCAAACTACAACTAAATACGCTCAGGAGAGCCTTCGCGCATTAAGTTTCCGTAAGCTGTGGATTTCACCTCTGCTAAAAGCGTCTCCTGAGTGTCCGCTTAGGGATATGCGGCAGGCTTCCCGGCTGGACGGTGGCTGGCGTTATGAGAACTGTGCGGCTGCGTGAACTGTACTGGCTATGGCGAAACTGCTGACGGCTGGCACTGCGGGACTGTACGGTTTCACGGACTGTTCCGGTTGTAACAAAAACACTGGCGACTTTCGGTGCACGGAACACCCTTGTGTACAGTAAAGTGCTGCAAAGCATGGTTACACTGTTTGACTGTACGTATAGGAAAAGTGGCTTGCGGAAACCGTCCGGTGCGGCGGCATCTGCATATAATGGCGTTTATGATATGCAGAGCCGCCAGTTCATGAACCCATTCGTGCAAAGCCGTGTCTCGTCGTATATCCGGCGGATTATCATAATTAAGCACATGGGCGATTCCATCCACGGCATGTATCAGGGAAGTCCACGCAGTCACACACGCACGTAACGCCGACCACCATACAGCCGGGGCGCCTGTCATATATCCCTAAGCGGACACTCAGGGGACGCCCTTAGCAGAGGTGAGATCCACGATTTACGGAAACTTATGCGCGAAGGCTCTCCTGAGCGCATTAGTTGTAGTTAATCGTTAGCTCGCCGGCGCGTTGTCCCCGTCCGTGTGGGATATATGACAGGCGTCCCGGCGTTCGGTGTAAGCATGGATACTATCGGTTCCGTGACTATCTGGGGTAAGAGACAAACTCCCCGACAAACCGCAATTTACAAACTAAACTGCCGCAAGTTCTCCCGAAAATACTCTGCCCACTATTTTCGCGAAAAAGAACTGCCGCGTCTGCAGCAGTTCTTTCTATAATAATATATCCATTCTATTTTAAATAACTTTGCTCAGGAAATTCTGAAGCCTCTCTGTCTGTGGATTCGTAAACAGCTCTTCGGGAGCGTTTTCTTCCACGATTTTCCCTTCCGCCATGAAAATAACCCTGTCAGCTACTTCTCTGGCAAACCCCATCTCATGAGTAACGACCACCATAGTCATATGCTCTCTGGCAAGGTCTTTCATAACGTTTAGCACCTCTCCCACCATCTCTGGATCCAGCGCAGAAGTCGGCTCGTCAAAAAGCATCACCTCCGGCTTCATACAAAGCGCGCGTACAATTGCGATACGTTGTTTCTGGCCTCCGGATAACTGGCTCGGATATGCTTCTGCCCTGTCGGCAAGCCCTACCCGTTCCAAAAGCGCCATCGCTTCTTTCTCTGCCTGTTCTTTACTCTTTCCCTGAAGTTTCATGGGTGCGAGAGTCATATTCTTCAAAATCGTCATATGCGGAAACAGATTAAAATGCTGGAACACCATCCCCATCTTCTGGCGGTGCTTATCGATGTCCGTCTTTTTATCCATCAAATCTACGCCGTTAAAGATGATATGCCCTCCCGTCGGATCTTCCAGACGGTTTAGACAGCGCAGGAATGTGCTTTTTCCGGAGCCGGACGGCCCGATGACACAGACCACCTCGCCGGACTTTATGTCGGCCGTTACTCCATTGAGCGCATGGACTTCACCGCCAAAGGTCTTTACCAAATCCTGTACCCGAATCAAAGCCCCATTATCGTTCACTGTTTCTCAGCCTCCTCTCCAGCACTTCCAAAAGCTTGGAAAATACCATAACCATGACAAGATAAATAAGCGCTACGGCAATCAGCGGCATAAACGCGTCATATGTACGGCTTCGGATAATATCCCCGCCCTTTGTCAAATCCTGCAGCGCAATATAACCGGACACTGAAGTTTCTTTCAAGAGAACAATAAACTCATTTCCTAAAGCCGGAAGCACGTTTTTCAGAGCCTGGGGCAATACAATATGCCACATTGTCTGGATATAATTGAAGCCCAGGCTTCTGCCCGCCTCAAACTGCCCATTGTCAATAGACATAATACCGCTTCGAATGATTTCTGCCACATAAGCGCCGGAATTAATACCAAACGCCAAGATTGCCGCCACCACTTTACTGATATCCATGCTGGCAAAAATCACGTAATAGATAATCATAAGCTGGACAACAATCGGGGTGCCCCGGAATACCGTCAGATACACATTGCATATCCAGTTTAAAACCTTAAGCTTCCCGGTTTTATCATAAGTAGCCCTTACAACAGCCACCAGAAACCCTAAAACAATGCCGATAATTACGGCTGCAAAAGTAATCTGCAGGGTAACGCCCAGTCCCTCAACAATATATTTCCACCTGTCATCTTTAATAAAGTTTAAATAAAACTTATCTGTCATGGCCTGCTTTTCCCTTCAATTACTCTGCGCTGATATAGCTGTCAATAATCTCCTGCAGCTTGCCGGAATCTTTCAGGTTCTTAATCGATGCGTTAATCTTCTCCAGCAGTTCTGTATTTCCTTTATCTAATGCAATTGCATATTCTTCTTTTTCATATACATCATCAATCGTAACCAGGCCTTCATTTTCAGCAACAAATACTTTCGCAGGCTCATTGTCAATAATAACTGCGTCAATCTTGTCCTGAACAAGCGCCATAACAGCCTCTGCGCCCTTATTGTAACGCTCTACTGTACCGTCCTCAATCTCGTCTGCCAGGATATCGCCTGTAGTTCCCAGCTGTACGCCTACAGTTTTTCCCGCCAAATCATCAGCAGATTTTACTTCGCTGCCCTCTTTCACAATGATAACCTGCTTTGCCTCTGCATATGTATCAGAAAAATCAACGCTTGCCAGACGATCCTCTGTCACCGTCATGCCTGCTGCGCCGAAATCTGCCTTTCCTGACTGTACAGCTGCGATAATGGAATCAAATGCCATGTCCTCAATTTTCAGTTCCATACCCATATCCTCTGCAATCGCCCTTGCAATATCAGCGTCAATGCCGACAACCTCGCCGCCTTCATAATACTCGTACGGCGGAAACTCTGCATTTGTAGCCATTACCAGTACGCCGCCTTCAGCAGCTTCTGTCTCTTCTGCCGCGTCTGTAGCTGCTTCTGTAGTTCCGTCTGTAGCTGCCTCCGTAGCTGCGTCTGTTGATGCTGTCTCCTTTGTTCCGCAGGCACTTAAAGAAAATACCATCGTACCCACGAGCATTGCTGCGATTAATTTTTTCATAATTTTTCCTCCTTATATGTCAACATGATGAACATGCCCAGTCGCTCATTTAAGAACGTAGCTGAACATGTCTCAAATTTAACATCTATTGAAAGGATTGTCAACTGCCCATTGCATAAAACATCATTTTATTACATAAAAAACCGTTTGTACTTCTACATATGAACATAGACCGTATTCTCGGAAGCTTTCATCCCGAATACCGCAGCGCCTCGATTGGCGGTTTTCCTGCCGCTTTACCGGCCGGGTAGATACCAAATACTACCCCTATCAGCACAGAGAATCCCACGGCCACCCATACCACTCCCATGGAAATGTGGAAACTCATCTCCTCCATTGCCATCCCTGCAAGGTACAGGATACCCACAGACAATACAATTCCTGCTAGGCATCCCATCAGGCTTACCATAAGAGCTTCTATTAAAAACTGCATCATAATACTTGCCCGTCCCGCGCCTATAGCTTTACGAATGCCGATTTCTTTCGTTCTCTCTGTTACGGACACCAACATAATATTCATGATTCCGATACCTCCCACCAACAGGGATATCCCCGCAATGCCCCCAAGCATCAGCGCCAGCGTATTGGTAACGCTGCCCATAGTTTCCATCAGCGCTGACTGATTAATAATCGTAAACGCATCCTCATCGTTCCCAAATCGCTCCAGCATCCATGTTTTCAGCGTGCTCTCTGCCGCATCCATACTATCCTCATCCGCAGAAGAAGCATAGAAAGACGTAATATGAAAAATATTGTCTGCCATGCGGATAATCGTAGTATAAGGAATATATGCCTCTAATGTCCCGCTTATCAGTGAAGATACTGCCGACTCCTCTTCCGCCAGCACGCCGACAATCCGAAATCCCCTTCCGTCAAGTGATATTTCTTCTCCGATTACATTTGTTGTCCCAAATATTTCCTCTGCTGCCGTCTGATTGAGAACTGCCACATAGGTGTTGTTATCCATATCACTTTTTTTCAGGAAACGTCCCGCCGCCAGGGTAAGCCCCTGAATATTATAGTAAGCTCCCGTAGTGCCGTACACGGTGATGTCATCGCTGGTATACCCGCTCTTTGCCGTCGCCCCGGTTTGAGCGATGGGCGCAGTCTCCCCGATTTCCTCTTTCTCCGCAATTTCTGACAGTTCAGACAGCTTCAGTGGGTTTTCTTTATCATCTGTAATCCGTACTGTCAACAGATTCGTGCCAATGCTATTAATCTGTTCCGTTACCGAATCTGTAGCGCCGCTTACAATAGATACCAGAACTACCAGTGAAACTACCCCTATGATAATTCCAAGCATAGTCAGGAAAGAACGCATTTTATTAGAAAGAATAGCACTCCATGCCATTTTCAGAGATTGAAAAATCATCCGTCCACCTCCTCTACACGTCCGTCAAAAATCCGTATCCTTCGGCATGCCTGCTGCGCGACCTTTTCATCATGAGTAATTAATACCAGTGTATTCCCCCGTTCGTGCAGCTCATGAAACAGCTCCATAATCTCATTCCCGGTTCTGGAATCCAGGTTTCCGGTAGGCTCATCTGCCAAAAAGAGTGACGGCTCCGTGACCAGCGCCCGGGCAATCGCCACTCGCTGCTGCTGGCCGCCGGATAGCTCTGTCGGTCTATGATGCCCGCGTTTCGACAAACCGACCCGCTCCAGTGCTTCCCATACACGCTGCCTGCGCTGCGCCGTCCGTACTCCCTGGTAAATTAGGGGAAGCTCGACGTTTTCCTCCGCCGTCATCCGCTGAATCAGATTGAAATTCTGGAAAATAAACCCGATTTTTCTGTTACGTACTCTTGTCAGCTCTCTTTCCGAATACTGCTCAATCGGAAGTCCGTCCAGCAAATACTCACCGCTGTCTGCCACATCCAGACAGCCGATAATATTCATCATGGTAGACTTTCCGCTTCCCGACGGACCGATAATACTGACAAATTCTCCAGGGGAAATATGCATGCTGGCATGATCCAGCGCATGCACCTCTTCCCCTCCGATATGATATATTTTCGAAACATCATGAAATCGAATCATCGTCACTCACCCCTCTGTCCGCCCGGACCGCCAAAGCCGCCGCTCGGAGGCTGCCCGCCGCTCTTATCCGGCCTTTCACCTCCCATGTTTTGCATTCCTCCGCCTGGCATTCCGTTCATCATCATTCCGCCAAACCCTTCTTCACCTTCATTCTCGCTTGCCACCCTGTGGTAGTATACCGTCTGTCCTGATTCCAGGCCGCTGACGATTTCCACATTCGTTCCATCTGAAATTCCCGTCTCTACTTCTACTTCCCCTGAAAGCATCCCATCCTCTCCGGTTTCCGTATAGACAAATGTTCGGTTTCCCCTCTCCTGTAAGGCGTCGGCTGAGAGTGTCAATACATTTTCTTTACGTTCAATAGTAATCACTGCCGATGCATTCATCCCTGCCAGCATAGATTCCTCCTTTGGGATTGTGACCTCTGCCGTATATTTCGTAACGCCGCCGCTATTACTGGCTGTTCGGCTGATTTTGGTGATTTCCCCCTCAAACTCCTGCCCTTCCAGCGCATCCAGCGTAACAGCCGCTTTCTGTCCCTCCTGAATGGAAAGGATATCCAGCTCATCAATATTTACCGAAAGCAATACATTTTCATTTTTTGAAATCGTAAATACCGTGACCATAGAAGAGTCCGCCGTCTCTTCTGCGTTTCCGTTTGACGACGCCTGGCTCGCTGTACTTACAGCGCTCGCTGACGCCCCTGCCAGGCTTCCTCCGGATACGCCTGTCTGCGTTCTTATGGCACCCTGGCTTCCGTTTTGACTTTGCTGGCTATTCTGTCCCTGCCCGCTATTTGGATTCTGCTGGCTATTCGGATTCTGGCTGTCATTCTGTCCCTGCCCACCATTCTGATTTTGCTGGCTATTCGGATTCTGGCTGTCATTCTGTCCCTGCCCGCCATTCTGATTCTGCTGACTATTCTGTTGCTGACCGCTATTCTGGTTCTGCTGATTCCCCTCGCCTCCGTCCGTGCCTTGCTGTCCGTTCTGGCTTCCGCCCTGGTTCTCCTGGTTATCCGGATTCTGTATATCGCCCGGATTCTCCTGGCTTCCCTGCGTCTCACTCTCTTCCTCTTTTTCTGTTTCAGGAAATGCCAGACTCAATTTCAATGTATTGCCTTCGCACTGTTCCCCGATTTCCCAGACAGTTGTCTGCGCGCCCGGAAAAGAAACCTCTGCCCCGTCAGCAGCCATAAACTGATACCCTGCTTTTGCTATAAGCTCTATTTCTGCTGTGTAAGCAGTCTGTGCTGCAAAGATTCCATCTGCAGGCGTCCACCGGATGCTGCCGGTATATTGCCCTGTTTCTTCTATCTCTGATACCGGAATTTCCCCCTTTACAGGCGCTGCGATACCCAGTTCCTGAAACACTGCCATCAAGTCTGTAACCGCTGTCACGCCAGCCTCTTCGGTACTCTTCTCAGTTTCAGAAGTATTTGCAAATGTAAAGCCCTCTTTTTGCGGGGTACTCTGAACAGATTCCGCTGTTAGGACAAATCCTGCTTTTTCCTGTACTGATGCCATGCCGTTTCCAATAGATGCTCCTGTACTGTATCCATCTGTACTGTTTCCTTCTGTTTCTTCCGCCGTCACATAAACACTCTCCACCGTGCCATCATATTCCGCCTGTATTGTGCCTTGAGCAGAAAGCTGCGCTAACGCCTTTAAAGTTTCCGTCAGCTCACTGCGTTTATCCAAAAGCTGCTGATATTCTGAGGAATCCGGCAAGTCCGTAAGCTTTACCAGCGTATCCCCAGCGCCTACCTCCTCATTTTCCTCCGCTACTATTTCAGAAATAGTCCCGGCTGTCCCTGTAATCTCTATTGGCTGATGGATATACAGCTCTCCGCTACCTATCTCCTCTCCGCTTTCATCCAATACCGTAACTTTTTCACCGACCGATGTCCCATTATCTGTCAAGGTAATAACGCTGGATTTTTCTGACGCACTTTCCACTGTTCCTTCTTTCTCTGAACCGTCGGAAAGACGCACTGTCACATCATCCCCGACACCCATGCCAGATACTCCCTCCAGGCTGACTGCCATTTTTCCATCAATAGACAACACCAGAAGAGAACCTTTTTCCTGCATGACAGCAGACGCATTTTTTCCTGTTTCCGCATAAATCTTCTTTACCCGTCCCGCTATGTAAGTTTTGATATATGCAGACTCTTTATCGCCTTTTGTGTCATTGATTTCTTCATCAAGCTCTGCAAGTTCATCCTGGATTTGGGACAATATTTTGGTTACTGACGCCTGGTTTACAATTGCCAGCACCTCTCCGGCCTTCACTGCATCGCCGCTCTCAACCATCACCTCATCCACCGTAATCCCATCGGGAATTTTTACTGCATTTGCCGTATCATTTTTAAGTGTCCCTGTCCCCACTACTGTCGTAGATAGATTCCCTGTTTGCACTTTCGTGCTCATAGCTTCCACTGGAACCATTGCCCTTACCTTCCCGGTTCTGGAAATGAAATACCATGTTCCTGTCCCCGTTATGAAAACCGCCGCCAGGATACCTGCTATTATGATAATCTTTTTTTTCTTATTTTTCCGTTTCATTTCCGCCCTCCCGATTCTTTTGTTCCATTCTCATAATCGTGACGGAAACGGCTGTATCACCATCCATCATGACCCGGACGAATGTTCCTTCCTCAACATCTTCCGCAGATGCCTCTTTGGCCTCTCCTCTCTCATCTATCGCATAAACCGTTTTGCCCGAAACTATAACAACTTGTTCTTCTCCCGTAGTTTTTAACTCTCCTCCGCCCGGGGGCATCTGCCTTTCCGGCATTGTCTCACCCTCTGGAAGTTCCGGCGGAGTTCCCCCTTCTGCGGTTATCTCACCTTCCGGGCGCTCCGGCGAGGTTTCGCCTTCCGGCATTGCCTTTCCATCTGAAATTCCGTCAGGCCTGCCTTCGCCCCTCTGCGGCATTTCTACAAGTTCTAACGTAATTTTGCTCTCATCTATTGCCGTAACTTTTCCCATGATGCTGTTTTCCTGCTGCACGTCTTCTGTGCTACTTACCTGTCCCGGCGGCGCCCCTGCCGGATTCTGCGTCTTTTCTCCGCCCTGGCATCCCGCCATCATCAGCGCTGCTGCCAGGCAAAGCACTGCCCCTAGTCTTTTCTTTGCCATACGCAAACATCCTTTCCATTTATTTTCTCTTTGCTTTAGCATAAGCGGAAATTTTGTCTGTTTTATGGGAAAATATTGAAAATCCTGTGGCAGTTTCCTGAAAAAAATTTGGGATTAAAACCGGTAGTTTATCCCAGCGCCACATCCAAAACCATCATCAGTGCAAATCCCAATGCCACCCCAATCGTGCCAATATCTGTATTTTCCCCTGCCTGGGACTCCGGAATCAGTTCTTCCACCACTACATAAATCATTGCTCCCGCCGCAAAAGACAGCAAGTACGGCAGCGCCGGATAAATAATGCCTGTCAACAGGATTGTCGCCACTGCCGCTATCGGCTCCACTACCCCTGATGCCGTTCCGTATAGAAATGCTTTTGTTCCTGACATTCCTCCGGTTTTCAGAGGCATAGAGATAATTGCTCCTTCCGGAAAGTTCTGTATGGCAATCCCAATAGATAATGCAAATGCTCCCGCCGCCGATATCAAGGCGTCCTGCGCCAATAAACCGGAAAATACCACCCCAACTGCCATTCCCTCCGGAATATTATGGAGTGTCACCGCCAGCATCAGCATTGTGCTTTTTTTCAAGCTTGATTTCACACCCTCTGGCTTCTCATTATCCAGATGCAGATGCGGAATCAACATGTCAAGAGCCAGCAGAAACAAGACTCCCAGCAAAAATCCTGCCGCTGCCGGAACCCACGGTACCACTTCCTGCTCCTCCGCCATCCCGATAGACGGAATAAGCAGCGACCATACGGACGCTGCGATCATAACCCCCGCTGCAAATCCCAGTAGAGATTTCTCAAGCTTTGCCCCCATTCTCTTTTTCAGAAAAAATACCATTCCTGCCCCAAGAGTCGTTCCAAAAAACGGGATGAGCACACCCAAAATCACATTTTTATCCATACTGTCCTCCCTTATCTCTACCCTGCTGCTATCCGGAAATGCCGGATGTCAGCGGCTCTGTTTCTATAATATGTTTATTCCCCAAAAACGGCACACTATCCGTAATATCCGGCTCTGTACATACATATATTTCAAAGAAAGAAACCTTTTTGGAGGTTCTATGCAAAACTGGATTATTTCTATCATGCAGCAATACGGCTACTGGGGAGTCGCCCTTCTTATCGCCATCGAAAATATTTTCCCGCCTATCCCATCAGAAGTTATCCTGACCTTCGGCGGCTTCATGACCACTTATACCAGCCTGAATATCTGGGCGGTAATCCTGGCTGCCACAGCCGGTTCCCTGATCGGCGCTATTGTACTCTATGGCGTAGGATACCTGCTGCCTCCCCGCCGCCTGAAAGGTATTCTGAACGGCCGTATTGGAAAACTGCTTCATCTCTATCCGGATGACGTAGACAAAGCGGTAGAATGGTTCAACCACACTGGAATCAGCACAGTATTTTTCTGCCGCTTTATTCCTATGGTACGCAGCCTGATTTCTATTCCCGCCGGATTCGCACGGATAAATCTCGCTCCCTTCCTTTTGCTGACCACTCTTGGAAGTTTTCTGTGGAACACCGTACTCGTATGGGTTGGCGTCGCCGCCAGAGAATCCTGGGATATTATTGTAAAATATCTGGCTTCTTATTCCGGTATTGCCAAATTCATTCTGTTCGGGGCTGCCTGCGCCGCTGTCATCATATTTATAAAGAAAAGAGCCCTCTCAAAAAACAAAGAACAGATGGAGTAAGCCTATGCCTGTTCCATCTGTTCTTGTACATAAAAAATAGTCTGTATATTCATCTGAACCGTATTTTGGGATTTATACGTTTTAGCTCGCCAAACAGCCTTTCTTTCTCTTGTACAGCACACATCATTTCCTTTCTTCTGCTTCTTATTACGATACGGTCAAGAGACGCAGCGCTCGACGCAATCGGATCATGCGTGCTGTACACTTCCAGGATTTCCTCAATAGAAACGCTGTCTTTCCCAAAACCGAAACAAACTGTCAGAACATCCTTTTCCACCCGAACATAATTCCTTAT
>Ga0137310_100178_pt1 | contig 39901 bp, 34 predicted proteins | sample NAcewiD2O_June_2_FD_97183 | JGI IMG/M metagenome (GOLD analysis project Ga0137310, IMG submission 97183) | Mouse cecal microbial communities from Vienna, Austria - N-Acetylglucosamine amended D2O_June | ecosystem: Host-associated > Mammals > Digestive system > Large intestine > Cecum | place...
TCATAGTCACAGTATAGCAGTTTTCCACGAAAAAGGCAAGAGGAAATCAATACGAAATTATCAACCCACCCTTGTGTGTCTGAGCACGCGGACAAATTGGCGGCCCCCCGCCCGGCCCAGCAGGCCGGTATGGGAGCGCGGAAAGGCAGATGAGTATTACAAGATGGCCAAGGACAAGTATTATGGCAAAACCCTGCGGAAAAACTTTGCCCGGCATGAGGAGATTATGCCCATGCCCAACCTGCTGGAGATTCAGAAGAACTCCTACCAGTGGTTCCTGGACACCGGACTGCGGGAGGTGTTCGCCGATGTGGGCGTCATCGGCGACTATGCGGGTACCCTGGAGCTGAGCTTTATTGACTTCAGCATGAACGAACCGCCAAAATATGATGTGGAGGAGTGCAAGGCCAGGGACGTCAACTACGCCGCTCCCCTGAAGGTCAGCGTGCGCCTGCGCAATAAGGAGACCGAGGAGCTGCAGGAGCAGGAAATCTTTATGGGCGATTTCCCGCTTATGACCAAATCCGGCACCTTTATCGTCAACGGCGCAGAGCGCGTGGTGGTCTCCCAGATCGTCCGCTCCCCCGGCATCTATTACGGCAAGGAGGTCGATCCCAAAACCGACCTGCCCATTCTTACCTGTCAGGTCATTCCCTACCGGGGCGCCTGGCTGGAGTACGAAACCGATACCAACGAGCTGTTTTGGGTCCGCATTGATAAAAACCGCAAGCTCCCCGTAACCTGCCTCATCCGGGCTGTGGGACTGCGCACGGACGGGGAGATTCTGGACTACTTCGGCGACGACCCCACCGTCCGCGCCACGCTGGATAAGGATGCCTGCAAGACCTACGAGGAGGCTTTGCTGGAGATTTACCGGAAGCTGCGTCCCGGCGAGCCGCCCACGGTGGACTCCGCCGAGACCCTTATCAACAACCTCTTCTTTGACCCCCGCCGCTATGACCTGAGCACGGTGGGACGCTACAAGTTCAACAAAAAGCTCACCCTGTGGGCCAGAATTTCCGGTCTGGCCCTGGTGGAGCCGGTGGTCCACCCGGCGACAGGCGAGCTGCTCCACGAGCCGGGCCACGTCCTCACCAGGACGGAGGCCAGGGAGATGGACGCCATTGGCGTCAACGAGGTCGTGGTGGAGGTGGACGGCAGCCCCATGCGCATCTTCTCCAACCACATGTGCGATCTGGCCGCCTACGTGGATTTTGACCCCCAGGCCGAGTGCGGCATCAAGGAACGGGTCCGCTACAGCGTGCTTCAGGAGCTGCTGGAGCAGTACCAGGGCGAGGAGCTGAAGGACGTCCTGCGCCGCCGCGTGGACGACCTCATCCCCAAACATATCATTGTGGACGATATCCTCGCCTCCATCAACTATATGAACACGCTCTCCAAGGGGCTGGCCGCGAAGGATGATATTGACCATCTGGGCAACCGCCGCCTGCGGTGCGTGGGCGAGCTGCTGCAGAATCAGTTCCGCATCGGCTTCAGCCGCATGGAGCGGGTCATCCGGGAGCGCATGACCATTCAGGGGATGGATAAGGTTACGCCCCAGAGCCTGATCAACATCCGCCCCGTCACTGCGGCCATTAAGGAGTTCTTCGGTTCCAGCCCCCTCAGCCAGTTCATGGACCAGACCAATCCCCTGGCGGAGCTAACCCACAAGCGGCGTCTGTCCGCCCTGGGACCCGGCGGCCTGAGCCGCGAACGGGCCAGCATGGACGTGCGCGACGTCCACTACAGCCACTATGGCCGCATGTGTCCCATCGAGACCCCCGAAGGTCCCAACATCGGCCTGATCAACTACCTCTCCACCTATGCCCGCATCAACGAGTACGGCTTTATCGAGGCGCCCTTCCGCAAGGTGGACCACGCCACGGGCCGGGTGACGGACGAGGTGGTCTATATGACCGCCGACGTAGAGGACCAGTATATCGTGGCCCAGGCCGCGGAGCCTACGGACGAGAACGGCTGCTTTATCAACGAACGCATTACCTGCCGCCACCGCGACGAGATCATCGGCGTGGAGCAGGATAAAGTGGACTTCGTGGACATCAGCCCACGGATGATGGTCTCCATCGCTACCGCCATGATCCCCTTCCTGCCCAACGACGACGCCAACCGCGCCCTCATGGGCGCGAACATGCAACGGCAGGCGGTGCCGCTCCTCAAGCCGGAGGCGCCGGTCATCGGCACCGGCATGGAGCACAAAATCTGCATGGACTCCGAGATCGTGGTCCTGGCCGAGGGCGACGGCGAGGTGTCCAAGGTGGATGCCACCGCCATCACCGTCAAGTACGACAGCGGTATGGTCCGGGAGTATAAGCTGGTCAAGTTCCTCCGGTCCAACCACACCACCTGCATCAACCAGCGGCCCATTGTATCCGTAGGCGAGCGGGTCCACGGAGCGGACCCCGCCAACGGGATCTCTCCCACGGTGCTGGCCGACGGTCCCGCCACCGAACAGGGCGAGATTGCCCTGGGCCGGAACATCCTGGTGGGCTTCATGACCTGGGAAGGCTACAACTACGAGGACGCGGTCCTTTTGAACGAGCGCATGGTGCGGGACGACGTGTATACGTCCATCCACATTGAAGAATACGAGATCGACTCGCGGGACACTAAGCTGGGGCCGGAGGAGATTACCCGCGATATCCCCAACGTGGGCGAGGACGCCCTGAAGGACCTGGATGAGCGGGGCATCATCCGCATCGGCGCGGAGGTCCGGGCCGGCGACATCCTGGTGGGCAAGGTCACGCCCAAGGGCGAGACCGACCTGACCGCAGAGGAACGGCTGCTGCGGGCCATCTTCGGCGAGAAGGCCAGGGAGGTCCGGGATACCTCCCTCAAGGTCCCCCACGGCGAGAGCGGCATTGTGGTGGACGCAAAGGTCTTCACCCGCGAGGCCGGAGACGAGTTAGGGCCGGGCGTCAACGAGGTGGTCCGGGTGTATATCGCCCAGAAGCGCAAAATCAGCGTGGGCGACAAGATGGCCGGACGCCACGGCAACAAGGGCGTTGTCTCCCGCATTCTGCCCCAGGAGGATATGCCCTTCCTGCCAGACGGTACGCCCCTGGATATCGTGCTGAACCCCCTGGGCGTGCCCAGCCGCATGAACATCGGCCAGGTTCTGGAGGTCCATCTGGGCTACGCCGCCAAGACCCTGGGCTGGAAGGTGGCGACCCCCATCTTCGACGGCGCCAACGAGGAGGATATCGCCAACGCCCTCCGGGAAGCGGGCCTGGACCCGGAAGGCAAGAGCTGGCTCTACGATGGCCGTACCGGCGAGCGGTTTGACAACAAAGTTACCGTAGGCTACGTCTACTTCATGAAGCTCCACCACCTGGTGGACGACAAGATCCACGCCCGCTCCACCGGTCCCTACTCCCTCGTCACCCAGCAGCCCCTGGGCGGTAAAGCCCAGTTCGGCGGCCAGCGTTTCGGCGAGATGGAAGTGTGGGCTCTGGAAGCTTACGGCGCGTCCTATACCCTGCAGGAGATTCTGACCGTGAAGTCCGACGACGTGGCCGGGCGCGTGCGCACCTACGAGTCCATCGTCAAGGGCCACAACGTACCCAAGCCCGGCGTGCCGGAGTCCTTCAAGGTGCTGGTCAAGGAGCTGCAGGCCCTGTGCCTGGATATCAAGGTCCTGGATCAGAACGGAGATGAGATCGAGCTGAAGGACGACGAAGACGAGATGACCACCTTTAACCTCAACCGTATGGACCGGGACGACGACCGGGAGAGCGAGGAATACGTGGCTGACGACGCCGCTTTTGAGGAGTCCGGCTTCGCCATTGAGGACGCCGGCGAGGACGGAGACTTTGCCGGAGATGACGATGAGGACGATGAGGATTTTTAATCAGGAGGCGGAGCTGAAAATATGAGTTATGTGGAATTTGACGCCATTAAGATCGGCGTCGCTTCCCCGGAGATGATCCGGGAGTGGTCCTACGGCGAGGTCATGAAGCCAGAGACCATCAATTACCGCACCTTGAAGCCCGAACGGGACGGCCTGTTCTGCGAGAAAATTTTCGGGCCCACCAAGGACTGGGAGTGCCACTGCGGAAAGTACAAAAAGATCCGCTATAAGGGGAAAATCTGCGACCGCTGCGGCGTGGAAGTCACCAAGTCCAAGGTCCGCCGGGAGCGCATGGGCCATATTGACCTGGCTACGCCGGTCAGCCATATCTGGTATTTCAAGGGCATCCCCTCCCGGATGGGCCTGCTGCTGGATATCAGCCCCCGGATTCTGGAGAAGGTGCTGTATTTTGCCAACTATATCGTGACCGACGCAGGGGAGACGCCCCTCATTAAGAACCAAATCCTCAGCGAACGGGAGTACCGGGACATGCGGGAGAAGTACGAGGACGACTTCCAGGCCGGCATGGGCGCGGAGGCGGTGAAAAAGCTGCTGCAGGACATTGATCTGGAGCAGCTGTCCGAACAGCTCCACGCAGAGCTGAAAAACGCCTCCGGCCAGAAGAAGGCCCGCATTGTCAAACGCCTGGAGGTGGTGGACGCCTTCCGGCTGTCCGGCAACAAGCCGGAGTGGATGGTTATTGACGTGCTGCCGGTGATTCCGCCGGAAATCCGCCCCATGGTCCAGCTGGACGGCGGACGCTTCGCCACCAGCGACCTCAACGACCTATACCGCCGGGTCATCAACCGCAACAACCGTCTCAAACGCCTCATCCAGCTGAAAGCGCCGGATATTATCGTCCGCAACGAGAAGCGGATGCTCCAGGAGGCCGTGGACGCCCTCATTGACAACGGACGCCGGGGCCGCGCTGTGACCGGCGCCAATAACCGGGCGCTGAAGTCCCTCAGCGATATGCTCAAGGGCAAGCAGGGCCGGTTCCGCCAGAACCTGCTGGGCAAACGGGTGGACTATTCGGGCCGCTCCGTAATCGTGGTCGGTCCGGAGCTGAAAATCTATCAGTGCGGCTTGCCCAAGGAGATGGCCCTGGAGCTGTTCCGTCCGTTCATCATGAAAAAGCTGGTGGAGGACGGCGCAGCCAATAATATCAAATCCGCTAAAAAGATGGTGGATAAGGGCAAGGCCGAGGTCTGGGACGCTTTGGATATCGTCATCAAGGACCACCCGGTCATGCTCAACCGCGCCCCCACCCTCCACCGCCTGGGCATCCAGGCATTTGAGCCGGTGCTGGTAGAGGGCCGCGCCATTAAGCTGCACCCCCTGACGTGTACCGCTTTCAACGCGGACTTTGACGGCGACCAGATGGCGGTCCATGTCCCCCTGTCCGCAGAGGCCCAGGCGGAAGCCCGCCTGCTGATGCTCTCCGCCAACAACCTCCTGCGCCCCCAGGACGGCGGACCGGTGACGGTCCCGTCCCAGGACATGGTGCTCGGCTCCTACTACCTCACCTACGTCAACGACAAGGAGCCCGGCGCGGGGAAGGTGTTTGTGGACGAGGACGAGGTGATGCTGGCCTACAACGACCGCGTCGTGGGCATCCATGCGCCCATCAAGGTCCGCCGGGACTTCACCTACCACGGCGTCAACTACCGCAAAATTGTGGAGATCACCGCCGGACGGATTATCTTTAACCAGAACATTCCCCAGGACCTGGGGTTTGTGGACCGGGATGATCCGGACCATGTGTGCGATTACGAGATCAACATGACCTGCGGCAAAAAGGAACTGGGCAAGATCGTGGGCCGGACCATTCAGAAGCACAATTTTACCATGGCCGCCGAGGTGCTGGACAACATCAAGTCCACTGGCTACAAATATTCCACCAGAGGCGCGATTACCATTTCCATCTATGATATGTCCGTTCCCGCGAGAAAATATGAGCTGATTAAAGAGACAGAGCAGCGGATCGTGGACATTGAGGACGAATACAAGATGGGCTTCATGACCAACGACGAGCGTTACCGCGCCGTTGTCCGGGAGTGGGAGAAGACCACCGAGGATGTTACCGACGCCCTGCAGAGCAATCTGGAGGAGCTGAACCCCATCTATATGATGGCGACCTCCGGCGCCCGCGGCTCCATGAAGCAGATCCGTCAGCTGGCAGGTATGCGCGGCCTGATGGCCAACACCGCAGGCCGTACCATCGAAATCCCCATCAAGTCCAATTTCCGCGAGGGCCTGAGCGTGCTGGAGTATTTTATCTCCTCCCGCGGCGCCCGGAAGGGCATGGCCGACACCGCCCTGCGGACCGCCGACTCCGGTTATCTGACCCGCCGTCTGGTGGACGTCAGCCAGGAGGTTATCATCCGCGAGGACGACTGCGGCGTGGACGAGGGCATCTGGGTGGAGGAAATCAGCGAGAACGGGCAGGTCATTGAGAAGTTTGCCGACCGGATTCGGGGCCGCTTCCCGGTCCGGGATATCCTGGACCCGGAGACCGGCGAGGTGCTGTTCCCTGCCGACGTCATGCTGGGGGAGGGAGACGCACAGGCGCTGGAGTCCAAGGGTATCCACCGTGTGGAAATCCGTACGGTGCTGACCTGCCAGGCAAAGAGCGGCGTGTGCGCCAAGTGCTACGGCATGAACCTGGCGGCGGGCCGTCCCGTGGGAACCGGCGAGGCTGTGGGCATTATCGCCGCGCAGTCCATCGGCGAGCCGGGTACGCAGCTGACCATGCGTACGTTCCACACCGGCGGCGTGGCCGGCGGCGATATCACCCAGGGTCTTCCCCGCGTAGAGGAGCTGTTTGAGGCCCGCAAGCCGAAGAAGATGGCGACGCTGGCGGAGATCGGCGGCAAGGTCCGCTTCGAGGAGAGCAACAAGGGCTCCCTGCTGAATATCCATGTCACGGACAACGACGGCAACACCAAGATGTATTCCGTCCCCCACACCGGCCTGCGGGTCAACGACGGGGATGTGATTGAGAAGGGTACCGCCATCAACGACGGCGCCCTGAACCCCCACGACGTCCTGCGCACGCGGGGTTCCTCCGCCGTCCACAACTATCTCATTCAGGAGGTCCTGCGGGTGTACCGCCAGCAGGGCGTGGATATCAATGATAAGCATATTGAGGTCATTGTCCGGCAGATGATGCGCAAATGCCGGGTGGAGGACCCAGGAGATACGGACCTGCTGAGCGGGTCCATGGTAGACGTGCTGGATCTGCACACAGCCAATAAGCAGGTCAAGGCCCGGCGGGCCGCCGGGGAGGTCCGGGAGGACGGCGAGCCGCTGCGGGAGGCGGAAGTGACCCAGCTGCTGATGGGTATTACAAAGGCGTCCCTGGCTACGGACTCCTTCCTGTCCGCCGCCTCCTTCCAGGAAACCACCAAGGTGCTGACCGAAGCCGCGATCAAGGGCAAGGTGGACCATCTGGTGGGCCTGAAGGAGAACGTCATTATCGGAAAGCTGATTCCCGCCGGAGCCGGTTTGACGGCCTACCGGGAAATGGCCGGAGCCGTGGTTCCCGATCTGGAGCCGCCGGCGGAACCGGAGGAGCCGGAGGCGCTGGAGGAGGAGACGGATGTCTTTGAGGAGCCGGTGGAAGACGGTGCGGAGGAAGAACCGGAGCTGCCGGAGATGGAAGAAGACGAAGAGCTGTAAACAGCGCGTATGAACAGCAGACGGTAAGAAGCTACAGAAAAGAGCAAGTCCAGTCGTGGAAAGACGGACTTGCTCTTTTTCTCATACTTTTTCTTGAAAGAAAAAGTATCAAAAAGAACTTTAATGCACTCTCGGATCCGCTGCGAATCCTGGATTTTTGCCCGGTAACGTTTGTGCGCTTTTCAGCGGGGAACAGTATCGGTACATGCAGGGGAACCACAGGGGCGGCAGAGGCATAGGATGAAGTGGGCGTCCAGTCCTTTGGGAAGCGCCCGTTCACGCGGCGCAATGCCGCGCCGCGTCACTGTAATACAGGGAGGAAATTGATCCCTATGAGATATAATCATTATGACAACTGCCAAGAGCAGAAGGAGAACTGTTCCTGCGGCGATCAGCTCGGCTGCTGCCATCACTCCTGCGGCAATCCTGGAAATATCTGCTGTGTTCCAGGCCCAAGAGGACCACGGGGACTGCCGGGGCCAGTAGGCCCCATGGGTCCGATGGGGCCTATGGGGTTTCCCGGTCCGACAGGCCCGATGGGGCCTATGGGCGTACCAGGTGTGAGCGGTCCTGCCGGTCCGACCGGTCCCATGGGACCTGCGGGTCCTATGGGTCCTGCCGGCGCAACGGGCGCAACCGGTGCGACGGGCGCAACGGGGGCGACCGGTGCAGCCGGCGCGGCGGGTCCTGCCGGCCCGATGGGTCCCACCGGCCCTGCGGGTGCGAGAGGCGCAACGGGCGCGACAGGAGCGACCGGTGCAGCCGGTGCGGCGGGACCTGCCGGTCCCATGGGTCCCACCGGCCCTGCGGGTGCGACGGGCGCAACGGGAGCGACCGGTGCAGCCGGTGTGGCGGGACCTGCCGGTCCCACGGGTCCCACCGGCCCTGCGGGTGCGACAGGTGCGACAGGCGCGACGGGCGCAACCGGTGCAGCCGGTGCGCCGGGTCCCACAGGACCCACGGGTGCAGTCATTAATGAACAACAAGCCGGTCCATCTGTACCCCCTCATGAACAAGCAGCTTCATTTTCTTATCTATACCGCCTGCATAACCCGTCAATCGGCCATGGACGCCTACCACCCGGTGACAGGGGATGATTACCGAGATGGGATTGTGTCCTACAGCCCCGCCCACGGCCTGGGCGGACATCCGCTCCAGCCCCCGGCGGGCGGCAATGCTGCGGGATATTTCTCCGTAGGTGGCGACTTCCCCATAGGGAATCTCACAAAGGATTTTCCAGACCTCCCGACGGAATGCACTGCCAGCAGGAGCCAGCGGCAGTGCAGCAGCAGCCGTTTTTTCCCCGGCAAAGTAACGGTTGAGCCAGTCCTCTGTCTGCGCAAAAATGGGCAGGCCGTCCCTGGGTACGGGGGAAATGCCGCCCAGAAAATATTTCTGCCCCGCCAGCCACAGGCCAACCAGCTTCCCGTCCTCATTGCAGGCCAGGGTCATTTGACCAATGGGGGAGGCGTATTCCGTAGAATAGTACGTCATAACGCGCTGGCTCAGAGCTTCAGCTCTTCCACCCATTGGACCAGCTCCGTATCCGTCGTCTGCGGGCTTAAAAGCTTTCCCGGCCTCCACTGCACTGCGCCGGGGCAGAGGGCATGGAGAATTTTGTCGGTATCGCCCATCCCGCTGCCGCCGGAGGTGGCAAAGGGAATCACCGTCTTGCCGGAAAAATCATAGGATTCCAGAAAAGTATGGATAATGGTGGGGGGCAGGAACCACCAGATGGGGAAGCCGATAAAGACCGTGTCATACTGCGCCATATTTTCCACACGGCTGGCAATGGCGGGGAGGACAGACTGGTCCCGCTCCCGGCTGCTGCGGCTGTTTGGATTGGTCCAGTTCAGATCGTCCTTTGTGTAGGGGATTTCCGGCTTGATTTCAAAGAGACTGGCGTGGAGAGTCTCCGCAAGATGGGCTGCGGTTTTTGCCGTCACGCCGCTGGCAGAGAAATAGGCCGCCAGAATTTTCTTGCTGTTCATGCTGTATACCTCCATAAGTTGGTTGTCTTATTTTCCAAAATAGTCTGCGATCCGGCCCATTTTCTCCGACTGCTTCACCTGGAAGGGACAGCGGTGGTCGCAGTGGCCGCAGGAGACGCAGTCGGAAGCGTGCTTTTCCAGCTTGGCGTAATGCTCTGCCGCCATTGTGTCGCCGGCCATCGCAAGGTCATAATACTTGTTGATCAGCCCCACGTTCAAACCGGAGGGGCAGGGCTGGCAGTGGTTGCAGTACACGCAGTTCCCTACGGTGTTCTGCGGCGCAAAGGCGCCGAGAATGCTGTAATCCCGTTCCTCCGGCGGGGCGTCAAAAAAGCCCAGCAGATGTCTCACATCGTCCGCATTTCGGATTCCAGGCAGTACCGTGAGCACACCGGGCTTGTCCAGCGCGTATTGGATGCACTGATATTGGGTGAGCGGTTTGCCGAAGGGGGACGTTTTTCCATCCAGCAGCTGGCCGCCGGAAAAAGGCTTCATAACAGAAATGCCCACGCCCTCCGCTTCGCACCGGCGATAGAGCGTCATCCGCTGGCTGGAGCTGCCGTTGGCGTAGTCGCCGTGCTGGTAGTCGTAGCCCGGATTGATGGAAAACATCAGCTGTTCCACCAAACCGGTATCCAGTACCATGTCCGCCAGCTCAGGAGTATGGGTGGACAGGCCGATGTGCTTGACGACGCCCTGTTTCTGCATCTCCAGCAGATACGCCAATACGCCGTTTTTCTGGTAGGCTTCCCAGTCGGGGGCCGCGTCGAGACAGTGGATAAAGCCGTAGTCCACGTAGTCCGTTTTCAAATTGCGGAGCATCCAGTCGATCTGCTGCTTTACCTGCTCCAGATTGGTGGTCCAGCCATACTCGCCTGTTTCGTAGTTGGCTCCGAAATGGACTTGATAGTACATATCCTTCCGCAGATTCTCAAACGCCTTGCCGTAGTATGGAAAAGCTTCGGCCCCGGCGCTGGCCAAATCCGCATAGTTGATTCCGCGCTCATGGGCAAGCAGCAGCGCCTCTACGGCGTCCTTCTCTGAGGCGGACGCTATGTAGCTGGCGCCTAACCCGATTACGCTAATCCGGTCCCCGGTTTTCCGGTTCACTCTGTATTCCATGGTGAACACCTCCCTGATTGTCTTGAGATAGCGCCATTATAATACTTGGAGGGAACTCCAGGTCAAGAGAAATTTAATGAACTTTCTATAAAAGATTAAGGGATTCGTTCTTGCGCAGGCGTATCAATAGGCGCTATACTATAAAAACCAATCTGAAGGGGGAAAAATTATGGATACCAGGCATTTTTCAAAGGCAAACGCACTGAAATACATCTTCATTTACTTTTTGCTGTTTCTGGCAGGCGATCTGTTGAGCAGCCTGCTTTTTGACCTGCTGTTTTCCGCGGTGGAGCTTCCGGTCAGACAGCTTTACCCGATCCTGAGAATGAGCGGCTGTTTGCTGCTTACATATCTGCTGTTTTGGCTCTATACCGCGAAGGGGCTTCGTATGCGCATGGAAGACTTTGGTATTACCTGTTCTGTCCCAAAGTGGGGGATTTTACTGGCAGTTCTCCTGCCTTTGTTTGTGGTCTCTGTCTATCTGCTCATCGGCGATACGGCTGTAAATGCGGTCCCTTTCGGAGAGGCCCTTTTGATTGCAGCCGCGTCGCTGGCCATAGGCGCAAAATCGGGCATTCTGGAAGAAATGCTCTTTCGCGGGTATATGATGCGGCTGTTGGAGAGCGGTTGGAACAGACGGTTTGCCATTCTGGTCCCGTCCGTTGTGTTCGGACTGCTGCACATCCCCTCCATGGATACGTTCAGCATTGCGGGAGTTCTGCTCCTGACGCTGAGCGGGACTCTGGTGGGGATCATGTTTTCAATTGCTGCATACAGAGGAAATTCCATCGGGAACAGCGCGCTGCTCCATGGGGTGTGGAATGCCGTTATGATTACGGACCTGCTGCATATTACAACCGCGCAGGACGCCTACGGCAGCCCCCTTGTTTCCATCACCATTCCCTCTGACAGCATCTTTCTGACAGGCGGCGGCTTTGGCGCAGAGGCTTCGGTTGTCTCCATTGCCGGATATCTGCTTGTATGCGGTTTTATCCTTTTTATGAGCAGAAAAAATCCGGCTGAATAGTCCGGCGGCTTCCATAGACCGCTTGCCAGACTGGCGGCGGTCTTTTCTTATGCGGGAAAGTGTGATATACCAGCCCCCTGCTTGCATAATTTGTAGGGAGGAGGCGTTGATATGATGGATATAAAGCTATTGGAGGAGATGGCAGGGCGCAGCATCGGAGAAACCCCGCCGGAGGATTTGAAAGATATCCTGCAAGTGGATATTCGGGGCGATACCGTCTGTCAGAAATGGGAGGACTATCTGGCCCGGATTGGCAATCCGTACTGCTTCCGGGTGGGGGAGACCCCGGTGCGGATTTCCTTCAAACCGGAAGGGAAGGCGTTGGAAGAAAAACTGAAAACCTATTTTCTGGGATTGAAAAGATAGGGGAAAGGAGGCCCCTGCAAGTGGCACGAATCAGGAAAGCGGACGCCGGCGGACGCCGGGAGCATGAGATGATCTGGCGGGTAGGAAAATATATCCGGCTGTCACGGGAGGACGGCAATGTTATTTCCGAATCCGTGGTGAATCAGAATCAGATACTCAGCGATGAAATTCCAGCTTTTTTTGCCGATACTCCCTATGAAGTCACAGACACATATATAGATGACGGCACCAGCGGCACGACAGACATGGAACGGCAGGATTTTCAGCGCATGGTTGAGGACGTGAAGTGCGGACGGATCAACTGCATTATTGTAAAGAATTTGTCCAGGGCGTTTCGCAACAGTGCGAACCAGGGACGCTTTCTGGAGGAATTCATCCCCCTATACAATACCCGGTTTATCTCCCTGTACCAGCCGAGAATCGACACGTTTTTGGACCCAGAAATTGTCCATAGCCTGGAGGTCGGCATCACAGGATTTATGAATGAACAGTACGCCTATAAGACCTCCGCCGATGTGCGCCGGACCTTCCGGCACAAGCGGGAAAAGGGGGAGTTTATCGGCGCGTTTGCCCCCTATGGCTACGCCAAGGACCCGGACAACAAAAACGCCCTTGTGATTGACCGGGATGCCGCTCAGGTGGTGCGGGACATATTCAGCTGGTTTGTCAGCCAGGGAATGAGCAAGGCCGGGATTGCCAGACGGCTCAATGGGTATGGAATCCCAAACCCGGCGGCTTACAAACGCTCCAAGGGCCTCCGGTACAGGAACCCCCATTGTACGCATAACGACGGCCTGTGGTCTCCGTCCACGGTCGCGCGTATGCTCCAGAACCCCTTGTATATTGGGGTCATGCGCCAGGGCCGGCAAAAGGTTATCAGTTATAAGGTGCATAAGCGGACTTCTGTGCCGGAAAAAGAGTGGTTTATTGTGGAGGACGCCGTACCGGCAATCATTGACAAAGATATCTTTCAGGCGGCACAAAATTTGCACAGGCAGGATACCAGGACCGCTCCGGGCAGACAGGAGGTCTATCTGTTTTCCGGTTTGCTCCGCTGCGCTGACTGCGGAAAAGGCATGGCCCGCCATACATCCAGAAATCTTGTGTATTATCAGTGCAGAACCAACCGGGACAAATCCAAGGCCAGGTGTACCCGGCACAGTATCAGACTGGATATTTTGGAAAAAGCGGTTTTAGCCGCTGTCCAGACGCAGATTGCGTTTGCAGATTCCATACCCGAAGTCATTGCCGGGCTTGACCGCGCGCCTGCGGCACAAAGGGAATCCCAGCGGCTGAAAGGGTTATCGGAACAGCGGGCAAGGGAGCTGGAAAAGACCGCAGAGGTTCTGGATGGCCTCTATATGGACTGGAAAAGCGGCGATATTACCCGCAGCCAGTACCGCCGTATGAAGGTGCGGCTTGAAGAACAGGCCCGGCGGCTCCAGGAGACGATTGCCCATATACAGAGTGAGCGCAGGGCGGCTTCTTCAGGTCCTGACGACCCTTGTCTGACCGCGTTTTTGCAGTATGGCAATATCCAACATTTATCCCGCAGTCTTTTGACAGAGTTGGTCAGCGCAGTTTACGTCCATGAGGATAAAAGCATTGACATTGCATTTGATTTTGCAGATCCATACCGCCGCATTGTACAGCAAATGGTTGCGTATAAACGGCTGTCTCCACTGGCCCTGCGGGCGCCGCAGGAGCCGCTGGCGCAACCGGAGCAGCCGGCCCTGCCGGTCCCACCGGCCCAGTAGGTCCTGCGGGAGCCGCTGGTGAAGCCGGTCCTGCCGGTCCTATCGGCCCCACCGGCCCAGTAGGTCCTGCGGGAGCCGCTGGTGAAGCCGGTCCTGCCGGTCCTATCGGCCCCACTGGTCCCACTGGCCCTGCGGGTCCTGCCGGTGCGGAGGGAGCCGCCGGCGCAGCCGGAGCAGAAGGCCCTGCCGGTCCCATCGGCCCCACCGGTCCTACTGGCCCTGCGGGTCCTGCCGGTGCGGAAGGAGCCGCCGGCGCAGCCGGAGCAGAAGGCCCTGCCGGTCCCATCGGCCCCACCGGTCCTACTGGCCCTGCGGGTCCTGCCGGTGCGGAGGGAGCCGCAGGCGCAGCCGGAGCAGAAGGCCCCACCGGTCCCACCGGTCCCACCGGCCCTGCAGGTCCTGCCGGTACTGTCACGCCAGCCGCGGCTGTTGCCGATGCAACGAGTGAAGCAGATGTAGTGGCGCAGTTCAACGCGCTGCTGGCCAATCTGCGCGCCGCCGGTCTGCTGGCCACCTGATCCATATACTGACAGGATAACAGGGGGACGGCGCAGAGACGCCGTCCCCCTTCGGGAGGATACATTCTGTAGTGGGATCATGGAGGGACGCAATGAAGATTGTTGTCTATGCAATCTGCAAAAATGAAGAGAAGTTTGTGGACCGCTGGATGGACTCCATGCTGGAAGCCGACCAGGTGGTGGTCCTGGACACTGGTTCCACCGACGGTACCGCCGCCCGCCTGCGGGAACGGGGAGCTGTGGTAACGGAGGAAACTGTCTCGCCCTGGCGGTTCGACACAGCCCGCAACCGCTCTCTGGAGCTGGTACCGGAAGATGCGGATCTTTGCGTTTGTACCGACTTGGATGAGGTATTCCATCCGGGCTGGCGGGCGAGTCTGGAAAGAGCCTGGACCCCAGACGCTTCGCAGGCGTCTTACCGGTATACCTGGAGCTTCAACAGCGACGGTTCGGAGGGCGTTGTCTTCTGGATTGAAAAAATCCACAGCCGCCAAGGATGGCGTTGGACCCACCCGGTCCACGAGGTGCTGCAATGGACCGGCACGGCCTCGCCCGGACCGAAAGTCACTGCCGCCGGCGTACAGCTGGACCACCACCCGGACCCAACCAAGTCACGGGGGCAGTACCTGCCGCTGCTGGAGCTGTCCGTAGAGGAGGACCCGGCAGACGACCGGAACCTCCACTATCTGGGCCGGGAGTATATGTATAGGGGCCAGTGGGACGACTGTATCCGTACGCTGCTGCGCCACTTGTCCATGCCCACCGCCACCTGGCGGGATGAGCGGGCGGCTTCCATGCGTTTTATTGCGAAGTCATGGGAGGAGAAGGGGGACATTGGCGCGGCAAAGAGCTGGTACCTGCGTGCTATAGCGGAGGCGCCCCATCTGCGGGAGGCTTATACCGACATGGCAATGCTGCTCTACCGTCAGGCCGAGCGGGAAGGGACTGCGGCCTGGGAGGGTGTGGCGTATTTTACCGCCTGTGCGCTGGCGATTCAGGAGCGGCCCCGGACCTATATCTGCGAGGCCAGAAGCTGGGGCAGCCTGCCCTATGACCTTCGCGCCATCGCTCTGTACCGCACCGGACGGTTTGACGAGGCCCTGGAAGCGGCGAAACAGGCGCTGCGGCTGGAGCCGGGAAACCAGCGGCTCCAGGGAAATGTAGAGCAGATGGAGCAGAGAGGCCGGAAATGAGATATGGAAAAAGCTCCCGGCGCCGCGGCGCCGGGAGCTTTTGGGGATTAAGCGGGAATTACTTCATACCGGCGGTGATAATCGCCATCTTGTAGACTTCCTCCGCGTTGCAGCCGCGGCTGAGGTCGTTGATGGGGGCGTTCAGACCCTGGAGGATGGGGCCGTAGGCCTCGTATCCGCCCAGACGCTGCGCGATTTTATAGCCGATGTTGCCCGCCTCGATGTTGGGGAAGACAAATGTATTGGCGTAGCCGGCCACCTTGCTGCCGGGGAACTTCAGCTGACCGACAGTGGGGCTGACGGCGGCGTCAAACTGCATCTCGCCGTCGATGGACAGCTCTGGAGCCAGCTCCTGGGCGGCCTTGGTGGCGGCGGCGCTGAGGCCCACGGTTGCTCCCTTGCCGGAGCCCTTGGTGGAGAAGCTGAGCATAGCCACCTTCGGGTCGATGCCGAAGAACTGGGCGGTACGGGCGGACTCCACAGCCACCTCGGCCAGCTTCTGGGCGGCGGACACGGTGACGCTGCCCTCCTTGTCCACGCTGTCCTCATAGGAGATGTTAATGGCACAGTCGCCCATGCAGAGCATCTTCAGGGCGTCGTCGCCGGTCTCGCGCTTCATGATGAAGCAGGAGGAGACCAGGTGTGCGCCGGGCTTGGTCTTAATCAGCTGCAGGGCGGGACGCACGGTGTCGGCGGTGGAGTAAGTCGCGCCGCCCAGCAGGGCGTCGGCCTTGCCCATCTTCACCAGCATGGTGCCGAAATAGTTGCCCTTCTGCAGAGCATTCCGGCAGTCCTCCTCGCTCATCTTGCCCTTGCGCAGCTCCGCCATCTTGGCGGTCATCTCGTCCATGCCGTCATAGTTGGCGGGGTCCAGCACGGTGGCGCCGGAGATATCAAAGCCGTTTTTCTCAGCGGCGGCTTTGACCTCCTCCACATTGCCCACCAGAATCACATCCATCAGGTCCTCCTTCATCAGACGGGCGGCGGCCTCCTGAATCCGGGCGTCGGGACCCTCGGTGAAGACGATGGTGCGGCGGTTTTCCTTCAGATTGTTCAAAAGAGCGGTAAACATGTCGTAATTCCTCCGTTTTTGTTGGATGGGCGCAGCGGGTGCGCCCTTTCCCATCCATTATACACCAGTTGCCCCGCTTCCTCAACAATAAAATCAGAAATTTTAGAAAATTCTCCGGCGGCTGCCTGCCGCGTGGAAAACAACTGCCAGATCAGAATGTCAGTGGAATATGGATACATATTATTCTACAGTAAAGACGTCCTCAATCGTGACCCCGAACGCCTTTGCAATATTCCACGCCAACACCAGCGACGGATTGTATTTTCCTTTTTCAAGGTTCCCGATGGTCTCCCGCCGCACACCGGCCAGCCGGGCCAGGTCCTCCTGTTTCATATCAAATCTTGCCCGGTATTCTTTGATTCTGTTTTTAATCATTTTGGACATTCAACATCTCACGGAACTGGAAAAAGGAGGCGGAAAAGGCAAACGCTGCGATGGAAACGCCAAAGCCGAGGGCTGCCCCAGCAGCTAAGGGATTGCTGCTGATTTGGAAATAGAAGAGCGCAAAGGCTGTGCAGACCGTGACGAGAAGATTGGAAAAAAAGGCAAGTGCGGCGCATTTTTTCATCGTGTCAAGGAACATTTCGTCAGGCTCTACCGCAAAATATTCAAAAAACACGATGAACGCAAAAAATGAGTAGAATATGGGTTCGCCCAGCAATCCCAGAAAACCCAGCAGCGACACAAAGCCTATACATCCGTAGTAGTTTTTCATAGCAGTATCCTCCTGTGTGGTGCATATCGCACATTATGCGATAAATATACCACACACAAAACCTGTTGTCAAGTATCAGAATATTGCTTGCCCGAATAGCAAGAACAAGAAAGTCAATAGAATGTTGGAAACCGCCTCCGGGATTCGTTAAAATGGCGATTGACAAGCCCCGACAAATATGTTATAATTTTAACAAATTCAGAGAAAGGTAAAAAATCATTCAACTATTATGGGGAATTTGCCACAATTTCAGTCAAAAACGTGCATAACCACTCTTTTTGGCGCAGCCTCCGGCGGCGCTTTCACTGCTTCTGCACAAATGAACGGCAGCTTACCCCTGAAATGTAGTTTTTTGGAGAATGGCAGTCCGCTTTTCTGACGGAAATCGGCGCTATAAAAATCAGATCAGATTAAAAGGAGAAGAAAGCTATGGGAAACAAAGTCACGATCATCGGCGCGGGCAGCGTGGGCGCAACCATTGCAAACGACATGATGGCGACCAATGTTGCCACGGAAATCGTGCTCATTGATATCAATGAGCAAAAAGCCTTTGGCGAGGCGATGGACATTTACCAGGGAACCTCCTTCGGCGCGCCTGCCATTGTCCGGCCCGGCGATTATGCCGATGCCGCCGGGTCCGAGGTGGTGGTCATCACCTCCGGTCTTCCCCGCAAACCCGGTCAGACCCGGCTGGAGCTGGCGCAGACCAATGTGGATATCCTGCGGGATATTACCGCCAATGTGGTCAAACACGCCCCGGACGCAATTTACATCATTGTCTCCAATCCCGTGGACGTCATGACGTATGTGTTCCATAAAATCTCCGGCATCCCTGCCAACCGCATCATCGGTTCCGGCACGGTTCTGGATACGGCGCGGCTCCAGGCGGAGCTGGCCAAAACCTTCCGCATCAGCCCCCGGAATATCCACGCCCATGTGTACGGCGAGCACGGCGATTCCTCCTTTGTTCCCTGGTCCCTGGCGACCATCGCCAACAACAACATCAGTATCTACAAGGACCACAGTCCCGACGGGGACAAGATCGCCTTCGACGGCAACTGCGAGATTTTTGAGGAGAAGGTGCGTACATCCGGCGCGGTGGTCATCAAGGCCAAGGGCGTGACCAACAACGCCATTGCAATGGCGGTCTGCCATATCGTGCGCTGCATCTTCAACGGCGCAGGCACGGCCCTGACCGTCTCCACCATGATGAACGGCGAGTACGGCATTTCGGACGTGTGCCTGAGCGTGCTGTGCATCGTGGACCACGACGGCGTCCGGGGCAAGATCAGAAACGACCTGACCCCGGAAGAGCTGGAGAAGCTGCGCCGCAGCGCCAACAAACTGAAGGAAACCATTGCGGCAATCAAATTTTAATTGAGAGGAAGGCGCATCATATATGGAATACCGCATCGAACACGACTCCATGGGCGAGGTACAGGTCCCCGCCGGCAGGTACTGGGCTGCGCAGACCCAGCGGTCCCACGAGAATTTCCCCATCGGCGTGGGGATTGAGACCATGCCGCGGGAGATTACCCACGCCTTTGGCATTCTGAAAAAGGCGGCGGCTATGGCAAACCATCAGCTCCGGCCTGAGAAGATGACGGACGAGAAGCTGAAGGCCATCAGCCAAGCCTGCGACGAGGTCGCCAGCGGCTCGCTCAACGACCACTTCCCCCTGGTGGTCTGGCAGACCGGCTCCGGGACCCAGTCCAACATGAACGCCAACGAAGTCATTGCCAACCGGGGCAACGAGATTGCAGGGAAGAAGCTGCTACACCCCAACGACGACATCAATATGTCCCAGTCCTCCAACGACACCTTCCCTACAGCGATGCATATTGCGGCGGTGGCCGCCATTGAGGATCAGGTCTTCCCGGCCATCGACACCCTGGCGGAAACCTTCCGCCGTCTGGAGCAGGAGAATGCGGGCATTGTCAAATCAGGCCGGACCCACCTGCAGGACGCCACGCCCATCACCTTTTCCCAGGAAATTTCCGGCTGGCGGAGCAGCCTGGAGCGGGACCGGGAGCTGCTGGCTCTGAGCCTGCCGCCCCTGAAGGAGCTGGCCCTGGGCGGCACCGCCGTCGGCACCGGGCTGAACGCCCCCAAGGGCTTTGACGAGAAGGTGGCCCAGGCGGTATCGGATCTGACGGGCAAGGCGTTCCGGACTGCCGGCAACAAATTCCACGCCCTGACCTCCAAGGACGAGATCGTCTTTGCCCACGGCGCGCTGAAGGCCCTGGCGGCGGATTTGATGAAGATTGCCAACGATGTGCGCTGGCTGGCCTCCGGCCCGCGGGACGGTCTGGGCGAAATCTTTATCCCGGAAAACGAGCCCGGTTCCTCCATTATGCCCGGTAAGGTGAACCCCACCCAGTGCGAGGCGCTGACCATGGTGGCGGTGCAGGTTATGGGCAACGACACGGCGGTGGGCATGGCCGCGTCCCAGGGCAACTTTGAGCTGAATGTGTTTATGCCCGTGTGCATTTACAATTTCCTCCAGTCCGCCCGGCTGCTGGCCCAGGCGATGCTGTCCTTCAACAACAACTGCGCCGTAGGCATCAAGGCCAACCGGGAGAAGATGGAGCACAATCTCCACAACTCCCTCATGCTGGTCACGGCGCTCAATCCGTACATCGGCTATGAAAACGCGGCTAAGACCGCTAAGAAAGCGTTCAAAGAAAACATATCCTTAAAACAGGCCTGTGTGGAGCTGGGATTTTTGACCGAGGAGAAATTCGACGAGGTCTTCCACCCGGAACAGATGGTCTAGTAGGAGGCAACTATGACATATTCCTATTTCCCAGGCTGTACCCTGAAAACAAAAGGGAAAGACCTGGATCTCTGGGGCAGGGCGTCCATGGCGGCCCTGGGCATCGAGCTGCAGGAGCTGCCCCAGTGGCAGTGCTGCGGTGCGGTGTACCCCCAGGCGAGAGACGAGATTGCCACAAAGCTTCCGGCAGTCCGTGCCCTGGCGTCCGCCAGGGACTTGGGGCAGGACCTGGTGACGCTGTGCTCCGCCTGCCACCATGTCATCAAGCGGGTCAACTGCGATATGGCCCAGGACGAGTATATCCGCACCAGAGCCAACAATTATATGAAACTGGACGTCCCCTATGCCGGGGAGACGAAGGTCCTCCACTACCTGGAGGCGCTGCGGGACCAGGTGGGCTTCGGCGAGCTGCAGAAGAGGGTGAAAAATCCCCTCGCCGGACGCAAAATCGGCGCGTACTACGGCTGCCTGCTCCTGCGTCCCAGCAGGGAGCTGGAGTTTGACGACCCGGAAAACCCCGCCATTATTGAGGATTTCATCCGCGCTCTCGGTGCGGAACCAGTGGTGTACGCCATGCGCAACGAGTGCTGCGGCGGCTATACCACACTGGAGAATAAGCCCTACGCCGTCAAACAGGCCGGGAAGGTGTTGGACAATGCCGCCAACTGCGGCGCGGAGGAGATCATCACCGCCTGCCCGCTGTGTATGTACAACCTGAAGGAGAACGGCGGCGGACGCCTGCCGGTGCGGTACTTTACCGAGCTGCTGGCAGAGGCCCTGGGTGTGAAGGAGGCGGAAGCATGAGCGACATGACCGAAATCGTAAAACGCATCTCCGGCGTCAACCCCCGCAAGTGCATGAAATGCGGCAAGTGCTCCGCCGCATGCCCTGCCTATGACGAGATGGACTACCATCCCCACCAGTTTGTGGACATGGTGGAGAACGGGCGGCTGGAGGAGCTGATGAACTCCAAGGGCATCTATATGTGCCTGAGCTGCTTTGCCTGCATGGAACGCTGCCCCCGCAGTGTGGAACCGGCAAAGCTCATTGAGGCGGTGCGCCTGGCCGTGGTGCGGCAGCAGGACCGGAACCATCTGAAGCCGGAACAGATTCCGGCGCTCCTGGACCCGGAGCTGCCCCAGCAGGCGATTACCAGCGCTTTCCGGAAATACAGAAAGTGAGGTGAGAGGACATGCAGAAAATCGGCGTATTCGTATGCTGGTGCGGCAGTAATATTGCCGCTACGGTGGATGTACAGGCCGTTTCCGACGCATTGGCGAAGGAACCGGGCGTTGTCTTCTCCACCAACTACCAGTACATGTGCTCCCAGGCCGGGCAGGACATGATTCAGGAGAAAATCAAGGAGTACGGACTCAACGGCGTGGTGGTCTGCTCCTGCTCCCCGCGGATGCACGAGGCCACCTTCCGCAAGACCTGCGAGAAGGCCGGGCTGAACGCCTATATGGTGGAGATCGCCAATATCCGCGAGCAGTGCTCCTGGATTCACAAGGACAAGGAGACCGGCACGGAGAAGGCTATTATCCTGGGCCGGGCCGCCATTGCCAAGGTCCACTTGAACGCCCCCCTGACTGCCGGAACAAGCCCCGTTATCAAGCGGGCGTTGGTCATCGGCGGCGGCATCGCAGGCATCCAGACTGCGCTGGACATTGCCGAGGCCGGATTCCCGGTGGACATCGTGGAGAAAAAGCCCACCATCGGCGGCAAGATGACCCAGATCGACAAGACCTTCCCCACCCTGGACTGCGCCGCCTGTATCCTGACCCCAAAGATGGTGGACGCGGCCCAGAACGAGAATATCAACATTATTTCTTATGCCGAGGTGGAGTCTGTTAAGGGCTTTGTGGGCAATTTTCATGTGGCTATCCGTAAGAAGGCGCGGTTTGTGGATGAGAGCAAGTGTACCGGCTGCGGCCTGTGTACGGAGAAGTGTCCCCAGAAGAAGGTCCCCAACGAGTTCAACCTGGGCCTGGACAACCGCCGGGCCATCTACATCCCCTTTGCCCAGGCGGTGCCGAAGGTGGCTGCCATCGACCCCAACTACTGCACCATGCTGAAGACCGGCAAGTGCGGCGTCTGCTCCAAGGTCTGTACCGCCGGGGCCATCGACTACACCCAGAAGGATGAGCTGCTTGAGCGGGAATACGGCGCGATTGTGGCCGCCACCGGCTTTGAACCCATCTCCATGGAGAAGTTCGACGAGTTTGCTTACTCCCAGAGCCCCGACGTGGTGACGAGCCTGGAGTTTGAACGTCTGATGAACGCGGCGGGTCCCACCGGCGGCACGCTGCTGCGCCCCTCCGACGGAACCCATCCCCATACCCTGGTTTTCGTCCAGTGCGTAGGCTCCCGGTGCGACGGGGGGGAGAAGGGCAAGCCCTACTGCTCCAAAATCTGCTGCATGTACACGGCCAAGCACGCCATGCTCACCCGTGAGAAATATCCGGATACGGACGTGTACGTGTTTTACATCGACGTCCGCACCCCCGGCAAGAACTTTGACGAGTTCTACCGCCGTGCGGTGGAGGACTACGGCGTCCACTACGTCAAGGGCATGGTAGGCAAGGTGGTCCCGGAGAACGGCAAGCTGAAGGTCCAGGCGTCCGACCTGCTGGGCGGACAGCAGCTGCATATTGACGCGGACATGGTGGTGCTGGCTGCGGCCATTGAGCCGGATCAGACCGCCCGGCCTCTGGCAACCATGCTGACCGCCTCCATGGACACCAACGACTTCTTTACCGAGGCCCATCCCAAGCTGCGGCCTGTGGAGAGCCCCACGGCGGGCGTGTTCCTCTCCGGCGCGTGCCAGGGTCCCAAGGACATCCCGGAGACCGTGGCCCAGGCGGGGGCGGCGGCGGCCAAGGTCATCGGCCTGCTGGCCAAGGACCAGCTGACCTGCAACCCCTGCGTGGCCAACAGCAACGAGCTGATGTGCAACGGCTGCTCGGCCTGCGAGAAGGTCTGTCCCTACGGCGCGATTACCTATGTTGACAAGGACTTCCGGGGACCCAACCGCACGACGCTCAGACGGCGGGTGGCTCAGGTCAATCCGGCGGTCTGTCAGGGCTGCGGCGCCTGCACGGTGGCCTGTCCGTCGGGCGCGATGGACCTGAAAGGCTTTTCTAACGCGCAAATCATGGCGGAGGTGGACGCGATATGCAAGTAGCTCAGGAATTCAAGCCCACCATTGTGGCCTTCTGCTGCAACTGGTGCTCCTATGCGGGCGCGGACCTGTCCGGCACCAACCGCCTGCAATACCCTGCAAATGTCAAAATTATCCGCATTCCCTGCTCCTGCCGCTTGAACCCCATGTTTATCCTGCGGGCGTTCCAGCGGGGCGCGGACGGCGTGATTCTCTGCGGCTGCCATCCCGGCGACTGCCACTACACCACCGGCAACTATTACGCGCGCCGCCGCATGACCCTGCTCTTCTCCATGCTGGATTACCTGGGCATTGAGCGGGAGCGGACAAGAGTGGAGTGGGTTTCCGCCGCCGAGGGCGCGAAGTTCGCCGCCACCATGAACGAGTTTGTGGAGACTGTGACCCGGCTGGGTGAGAACAAGAGATTGGAGGACCTGCGATGCAAGAGCGAGTAAAGGCGAGAGCCATTGAGCTGCTGGAGAGCGGCGTCCGGGTCTTGGGCTGGAAGGCCGGCGAGTTTTTCTATGACGTGACCCCGGCGGTGTTCACCAGCCGGGAGGAGATCGAAAAGGAGTTCGTGTTCGGACCGTTCTGCGGCGCGAATATGTCCAAGTACCTCATTGCGGAGAGCCGGAAGGAGGGCCGGGTGGGGGTGTTCCTGAAGCCCTGCGACACCTACTCCTTCCAGCAGCTGCAAAAGGAACACCGCATCTGGCGGGAGAATGTGTACGCGGTGGGCGTACAGTGCGAGGGCATGTGCGATATCGAAGCCATCCGCTCCGCCGGGATTAAGGGCATCCTGGGCGTGGACGGGGACGGCAGTACCCTGACGGTACATACTCTGTACGGCGACAAAACCATTGCGCGGAAAGACGCCCTGGCGGAACGCTGCGCCTGCTGCAAGAGCAAAAAGATGCTGGGCTGCGACGAGCTGCTCGGCGAGCAGGGCGAGGAGCTGGACAGCGCCCGCTTTGACCAGGTGGAGAAGCTGGAAGCCATGACGCCGGACGAGCGGTTTGCCTTCTGGCGCAAGGAGCTGAGCCGCTGCATCCGCTGCAACGCCTGCCGGAATGTCTGCCCGGCGTGCTCCTGTGAGAAGTGCGTGTTTGACAATCCGAACTCCGGCGTTGAGAACAAGGCCGCGGCCAACAGCTTTGAGGAGAATCTGTTCCATATTATCCGCGCCTTCCACGTGGCGGGCCGCTGCACCGACTGCGGCGAGTGCTCAAGGGTATGCCCCCAGCACATCCCGCTGCACCTGCTGAACCGGAAGTTTATCAAGGATATCAACGAGCTGTACGGCGGCTATCAGGCCGGTGCGGATATGGAGACCCGTCCGCCCCTGACGAACTTCCAGATGGATGACCCGGAGCCGTCCGTGGTCCATGAAAGGGGGAGCGAGCAGTGAAAAAGTACCCCGTTTCTCAGTTAGACAGCCTCTTTGCCGCTATCGCGGCGAAGCAGAGGCTGTATATCCCCGCCGGCGAGGCGAAAACCGCCGCCTTCCAGCCTTGGGAGGAGGGAATGCGCCTGACCGCCGCTCTGAATACGGTGCGCAGTGCGAAGGACTTGTTTTTCCCCCAGGTGGAGAATCTGGTGAATTTCAAGGTGACAGGCAAGCAGATTGAGGTGATCGAGAACCGGGACCCGGCGGAACCCTTTGTGGTCTTCGGCGTCCGGGCCTGCGACTGCCGCAGTTTTGAGATTCTGGACAAAGTGTTCCTGTGCGACCCGGTAGACACCTACTATGAGACCCGCCGGGCATGCGGTACCGTCGTCACCCTGGCCTGTACCGAGCCGGAGGAGACCTGCTTCTGCACCGCCTTTGGCATCGACCCCACGGACCCCGCCGGAGACGTGTCCTGCTGGATTTCGGGAGAGGACCTGTACCTGCGGGCCAACACGGAGAAGGGCGAGGCCCTGCTCGGCGGCCTGGAGATGCTGGAAGAGGGCGGGGAGCCGGTGACGGACAAAACCGTCTTTGACCGCCTGCCCCTGCAAAATCTGCCCCTGGATAAATTCGGCGGGGAGCACATGATGGAGCTGTTCCGGCGTGCGGAGTGGGCGGGCCTGGCGGAGAGCTGCCTGGGCTGTGGCGCCTGCACTTTCGTGTGTCCCACCTGCCAGTGCTACGACATCAAAGAGTTCAATACCGGCGATGAAATCAAGCGTTTCCGCTGCTGGGACAGCTGCATGTATTCCGATTTCACCCTCATGTCCGCCGGACAGCCCCGTCCCACCCAGCTGGAGCGGTTCCGCCAGCGGTTCATGCACAAGCTGGTCTACTACCCGTCCACCCACGACGGCGAGTTCGGCTGTGTGGGCTGCGGACGGTGCCTGCAAAAATGTCCGATTTCCATGAATATCGTGAAGGTCGCCAAGACCTTGGGGGAGGAGAAGCCATGAGACAAGATCCATTGATCCCGATGCTGGCCGTGGTGACGGATATCCGTCAGGATACCCCGGACGTGAAGACCTTCCGGGTGGTGGGCCTGGACGGGAAAAAGCCCCTCGTCCACATCCCCGGACAGTGCGCCATGCTGTCCGTCCCCGGCGTGGGGGAGGCGCTGTTCTCCATCACCTCCTCTCCCACCAACGAGGAGTATCTGGAGTTTTCTATCAAAAAGTGCGGCTGCGTCACCGACTGGCTCCACGCTATGGAGCCGGGCCAGCAGGTCACGCTGCGGGGACCCTACGGCAACGGCTTCCCGGTGGACACCGATTTCGCAGGCAAGGACCTGGTCTTCGTGGCGGGCGGCATCGGCCTTGCGCCCCTGCGCTCGGTCATCAACTACGTCCGACACTACCGGGACCGCTATGGCAGTGTGGATATCGTCTACGGCTCCCGCAGTAAGGCGGACCTGGTGGACTACCAGGAGATTCTGGACGAGTGGCGCCGGGAGGACGGCATCTCCGTCCACCTCACCATCGACAACCCCCAGCCGGACTGGGACGGCCACGTGGGCTTCGTCCCCAACTACGTCAAGGAGCTGGGCTTTGACACCGGGAAAACCGTGGTCATGTGCGGCCCGCCCATTATGATTAAATTTACCCTGGCAGGACTGATGGAGCAGGGCTTCCCCAGAAACAACATCTATACGACCCTGGAGCTGCGTATGAAATGCGCCTTGGGACGCTGTGGCCGGTGCAATATCGGCGATCGGTTCGTCTGCAAGGACGGCCCCGTATTCCGTCTGGACCAGCTGGACCAGCTGCCGGACGAGTATTAAGCCTTTATTCGTGAAGGAGTTAAAAATATGGAACAAATGGTAAATGTATATCTCTTCGGCAAACGCTGCGCCGTTCCAGAGAGCCTGACCATTATGGAGGCCATGGAGTACGCGGGGTATCAGCTGGTCCGGGGCTGCGGCTGCCGGAACGGCTTCTGCGGCGCGTGCGCCACCATCTACCGCATCGCCGGTGACCGGGAGCTGAAAGGCTGTCTGGCCTGTTCCACCAAGGTGGAAAACAATATGTACGTGGCCACGCTGCCCTTCTTCCCCCTGGTGAAAGAGATCTATGACATGGAGAAGATCAAACCCACCGAGCAGATTATGATGCAGCTCTATCCGGAAATCTATGCCTGCGTCGGCTGCAACGCCTGTACCAAAGCCTGCACCCAGGGCCTGGACGTGATGCAGTACATCGCCTACGCCCAGCGGGGGGAGTACGAGAAGTGCGCGGAGGAGTCCTTTGACTGCGTGATGTGCGGCGTGTGCTCAGCCCGGTGCCCGGCGGGTATCTCCCATCCCCAGGTGGCCATGCTGGCCCGCCGCCTCAACGGTAAGTATCTGGCTCCCCACTGCGGCCATCTGGACGAGCGGGTGAGGGAGATTGAGGAGGGCAAGTATGTGTCCCTCATTGCAGAGCTGATGAACAAGTCCGACGAAGAAATTCGGGAAATGTACAACAGCCGTGAGATCGAAAAGTAAGGGAGGGTGTCAACATGTATCATGATCCAGTGATCCAGGCGTCTGCCGGGAAGGTAGCCGCCGCCAGAGAGCAGAATGCCAGGCTGGACCCCCGGCGTATGACGGCGGAGGAGAAGGACCAGCTGCTGAAGACCTACCATCCCGACTACCGGGAGGACCAATTCCAGATTTTGCAGGCCGGTCCCAACAAGGGGGAGAAGGTGCCCCACGAGCTGGCGGTGCTGCTCCAGGCCAACGCCCGCATTACGGAGAAGGACGTGGACCTGACGGCCCCGGACTACGACGTGGACGTGCTGGTCATCGGCGGCGGCGGCGCGGGGACCTCCGCGGCCATTGAGGCCCACGCTGCCGGCGCAAAGGTGATGGTGGTGACAAAGCTGCGCATGGGCGACGCCAACACCATGATGGCAGAGGGCGGCATCCAGGCCGCCGACAAGCCCAACGACTCCCCGGCCCAGCACTTCCTGGACGCCTACGGCGGCGGACACTTTGCCGCCCAGAAGGACCTCCTCCAGAAATTGGTCACAGAGGCCCCGGAGGCTATCCGGTGGCTGTCCGATCTGGGAGTGGAGTTCGACAAAGCCCCCGATGGTACCATGATTACCACCCACGGCGGCGGCACCTCCCGGAAGCGGATGCACGCGGCGAAGGACTACTCCGGCGCGGAGATTATGCGCACCCTGCGGGACGAGGCGTTGAATCGTGAGATTCCTGTGGTGGACTTTACCGCCGCTATTGAGCTGATCCTGGATGAAGACGGCAGGTGCGCAGGCGCGGTGCTGATGAACATGGAGACCCGCGCGCTGCAGGTGGCCCGTGCCAAGACGGTGGTTCTGGCTACCGGCGGCGCAGGACGGCTGCACTACCAGGGCTTCCCCACCTCCAACCACTACGGCGCAACCGCCGACGGCCTGGTGCTGGGCTACCGGGCAGGCGCACGGCTGCTGTACGCCGACACACTGCAATATCACCCCACCGGCGCGGCGTTCCCGGCGCAGATTTTCGGTGCGCTGGTGACGGAGAAGGTCCGGTCTGTGGGCGCAATGCTCATCAACGCCAACGGCGAGGCGTTCATGAATCCCCTGGAAACCCGCGATGTGTCCGCCGCCTCCATCATCCGCGAGTGCTCCGATCGGGGCAACGGCGTGAAGACCCCCGCCGGGTACGCCGTCTGGCTGGACACGCCCATGATCGAACTGAAGCACGGCAAGGGCGCAATTGAAAAGCGGATTCCCGCCATGATGCGGATGTTCGGCAAGTACGATATCGACATACGGGTGGACCCCATCCTGGTCTATCCCACCCTGCACTATCAGAACGGCGGCCTGAAGCTGAGTGTGGACGGTCAGACTGATGTGGAGAATCTGTTCGCGGCGGGCGAGGTTGTAGGCGGTATCCATGGCCGGAACCGGCTGATGGGCAACAGTCTCCTGGATATCATCGTCTTTGGCCGCAGCGCCGGACGCAATGCGGCGGCAAAGAGCCGCGCCGTCCAGCCTGGCAAGCTGACGCTGGGCCATGTGGAGAAGTTCCGTCAGACGCTCCAGGAGGCCGGGATTGATACGGAGGCGGTTTCTCCCAAGCTCCTGCCCACCTATAATTCCCAGGGGAAAGATTTTTAACCAACGCCGCGCCCCCTTTTTCTTCAAAGAAAAAGGAGTAAAAAGAACTTTCATGCGCTCTCAAATCCGCTGTAAAGCCTGGATTTTGCCCGGTAACGATCGTGCGCTTTTTATCAAGGAATCGTATCAGAGGATGTTTCATGGAAAAGAGATATCGCGCCAAACAGGCGTCTGACTCACTGCTGGTAGGCGGGCTGCTGAGCATGTCCGGCGGCCTGCAGGACGCCTATACCTACCATGTCCGCGACCAGGTCTTCGCCAACGCCCAGACCGGAAACATTGTCCTGTTAGGCCAGAGCATCGCCCTGGGCAACTGGGAGACAGCTGTGCGCTATCTGCTGCCCCTGCTTGCCTTTGCCGCCGGCGTCTACGCCGCGGAGATTATCCACAGCCGTTTCCGGACAAATGGCGTGGCCCTGCACTGGCGGCATGAGGTGCTGCTGGTGGAGGCGGCGCTGCTGTTCCTGGTGGGCTGGATGCCCCAGAGTATGAATCTGGTGGCGAATATTCTGGTAAGCTTTGTCTGTGCGATGCAGGTGGAGGCGTTCCGGGAGCTGGAGGGCAGTACCTACGCCACTACCATGTGTATCGGCAACCTGCGCAGCGCCATGGAGAACCTCTACTTTTGGCGGAAGACCGGAGATGACCTGCGGCGGCACAAGGCGTCCGTGTACTTTTTGGTCATCCTGTACTTTTTGATCGGCGCAGCCATCGGCGGCGTGCTGTCCCCCATCTGGAGGGAGATGACTATTCTGCTGTGCTGTCCCTTCCTGTTGCTGGCCTTTACGCTGATGCTGCGGATTCGCAACCGCCGTCTGCGCTTCCTGTCCCTGATTACCGGGGCCGTGGAGGACGAGGCCGTGGTGCAGGAGGAGGCCGTGTCCGAGTAACAGGACCCGGTTTTAGAATCAAGCGGGGATGTCCGCCGGCAGCAGCCGGAGGGCATCCCCGCTGCCGTATTTGACCAAATGGCATAAAACGGGCCGGGAACCGGAGCAGTCCCCTTTTTTCATGTCTGTCATATTATGGAAGTATGCCCGTACGGGCAGAAAGGAGATAGCTATGAGAACGTGGAAGGAAAAGCTCGGCAGCAGGAAGTTTCTTGCAGCGGTGGCGGGCCTGGTGGCAGGCTTGGCTATGGTCTTCGGCGTAGATGAGGCGATGATTAGTACCATAGCCGGGGCGGTGGTCTCGGCGGTGTCTGTGGCGGCGTATATCTTTACCGAGGGCAAGGTGGACGCCGCCCATGCGGTGAAAGCGGCGGAGAGCGTCATGGAGGCGGTGGAGTCTGTGGCGGAGCAGTAGCGGCGTTTTTGTTGGAAATGGTCGAGACAGCTGTGCCGCAGGGGAGAAGTACCGCCGCAATTTTCTGTTAAGGCATACTTTAACGAATCTTAAATAATCAACCGGTTTCAAATTAATATTTCTCTGGTAGTATTCAAGCATACCGCAGATGACCCAATCCTATTCGCCAGTGTGCAGGAGGAGTATGTTATGGAATGCATGGATACTATATTTTTCATTCTGTCCCTGTGTCTGAAAATCTTTACCATCTATTTTGCCGGAGTGGCCCTGTTCGCCCTGCGGCCCCGGAAACGGTATCCCCATGCCGCTCCTCAGACACGCTTCGCCGTGGTAGTGGCGGCACGCAATGAGGAGGCCGTCATCGGGGACCTGGTCTACAGCGTGCTGAACCAGGACTATCCGCCGGAGCTGCGGGATGTGTACGTAGTGCCGAATAACTGCACCGACTTCACAGAAGCCGCCGCCGCCGCGTCAGGCGCGGGGATCATTCGCTGCCTGGGAAAAGTGACCGGCAAGGGGGACGCCCTCCATCAAGCCTTTGCCCAGCTGCTGCAGAAGGACTACGACGCCTTTGTGGTCTTCGACGCGGACAACACCCTGGCCCCGGACTACCTGGCCCGGATGAACGACGCCTTTGCAGCGGGAGCAGTGGTCTGCAAGTCCCGCACCAAGGCGGCTAATCCGACAGCAGGCGGCGTAGCGGGCTGCTACGGGCTGTACAACACCTGCTTTGACCTCGTCTGGAACCGGCCACGGGCGGCCTGCGGACTGTCGGCAAAGCTGATCGGCACCGGCTTTGCCGTCCACCGGAAGGTCCTGGAGGATTTGGGCGGCTGGAATACCTCCACCATTGCGGAGGATGCGGAGTTCGCAGCGCAGTGCGCCGGTGCGGGCTACCGGGTCAGCTGGGTCCCGGAGGCGGTCAACTACGACGAGGAGCCTACAGATTTCCTGCTGTCCCTGCGGCAGCGGAAACGCTGGTGCAGCGGCATCATGCAGGTAGCCAAGCGCAGCGCCGCCGGACTGTGGCGGGACAGCGCGCCGGACCCCATGCTCCGCTGGGATATGACCATGTTCCTGCTGGCTCCCTTTGCCCAGGCGGTTTCTGCACTGCTGATGCTGTGCGGACTGGCCAGCAGTGCGGTGTCCGGGGATGTCGTGTATCTGATACTCTCCCTGTGCGGCGTGGGCTTGTACGTGCTGGGCGGTATGGCGTTGGCGGCGGTTCTGTCGCTGCTGGGCGGCTACGGCCTGCGGGGTATGGCGGGAACTATTGCCATATTCCCGGTGTTCATGGCCTCGTGGATGCCGTTGCAGGTGATCTCACTGTTCCGGGATACGAAAAATTGGAAGGCAATCGCCCATCAGGGGCGGGGCGGCAGCGCCGCTTCGGGACGTCTGGTGTCTGTGCCGGGAATGCGCTGATACGCCGCCCGTCATGTTTAGATATATGGATAAGCAGTCTGAGGCGTTTTGTCTCAGGCTGCTTGGTTTGTTTTCAGAAATGCCTTGCCATATGGCCCAGCATTTGGTATAATCTCGGTGAGGAGAGTGACTATATGTTGAATACGATACTGTTTGACCTGGATGGGACGCTGCTCCCATTTTGGCAGGATGATTTTATCCATACCTATTTCAAGATGCTGGTTGCCTGCGCGGCTCCCATGGGCTACGACGGAAAGCAGCTGACGGACGCGGTGTGGAAGGGGACAGCCGCAATGGTGGAAAATGACGGCGGCGTCACCAACCGGCAGGCGTTTTGGGAGACGTTTACCCAGGAGCTGGGGATCGCGGCCATGTCGCTGGAGAGCGTTTTGAACGACTTTTATAGCCGGGAATTTGACCAGGTGCGTTCGGTTCTGCGGGAAACCGTGGACCGCCGTCCGCTGATTCGCGGCCTGCGGGAGAAGGGGTACCTGGTGGTTTTGGCAACCAATCCGATTTTCCCGGAGACGGCGGTGGAGACGCGGCTGGGCTGGGCGGAGCTGTCGGGAGAGGACTTCGACTATATCACCACCTATGAGAACAGCCGCCGCAGCAAACCCAATCCGGACTATTACCGGGATATTCTGGAGCAGATTGGCCGGGAGCCGGAGGAGTGCCTGATGATTGGAAACAATCCGGTGGACGATATGGCGGCGGTGAAGGCGGGGCTGTCCGGGTACTTGGTGACGGACTGCATTGAGAATCCCAACAATCTGCCGGTGGAGTCGTATCCCCATGGTTCCTTCCGGGAGCTGGCGCAGTATTTGGAGCAGCTTCCGGTTTTATCATGTTGAAAATTGATGGAAGAGGGCGGTTTCATGAAAAGAATCAGTACGCAGGGAATCTCGTATATAGAGCCTCTGGAGGGCAGCGCCGAGTGGTACTGGGGAATGGACTACACAAGCGGCGACCTGTACGAGGCGGAAGAGCTTTTTAAGGACGGCAACCTTGTCAGTCAGAACAGACTTCTGTTTATCCACTATCCCGATGGTGAAGTCATCCAGCCGCTGATTGCGGAAAAGGGACAATATTTAGGCCGTCCGGTTTTCTATGAGGGGAATATTATTCTGCTGCTGGCGGATTTTCCCGCCGGGGAAATCCGGATTCTCCAGTTTGACGGGGAGAAGATTGCGGCGCTGGCGGTCGTTCCCCTTTCCGAAGTGCATGACTGTTACAACGTGATGCTGAAGCGTTGGCCGCTGATGCTGATCCGGCAGGGGAGTGAGGACAAGTTCCAGATCCTGTGGCCGGAAAAGGTAGAATTTGCTGTGGGGGCAACAGAGGCTTTTGACTTCAGATTGGATGGAAAGCTGTACTTTTCGACGTGGCACGAGGACCCGAATTACCGGGAGGAAATCCTTGTGCGGGAGGTGGAATCGGGACAGGTGGTTGGCCGCTTCCCAGGCAGCGCTGCTGTGATGCCGGATGGGCAGATTTGGCTTCTGGAGTAATTGAGCAGGGGACGCGGTTCTGCCCTATAGAAGCCCTCTCAGCCAGCCTACGGCTGGCTGAGAGGGCGTATCCGAGGGGCAGCGGTGCGCCGTCAACCAAACGGAGCGTTTTTACAGGGCGGAACCGCGTCTCCAGCCAGACCGACGCTTCCCCTATGTCGAAAAAGGTTGACCAGGGGTAAAATTTATATTAGAATAGGGATGGAAAAATATTGCAAGTGTGATAAGGGGAGAAAATTTATGACACAGGACTTTACGACCAGATACGCCGCCGCCCGCCGCGCAGTGATTGCCCGCCGGTATCATCGGATGAACGCTATGCAGAGGGAAGCGGTTCTGGCCACAGAGGGACCGCTGCTGCTGCTGGCGGGAGCCGGAAGCGGCAAAACGACTGTCCTCATCAACCGTGTGGACAATCTTCTGAATTTCGGACGGGGCAGCGACTGTGATTTTGCCCCCGACTGGGTTACAGAGGCGGACCTGGATTTTTTGGAGAACTTTCCGGATGCTCCAGGGCCTGAGGACTGGCTGAAAGCAAAACGTCTGTGCGCTGTAGAGCCTGCCGCACCGTGGTCTGTCATTGCAATTACCTTTACAAATAAAGCCGCCGGTGAGCTGAAAGAACGCCTGGAGAGAATGTGCGGTCCCGCTTCCAAGGACATCTGGGCGGCAACCTTCCACCGCGCCTGTATCCGCATCCTGCGCCGGGATATTGAGAAGCTGGGAGCGGGGTTCAACAGCAATTTCACCATCTACGACAGCGACGACAGCAAGCGGGTCATCCGAGATGTCATAAAGGCGTTGAGCCTGGATGAAAAGGAGTTTAATCCCCGGTCCGTGATGACGGTCATCAGCAACGCGAAGGATAAAAACCAGTCCCCGGATCAGTTCGCCCAGGATTCCCGGAATGCACGGGATTGGCGGATGCCCCGCGTGGCGGAGATTTATGCCGGTTACGACCGCAGGCTGCGGGAGGCCAACGCCCTGGATTTTGACGATATTATCCTCCATACGGTCCACCTGCTGCAAAAGGACGAGGAGGTGCGGACCTATTACCAGAAGAAATTCCGGTATGTCCTCATTGACGAGTATCAGGACACCAACCATCTGCAATATCTGCTGGCCCGGCTGCTGGCCGGCGGGCGGAAGAATATCTGCGTGGTGGGGGACGATGACCAGTCCATCTACCGGTTCCGGGGGGCGAATATTGAAAATATCCTCAATTTTGAGCAGCAGTATGACACATGCCGCACCATCCGCCTGGAGCAGAACTACCGCTCTACGCAAAACATCCTGGACGCGGCCAACGCCGTCATTCAGAACAACACCGGCAGAAAGGGAAAGACCCTGTGGACCGAAAGCGGTTCGGGAGAAAAGGTGCTGGTCAAGACCCTGTACAGCGAGAGCGACGAGGCGAATTTTGTCGCGTCCAAGATTATGGAGAGCTACGGAAAGGGCATGAGCTGGAAGGACAGCGCAGTCCTATACCGCATGAACGCCCAGTCCAACGCCCTGGAAATGGCCCTCAAGCGCAACGGCGTCCCCTATCGGGTCTACGGCGGCATGAAATTCTTTGACCGGGCGGAGGTCCGGGATATGCTGGCGTATCTGTGCGTTGTGGACAACCCGGCGGATGACCTGCGCCTGCGGAGAATTGTGAATGTCCCCACCCGCGGAATCGGCGGGACCAGTATGGAAAAGGTGGCGCAGATTGCCGCAGAGGAGGGCAGGAGCCTGTTCAGCGTTATGGAGCAGATTGGGGCGTATCCCGCCCTGCGGACGGCGGCGGCCAAAATCAGCGGCTTTGTGGCGCTGGTGCGGGAGCTGCGGGAGCTGGCGGGGAAACTGGAGCTGCCGGAGCTGTATGACGCGGTCTGTGAAAAATCGAGATACGTCAAGGCTCTGGAGGAGAAAAAGGACATGGAGAGCCGGGGCCGGATTGAGAACGTGCAGGAGCTTCGCTCCAGCATCATCGGCTTTCTGGACAGCGACCCGGAGGACCCGTCCCTGGCGGGCTTTCTGGACAGCGTGGCCTTGTATACGGATTTGGATGACGCGGCGGAAAATGACAACTGCGTCTCCTTGATGACCATGCACAGCGCAAAGGGCCTGGAATTTCCCAACGTCTTTGTGGTCGGCATGGAGGAGGGCGTGTTCCCCGGCAGCCGGGTGATCGGCGAGGGGGAGGAGATGGAGGAAGAACGGCGGCTGTGCTACGTGGCGATGACCAGGGCCAGGGAGCGGCTTGTGATGACCGCGGCCCGCCAGCGGATGCTGTATGGCCGGACCAACAGCAATCCGCCCTCCCGGTTTCTGGAGGAACTGCCGCGGGAGCCTGTGGAGTGGGAGAATAACCCGCCCGTACCGGCGGCGGCTGGCGGCGAGTCCGGTTTTGATATCCGCGCCCGTATGGCGGCGGCAGGCACAGCAGGCGGCGAACAGGGGACGTATGCCTCCCGGAAGCGGCGCGCGCCCCGCCCGCCCAGAGATCCCGGCTTTACCCCCGTCCATGACGCCGCCCAGGAGAACGGTCTGCCGCAGCTCCAGAAGGGGGACGCCATCCGCCACCGCACCTTTGGCAGCGGCATGGTTTTATCCGTACGGCCTATGGGCAACGACGCGCTGGTGGAGGTCGCCTTTGACGGCGTGGGGACCAAGCGGCTGATGCTGCGGGCCGCAGGGGTACATATTACGAAATTGTAAACAACAGAAAACGGCAAATATTTTGCCCATACGGCGGAACCTTTTTCTATAGTCCTCCGTCTAACGTTCTGACCCGCCTGAAACGGGGAAGAAACTTTTGGAGGTATGTATGAAAAAGATTTTTACCGTATTGCTGGCAGCTGCGCTGGTACTGTCCCCCTTGCTGCCTGCGGCAGTAAGAGCGGCTCGCCGGACCAGGACGCGCCGGACCTGAACCGGTATTTTGAGGATTTTATGTCCGGTCTGGGGGAGGAGAACGCCCCCGCGATGATGGACCTGGAGGGCCAGTATCTGGAGGCGGCCTATCCCGGTTTAAGCGCGTATCAGACAAAGCAGTGCGTGGTGAAAGCCGCCGCCATTTCCAGCGTCCCCTTTGAGTTTGCCCTGGTGGAGCTGGAAAAAGAGGCGGATGCCAAGGCTGTGGCGGAGATTTTCCAGGCCCGTGTGGGCAGCCAGATTGCCGGCGGCGCTTTTTATCCTTCGACAATCGAGGGGTGGCAGAAGGCCGCAGTCATCACCCAGGGTAATGTGGCGGCGCTGATCTGCGCCAATACGGAGCAGGATGCCGCTGTGGAAGCATTTAACGCACTGTTTCAGTAAGTATAACGAGACAACATAGAGAGCCGCGGCCTGGTGGCTGCGGCTCTTTGCAAACTTCCGTAAGGAGGGGCCTCCCATGGTTTTTTCAAGCCTGCCCTTTTTGTTCTTTTACCTGATGGCGGTACTGGCGGTCTATAAGCTTGCGCCGCTAAAGGTACGAAACCTGATCCTGCTGCTGGTCAGCCTGTTTTTCTACGGCTGGGGGGAGCCGGTGTATATTTTTATCATGCTGCTGTCCATTGCCGTGGATTACACCCACGGCAGACTGGTGGAGCGGTGGCGGGAGAACGATGCGCTGGCCCGCCGGGTGGTAGCGTCCTCTGTGCTCTGCAATCTAGCTATACTGTTCTTCTTTAAGTATTGGGATTTCATTGCTGGCAATATCAATGCCTTTACAGGTTTGTCGATCCCGGAATTCGGTTTACCGCTGCCCATCGGCATCAGCTTTTATACGTTCCAGACCATGAGCTACACCATCGACGTATACCGCCGGGATGCCCCGGTGCAGAAAAACGCGGTGGCCTTCGGAGCTTATGTCACGCTGTTCCCCCAGCTGATTGCCGGACCGATTGTGCAATACAAATCCGTGGCGGAGCAGCTGGAGGGGAGGCGGGAGGACCTTGAGAAATTCGCCTCCGGCATCCGGCGTTTTACAGTGGGGCTGGCAAAAAAGGCGCTGCTGGCCAATGCCATCGGCGAGCTGTGGGACGCCAGTATCGCAGCGCAGAACCTGACGGTGGCCGGGGCGTGGCTGGGACTGACCGCATATGCTTTCCAGCTCTACTTTGATTTCTCCGGATACAGCGATATGGCCGTGGGATTGGGGAGAATGCTGGGCTTTTCGTTCTTGGAGAACTTCGATTATCCGTATATCTCCAAGTCCGTCGTGGAGTTTTGGAAACGGTGGCATATTTCGCTGACCACCTGGTTCCGGGAATATGTATATTATCCTCTGGGCGGAAACCGCGTATCAAAGGCAAAATGGGTGCGGAATATCCTGATTGTCTGGGTTTTGACAGGTATTTGGCACGGAGCCGGTTGGAATTTCCTCTTGTGGGGATTGTACTATGCAGTCTGGATGCTGCTGGAGCGGCTGTTTTTAGGCAGATATCTGGAAAAACTCCCGTCTGCACTGCGGCATGTATATACTATGCTGGTGGTGCTGGTGGGCTGGGCGCTCTTTGCAGTGGAAGGTCTGGACCGGCTGTCAATGTTTTTGTGGACCCTCTTCGGCGGAGCGGATGCGTATGCCGCTGTGGACGGCTACCATTTCCGCAGTTATCTGCCGGTGTTGGTGATTCTGGCTGTTGCGTCCACGCCTGCTGGGAAAAATCTGTGGGGACGGCTGGGGGAGCGTACACGCTCGGTTCTCACGCCATTACTGGTACTGGCGTCGCTGGTGTTGTGTACCGCTTCGCTGGTGGATGCCAGCTATAATCCATTTTTGTACTTTAGATTTTGACCGGATATACCTGTAAAATAATAAAGCTTTACAGAGATTGCAGTGCAAGAAGTAATCAGAAAAGAGGGATGGGACATGACCAAAACTTCCCAGCGTGTCACGGCGGCGGTTTTCTGTCTGTTTCTGGCGGGCTTTGGCCTGCTGCACATCATCCTGCCGGACCGGAACTTCTCTCCGGTTGAGAACCGGAACCTGCGGCAGATGCCAGAATTCACCTGGTCTGCGCTGGCGGACGGAAGCTATACCGCAGCGCTGGAGACCTATCTGTCCGATCAATTCCCCCTGCGGGATGGCTGGATGGGGCTGAAGACCCGGTATGAATACCTGCTGGGCAAACGGGAGTTTCACGGCGTCTACTTCTGCGGCGACAGGCTGATTTCCAAGCTGGAAGACGACAGCCGGAGCGAACAGAATCTGGCGTGTGTGCGGCAATTGACGGAGAAAACGGACATCCCGGTATATCTGGGACTGATCCCGACGGCGGCGGAAATATGGAAGGACTATTTGCCGGAGGGCGCGGATTCCTTCGACCAGACGGCGTATCTGGCGAGAGCGCAGGAAACGGGGGCCGTATGGGTAGATATCGCCGGTGCGCTGGCGGAACGGAGGGATGAGGCGGTCTTCTACCGCACAGACCACCACTGGACCAGCCTGGGCGCATACTGCGGCTATACCGCGCTGCTGGAGGCAATGGGGGAGACCCCGGCTCCGCTGGGAACGGCCCGGCGCGCGGCGGATGATTTTTATGGTACGCTGTACTCCACCTCCGGCGTCCACTGGCTCCAGCCGGACAGCATAGAGCGTTATGTTTCCGGGGAGGGCGTGACGGTGGAAAATGTCTCCAGTGAGGAGACGCACGGGCTGTATGTGGACAGTTTTTTGGCAGAAAAGGACAAGTATGCCTCTTTTTTGGGCGGAAATATGCCGCTCTATATCGTGCGGAACGAGAACGCCGCCGCCAGCAAAAAGCTGCTGGTGGTCCGGGACAGCTACAGCGACAGTCTGGCCCCGTTCCTCAGCCAGACATTTTCGGAAATCCATCTCCTGGACCTGCGCTATTACCGGACGTCCGCGGCGCAGTATGCGGAGGAAAACGATATGGACATGATCTTTGTCTGCTATAGCGTGGAAAATTTTATCAAGGATACAGACGCAGCAATGCTGGCGCAATAGAAGAGCCGCATGAAATGACCGGACAGATCATTTCATGCGGCTTTTGCCGTATCCGCGTTACAGCAGTTCCTGAAAACCGGTGATGTACTGGTCGCACAGCTCCCGCATATCCGGCTCCGCGTTCTGGAAAACCAGGTCCTGTACGCCGACCACCGTCATTCCGGCGGCTTTTGCGCCCCGGCACGCGCTGAGGGAATCGTCAAACAGAACGCAGTCCTTCGGGCGCACACCCAATAATGCGGCGGCTTTCCGGAAGATTTCCGGGGACTTTTTGTCCACGCCAAGCTCCTGGGCGTAGATAATCCGCTCAAAGTAGGGCTCCAGCCGGTGGCAGGCCAGAGCGGTCCGGCAGTGCTCCGGTACGCAGGCGGTGAAAATCGCCATGCGGTGTCCGGCGGACCTGCACCGCTCCAGATACTCCCGGACATAGGGCTTCAGGGGCACGCTGCGGTAGGCGTCCTTGGCCAGCTCCATCCACTCCGCTATGATCTCCTCACAGCTCTCCTCCAGATGCAGGTATTCTTTTGTAAAGACAGCGCAGTTCTGCAGAATCGTGTGGGCGACGCCCTGGTAGTATTCCGGGGTATAGGGGGCGTTCCGGCGGCTGAGAAAGGTCTTGTCTACCTCTACCCAGATGCCGTTGGAGTCGATGAGGGTGCCGTCTAAGTCGAAAATAAGCATGGCGGGGTCTCCTTTTGGTCAGACATTCGTACATTTTATTATTATATACGGCGGGAAGCGCAGAGTCAAGCAGCCGCACTCCGGTTTGCCCCTGCTTTTTTAGGCAGTTTGTCCGTATGGACGGCCCCTTGATTGGATTTTATCGACATCCCGCATAAATTTTTCCAGGAATTGGAGTATAAAAAAGGCTGAAACAGGCTTGAAATTATGAATAAATTGATAAAATTAAATAAATTCTGCA
>Ga0137310_100184_pt1 | contig 39514 bp, 49 predicted proteins | sample NAcewiD2O_June_2_FD_97183 | JGI IMG/M metagenome (GOLD analysis project Ga0137310, IMG submission 97183) | Mouse cecal microbial communities from Vienna, Austria - N-Acetylglucosamine amended D2O_June | ecosystem: Host-associated > Mammals > Digestive system > Large intestine > Cecum | place...
CCGGGAATACGCAAAGCAGTATCCGGACCGGATCTTTCCGGTGATTCAGACAGAGAACCAGTATTCCCAGGGCATTACCAATATCAGCGGAACTTTCAATTTTCCCCGGGCCAGGGGGCGGTATATCGCCATGTGCGAGGGGGACGATTACTGGACGGACGCCAGGAAGCTTCAGCGGCAGGTGGACTTTATGGAAGCCCATCCTGACTGCTCCCTCTGCTTTCACAGTGCCCGGATTGATGTGCAGGAGAGGGCATTGACAGAGCGGCGGATGCGGCCATACCGGGGCAGCAGGCGGGTATCGCCGGAGGAGATCATTGACAAGACCTCCGGATATCCCACGGCCTCCCTGCTGTTTCGCAGGGCGATGGTGGAGCATCTGCCGGATTTTTATGTGCAGGCGCCCATTGCAGATATTCCGCTCCAGCTTATGGCGGCGGCCCGGGGATGGGGGTATTATATGGACAGGCCCATGTGTGTGTACCGTCTGGGCGGAGCCTCCTCCTGGACCACCCTGATGAAGCAGGGGGACTATGAGAGGAAGCAGCAGGAGTATGCCCGGGCCATGAGAAAGATGTACCGGGGGTTTGACGAAGAAACCGGCGGAAGGTTCCACAGAACCGTAAACCGTGGGATTGCGCGTCTTGTCTACTTGACGAAAGTCAACACCAGGCAGTACAATGTGGTATTGAATAAGAAATACCGCAGATTTTACAGGGAACTGAATCCGCGGACACGGTTCTTCATCCGGCTGGAGACTCTGGCGCCATGGTTGTACAGGTGGCTGTGGAAGGTATTTCATAAGCAGGTTTAGAGTGTGTCCCCGGATTGATCTTAGTCAGATGTGAAGATGCCAGGACCGGATTTCAGGACGCGCTCTGGTAAGGAGAAAGCTTTGGCAGAATCAGATATGAACCAGAGGGTGGCAAAGGGGCTCTTCTGGAAGCTTTTGGAGAATGGCGGCGCCCAGGGGGTGCAGTTTGTGATCGCCATCATCCTGGCCCGGCTTCTGTCACCCGCAGAGTATGGCGTGGTGGGACTGATCATGATCTTTATCACCATTGCCAATGTGTTTGTCCAGAGCGGCTTCAGCACGGCCCTGGTACAGAAACGTCAGGCGGACCCGGTGGATTTCTCCTCGGTCTGTTACTTTGAGCTGGCGGCTGCGCTGGTGCTCTACGGACTCTTATATATGGCAGCGCCCCGGATCGCATCCTTTTATCATATTCCGGTGCTGAGAGAGATTGTCCGGGTTCTGGCAGTGGTGCTGTTTCCGGGGGTAGTGATCTCCGTGCAGACGGCTTATGTGTCCCGGAAAATGGAATTTAAAGGGCTGTTTCTTTCCACTCTGGCAGCTTCGGTGGTATCGGGCCTCTTGAGCATCCTTCTGGCATGGAAGGGCTGGGGGGTATGGGCCATGGTGGGCCAGCAGGTCAGCTACTATTTCAGCCTGATGCTGGTGCTGTTCTTGACCGTATCCTGGAAGCCGCAGCTTACTTTTTGCGGGGACCGGGTACGTGATATGTTTTCCTTTGGGTGGAAGCTGTTGTGCGCCTCCCTGCTGGATACTGTGTTCAGCAATTTATACGGGCTGCTCATCGGGAAGCTGTATAATGAGGAGCTTTTGGGCAGCTACAACCGTGGGGAGCAGTTTCCCAGGCTGATTGCCAGCAACTTAAGCGCCGCCATCCAGGCTGTGTTGCTGCCGGCGTTTTCCGCCAGCCAGGATGACCGGGAGGCGGTCTGCGGAATGGTCAGCAGGGCGATCCGGCTCAGCTCCTTTGCGGTGATCCCCATGCTTCTGGGATTGTTTGCCGTGGCGGACACTCTGGTGCTGGCTTTGCTGGGAGAGAAGTGGCTGGTATGTGTGCCGTTTCTCAGGATCATGTGTATATCCTATTGCTTCTGGCCCATCCACATTGCCAATCTCCAGGCCATCAACGCGGTGGGGCGCAGTGATATCTTCCTGAAGCTGGAGATTATCAAGAAAGCATTAAGCCTGCTGGCTCTGGCAGTGGGGATGCAGTTTGATGTTGTGGTTATGGTGAGCCTGAAGGCGGTGCAGGATTTTCTGTGTACGTTCGTCAATGGGGCGCCCAACAAAAGGCTGCTGGGCTACAGTATCCGCAGACAGTGGCAGGATGTGATGCCTGCGGCGGCACTTTCGGCAGTCATGTGTGCTGTGGTCATTGGGGCAGGATACCAGCTTGCATGGCTTCCGGCGTGGCCGAAGCTGCTTTTGCAGATCCTTTGCGGCATCGTGGTGTATGTGGCGCTGGCATGGGCTTTCCGGCTGGAAAGCTTCTGCTTCTTATGGGGACTGGTAAAAAACCGTGCCAGGAAAGGAGACAGTCAATGAAAAAGACGGTTCTGGTGACAGCCATCGGTTCTTTTGCTGCCCAGCCGGTGATTGCCGGCTGCCGCAGGCTGGGATTCCGGGTTGTGGGCTGTGATATCTACCCGGCAGCCTGGATTGTGAATTCCATGGAGGTGGATGTCTTTTACCAGGCGCCCTATGCTTCGGACCGGGCGGCCTGGAAGGAGTTTCTGGTTCAGGTCTGCCGCCGGGAGCAGGTGGAGCTTGTGATGCCGCTGACTGACGTGGAGGTGGATGTGCTGGCAGACTGGCAGTCAGCCTCCAGGGAGCTGGGGGCCACGGTCTGTATGTCAGAACCGGATACGATTCTTCTGTGCAGGAACAAGGAGAGGATTGAGCGGTTTCTTGCCGGCCGGAGTATCTGTCCGGTGATCCCGGGGCGGCGTCTGTCGGAGTTTTTGGAGAAAGATTCTGCACCCGGTCTTCTGGCTGGGCCGTCAGATAGGAATGTACCAGCTGGGGATAATCCGGCTTTGATGCATTTCCCCCTGGTGGTCAAGCCGGTGGATGGGCGGAGCAGCCAGGGGCTGCGGATTATAGAGACGCCCCGGGAGCTTTCCTGGGCGGCAGAGCTTCTGAAAGACCAGGCGGACCGGTATCTGGTTCAGGAGAAGCTGCCGGGGGATGTGATCACCGTGGATGTGGTGCGCCAGCCAGACACCGGGGCCTGCGTATGCCTGCCCAGGCGGGAGATCCTGAGGACCCCCAACGGGGCGGGCGTCTCGGTGCAGGTGTTTCGGGATCCCGGACTGGAGGCCCGGTGTCAGGCTGTGGCGGCGGCTGTGGACATCCGGGGGTGCGTGAATTTTGAATTTATCCAGCATGCCGCCACCGGGGAGTGGCATTTTCTGGAATGCAATCCCAGATTTTCCGGCGGAGTGGCATTTTCCGTTATGGCAGGCTATGACATGGTGAAGAATCATGTGAACTGCTTCACAGGGCAGGAGCTGGAGGCGCCGGGGAAGATCGGCAGCCAGTATATTGCAAGACGTTATACAGAATACCGGATGGAAGGGGCCGGAAGCATGGGATTTTGCATGAAGGAGGATGAGAATGACGAAAATACATGAAAAGCCGGTAATGGTGACCCGGTCCTCCATGCCTCCTCTGGAAGAATATGTGGAGATGCTCAGATCCATCTGGGAAAGCGCCTGGCTTACCAATATGGGAGAGTACCATGAGACTTTTAAAAGCCGTCTGGAGGAATACCTGGGTACTCCTAAGCTGGAGCTGTTCGTCAACGGCCACATGGGGCTGGAGCTGGTGCTGCAGGCATTTGAACTGGAGGGGGAGGTGATCACTACCCCGTTCACCTTTGCGTCCACCACCCACGCCATTGTGCGCAACGGCCTGACACCGGTTTTCTGTGATATCAATGAGACGGATTACACCCTGGACGCAGACAGGCTGGAGGCCCTGGTGACGGAGAGAACCTGCGCCATTGTCCCGGTTCATGTTTATGGTAATCTCTGCGATGTGGAACGGATCCAGGCAGTGGCTGACCGGCATCACCTGCGGGTGATCTATGATGCGGCCCATGCTTTTGGCGAGGAAAAGGACGGGACCGGTGTGGGGCTGTATGGGGATGCATCCATGTTCAGCTTTCATGCTACCAAGGTATTCCACAGTATCGAAGGCGGGGCAGTGGCGTTCCGGGAGGACTGGCTGGCGGACAGGCTTTACCAGCTGAAGAATTTCGGCATTACGGGATACGAAAGCGTGGAATATGTGGGAGCCAATGGCAAGATGAATGAATTTCAGGCAGCCATGGGCCTGTGCAACCTCCGCCATATTGACAGTGAGATCAGCAGACGCCGGAGACTGGCCATGCACTACAGAAAGCGTCTTGGGGGAATACCTGGTATCCGGCTCTGTCCGGAGCAGCCTGGGGTCCGGTATAATTACGCATATATGCCGGTGGTGTTTGACGGCTATGGGGCGGACAGGGATCAGATATTTGAGAAGCTTAAAGAACACAATATCTTTGCCCGGAAGTATTTCTATCCCTGCGTCAACAGCTATGCCTGCTACAGGGGGAAATTCCGGGCGGAGGACACGCCGGTAGCAGCCCGGGTGGCGGCCAATGTGCTGACGCTGCCATTATATGCGGAGCTGGAGCCCGATGTGGTGGATGAGGTATGCGATGTAATCCTGGGATTCGGGTAATGAAAGTGTTATGCAAAAGGAGAGAGGTTCAACATGGACAAGGTGCTGGTGATCATTCCGGCCTACAATGAGGAGACGAATATCGCCGCAGTGGTAGGAGAGCTGGGGGAGAAATTTCCCCGGTTGGACTACCTGGTAGTGAATGACGGCTCCCGTGACCGTACAGCCCAGATCTGCCGGGAGAATGATTACAATCTTCTGGACCTGCCGGTGAATCTGGGGCTGGCGGGATGTTTTCAGGCGGGAATGAAATATGCCTACCGGAAAGGGTATACTTATGCCATCCAGTTTGACGGGGACGGCCAGCACAGACCGGAATATATTGAGGCTATGCGTCAGAAGATGGACGAAGGGTATGATATCGTCATTGGGAGCCGGTTCATAGGGAAGAAAAAGGACTGGTCCCCGCGGATGGTTGGGAGCCGCCTCATCGCTGCGGCGATCCGCCTGACTACGGGAGTCCGGATTACAGACCCTACCTCTGGTATGCGGATGTTCAACCGGGATATGATCCGGGAGTTTGCCCTGAATATCAACTACGGTCCGGAGCCGGACACAGTTTCCTACCTGCTAAAGCAGGGGGCCAGAGTCGCGGAGGTTCCGGTGCACATCACAGACCGGACCAGCGGAGAAAGCTACCTGAAACCCCTGGTAGCATGCAGCTATATGACCAGGATATTGATTTCGATACTTTTGATACAAAACTTCCGCCACGTCTGAACAGAACCCAGCCACGTGCAGCGGAGCGTATGAAAAAGGAGCGCAATATATGGAACGCTGGGCAGCTCTCCTGATCCGGACGGGTCCGGACAGGGAAAAAAAGAATATGGTCTGGAACATGGCAGGAAGCTTCTGCTACGCCTTTGCCAGTATGGTGCTGTCCTTTCTGGTGATGCGGCTGGCCGGCGAGGAGCAGGGAGGCGTCTTTTCCTTTGGATTCAGTACTGTAGGGCAGCAGATGTTTCTGCTGGCTTATTTTGGAATCCGTCCCTTTCAGATCACTGACGGGAAACGGGAGTACCGGTTCGGCGATTATCTGTATCACCGGCGTCTGACCTGCGGAGCGGCTCTGGTTCTTGGTGCAGTATGGGTGTTTTTAAGCGGCTACCGGACAGAAAAGGCAGCGGTGATCATGCTTCTGGTGGTCTATAAGGTAATCGACGGCTTTGCCGATGTATATGAATCAGAGTTCCAGAGGATGGGACGTCTCTACCTTACCGGCAAATCCAATACCTTCCGTACCATGCTTTCCGTGGGAGTCTTCCTGGTCTTTCTGGTGGTGGGAAAGAACCTGACGGCGGCCTGCGCGGCAGCGGCGGCTGCGCAGCTTGCAGGAGTCTGTCTGTTTGACCTGGTGGTGCTCAGGCAGCTGGATGGTGTGGATTACAGCCGGGGCCAGGATACGGCCAGGGCGCTGACAGCGGCCACTTTGCTCCTATTTCTGTCAGTGTTTCTGGACTTTTATATATTTTCAGCATCCAAGTATGCCATTGATGCCCATATGAATGATGCGGCCTCGGGCTATTTCAATGTGATCTTTATGCCGACATCTGTCATCAACCTGGCGGCAGGATTCGTCATCCGGCCCTTCCTTACAAGTCTCACGGATTTCTGGGACAGGAAGGAGTTTGGCCGGTTTGCCGGGAAGCTAAGGGAGCTTTCCCTGGTGATCGGGGGGCTGACGGTGCTGGCTGTGGCCGGTGCCGCCGTACTGGGACGCCCGGTGCTGGGGATTCTGGAATGGGTGCTTGGTCCGGTGTATGCCGGGAAGCTGACTTTGTATCATGGTGCCTTTGTCTGGATCGTTCTGGGAGGCGGATGCTATGCGCTCCTGAATCTTTACTACTATGCCCTGGTCATCATGCGCAGGCAGAGGACCATCTTCGGGATTTATCTGGTGCTGGCCGGTGCCGCGGCAGTGCTGGCGCCCTTTATGGTGGAGCGCCATGGTATCCGGGGGGCGGCTGGGGCGTACCTGATCCTGATGGCCGGTATGGCGGCAGGCTTTGTGGGTCTGGCCTGGTACCGGTACTGGAGAGAGGAGATACAATATGACTGTTGATGTTCTGATACCAGTGTACAAGCCGGACCAGCGGTTTGCCAGATTACTGGAAATGCTGGAAAAGCAGACCATAAAGCCGGACCGGATCATAGTAATGAACACGGAACGGCGCTACTGGAAGGAAGAATACCAGAAGTATCCGAATCTGGAGGTTCATCACCTTGCCAAAGAGGAATTTGACCATGGGGCCACCAGAAACCAGGCCACCTTCTTTTCCGGCGCGGATGTGATGCTTTTTATGACTGATGACGCGGTTCCTAAGGACATTCATCTGGTGGAACGGCTTGTGGAGGCGCTGTCTGGTACCGGACCCCAGGGGGAGACCATTGCCGTGGCTTATGCCAGACAGCTTCCGGCCAGGGGATGCCGGACCATTGAGCGTTATACCCGGATGTTCAATTATCCCGCAGACCGGGTGGTGAAGACCAGAAAGGATCTGCCCAGGCTTGGCATCAAGACGTATTTTGCCTCCAATGCCTGCTGTGCCTATAGGAAGGATGTGTTTGTCCAGCAGGGCGGGTTTATCAACCATACACTTTTTAATGAGGATATGATCTATGCGGCTGGTGTGATCCAGGCAGGCTACGGGGTGGTCTACGAGCCGGAGGCCATGGTGCTCCACTCCCATAATCTGGGCTTTAAGCAGCAGTTCTGCCGGAATTTTGATCTGGCTGTGTCACAGGCAGACCACCCGGAGGTGTTTGCGGATGTGCCGTCGGAAGGGGAGGGGATCCGTATGGTGAGCCGGACGGCAAGACTTCTGGTGGCCAGAGGACGGGTCTGGCTGCTGCCTTCCCTGGTGGCCGGAAGCGGGATCAAATATCTGGGATACCGGCTAGGGAAGAATTACCAGAGGCTGCCCAGGTGGCTGGTGCTTCGGTGTAGTATGAGTCCTCTCTACTGGAAACGGACGTGGAGTATGGGATCAAAGGAGCAGACAGGGAGGGCCGGGATATGATGACCATTAAGCTGAGGGCTGCCCTGATCCTGGCATCCCTGGGAACCTTTTGTCTGATCATCCGCAAGATCCGCCAGTCCAAGGTTCAGATCGAGAGTGCGATTTTCTGGATCCTTCTGGCTCTGGTGCTGGTGGTCTGCAGTATTTTTCCCCAGGTGGCGGATTTCTGCGCCAGCGTGCTGGGTATCTATGCAACCACCAATTTCCTGTTTTTATTTGCGATTTTTGTTTTGATTGTGAAGGTCTTCCATATGACCATTCATATTTCCCAGCTGGAGAGCAAGGTCAAAGAGCTGGTCCAGCAGATGGCACTGGAGGAGAAGAAGCATGAAGAAGAGAGCTAGAGAACGTCCGTTTCCGGTCAGTCAGACTGCCCTGAGGGCTAAAGCTGCGGTCTGGCTGCGGTCCGCGGCCGTGGTGCTTGTGCCGGTATTTCTCCTGGCAGCGTGGCATTTCGGAGATGTGTGGCGGGGGATTGCAGAAACAGGGCATGTCTGGCAGGCCGGGGTCTATCTGGCTCTGGCGGCGGCAGCTCTGGGAGGCCTGGGACTTCTGGGCTGGCTGATCCTGGTGCCGGGGGAAGCCGCGTCCTGGAGACCGGGGTGGCTTTTGGGAAAACAGAATCCCTCTTCCGGGAAGCCGGATTCTCTGAGCCGGCAAAGTTACCGGAGACTGGAGCGGATATATCCGGCAGCCGGACTGCTGCTGGGGATGTTGTATCTGGCAGTCCTGCCGCCTCTTTCGGCGCCGGATGAGATCAGCCATTATGTCAGCGCCTGCCAGCTGTCCAGCAGGATCCTGGGGCAGCCTTCCAATGACCGCTTCGGGCGGGTGCTTCTGCGGCCCCAGGATGCCTGGGTGGAGGATCTGGACGGGACATTTGCATATGAGGCAGACGAGGACGGAAATCTCCAGGTGATACCGGAAACACTGGGAGCAGGGAGGAAGCTTTGTGCAGTTCTGGATGAGTCTGCGTACCAGATGCTGTGGGAGCTGCGGGGCGGCAGACAGTATGCGCCGGAGCGTCTGGCGTCCCTGAACGGCGCCCTGGTCAGCTCTACCTATCCGCCGGTAGTGACCACGCCTCTGGCCTACGTGCCCCAGGCACTGGGTATGGTTCTGGCCAGACTGCTGGGAATGAAGACCCTGGGCCTGATGTATCTGGGACGCGTGGGGAATCTTCTGTTTTTCGTGCTGATGACCTGGCTTGCCATGGGGCGGCTTCCCTTTGGCAAAGAGGTGCTCTTTGGTGTGGCCCTGCTGCCCATGACCCTGCACTTGTCCGCGTCCCTGTCCTACGATGTGATGATCCTGGGGTGTATGTTCCTGTTTACAGCCGTATGTCTGGATCTGGCCTATGAGAAAGAACGGGCAGGTATTGGGGATATAGGGCTTCTGATGGTACTCATGGCGGTCTGCGGCCCCTGCAAGCTCATTTATGCGGTGATGATGGGACTCTGCCTTCTGATCCCGGTCCGTAAGTTCGGCGGCTGGAAAGGATGGGCCCTGGCCGCGGCGGCTGTGGGAGGCGCCTGGGCAGTGGCCATGTATGTGGTCAACAGCCAGGTGGTGGCCTCCTATGTGACAGAGACAGAGACTTATGTAGGGTGGGCCGGGGAACCTGGCTACAGTATGCTGTATCTGGCGCATCATCCTGTCCGTCTGGTGCGGATGTTCTACCAGACCCTGCTGTGGCAGTCGGAATGGTATCATCTGACCATGATCGGTGCTTATCTGGGCAGTCTGGACGAGGTGCTGAATGTGCCATATCTGGCAGTGGCCGCATTTACCCTGGGGCTTCTGGAGCTGGCCTTTAAAAAGCCCGGGGAGCATATCCGGATGTCCCTGGTCCAGCGGATCTGGGTGATGGTGGTGTGCGGGCTCTGTGTGGCGGCGGCCATGTTCTCCATGCTGATCGCCTGCACGCCTTTAAGCTCCTGGGTGATCGACGGCGTCCAGGGCCGGTACTTCCTGCCGTTTCTCCCGGTGCTTCTGATGGCATGCAAGAACCGGATGGTGGTGCTGACAAGGGACAGAAGCCGCAAGGTGCTGTACTGGATGTGCTGCCTCAACGGGTTTGTGGTGCTTCGGCTGTTCAGTGTTATCTGTATGAGACTGTAGCAGTCTCTGGTTTCAGGCGCTTACGGTATCCCACAAAGCGGAACGCACACACCGCAGGCGTCCCTTGTGGAGCTGCCGGAAAGCAATTTTCAGACACGCTCTAAAAAATGTATTAATCTTATGGAGGAAAGAAAAATGGGTTTAATGGATATTGCAGGCGGAATGAAGGATTTAAAGGAGCTTTCCGGTCTCCAGGAGACGATTGCAAAGGGGCTGGGAGAGCTGGAGGCATCAGGAAAGTGTCCGGCACAGGTGAAAGCGGCCTTAAGTGCCCTGGAGGGCGCAGATAAGGGCGAGAAGCTGGAGGAGGCCATAGATATGCTGAAGAATCTGGCGGATACCCTGAAGGCACACGCCGCAAGTCTGCCGGACAATCTCCAGGAGCCGGTGAAGAAGTTCACCGGGATCGTGGAGGGACTGGACAAGGTCGCCGGAGTTCAGAAGCTTTTTGGGAAATAGGAGAGGATAAGACAATGGGAAAGATAAAAGTGACTCCCTGCGGGATCGAAGGGCTGTATGTGATCGAGCCCACGGTATTCAAGGATGAGCGGGGGTATTTTGTGGAAACCTACAACCAGAATGATTTTAAGGAGGCCGGACTGGATATGGTGTTTGTCCAGGACAACCAGTCCATGTCTGTGCGGGGCGTCTTAAGAGGGCTGCATTTCCAGAAGCAGTTTCCCCAGGGCAAGCTGGTGCGGGCCGTCCGCGGCTCTGTGTTCGATGTGGCTGTGGATCTGCGCACCAGCTCCAAAACTTATGGGAAATGGTTCGGTGTGGAGTTAAGTGCCGAGAACAAGAAACAGTTCTACATCCCGGAGGGTTTTGCCCATGGGTTTCTGGTTTTGTCGGATGAGGCGGAATTTGCCTACAAATGCACGGATTTCTATCACCCCGGCGACGAGGGCGGTCTGGCCTGGGATGACCCGGAGATCGGTGTAGAGTGGCCCCTGCAGGAGGGCGTGGAGCTGATCATCTCTGAGAAAGATCAGAAATGGTCCGGGCTTAAGGATACGTTTCATTTTGAATAAAGGCACAGGGAACGAAAGCTGTGCCGCTGGCTGAAAGGCGTAACAGTTCAAGGGGTATGTGAACTGCTGCCGGAAGGCGGCAGAACGGAGATTAATATGAATTATGTGACTTCACTTTTCATGGAGATCATCAGGAAACGGAAGCTGATCTGGGATCTGTCAAAGGCGGATTTCCGGAAGCGGTTTGTAGGGTCTTATTTTGGGATCGTGTGGATGTTCATCCAGCCTATGGTGACGGTGCTGATCTACTTTTTCGTGTTTCAGATTGGTTTAAAGAGTGTGCCGCCGGTGCCCGGGGTGCCCTATGTGCTCTGGCTCATCCCGGGTATTGTGCCCTGGTTCTTTTTCAGCGAGGCCCTGAACAATCTGACAGGATGTCTCCAGGAGTACCATTATCTGGTAAAGAAGGTGGTATTCCAGGTGGAGATCCTGCCCATCATCAAGCTGCTTTCCTGCCTTTTCGTCCATGGATTTTTCCTGGTCATCATGCTGCTGGTATTCTTATGCTACGGACATGCGCCAAAGGCAGCCTGGTTCCAGATCCTTTACTATTCCCTGGCGGCATCTGCCCTGGCCTTAGGGGTCGGGTATCTGACCTCAGCGGTCAATGTGTTTTTTAAGGACATGGCCCAGATTGTTAGTATCTGCCTGCAGTTTGGTATGTGGCTGACGCCGATTATGTACCATGAAAGTGTATTTGCAGAGCGCGCTCCCTGGGTTGTCGGGGTTCTGAAGATCAATCCGTTCTATTATATTGCCGTGGGATACCGGGACAGTATGCTGACGGGAAACTGGTTCTGGGAGCGGCCAAAGCTGACCTTGTACTACTGGGCGGTGACGGTTCTTGTGGGGCTGGCGGGACTGAAGGTGTTCAAACGTTTGCGGCCGCATTTTTCTGATGTGCTGTAACTGAAAGGGAGGATTCCAGATGAGAGAAACACAGTTTCGCAACAAGATCACCTGGTTTTCTTTTGCATTCAGTCTGCTGGTTATCTGGGTTCATTCCTATAATGCAGTCCTTTACCTGGGCGATACATCCCTGGCGGTGGATCTGGTCTCCCGTGTAGAGCGCGGTCTGGGGGAGGGAGTGGGGCAGATCGCGGTACCAGGTTTCTTCATGATTTCCGGTTATCTGTTTTACCGCAACTGTACCTGGGATAAGATCGCATCCAAGCTCAAGCGCCGGGTGCGGAGCGTGCTGGTGCCCTATATTGTATGGAATTTTCTGTACTATCTGGGCTATGTCATTGCCAGCCGTCTGCCCTGGCTGGGTCAGGTGGTGGGCAAGGGGGTGATCCCCTTCAATCTCCTGGCGGCCGTGGATGCCATCATTCACTATACCTATAATTATGTATTCTGGTATTTGTTCCAGCTGGTTCTTCTGATTCTGCTGGCGCCGGTCCTCTATCCGGTGCTGAGGATGAAGGGGAGCCGGGTGGTACTTTTTGCATTTCTCTGGGTGTGCGTGGCTCTGGATATCCGGCTTCCCTATGTCAATGCAGATGCCCTGATCTACTATTCCACAGGGGCTGTGCTGTCCATGGAGACTGTATGGCGGGAGCGGGTGGAGGCACCGGTTCATTCGTATCTTCTGGGGAGCCTTATGGCAGGCGCTTCGATCCTGGTGTACTGGATGGGACTTCGCAAGATATGGATTCCATGCTTTGTGGTGTGCAGGCTTTTAGGGGCAGCCAGTGTGTGGCTGCTTATTCCGGGAGAGAGCCTGCCGGAAGCAAGGCCTTACATGCACGCCAACTTTTTCCTATATGCCACCCATTTCGCCCAGGTGCGCCTGATCAACAAGGTGGGGGCCAGATTCTTCACCGGCAGTCCGGCGGTGGCCCTGGGCTTATATGTCCTGATGCCCTTTCTGGTGCTGGGGATCACCTGGCCGGTGGGGAAGATGCTGCAAAAGAGTATGCCGTCGGTGTGGGGGATGCTCAATGGGGGGAGATGAAGCAGGCGGCTGTTCCATTTCCCGGGGCAAATGGGTTTTTGCTTTGTGAAAGGTTTATTAACTTTCTGCTTGCGAAATGGGAATACTCGTAGTAAGCTAAAGTGTGTTTGAAACTAGAAGGTGAGGTGTGTCTGCATTATGATAAATGAAGTCTACAAGAATATGCTGGGAGGCAAATCCGTGATCCGGGAGCTGAGCGAGTATGCTACGGAGCGGGGCAGAAAGATCGGGTATGAGAATGTCTTTGATTACAGCCTTGGCAATCCCAGTGTGCCCTGTCCCCAGAGCTACACGGATGAGATCATCCGGATGCACCAGGAGGACAATCCCATGGATATCCATGGCTACAGCCCGTCTTTGGGGCTGCCCGGTGTGCGGCAGACTGTGGCTGAGAGTCTCAACCGCAGGTTTGGCATGGATTATGAAACAAAGCATATTTTCATGACCTCCGGTGCGGCTGGTGCTTTGTCCCATGCCTTCCGCTGTGTCACCAGGCCGGGGGATGAGATCCTGACCTTTGCGCCGTTTTTCCCGGAATATACCCCTTATGTGAATTTAAGCGGCGCGGCGCTCAGGGTAGTTCCGGCTGATACAAAGAATTTCCAGATCAATTTCCAGGCCTTTGAGGAGATGCTGACAGACAAGGTGATGGCAGTCCTGGTCAATACTCCCAACAATCCCTCCGGCGCGGTCTACAGCACCGAGACGATCCGGCAGCTTGCGGATATCCTTTATGCGAAGCAGAAGGAGTTCGGCCACGATATCTTCCTGATCAGCGACGAGCCTTACAGGGAGATCGTATTTGCAGGAGCCGACGCCCCCTATGTGAGCAGATTTTATGACAATACCATCTCCTGCTATTCCTTCTCCAAGAGCTTAAGCCTGCCTGGAGAGAGAATCGGGTATGTGGCGGTGAATCCCAGAGCCACGGACGCGGATTTGATCGCAGTCATGTGCAGCCAGATCAGCCGTGGTATCGGCCACAACTGTCCGTCCTCAAGTGTACAGCTGGCTATGGCCAGGGTCATCGACGAGACCAGTGATCTGTCTGTCTATGAGACCAATATGAACCTGCTCTACAACGCCCTGACCCGCCTTGGATTTGAGGTGGTAAAACCTGGCGGAACCTTCTACATTTTCCCAAAGGCGCTGGAGGAGGATGCCAATGCCTTCTGCATGAAGGCCAGGGATTATGACCTGATTCTGGTGCCCTCGGACAATTTCGGAGTGCCTGGTTTCTTCCGTATGGCTTACTGTATTGATACGGAAAAGGTAGAGCGGTCGATTCCGGTGCTGGAGCGGTTTGTGAGGGAAGTGTACGGAAGGTAGATACGAAGACCGGCAGAAAGATCCGCTGTGCAGAGAAAGACGGATAATAGTTTATATAGTTCCTGGACGGTTATAGGAGTACTATTTATACCCAACGTGGAGGATATCAGCAAAATGAGACGTGAAAAAAGGATTAAAAATATTGTGTTTGATATGGGCAAGGTTCTGGTAGGCTACGATGCCATGAGAGCCTGTCGGGCTTACCTGGATGACGAGGCAGACCAGGAGCTGGTGTGCAGCGTGGTATTCGTGTCCCCGGAATGGGTATTTCTGGATATGGGGATCATCAGCGATGAGGAGGCCCTGGGGCGGATGTACGCCAGACTGCCGGAGCGGCTTCATGAGGCGGCCAGACTGTGTATGGAGAACTGGCACAGGCACTGTATGTGGACCATGACGGAGATGGAACCGGTGGTGCGCAGGCTGAAAGCCAGGGGCTTTGGGATCTATCTCTGTTCCAATGCAGCGATCCGTCTGACTGAGTGCTATCCGGATGTGATCCCGGCCATTGACTGCTTTGACGGCGTGCTGTTCTCTGCGGAGGAGAAATGCATCAAGCCTCAGGAGATGATCTATGAGCGCCTTTTTGACAGGTTTGATCTGATACCTGGCGAATGCTTTTTCATAGACGATGTCCAGATGAATATTGACGGAGCCAGGAAATGCGGTATGGACGGCTACTGCTTTGCTGACGGAGATATCGAAAAGTTAAAACAGGTGCTGGAGGCACTGGAATGATGAGTGAGAAAAGATTTGCGTTTGATGAGGTGAACCAGGAGCTTCTGGCATTTCTGGATGACAGCCCCAGCAGCTTCCACGCGGTGGCCAATATGGTGCAGATGCTGGAGGACGCAGGCCTTACGCGCCTGAAAGAGGGGCAGCCCTGGAGCCTTGAACCAGGCAAAGGCTATTACGTGACGAGAAATGCTTCCGCACTGATTGCCTTTAAGATACCCAGAAAGGACTTCACAGGCTTCCAGATCATGGCCAGCCACAGTGACTCCCCGGTCTTTAAGGTCAAGGCCAGCCCGGAGATGGAAGTGGATAAGCATTATGTCCGGCTCAATGTGGAGCGGTACGGCGGGATGCTGTGCGCGCCCTGGATGGACCGTCCTCTCTCTGTGGCGGGACGGATTGTGGTGCAGACCGGATCAGGTGTGTGTACGAAGCTTGTGAAGATCGACCGGGATCTTCTGGTGATCCCTAATCTTGCGATCCATATGAACCGGGAGGTCAATGACGGATATAAGTACAATGCCCAGAAGGATATGCTGCCCTTGTTTGCCTGCTGTGGAGGCGGTGCAAAGGAGCCGGACAGGGATGTGTCTTGCGGAAAGGGAGCTGACAAAGCCGTGTCAGGCGGCCGGGACGGAGCAGGGAAACCAGAGGAGCCGTCCAAAGGTGCCCTCTGGCGTCTGATTGCCAGGGAAGCTGGTGTGGATCCGAAAGACATTCTGGATATGGATCTTTTCCTCTATAACCGGATGAAGGGAACTGTCCTGGGCCTGAATGGGGAGTTCATCGCCAGCGCCAGACTGGATGACCTCCAGTGCGCCTTTGCTTCCCTGAAGGGATTTCTGGCAGCGGTACCGGCAGAGAGTGTCCCGGTTCACTGCGTTCTGGATAATGAGGAGGTGGGCAGCACCACCAGGCAGGGAGCGGCTTCAACATTCCTGAAGGACGTGCTGATGAGGATCAGCAGCGCCATGGGACGGAGCCAGGAGGAATATCTGATGGCCCTGGCATCCAGCTTCATGGTATCAGCGGACAATGCCCACAGTGTCCATCCCAACCAGCCGGACAAGGCGGATCCTACTAACCGCCCCTATATGAACGGCGGGATCGTGATCAAATACAGCGCCAACCAGAAATACACCACAGACGCCATATCCGGCGCCATCTTCCGCACCATCTGCAGTCGGGCGGGAGTGCCATATCAGATATTTACCAACCGCTCCGATATGCTGGGTGGCTCCACCCTGGGCAATATTTCCGGTACCCAGGTGGCGGTGAGCACTGTGGATATCGGCCTGCCCCAGCTGGCCATGCATTCCCCCTATGAGACGGCAGGGGCGAAGGATACGGCCTATCTGGCGGAAGCGGCGAAGGTGCTGTTTGCCACTGCTGTACGCGGCAATGGGGACGGAAGCTATGAGCTTGCGTAGCCAGAGGGGCAGGACAGTCATGACAGGCTTTGGCAGACACTGTGAACCATGAAACATAATATTTCATATTGAAGGAGATTATTTTACCATGACCAGAATCAGAACCAGGTATGCACCCAGTCCCACCGGGCGCATGCATGTGGGAAATTTGAGAACAGCTTTGTATGCATATCTGATTGCAAAGCATGACGGCGGGGACTTCCTGCTCCGGATCGAGGATACGGACCAGGAGCGTTTTGTAGAGGGCGCCACGGAGATCATCTACCGTACCCTGAAGAAGACCGGGCTGGTTCACGATGAAGGACCGGACAAGGACGGCGGCGTAGGGCCCTATGTGCAGAGCGAGCGTCAGGCCGCAGGTATCTACCTGGAGTATGCAAAGAAGCTGATTGAGAAGGGGGAGGCATACTACTGCTTCTGCAGTCAGGAGCGGCTGGATTCCCTGAAGAAGACGGTGAACGGCGAGGAGATCATGACCTATGACAAACACTGCCTGCATCTGTCCAAAGAGGAGATCCAGGCCAATCTGGCCGCCGGGATGCCATACGTGATCCGTCAGAACAATCCCACGGAAGGGACGACCACCTTCCACGATGACATTTATGGGGATATCACCGTGGACAATTCAGAACTGGATGACATGGTGCTGATCAAGTCCGACGGCTATCCCACCTACAATTTTGCCAATGTGGTGGACGATCATCTCATGGGGATCACCCATGTGGTGCGGGGGAATGAGTATCTGTCCTCCTCCCCCAAGTACAACCGTCTGTATGATGCTTTCGGCTGGGAGGTACCGGTGTATGTCCACTGCCCCCTGATCACCAACGAGGAGCACAAGAAACTGAGCAAGCGCAGCGGCCATGCTTCCTATGAGGATCTGATTGATCAGGGCTTTGTGTCCGAGGCTGTAGTCAACTATGTGGCGCTGCTGGGCTGGTCCCCGGTGGACAACCAGGAGATCTTCTCCTTAGAGGAGCTGATCCGGGTATTTGACTATCACAATCTCAGCAAGTCCCCGGCAGTGTTCGATGTGACAAAACTGAAATGGATGAACGGCGAGTATTTAAAAGCCATGGATTTTGACCGGTTTTATGAGATGGCAGAGCCTTATATTTGCAAGGTGATCACAAAGAATCTGGACTTAAAGAAGATCGCCGCCATGGTCAAGACCCGGATCGAGGTGTTCCCGGATATTGAAGCCCATATTGATTTCTTCCAGGAGATGCCGGAGTATGATGTGGCCATGTACACTCACAAGAAGATGAAGACCAACGCCCAGACCTCCCTGGAGGTGCTGAGGGATGTGCTGCCCCTTCTGGAGGCCCAGGAGGATTTCGGTAATGACGCGCTGTATGAGACCCTGTCTAAATATGTGGCAGAAAAGGGCTGCAAGACAGGATTTGTCATGTGGCCGGTACGTACAGCCGTATCCGGCAGGCAGATGACCCCGGCAGGCGCTACGGAGATCATGGACGTGCTGGGCAAAGAAGAGTCCCTGGCACGGATCCGTAAGGGGATCGGAATGCTGGAGGCATCAGGACTGGCGTGATACCAGGCGGATGCCGGAGATGGCCTAGAGCGTGTCTGAAAATTCATTCCTGGCATCTGCACATCCCACTTCGCGGGATATTTGGGCCAAATTCAGGTTACATAGCCCACTATGCGCCCTTCATTTGGCCCAAATCTCCCACAAACTGTGACGCACATCTGCCAGAAAGCAATTTTCAGACACACTCTAGAGCGTGTCTGAAAATTGCTTTCCGGCACCTGCACGCCTGCGAAGCTAGCCGTAGGCCCCACTACGCCGTCGCTTCGCAGACGCACAGCTGACGCAGATATCGAGCACTGAATTTCACCGTTATTTCCGCAATGCAGTACCACGGACAAGACGTGATGGAAGAGGGGTTTTATATGAGTTCTGGTACAAGGAGGTCTGTCTGGCAGAGGCAAGAAGCTATTTTTCCATACAGGAAGAGCAGTGGAAATTCGAACTGGCCTGGGTGAAGCGGGAGTATTATCCCCGGGTGAAGGCGTACTACAACGGAGGATCTGCAAATTAGAAACGGTTACGACAAGTCTGTGCACCCGCTGCGCTGGCTCGTCATGCCGTGGTTCAAATGTCCAAGTATGCAGAAAACGCGCCTATGACGCGTCTTCTGCATGGTTCAGTCCTCCTGAACAGTTACGGAAAAATATCAGATACGATCGACATTATTGCGCATATATTTGTACTCCGCAACAGAACGGTCAAAGCTCTGGATGTGATAGTAGAGCCACTCGGTCACCTTCTCATTAACCATGGCGGCAAATGCGTCCGTGGGTCCCTTTTCCTCAGCCAGCTTATCGTGAAGCTCCTGAACGGTTGCCCTTAGCTCTGCGTGTTTTTTCTTATGCTCCTCTATGCCAGGATAGCTGATGGATTCCTGAAGGGCTTCCTCCGCATTGAAATGGAAATTCGTATAGTCAGCCAGATAGTTAAGCATCTTGGCGGCATCGTCTTTGCTGGAGCCATTCTCACAGCTTTTTAAAAGGTCATTGATCTTTTGGATCAGCTCTTTGTGCTGAGTGTCTATGACCTCATTTCCGGTAACCAGATCATCTGTAAATTCTGCATACATGATATATTATTCTCCTATAATTCAGTAATGGTTAGTTCTAATGTAACACAATCGCAGGTAAAATGCCATACTTTTTTGTGCATATATTACTGTTCACGGGATGCATCTTTTTGTATAATAGTCGGCCGACTAAACCGTTACTTTCTCAAAATCAGAGGCAGGATGCTTGCAAAGAGGGCAGACATAATCTGCGGGGAGTTCTTCACCCTCGTAGATATAGCCGCATACCGTGCAGCGCCAGACGGTCTTCCCTGCTGGTGCCGTCTGGGCAGGCTTCGGTTTGATCTGGGACTGGTAGTAGGCATAGGTGGCGGAAGGTACGGCGGAAAGCACCTCCATATCGTCCGCCGCAGCGATAAACAGAGTGTGGCTGCCCAGGTCAATGGTCTGTTCCACTGTGGCGCTGATATAGGCATTGGTTCCGGCTGTGACATAGTAAAGGCCGTTGGAGCTGCGCCTGCAATACGGAAAATCAGCGAACTTGTCCACATTACGGCCGGATTGGAAGCCAAAACGGCGGAAGAGATCAAAGCTGGCCTCTTCACTTAAAACGGAAATATTGAATTTGCCGTTTTTCTGTATGAGCTCCTGGGTGTAGTTGGCTTTGTTCACTGCGATGCTGATCCGGTTTGGTTCACCGGTTACCTGAATGGCCGTGTTGATGATACAGCCATTGTCTTTGCCTTCCAGTGCGCAAGTCAGGACAAACAGTCCATAACTGAGCCGATACATTGCTTTGTTATCCATTCGAAATACCCCCTGATTAATGTTTTGTAATACTTCAGATACCCCTGGAAATGCTGCGTCTATTCGCGCGAAGCAACGAGCTAAGTGTGCATGCCTGCATGCACATTTGACTCAACAAGTATTGTAACACAGACAGCAGTAAAGGACAAGGGGAAAGTACAATGCCCTGGCCGGACAAGAAGAGGCCGGTGAATAGTAACTATGGAGGCTTCCGGTTTTGCATTCTCTTTCTTTTCCGATTTGCCGCCTGTCTGAACTGTTGCCGGGAATTTGCAAAATCCTGCAAATTCCCCTTGCATTTCCCAGGCTTCTATGCTAATATAAGAAGGCTGTGACATGATAGCGATGAAGCGTGAGGTTGCTGCCCGCTCACGAGGCAGGTTTTCCGTGGAGCGAATGTCAAGTTAGGAAACTGACGACAAGTCACTGTACCAATTGAACAGCTGCAGGACAGAAAGATGCAGTAACGCAGTGTGGAGTCACTATGACACACACGGAGAAGTGTACAGTCACCGCTTGTCGTACTTCAAACCAAAGTGCGAAAAGGAGGCGACTTTTTTTATGGCAAGTCAAGTAATGAGGATCACATTGAAAGCTTATGACCACAAGCTGGTTGACCAGTCCGCAGGCAAGATCATCGAGACCGTAAAGAAGACGGGAGCAAGGGTGAGCGGACCTGTACCGTTACCGACCAAGAAGGAAGTAGTTACTATTCTGAGAGCGGTACACAAGTACAAAGATTCCAGAGAGCAGTTTGAGCAGAGAACTCATAAAAGACTCATCGATATCATCACCCCGAACCAGAAGACGGTGGATGCACTGTCCAAGCTGGAGATGCCGGCCGGTGTATATATCGACATCAAGATGAAACAGAAATAAGCTTTAGTATGATTGCCGTAAAAGGTAATCCGCTGTAAGGAGGAAAAGAAATGAAGAAAGCTATCTTAGCTACCAAAGTGGGCATGACCCAGATCTTCAACGCAGACGGAGTCCTGACTCCCGTCACCGTTCTTCAGGCCGGTCCCTGCGTGGTGACCCAGATCAAGACGGAGGAGAACGACGGTTACAAGGCCGTACAGGTAGGCTTCACCGACAAGCGGGAGAAGCTGGTCAACAAGCCGTTAAAGGGCCATTTTGACAAGGCCGGTGTCAGCTACAAGCGCTATGTCAGAGAGTTCCGTTTCGATAACGCAGAAGAGTATTCCGTAAAGGATGAGATCAAGGCCGACATCTTCGCAGAAGGCGACAAGATCGATGCCACGGCTGTTTCCAAAGGTAAAGGATTCCAGGGCGCCATCAAGCGTCACGGTCAGTCCAGAGGACCTATGACCCACGGTTCCAAATATCATCGTCATGCCGGTTCCAACGGTGCATGTTCCGACCCCAGCAAGGTATTCAAGGGCAAGAAGATGCCGGGTCACATGGGACACAGACAGGTGACTGTTCAGAATCTGGAGATCGTTAAGGTTGACACTGACAACAATCTGATTCTGGTCAAGGGCGCTGTTCCAGGACCGAAGAAGTCTCTGGTAACGCTGAAAGAAACAGTAAAAGCTGCGAAGTAAGCTTTGACGAGAAAGGAGGAACACACAGATGGCGAACGTATCTGTTTATAATATGGAAGGTAATGAAGTAGGCAAGATGGATTTAAGCGATGCCGTGTTTGGTGTGAAGGTCAACGAGCACCTGGTACACATGGCTGTAGTCGCACAGCTTGCCAACAAGCGTCAGGGTACCCAGAAGGCCAAGACCCGTGCCGAGGTATCCGGTGGTGGAAGAAAGCCGTGGAGACAGAAGGGAACCGGTCACGCAAGACAGGGTTCAACCAGATCTCCCCAGTGGAAGGGCGGCGGTGTCGTATTCGCTCCGGTTCCGAGAGACTATACCATCAAGCTTAACAAGAAAGAAAAGAGAGCGGCCCTTAAGTCCGCACTGACCAGCAGAGTGCTGGAGAACAAGTTCATCGTAGTCGATGAGCTGAAACTGGACGAGATCAAGACCAAGAAGTTCCAGGCTGTCATGGATAACTTAAAGGTATCCAAGGCGCTGGTGGTAGTGGATGCAGACAGCAGCAATGTAGTCAAGTCCGCACGGAACATCCCCACAGTCAAGACCGCTTATGTCAATACCATCAATGTATATGACATTCTGAAATACAACACCGTAGTAGCTACCAAGACTGCTGTAGCAAACATTGAGGAGGTGTATGCATAATGGCAAACATTCAGTATTATGACGTCATTCTCAAACCGGTGGTTACCGAGAAGAGCATGAATGCAATGGCTGACAAGAAATACACGTTCCTGGTTCACACCGATGCCAACAAGACCATGATCAAGGAAGCGGTGGAGAAGATGTTCCCGGGAACCAAGGTGAAGAAAGTCAACACCATGAACCTGGACGGCAAGAAGAAAAGAAGAGGCATGGTTGTAGGCAGAACGGCTGCCACCAAGAAGGCAATCGTACAGCTGACCGAGGACAGCAAAGAGATCGAGATCTTTGCAGGTCTGTAAGCTGCCCTGCCATCAGGCTGGGAAACTATACGGCAGGCAGTGCTGAGGTGACGGTTCTGGAGTGCTCCGGACTGTTATACCGTGAACATGTGACAGACAAGTATACTGCGCCGTGATAAATGATACGCGCGGGGGCGTTGCAGGAATGCCCGGTGCCGCGCGAAGATAGAGAGGAGTTCACATCATGGGAATTAAAACTTACAACCCATATACACCTTCCAGAAGACACATGACCGGTTCCGATTTCAGCGAGATCACGAAATCCACACCGGAGAAGTCCCTGGTTACTTCCCTGAAGAAGAATGCAGGACGTAACAACCAGGGCAAGATTACTGTGAGACACCGCGGCGGCGGCTCCAGAAGAAAATACAGAATCATCGACTTTAAGAGAAACAGCAAAGACGGAATTCCGGCAAAGGTCGTCGGCATTGAGTACGATCCCAACCGTACCGCCAACATCGCGCTGATCTGCTATGAGGACGGCACCAAGTCCTACATTCTGGCTCCCGCCGGACTGACCGACGGCATGAAGGTCATGAGCGGAGAGACCGCCGAGGCCAGACTTGGCAACTGCCTGCCCCTGCAGAACATTCCGGTCGGTGCACAGATCCACAACATCGAGCTGTATCCGGGCAAAGGCGGACAGCTGGTACGTTCCGCCGGCAACGCAGCCCAGTTAATGGCAAAAGAAGGCAAATATGCAACCCTTAGACTTCCTTCCGGAGAGATGAGAATGGTTCCCATCACCTGCCGCGCAACCATCGGTGTTGTAGGCAACGGCGATCACAACCTGATCAACATCGGTAAGGCTGGTAGAAAACGTCACATGGGTATCCGTCCTACGGTCCGCGGTTCCGTCATGAACCCCAACGACCATCCCCACGGTGGTGGTGAAGGTAAGACCGGTATCGGCCGTCCGGGTCCGAGTACTCCCTGGGGCAAGCCTGCTCTTGGACTTAAGACCCGCAAGAAGAACAAACAGTCCAATAAGCTGATTGTCAGAAGAAGAGATGGAAAGACCATTAAATAATTAAGGAGGAGTAAAACCTATGGCACGTTCATTAAAAAAAGGACCATTTGCAGATGCGCATTTACTGAAAAAGGTTGATGCACTGAACGCTTCCGGACAGAAACAGGTTATCAAGACCTGGTCCCGCCGTTCCACGATCTTCCCGCAGATGGTTGGACATACAATCGCAGTTCATGACGGCAGAAAGCATGTTCCGGTGTATATCACCGAGGACATGGTAGGCCACAAGCTGGGTGAGTTCGTAGCTACCAGAACCTACAGAGGACATGGAAAAGACGAGAAGAAATCCAAACGGTAATCGCCGGATTCGAAAGGAGGTTTATTAGCAATGGCTAAAGGACATAGAAGTCAGATTAAGAGAGAAAGAAATGCCAAAAAAGATACCAGACCGTCAGCAAAGTTATCTTATGCCCGCGTGTCTGTCCAGAAGGCATGTTTTGTATTAGATGCCATCAGAGGCAAGGATGTGCAGACCGCACTTGGTATTGTAACCTACAATCCCAGATATGCTTCCACTTTGATAAAGAAATTACTGGAATCAGCAGTTGCCAACGCTGAGAACAACAATGGTATGGATCCCTCCAGGCTGTATGTGGAAGAGTGCTACGCCAACAAGGGACCGACCATGAAGAGAGTAAAACCGAGAGCACAGGGCAGAGCTTACCGGATCGAGAAGCGGATGAGCCACATCACTGTTGTTCTGAATGAGAGATAGGAGGCAAATATGGGACAGAAAGTTAATCCACACGGCTTAAGAGTGGGTGTTATCAAAGACTGGGATTCCAAATGGTATGCAGAAGGCAATTTTGCTGACTGCCTGGTAGAGGACTATAAGATCCGTACATTCCTGAAGAAGAAACTGTACAGTGCAGGGGTTTCCAAGATTGAGATCGAGCGGGCCTCTGACCGTGTGAAGGTGATCATCTATACCGCCAAGCCGGGTGTTGTCATCGGCAAGGGCGGCGCTGAGATCGAGAAGCTGAAAACAGAAGTCCAGAAGCTGACCGAGAACAAGCTGTTCATCGACATCAAGGAGATCAAGAGACCGGACCGTGATGCACAGCTGGTTGCAGAGAACATCGCGCAGCAGCTGGAGAACCGTGTTTCCTTCCGCCGCGCCATGAAGTCCACCATGGGCCGTTCCATGAAGGCAGGCGTTAAGGGAATCAAGACCGCAGTAGGCGGACGTCTGGGCGGCGCTGATATCGCCCGTACCGAGTTCTACAGCGAGGGCACGATTCCGTTACAGACATTAAGAGCAGATATTGACTATGGTTTCGCTGAAGCAGATACCACCTACGGCAAGCTGGGCGTTAAGGTCTGGATCTACAAGGGCGAAGTACTTCCTACTAAGGGAAATAAGGAAGGGAGCGATAAATAATGTTAATGCCTAAGAGAGTAAAGCGCCGCAAACAGTTCCGTGGGAGCATGGCGGGCAAAGCTTTAAGAGGAAATACAATCAGTTACGGTGAGTACGGTCTGGTGGCTACCGAGCCCTGCTGGATCAAGTCCAACCAGATCGAGGCCGCCCGTGTGGCCATGACCCGTTACATTAAGCGTGGCGGTAAAGTCTGGATCAAGATTTTCCCGGATAAGCCTGTGACAGCCAAGCCGGCTGAGACCCGTATGGGTTCCGGTAAGGGCGCCCTGGAGTACTGGGTGGCCGTTGTCAAGCCGGGCAGAGTGATGTTCGAGATCGCAGGTGTCTCCGAGGAGATCGCCCGCGAGGCATTGCGTCTTGCTATGCACAAGTTACCCTGTAAATGTAAGATCGTTGCTAAAGCAGACTTAGAAGGCGGTGAATAACAGTGAAGACTAATAAATTCGTAGAAGGATTGAAGGCTAAGACAGCCGCGGAGCTGAATGAGGAGTTGGTAGCTGCAAAGAAAGAGCTTTTCAACCTGAGATTCCAGAATGCAACCAACCAGTTAGACAATACCAGCAGAATTAAGGAAGTTCGCAAGAATATCGCCAGAATTCAGACTGTTATTACAGAGAAATCCAAACTGGCATAAGGTTTGAAAGGAGAATAAAACCGTGGAGAGAAATTTAAGAAAAACCCGTGTCGGTAAAGTCGTTAGCGACAAGATGGATAAGACAATCGTGGTTGCAATCGAAGACCATGTGAAACATCCTTTATATGGCAAGATCGTGAAGAAGACGGTGAAGCTGAAAGCCCACGATGAGAAGAATGAGTGCGGCAAAGGCGATACCGTGAAGGTCATGGAGACCAGACCCCTGTCCAAGGACAAGAGATGGAGACTGGTTGAGATTATCGAAAAAGCCAAATAATTATATAGGAAGGAGTATCAGGCATGATTCAGCAGGAGACCAGACTGAGGGTCGCTGATAATACTGGAGCAAAGGAACTGCTTTGCATCCGCGTAATGGGCGGCTCTACAAGAAGATATGCAAATATCGGAGATATAATCGTCGCTTCCGTTAAAGATGCAACACCAGGTGGCGTTGTGAAGAAAGGCGATGTAGTGAAGGCCGTGGTCGTGCGTACCGTTAAGGGTGCACGCCGGAAGGACGGTTCTTATATTAAGTTCGATGAGAATGCAGCAGTGATCATTAAAGACGACAAGACCCCAAGAGGAACCCGTATCTTTGGGCCGGTTGCCAGAGAGTTACGTGAGAAGCAGTTCATGAAGATTGTTTCCCTGGCTCCAGAAGTACTGTAAGGAGGGACTGACCGTGCATAAAATCAAAAAAGATGACCTGGTGAAAGTAATCGCAGGCAGAGATAAAGACAAGACCGGCAAGGTGCTCCATGTAAAGGACGGCAGGGTGCTGGTTGAGGGATGCAACATGGTTACCAAGCATTCCAAACCCAACGCAGCTAATCCCCAGGGTGGCATCATTCGTCAGGAGGCATCCATGGATATTTCCAATGTGATGCTGGTGGTTGACGGAAAGCCTACCAGAGTAGGATTCCAGATCAAAGACGGCAAGAAAGTCCGTGTTGCCAAGACAACCGGTAAAGTGATTGACTAATTGCAGAGAGGAGGAGTTTGAAAGTGTCTAGATTAAAAGAGATGTATCAGAACGAAATGATCGGCGCACTGACCAAAAAATTTGGTTATAAGAACGTCATGGAAGTTCCGAAATTAGATAAGATCGTCATCAACATTGGCGTTGGCGAAGCAAAAGAGAACGCAAAGATCCTGGACTCTGCTGTAAGAGACTTGGAGATCATCACCGGCCAGAAGGCAGTGACTACCAGGGCCAAGAAGTCCATCGCGAACTTCAAGATCCGTGAAGGCATGCCCATCGGATGTAAGGTTACCCTTCGCGGGGAGAAGATGTACGAGTTCGCAGACCGTCTGATCAACCTGGCTCTGCCCCGTGTACGTGACTTCCGGGGCGTGAACCCCAACGCATTTGATGGCCGCGGCAACTATGCCCTGGGCATCAGGGAACAGCTGATCTTCCCGGAGATTGAATATGACAAAGTTGACAAGGTGAGAGGTATGGATGTGGTCTTCGTTACCACTGCCAGAACAGATGAGGAAGCCCGTGAACTTTTGACATTATTCAATATGCCGTTTGCAAAATAATAGGAGGAACGATCCATGGCAAAGACTTCAATGAAGATTAAGCAGCAGCGCCCGGCAAAGTTCTCCACCAGAGAATACAACCGTTGCAGAATCTGCGGACGCCCGCATGCATATTTAAGGAAATATGGTATCTGCCGTATCTGCTTCAGGGAACTGGCTTACAAAGGCCAGATCCCGGGGGTAAAGAAGGCAAGCTGGTGACATTTTACACTTAGCGAACCCGAGCCATAGGCGAAGGGGGAGTTTAGTGTAAAAGTCGTTCTTCGACCAAAGGGAGGCATTGAACACTTAATGAAGCCAAGCCATAGGCGCAGGCTGAATTTAGTGAGAAAGCCGTTCTTCGACCAAAGGGAGAAGAACTTCCATATAACCAGCAAAACTAATAAGGAGGAAAATATCTACCATGACTATGAGCGATCCGATTGCAGATATGCTTACAAGAATCCGTAATGCAAATACTGCGAAACATGATACAGTAGACGTACCCTCATCCAAGATGAAGCTGGCAATCGCTGACATCCTGGTGAAGGAAGGCTATATTCAGAAGTACGACATCGTGGAAGACGGTGCATTCAAGACCATCCGCATCACCTTAAAGTATGGCGCTGACAAGAACGAGAAGATCATCAGCGGCATCAAGAGGATCTCCAAGCCGGGTCTGCGTGTATACGCAAACAAAGAGGAGCTTCCCAAAGTACTGGGTGGCTTAGGCACAGCCATCATCTCCACCAACCAGGGCGTGATCACCGACAAAGAAGCACGTCAGCTGGGCGTAGGCGGAGAGGTCCTGGCGTTTGTGTGGTAGGCATTGAACACTTAATGAGCGCGCAGAGCGCGAATTTAGTGTGAAAGCCCATCCCGAAACTTAGCGAAGACGAGCCAAAGGCGAAGGCTGAGCTTAGTTGAGTGGATGCATTGAACACTTAATGAGCGCGCAGAGCGCGAATTTAGTGTGAAAGCCCATCCCGAAACACCGATATAAGAGCTAACTGAAAACAGAAAGGCCCCGCACGCCTTTCCGAAAATCTAAGTAGGAGGTAACAGGCATGTCACGAATCGGAAGAATGCCAATCGCGATCCCGGCAGGAGTCACTGTCACAATCGCGGAGAACAATAAAGTGACTGTAAAAGGTCCAAAGGGAACCCTCGAGAGAGAGCTTCCTGTAGAGATGGATATCAAAGAGGAAGCCGGACATATTGTAGTAACCAGACCCAATGACTTAAAGAGGATGAAATCCCTTCATGGTCTGACCAGAACCCTGATCAATAACATGGTTGTAGGTGTGACCAACGGCTATGAGAAAGTTCTGGAGGTCAATGGTGTCGGTTACAGGGCATCCAAGCAGGGCAGGAAATTAACCCTTAACCTGGGCTATTCCCATCCCGTAGAGATGGAGGATCCGGAAGGTCTGGAGACCGTTCTGGAAGGCCAGAACAAGATCACGGTTAAAGGTATTGATAAAGAAAAAGTTGGCCAGTACGCTGCTGAAATCAGAGACAAGAGAAGACCTGAGCCGTATAAGGGCAAAGGTATCAAGTATGCCGATGAGACGATCAGACGTAAAGTTGGTAAGACTGGTAAGAAATAATTAAGGAGGGTGCAGAAATGGTTAGTAAGAAATCAAGAAGCGAAGTTCGCGTAAAGAAGCACAACCGGATTCGTAACCGTTTTGCGGGTACTGCCCAGAGACCGCGTCTGGCTGTGTTCAGAAGTAATAATCATATGTATGCTCAGATTATTGATGACTCAGTCGGCAATACTCTGGCAGCGGCATCTACGGTTGAGAAAGCAGCGAGAGCAGAGCTGGAGCATACGAATGATGTGGCAGCCGCAGCTTATGTTGGGACTCTGATCGCCAAGAGAGCCCTGGAAAAGGGAATCGAAGAAGTCGTATTCGACCGTGGCGGATTCATTTACCAGGGAAAGGTTCAGGCACTTGCAGATGCAGCCCGTGAGGCTGGTCTGAAATTCTAAGAGAGAGGAGAGCAGCATGAAGCGCACAATTATTGACGCAAGTCAGTTAGAATTAAATGACAATGTAGTAGCAATCAAGCGTGTATCCAAGACTGTAAAGGGCGGACGTACCATGAGATTCTCTGCTCTGGTAGTAGTCGGCGACGGCAACGGTCACGTGGGTGCAGGTCTTGGAAAGGCTGGTGAGGTTCCGGAGGCGATCCGCAAGGGCCGTGAGGCAGCAGTCAGGAATCTGGTTGAAGTTCCGGTTGACGAGAACAAGAGCATTCCCCACGACCATATCGCCAGGTTCGGCAGCTCCAGCGTACTGTTAAAGAGAGCTCCCGAAGGTACCGGCATCATCGCAGGCGGTCCCGCACGTTCCGTGCTGGAGCTGGCTGGCATTAAGAATATCCGTACCAAGTCTTTAGGCTCCAACAACAAGACCAACGTGGTACTTGCAGTGATCGACGGTCTGACCCAGCTTAAGACTCCGGAAGAGTATGCAAGACTTCGCGGCAAATCCGTTGACGAGATTTTAGGCTAAGGAGGGCAGAAAAGATGGCAGAGAAGTTAAAAGTAACCCTGGTCAAATCCCCCATCGGCGCTATTCCGAAGCAGAGAGCGACCGTTGAGGCGCTGGGCCTCAGAAAGATGCACAAGACGGTTGAGCTTCCGGACAATGATGCTGTGAGAGGCATGATCTGGCATGTGAAGCATTTAGTGAAAGTAGAAGAAATCTAATTATAGAAGCAAGGAGGTGTAATGTAATGGATTTATCGAATTTAAAGCCTGCTGCAGGTTCCAAACACAGTGATAATTTCAGAAGAGGACGCGGACACGGTTCAGGCAACGGAAAGACAGCCGGTAAGGGCCACAAGGGTCAGAAGGCACGTTCCGGAGCACCGAGGCCAGGTTTTGAAGGCGGTCAGATGCCTTTATACAGACGTATTCCGAAGAGAGGCTTTACAAACCGCAACACCAAAGAGATTGTTGCGATCAATGTAAGTGCCTTAGAGCGCTTCGAGAATGACGCGGTAGTTACCGTTGAGAGTCTGATGGAGATTGGTATCATCCGGCATCCCAAGGATGGTATCAAGATTCTGGGCGATGGAGAATTAACCAAAAAGCTGACCGTGAAAGTTGATGCATTCAGTGAGGGTGCAAAAGCAAAGATTGAGGCTTTAGGTGGAACCTGCGAGGTGATCTAATATGTTAAAGACACTCCGAAATGCATGGAAGATAGCAGAAATCAGAAAGAAATTGATCTTCACTTTTTTGATGCTGGTTGTGATCCGCTTTGGATCTGAGTTGCCGATACCCGGAGTCAATACCTCTTACTTCGCGGACTTTTTCGCAAGACAGAGCACGGATGCCTTTGGCTTCTTTAATGCCATGACCGGTGGTTCCTTTACCTCCATGTCCGTGTTCGCATTAAGTATTACTCCGTACATCACATCCTCCATTATCATGCAGCTTTTGACGATTGCAATTCCGAAGCTGGAAGAGATGCAGCGCGAAGGCGAGGATGGGAGAAAGAAGATCGCAGAATATACCCGTTATCTGACAGTTGGTCTGGCCCTGGTGGAGTCCATCGCCATGTCCATCGGTTTTGGCGGGCAGGGGCTTTTGATTGATTACAATGCGTGGAGTGTGATCGTTGCAGTCGCTACTATGACTGCCGGCAGTGCTTTCCTGATGTGGATCGGCGAGAGGATCACAGAGAACGGCATCGGCAATGGTATCTCCATTGTCCTGCTGTTCAACATTATCTCCTCCCTTCCGGAAGATGTAAATACACTGTACACCCGGTTTTTGCGCGGCAGCAAGAACATCGGTTCTGCTGTGACGATCTTTATCATCATTCTGGCGATAGCATTTGCCATGGTGGTATTTGCGATCATCCTGCAGGATGGTGAGCGCAGAATCCCGGTTCAGTATTCCAAGAAGATGGTAGGACGGAAGATGGTAGGCGGACAGTCCTCCCACATTCCGCTGAAGGTGAATACCGCAGGCGTTATCCCTGTGATCTTTGCCTCCTCCATCATGTCGTTCCCGGTGGTGATTGCACAGTTTTTCCATCCGGATTATACAACAATCGGCGGAAAGATTCTGATGCTGCTTAACTCATCATCCTGGTTCCGGCCGGAGACCCCGTGGTACTCTGTCGGTATGCTGATTTACATTGTATTGATTGTGCTTTTTGCATATTTCTATACTTCCATTACCTTCAATCCACTGGAGGTTGCAAACAATATGAAGAAATCCGGTGGCTTTATCCCAGGCATCCGTCCGGGTAAGCCCACCTCAGATTACCTGAATAACATTCTGAACTACATTATATTTATTGGAGCAGTCGGCCTGATCATCATCAGTATCATCCCGATCATCGTATCCGGACTGTTTACTGTAAGCCGTCTCTCCTTTATGGGGACATCCCTGATCATTATTGTCAATGTTATCCTTGAGACGATCAAGGCGATTGAGTCCCAGATGGTTGTTCGGAATTACAAGGGCTTCTTAAACGATTAGTATAAACAACAGACGAGAGCTGCTGCGCAGAAGGATGGGCAGCAGCTCTTCTCCATTTTTCAATGTGATGGTCGGGATGACAGTCTCAGATTCAGTCTGATATCAGGTTTAAGTCCCGAAATGGGGCAGTCTCGGATGGAACCTGTCCGTTCAGGCCATTGCATCTCAGGAGGATAAGACATATGAAGATTATAATGCTGGGAGCACCTGGTGCAGGGAAAGGCACGCAGGCGAAGAAGATTGCTGAGAAGTATGGGATTCCCCATATCTCCACCGGGGACATTTTCCGGGCCAATATCAAAGGCGGAACAGAGCTGGGGATGAAGGCCAAGTCCTTCATGGATCAGGGACAGCTGGTGCCCGATGACGTGACCATCGGAATGCTGCTGGACAGGATCAGTGAGACAGACTGTGAAGGCGGCTATGTCCTGGACGGCTTCCCAAGGACCATACCCCAGGCAGAAAGTCTGACCAGGGCTTTGGAGGCCCGCGGAGAGAAGATGGACTACGCAGTGGATGTGGATGTCCCGGACGCAGCCATCGTGGAGCGTATGTCCGGCAGAAGGGCATGTCTTTCCTGCGGAGCCACCTATCATGTGGTGTACAATGCTCCCGCCGTGGAGAATGTATGTGATGCCTGCGGTGAAGCGCTGGTGCTGCGCGATGATGACAAGCCGGAGACCGTACAGAAGCGTCTCACGGTCTACCATGACCAGACACAGCCTTTGATCGAGTATTATCAGAAGGCAGGGATCCTGGTGACGGTTGACGGCACCAAAGATTTGAATCAGGTATTCAAAGATATTACAGCAGTTCTGGGGGCGTAAGAGATGCCGGTATCAATCAAATCTGCAAGAGAAATAGAACTGATGCGTGAAGCCGGAAGGATTCTGGCCAGTGTACATGAGCAGCTGGGCGCGGCCCTGAGGCCGGGTATGTCCACCATGGAGATTGACCGGCTGGGAGAGAAGCTGATCCGGGGCTATGGATGTGTTCCCTCCTTTAAGAATTACAACGGTTATCCGGCATCCATCTGTGTATCTGTCAACGATGAGGTGGTACACGGGATTCCCAATAAGCACCATATTCTCCGTGAGGGAGATATTGTCAGTCTGGATGCAGGGGTGATCTATCACGGGTACCATTCGGACGCGGCACGGACCCATGCTATTGGCCGTGTCTCCTCCCAGGCGGAACAGCTTATACGTGTCACCAGAGAATGTTTCTTTGAAGGGATTAAATATGCAAGATCTGGAAATCATTTAAATGATATCTCCTCTGCGATCCAGAAATACGCGGAAAGCTTTGGCTATGGGGTGGTACGGGATCTGGTGGGGCATGGGATCGGGTCCCATCTCCATGAGGATCCGGAGGTCCCTAATTTTGCCCAGGACAAACGGGGGATAAGGCTGAGACCTGGTATGACCCTGGCCATAGAACCCATGATCAACGCCGGACGGGGAGATGTGGCCTGGCTGGATGATGACTGGACAGTGGTGACGGATGACGGAACTTTATCGGCCCATTATGAGAATACCATTCTGATCACAGATGGGGAGCCGGAAATATTCTCCTTGTTGTAACGGCCGCGATTATCCGGCTACATAAACCACAGAAGGAGCTTTCAGGATGTCATATGAACCAGGCTGTCTGGCCAGATCCCTGGCCGGACATGACAAGAACCAGTATTTTATCATATTAAAGGAAGATGGGGAGTACGTTTTGTTAGTGGATGGAATTCACAGAACCATCTTAACCCCCAAACGGAAAAAGAAAAAACATATTCAGGCAGCCAGTCAGCCGCTTATCACCGGCTGCACCATGACGGATGAGCTGATTCGCGGCCAGCTGAAGAAACTACGCAAAGACCATAACAGCTCCGGAAAGCCGGACTGTTGCCCAAGGCCATGTTAGGAGGTAAGACCCATGTCGAAAGCAGACGTTATTGAAATTGAGGGAACTGTTGTTGAGAAACTGCCCAACGCTATGTTCCAGGTGCAGCTGGAGAACGGCCACCAGGTACTGGCACACATCAGCGGGAAGCTGCGTATGAACTATATCCGCATTCTCCCTGGCGACAAGGTGACCATTGAACTGTCCCCCTATGACCTGTCTAAAGGAAGGATCATCTGGAGAGACAAATAAGCAGCCGGCAGTCCAGACATCTGACTTCCTGTTTTCAGAGAGCATCAAAACAAGAAGCCAGGGGCATTCCCTTCTATGGAAAATCATGCAAAAAGTGCTTGCATTAAGGAAGCTATGATGATATAATATCCCGTTTTCAACACTTGAAATGATTAATAAAGCCGGAATTCCTTGGAAAATAAGGAAATTCCGGCTTTTTCTATGGCTAAAAATGTTGTATATTCTTTCTAACTCAAAAATTTTTTTATCATTCGGTTTAAGTCCTTTGGCCTATAGTGGCGTCTGTCCAATGGCAGTATGGTCAGCCGGGTCAGCGCGTCCAGGGCTTTGCTTCCTTTATATAGCGCCATATAGTCCATATCATGTATGTTTGTGACATTCATGTTTTTTAGTGTTGTCACCAGATGATCTGGCGTGACATGTGTTTTGTGGTCATCAAGCCGGGCTTCTAAAAGTCTGTATACAAGCAGCGCGGTATAACATATCAGAAAATGTGCTCTGATCCGTTCCGGCAGCCTATGGTTTACGGGACGCCCGTCAAAGTTCGTTTTTAGGATCCGAAAACAATCTTCAATCTGGTATCTTTTGTGGGATACTGCAAGAATGTCTTTTGCGGGATCCGCAAGATTCGTCGCGACAGCATAATAACCATCGTATTTTTCTTCCTCCGCGATCTTACTTTCATCAAGCGTGTATTCCACAACCGCTTTTTCACCGGATTTTGTTTTTGAGACACGTTTCATAAAACGCCTTACATCATTCGGGCCTTTTTTAATTTCTTCCGGTTCCTTCAAAGCCAGCAGTTTCTTTGCCCGCTCGATCTGCCGGTTCCTGACAGTCCTCTGGTATTCCATCATTTTTCTGGAAAAAGTGATAATAACCCGCTGTTTTAAGACTCCTTTTGCCTTTCTCTGTACCGTCCGCCCATTTTTCAGGACAACATCTTCGTAAAGGCCCAGATCCAGCACCCTGTCAGCCGCGATGACTTTATACGCGCAGTCTTTATAGAGGGCAAGGTTCTTTGGATCATGCCGGTCAAACGTTTTCATTTCCTCAATCGTGACGGGCGAACCGTCTGAAAGAAGTTTGTAATCACAGTCATTAAAAACGGCTTTTTTCAATGTGTCACCCAGTTTCCTGATGGACTGGGTGACAATGAATGCCCTGCCGCCCATGCTGTTGAACTTTCTGATATTGTAGGATCCAAGCCCTGCGTCGGCGCAATAGATAAACCTGGAACCCGGAATCATTTTTAAGACTTCCTGTTCCAGAGGGACTGCCGTCAGCTGTTCGCTGGTGTTTCCGGGGTGCAGGCACATGGTGATGGGAATTCCTCTGCTGTCCATGAACAGCCCCATTTCCACGATGGGATTTGGCCGGTGTTCTTTACTGACACCGTATTGGCGCAATCCGGTTATAACCTCTCCGGTGACTTCGTCCACGGTCTCGTCATCCGCCTGCTCACATTCAAAGTAGAAGTTTGTACAGTCATAATAAAGTACGGAGGAATCCCTTTTTACAATCGTGCCGCTCTGCCTGTAGAGCCATGCCAGATAATCGTCATAATGTTCTTCCAAAAGGTCCATAAACCGCAGGATATGCTGATAGCTAAAGTCCGGCTTTTCATAATAGGAATCCAGCCTGTCCAGCATGGCATATTTAGAAAGGGGCTCCATGATCCTGGAATAAACAAGAAAACGGTGGACCGTGTGGCAGTCAAAGGTCAGTTTCCTGCCTGCGGTCTTTTCCTTAAAGAAATCCCTGAGCCGGAGGCCGGCCATCAGGTACTGCAGGAAAAAGTATCCAATGTTCAGTTCGGTGGATGTGGAAGCCTCGTCATCCGTCTGTTCCACCCGTTCATTATAATTAGCAGAAATGGTATATTCCACCCTGCCAACCCGGTATTCTTCGTTCATTTTCCGGATTTCTTCCTTCACATAAGAAAGGGGGTCGTCAGTTATTTTCAGAAGTTCGGAATGTTTCCCAAAACGTTTGATGTTTCTGGTTGTGACCTTTTTGCCGTTTCGGATTCCAACCTGGGCATAATAGATAGGATCATTGCTGTTTTTGTTATAAAAGAGTTTCATTGTATCACCGCCAAAGTAAAAATGGATATCGCTCTAATTATACAACATATACAACAAATAGTCAAGCAAAATTTGACAAAAAATACCGCATTTCTGCGGTTTGTAGAACTTTTCTTCAATTACAAGTGTTGAAACCCCGGACTTCCTGTTTTCAGAGAGCATCAAAACAAGAAGCCAGGGGCATTCCCTTCTATGGAAAATCATGCAAAAAGTGCTTGCATTAAGGAAGCTATGATGATATAATATTGTGGCAACTTTGTTGAATAGTGGGTGAAGTTTGTCCAGAATGGAGCCTGGCTGGGACAGCATAGACCACTCTTTCAGGAGTCTTAGGCACCGAAAGAGGCAGCATAGAGGAAAGGAGAATTGCCGTGAAGGTGAGATCATCAGTAAAACCGATTTGCGAGAAATGCAAAATCATCAAGCGCAAAGGCAGTATCAGAGTAATCTGTGAAAATCCTAAGCACAAACAGAGACAAGGTTAACAAACAAAACGTATAGGAGGTGTACGACGCAAATGGCTCGTATTGCAGGTGTTGATTTACCAAGAGAAAAACGTGTTGAGATCGGCCTGACCTACATCTACGGGATCGGCAGAACCAGCTCGAACCGTATCCTTGCAGAGGCGGGAGTCAATCCGGATACCCGTGTCAAGGACTTGACCGATGATGAGGTGAAGAGGATTGCAGCCGTGATTGCTGAGACCCAGATGGTGGAAGGTGATCTTCGCAGAGAGATCGCCATGAACATCAAGAGACTTCAGGAGATTGGCTGTTACCGCGGAATCCGTCACAGAAGAGGTCTGCCGGTACGTGGTCAGAAGACCAAGACTAATGCCAGAACGCGTAAGGGTCCCCGTAAGACCGTTGCCAACAAGAAGAAATAAGCAGGCAGGAGCCTTCGGTGAGCGCATGGGGCAAGCCTTTGTGCGAACTTTGTTCTTCCCCCGGAAGAATATGATGAAACAACAGACACGAATCAAGTTGCATGTTTTAAAAACAGGAAACAGGATTCAGTTATCGCACCCTCCGGGTATCTGGGAAGCCCCCCGGAAAGCGGCGCGGGAGCAAGTAGAAAAGAAAGTAGGTTAGTTTAAAATGGCGAAAAAAGTGTCCACTTCGAAAAAGGTGACAAAAAAGCGTGTAAAGAAAAACGTTGAACGCGGACAGGCACATATCCAGTCATCCTTTAACAATACGATCGTTACGTTGACGGATGCGCAGGGCAACGCCTTATCATGGGCAAGTGCTGGTGGTCTGGGATTTAGAGGTTCAAGGAAATCTACTCCATATGCAGCACAGATGGCTGCAGAAACTGCTGCAAAGGCAGCTTTAGTACATGGCTTAAAGTCTGTAGACGTTATGGTAAAAGGTCCTGGTTCAGGCCGCGAGGCAGCGATCCGTGCACTTTCTGCATGCGGTATTGAGGTAACTAGTATTAAGGATGTGACTCCGGTTCCACACAACGGATGCCGTCCGCCAAAACGTAGAAGAGTTTAATTAGGAGGTACTAAAAGTGGCAGTTGATAGAGTTCCTGTTCTTAAAAGATGTAGATCTCTTGGTTTAGATCCGATTTATTTGGGAATTGACAAAAAATCCAACAGAGAATTAAAGAGAGCCAGTAGAAAAGTAAGTGAGTATGGTATGCAGCTGCGGGAGAAGCAGAAAGCCAAATTCATCTACGGCGTTCTGGAGAAGCCCTTCCGCAACTACTATACCAAGGCAGAAAAGATGGAAGGCATGACCGGTGAGAACCTGATGGTTCTGCTGGAGAGAAGACTGGACAACGTTGTATTCCGTATGGGCTTTGGCCGTACCAGACGTGAGACCAGACAGATCGTTGACCACAAGCATGTTCTGGTCAACGGCAAGTGCGTAAAGATTCCGTCCTACCTGGTGAAGGCAGGCGATGTCATCGAGATCCGGGAGGGTGCAAAGTCCTCCCAGAGGTACAAAGACATTCTGGAAGTGACGGCAGGCCGTCTGATTCCGGCATGGCTGGATGTTGACCAGGAGAATCTGAAAGGCACTGTAAAAGAGTTTCCAACCAGAGATGAGATTGATGTTCCCGTAAACGAAATGCTTATCGTCGAGTTGTACTCTAAGTAATCAGCCAGGAGCTGGTGTGGGGCAGCATTACGGTTCTGGCATGAGGAGAGACTGCCGGCGGCAGATTTTCCATATGCTCCAGTATAAAGGGAAAGCGTCACTGACGCTTTCCTGTATCGTTGCCTATCTCATAATAGCGCCTGTATTCCGGCGTGCGCATGGCGCACGCCGGGGCTGTAGCAGGAGTATATAATTCCCTCGATAAAGAAACCACAAGGAGGGGCTATAGTCGTGTTCGATTTTGAAAAACCAAACATTGAGATTATTGAGATTTCAGATGATAAGAAATATGGCAAGTTTGTAGTGGAACCGCTTGAGAGAGGTTACGGCACCACCCTGGGTAATTCCCTAAGAAGAATTATGCTTTCTTCCTTACCGGGGGCAGCAGTCAGCCAGGTGAAGATCGACGGCGTTTTGCATGAGTTCAGTTCCATCTCCGGCGTCAAGGAAGATGTAACGGAAATCATCATGAACATCAAAAGCTTATCTATAAAGAACAACAGTGACAGCAACGAGGTAAAGACGGCTTATATCGAGTTCGAAGGAGAGGGCGTAGTTACCGGAGCTGATATCCAGGCAGATTCGGACATTGAGATCATGAATCCGGAGCAGGTGATCGCCACCTTAAGCGGAGGCGCGGACAGCAAGTTCTACATGGAGCTGACCATCACCAAGGGCCGCGGATACATCAGCGCAGACAAGAACAAAAGTGACGACCTGCCCATCGGAGTGATCGCGGTGGATTCCATCTATACCCCGGTTGAGCGAGTCAATATGACCATCGAGAATACCCGTGTAGGTCAGGTGACGGATTATGACAAGCTGACCCTGGACGTATTCACCAACGGGACCCTGGCTCCGGATGAAGCAGTCAGTCTGGCGGCAAAGGTCCTGAGCGAGCACCTGAATCTGTTCATTGACCTTTCTGAGAACGCCCGGACTGCCGAAGTCATGGTGGAGAAAGAGGACAATGAGAAGGAGAAGGTTCTGGAGATGAATATAGACGAACTGGAGCTGTCCGTTCGTTCCTACAATTGTCTCAAGAGGGCCGGTATCAACACGGTGGAGGAGCTTTGCAACCGTACACCGGAGGATATGATGAAGGTCCGCAACCTTGGCCGCAAGTCCCTGGAGGAAGTGCTGGCGAAGTTAAAGGAGCTTGGACTTCAGCTGAATCCCAGCGAGGAGTAAAAGCTGAGATATCTGTTCCCCTATACCGGGGTACAGTATGAACAGAGTCCGGATATGCATGTCTGAGGGAAAGGACCGGTCAGGCAGTACCAGCTTGCCGGCAACAGAACATAGCATATCTCTGAGCAGCAAATAATATGCGGAAAATACATTTTCCGCATACGTGCCGGATCTGTAAGTCCAATGATGCAAGATCAGGTATGGTAAATCACATGGAAGCTGCGGAACGGTAAGACCAAAGGGCGCGGGACCGCACTCCGGAAGATAAGAGCATGCCGTGAAAGATGTCATTTCACCAGTGCTCTTTCGCAGAAAAGGAGGAAAACAATTATGGCAGGTTATAGAAAGCTTGGAAGAACTTCCAGCCAGAGAAAAGCAATGATCCGCAGTCAGGTGACTGCGCTTCTGTATCATGGAAAGATCCGTACCACAGAGACCAGAGCCAAGGAGATCCGCAAGGTTGCCGAGGGACTGATCGCTATGGCAGTGAGAGAGAAGGATAACTTTGACACCGTTACCGTGACTGCCAAGGTACCCCGCAAGGATTCCAACGGCAAGAGAGTCAAGGAAGTAGTCAATGGCAAGAAGGTGACCGTATACGACGAGGTCCAGAAGGAGATCAAGAAGGATCAGCCTTCCAGACTGCATGCAAGACGCCAGATGCTGCGGGTTCTCTATGATGTGACAGAGGTTCCGTCTACTCCGGCCGGCAGAAAGAGAAATACCAAGTCCGTAGATCTCCCGGCAAAGCTGTTTGACGAGATCGCTCCCAAGTACGTTTCCCGCAACGGCGGATTCACCCGTATCGTCAAGATCGGGCCCCGCAAGGGCGACGGCGCTATGGAAGTGCTGCTTGAGC
>Ga0137310_100187_pt1 | contig 39202 bp, 39 predicted proteins | sample NAcewiD2O_June_2_FD_97183 | JGI IMG/M metagenome (GOLD analysis project Ga0137310, IMG submission 97183) | Mouse cecal microbial communities from Vienna, Austria - N-Acetylglucosamine amended D2O_June | ecosystem: Host-associated > Mammals > Digestive system > Large intestine > Cecum | place...
GATTTGATTTATTCTGTTTTAGGAAATCCGATTGTGTATTATCTGGAAGCCGTATTAAACAGTTACAGTATTTTGATACTGTTTTACAGTTTGCCTTTTATAAATACATGGTGGCTGGGCTGGATTGGAAAGAATTCACTGCTGATATATCTGACTCATACAACTTTCTGGATTACCGGCTGGGCCGGGAAAACAGTAACGCTGGCAGGATTTTCAACCCCGGGTACTGTAATGGGTTCTGCATGCCTGCTGGTGCTGTGTGTAGAAATTCCGATAGTTTATATTATCAAGAACTGGTTTCCCTGGTTGTATAAGTACCCCTTTCAAAGAAAGAAGGCAAATCCATGAAAGTGCTTGGCCGCCTCAAGAAAGCCCTGGTGCCGGTCTTCGGCTGGCTGTACCGGGTATTCTGTCATCTGATCCCGGTGGACAACAGAATGATTCTGTTTCTCGCCTTTCATGGCCGGAGCTACAACGACAATCCCCGTGCGCTGTATGAAGCCATGCGACAGGATCCCCGGTTTTCCGGATACCGGTTTGTCTGGGTTCTTAGGAATCCGGGCCAGGAAACGATTCCCGGCGCTGAAACGGTCCGGTATCTTTCCCTGGGGTATTTCGTGGCTCTGGCCAGGGCGAAAGTCTGGATCTTCAACTGCAAGATGCCGATGTACCTGTACAAGAAGAAAACCCAGATCTATCTCCAGACCTGGCACGGCACGCCGCTGAAAAAACTGGGCCATGACATTGAACCGGTTCCGGGGCAGCGGTTCTATCGCTCGGGTCTTACATACGATCAGATGTGCCGGACATACGATGTGGACTCAGACAGATATGATGCCATGATCAGTCCCAATGCATTCTGTACCGGGGTGTTCCCGCATGCCTTTGGGATAAAGAAAGAGAAACTGATCGAGACTGGATATCCACGCAATGACTTCCTGTCCACCTATACACAGGAGGATGTCCAGCGGATCCGGACAGACCTGAAGATACCGGAAGGAAAGAAAGTCATATTGTATGCACCCACCTGGCGGGATGATTCGTTCCAGACCTCCGGTTACACCTTCAGACTCCAGGCGGATTTCAGAAAGTGGAAAGAGAGGCTTCCGGAGGATACAGTGGTGCTCTTCAAGCCGCATTATCTGATCGTGAACCAGTACCAGGATGATCCGGAGCTGAAGGATTTTCTGATTTCCGTTCCGGCGGATGCAGACATCCGCGACCTGTATGTGGTCTCTGATGCTCTGGTGACGGATTACTCCTCGGTTTTCTTTGATTACGGAATTCTGAAGCGGCCTGTATATTTTTATATGTATGACCTGGAAGCCTACGCAGGGGATCTGCGGGGGTTTTATATGGACATAGAACAAGAGCTTCCAGGAAAAATCTATCGGACGGAAGAGTCGCTTCTGCAGGATCTGGCGGCGGGAGAATTTGATGATTCCCGCTATCCGGCGTTCACAAAACGGTATAATAACCGGGAAGACGGCCAGGCCAGCCGGCGTGTGCTTGACTGGCTGGCGGTCCGGCTTGGCCGGCATACGGCATCAGAACAGGCCGGAAACTGAACAGCGAGGCTGAAAGAAAGGAGGCACGCGCGATGGGACTGAAAAAACTGATATTGAATTTCTGCCTGCGCATCGTGGACCTTCTGACGTTCTGGATTCAGCCAAAGCCAGGCACCATTACCTTTATTTCCCTGACACACAATCGGCTGAGCAGTGATTTCGCCCTGATCGACGAACAGCTGAAGAAAGATGGTCGATGGAAAATCAACTATGATCTCATGGTGTTCCGCAAGAATCTCTGGGGTGACTTTCTGTATTTTCTCAACTGCCTTCGTCAGCTGCCGGAAATCAAGCGAAGCCAGCTCGTGATTCTCAATGACAACAATTATGTCATTTCCCACATGAAGCCGCGCCATACCAAAGTCCTGCAGGTGTGGCATGCCTGCGGCGCTGTAAAGCAGTTTGGCAACCAGATCCGCCGACAGTATTCCGTCGGCAACTACGACGCAGTGCTGGCCTGTTCACCGGTATGGAAAAAGCCCTACAGCGAGGCATTTGCCATGTCGGAAAATCAGGTGAAAATCACAGGCTGTCCAAGACTGGATACACTGCTGGACGAATCTGCCATGAAGAAACGGTCGGCACGGCTCCTGAAGAAATATCCGCAGCTCCGGGACAGAAAAATCCTTCTGTATGCCCCGACGTTTCGTGGAAACATCATGGATGGCATGTACCCTGCACCGTTTTCAGCCCAGAAGTTGACCGACTGCCTGCCGGAAGACTGGATCCTGGTCTCCAAGTACCATCCCCTTCTGCGGCACTCGATCGAAATCGACGACCGGAGTCTGGATCTCTCCGGCGAGGATCTTTATACACTGATGTGGATGAGTTCGGCCATGGTCTCGGATTTCTCCTCTGTGATTTTTGATTACTCCCTCCTGATGAAACCCATGATCGCCTATGTTCCGGATCTGGAGGAGTATGCACAGACCATTGGCCTGAACATACCGTATCTCAAGGATTTTCCGGGTCCTGTCACAGTCACGGAAGAGGAAATTGCAGAAGCGGTTCAGGTTACATCACCGGAAGACATCACCAGACGCAGGAAGTTTCGTGACAAGTATTTTACACATATCGACAGGAACAACACCCGACGGGTGGTGCAGCTGATCGACGATATGATGGAACAGCCGGCACAGGATGCGGCTGCCTGATTCAGGCGGCTGTCATCCTGTGCCTTTTTCTGTCGGGCACGAACGGACAGAAAAAGCTCCCGGCTCCTGCACAGAGACAGAATCCGGGAGAAGAATGAGGAACAGAACTTAGTTCATCATCCGGGGGATGTCCACGGAAATCACCCGGTCGACATGGGTCATGAGTTCGTTCCGGAAACACCGGGCGGGACTCTCCCACATCAGGTACAGCGTATTGTCCACCGCATAGGGCTGCTCCAGACAGGGCGGCAGCTGCCAGGACCGGATCGCATCGCTTTTGAGAAACCGCGTTGCCGTCTTTGGATAGACACACAGCTTGCTTGGAATGTAGGGACCATAGGAGAACGTCAGGAAGATGTAGTCATCTGTCATGGCGATCCCCTGACACTGCTGGCCAATGATCGCGCTGTCCGCAATCACCCCGCTGTGAGCCATGCGCCCGGGAGGAACGAGATCGAATGTCTGCAGCCGCATCGTCGGCTCATCCAGAGTGAATGTGCCCGCGAAGAGCTGTCCGTCAAAACATGTCATGAAAGAATTGCGGGTCAGCTGCGTCATTTTCTGCGTCCTCTGCCAGGGCAGCGGCTTTCCGGTTTCGGTAAAACTGTATTTTTCGATGTCCCGGATCCGCAGATAGCTGGCACTGGCATTGTTGGTGTATCCCGTGGAGACCCAGAGATGTTTCCATATCGGGTCCCAGCAGACAGATCCCGCATGCGGCTGGCCCTCCAGCACGATGGTCTTGATGAAATCATGGGTCCGCCGGTCGATCATGTACAGGACAGAATTGTGTTCCTTTTCATGGCAGTAGGCCGAAATGAAGAGGTAATCCTCCGTGACGGCAAGCCCCTGGGGAGTCATCTCCAGACACGTATCCGGGCGTCCTTCCCTGTCAACCGACAGAGAAGATTTCATGCCGGGAATGACATAGGTGCCGGAATTCCGTTCAGTGCCGTGGGCTTCCAGCCCGGCCTGGGTCAGGACCGGCCAGGATTTCAGCTCCATTGCCATTCTGGTTACCGTATCATAGTTTACTGCCTCTGTGCCTGTGCGGTCTGGAACCTTCAGGATGGCGGTCTTCATCATCAGCTGTGGATAGGGAATGCTGTTGAGTGTGAGAAGTGCCACAGTCAGAAACGCAAGAAGGCGCTTCACGAGTCCCCTCCGGCGCCTTCCCTGAATTCAACTTTCACTGTGTAGGTATCCCGGATCCCGTCCGTCAGACCGAGAATTTTGGTCACGGCTTCCACGGTATTTGCAGAGGCTTCCTCGAACACAGGCTTGCTTCGGATTTCATCCTCCACCGCTTCTTTCTGTTTCTGTGCGAATACTTTGTAGTCATTCACGCTGATGGGATTGAAAATGTTTTTCGATTCATCATAGACTTCGATGCTCTTCTCGTCGATGGTGTTCGACAGGATTTTCACAGGGTCCAGCGTCACGGTGATCACCTGGGCGCCTTTGTTCACATCCACTTCAGCGGTCTCCAGATCGCATCCCAGCAGAGCCTCTCCATCGTAGGTCAGGATGAAGAACTTGTCTGTCAGGGGAATGTTCCAGCCGTTGATTTCCAGGGAGTTTTCGTATTTTCCAACTTTGCTGTAATTGTACCTGGTCGAGATCAGACTGCTGGCAGATTCCAGTTCCCGCAGGACCACTTTCCCTGTGACCTCCGGCTCGGACTGCACAATGTTGAGATTGACGGCTCCAAAGAACAGAAATGCGCCGGCAATCACGCCGATGAGCAGCGCTGCCAGCAGACTTGTCATTTTTTTCATGGCGTAATTGTATCATATCAATGTGCTATAATGGCGGGTACAGAAGAGGGAGATTTCGTCAATGACCGAACACGAATTCCGGACTGCCTGCGCCGAAAACGGCATCCTCCTGGATGATGCCCAGATGCAGCAGTTTCGTACATATACAGACCTTTTGATCGAGTGGAACAGGAAAATGAACCTGACCGCGATCACCGACCCGGAACAGATCTGGGAAAAGCACTATCTGGATTCCATCCTGCCGTTTGCCGGGCTGGATATCCATACGCTGGCGGATGTGGGCACCGGAGCAGGGTTTCCGGGCATTCCTGTGAAAATCACATGGCCGCAGATTCGTGTCACACTGGTGGAGCCGCTGAAAAAACGCTGCCGGTTTCTGGAAGCCGTGAAGGAGGCCCTGCATCTGGAAGACCTGGAAATCTGCCCGGAGCGCGCGGAAGAGTTCGCGGCAGGAAACCGCGATGCGTTTGATGCGGTGTGCAGCCGGGCTGTGGCCAGACTGTCGATCCTTCTGGAACTGACTGCACCGCTGGCAAAACCGGGAGGGCTGGTCATTGCCCTGAAGGGTCCTGGAGCGGCGGCAGAACTCAGGTCTGCGGCTCCGGCGCTGAAGGCTCTGCATCTGAAACTGCTGAAGGAAACCGATACATCCCTGTCTGCAGGGGAACGTGTCAATCTGTATTTTGAAAAGCAGGGTCCGACCCCGGCGGACTATCCCCGGAACTTTGGTCAGATCAAGAAACATCCGCTGGAGGATACGACATGGCAAAAGTGATGGCAATATCCAACCAGAAAGGCGGGGTGGGAAAAACCACGACAGCCATCAACCTCGCGGCGGGCCTTTCTGCTGCCGGCAAGACAGTGCTGCTCGTGGACTTTGATTCCCAGGGCAACGCCTCCCAGGGACTCTCGGCGTTCTTCACCGAAGACCAGCCCACGGTCTACTCCGTTCTCATGGAGGGCGTGCCGGTGCAGGAAGCGGTTGTAAGAAGCGAGGCAAACGGGTTTGACATTCTCCCCGCCAATCTGGCTCTGGCCGGTGCGGACTTGGAGATGGACAAACAGGGAGCCGGGAAGGAACAGCTGCTGTCCAGGGCCCTGGAGCCTTTGCGGGATCAGTATGACTACATACTCATCGACTGCCCCCCGTCCCTCGGGCTGCTGAATACCAATGCGCTGACGGCAGCCGACACAGTCCTGATCCCGGTTCAGTGTGAATACTATGCGCTGGAAGGAATCACCCAGCTGCTCATCACGATCCGGCTTGTGCAGCACACATCCAATCCAGGACTCCGGATCGAGGGCATTCTCATGACCATGTACGATATCCGGACCAGGCTGTCTGTGGAAGTGGCACAGGAGGTCAGGCAGACATTCGGGCGGCTGGTCTATCAGACCTCCATCCCGAGAAATGTGCGTCTTTCGGAAGCGCCCAGCCGGGGGCTGTCGATTTTCCAGTACGACCCGCGCTGCACCGGGGCCCAGAAATATCAGGCTCTGACAGAGGAAATCCTGGAACGTGCACGACAGGAGGGATCCCATGAGTAAGAACACAGGACTTGGAAAAGGGCTGGGGGCCATTTTCAGCGGTGACGTGACGCGTGTTCTGGATGATATCCAGAATGGACAGCAGGACGAGCGGGTACAGGAACAGACCCGGATTCCTGTCAGCGAAATCCGGCCGAACCCCTATCAGCCCCGAAAGGTGTTTGATCAGCCCGCGCTGGAAGAACTGTCGCAGTCCATCCGCCAGCACGGTGTGTTTACACCGGTTCTGGTGAAGAAGAGTGTGCAGGGCTATGACCTGATTGCCGGAGAGCGCCGGCTGCGGGCCACGAGAATGGCCGGTCTGCAGGAAATCCCGGCCATCATCGTGGAAATGAGCGACCAGGAAATGATGGAAGTGGCACTGCTGGAAAACATTCAGCGGGAAGATCTGAACGTCATTGAGGAAGCAAAAGCCTATCAGCAGATGATCCGGAGCCTGAACTATACTCAGGATCAGCTGGCCCACCGGATTGGAAAGTCCCGGGAACACATCACCAACACGCTGCGTCTGCTGCGACTGCCGGAAGATGTGCAGGAATACGCAGTCCGCAAAGAACTGTCCATGGGACACATTCGCGCACTGCTTTCTCTGAAAAACGAGGACCAGATGCGTCGAATCGCCAGAATGGCTGTATCACAGGGACTGTCTGTCCGCAAAGTGGAACAGCTGGTCCGGCAGGAAAACATGAAGAAGCCGGAAAAAATCAGTCCCGAGGATGATATGTTCGTGAAGGATGCCGCAAAGAAGCTGGAAGGATTCTTTCAGACAGGTGTGCGGATCAGCGGGTCCTCCGTCAGCATTCACTACGAGAACGATGAAGACCTGACAAGAATTCTGGACCTGCTCGGGCTGACAGAGAAAGAAGCATGAATCCGGCTGCCTTCCGGCCACACCGGAAAGGCAGTACAGGAATGCAGGAGAGGAAACTATGAAGAATCTTGACTTCGGACGGGGAGCCAAGCCGCTGTATATGCAGCTGAAGGAAATCATCCGGAAAGACATTGAAACCGGAGTCTATGCGCGGCATGAAACCATCCCGGCGGAAATCGCGTTTCAGAATGAATACGGTGTCTCCCGGATCACTGTCCGGCAGGCCATATCCAGCCTGGAGCAGGAGGGCTATGTGGAGCGTTCCCGTGGACGCGGCACGCAGGTCATCTGGCGCAAGGGCATTGAGGAAGACGTGAATCAGCTGATCAGTCTGACAGATGAATTCGAGCAGCAGGGACATGCCATCGACACACCCTATGTGGAAGTGGTGCGGGAAATTCCGCCGGCTCAGGTCCAGAAGGCATTTGAGTCCATGGAGGAGTGTCTGCGGGTGGACAGGATCCGGACAGCGGACGGAGAGCCCATCGTGTTTTTCCGCACCTGGATTCCGGGAACGCTCGGTTTTCCGGAAAAAAGGGAGGCCTACAGCGGGTCTTTGTACAGGCTGTATGAAACCGTGACCGGGGCACAGCCTGCGATGTCCCATGACATTCTGTATTCTGATCTGGCCACGGGGGAGATTGCCCGGCAGCTCGGGGTCGCGGAAGGGGCACCGCTGCTGGTGCGCCAGCGGAGCGGATATGATCAGCACAATGATCCGGTGGAATACACCATTTCGTATTTCAGAGGCGACAGGTACCGGTACCACATCGACTTGAGTTCCCGACAGAGTCATTGAGAAATCCATTAATTTTCTGTATAGTGATTCCATTCATGGAGTCAGATGTGAACAAGCGCCAGGACTGCTTCGGCAGTTGACGAGGACCAGGTTGATCGAAAGATTCGGCGGATGACCTGGAGGCCAGGTACAGCCTGAGGCAGCAGACAAAACCAGCCCGCGAGAGCTGAACAGACCTGCTGTCCGTACCCTCCATGATGAATGGAGGTTTTTTTATGTGTGGAATCACTGCATTTGCAGGCACCACTCCGGCTCTGCCCTTTCTGATGCAGGGACTGGAAAAACTCGAATACCGCGGATATGATTCCGCGGGTGTGACCCTTGTCGGATCCCAGGGCCTGACGACAGTAAAAGCCAGGGGACGCCTGGCGACGCTGAAGGCGTCGATGGAAGGCGGCTGCTGGCCGCAGACAGCCGGGATCGGTCATACGCGATGGGCGACACACGGCATCCCCAGCAATCTGAATTCCCATCCCCATACGAATGAGACAGAGACCATTGCCATTGTCCACAATGGCATCATTGAAAACCATCAGGCCATCCGGAGTTTTCTGGAGGACACAGGCTACCGGTTTCATTCCCAGACAGACAGCGAAGTCATTGTGCACATGCTGGATTACTACTACAAGGGGGATATGCTGGAAGCCATCCGGAACACGGTGCGGTATCTGGAAGGCAGTTTTGCCCTGTGTGTGGTCTGCACGGATTTTCCCGACACGGTCTATACCGCCAGAAAGGACTCCCCGATGGTTCTGGGAAAAAGCGCGGATGCGGCGTTCTGTGCGAGTGACATCCCGGCACTGCTGGAATATACCCGTGAAATCGTGGCCATGGAAGACCGGCAGATCGCGGTTCTGCAGCCGGGAGAGATCCAGCTGTATGATTTCGACGGAAGACCGGCCAATCCTGTATGGATGACTGTGGAGTACGACGTGCAGGCTGCGCAGAAAGGCGGCTATGATACGTTCATGGAGAAGGAAATGCATGAACAGCCCTATGTGCTGTCTGAAACGCTCCGGGGCAGGATCTCCGGGGAAGATGTGATTTTTCCGGAACTCGGGTTTCTGGATATGAAGGACATGAAGGCAGTGTATTTTATTGCCTGCGGCACAGCCTGGCACGCCGGTCTGTATGCACAGGATCTGTTCCGCACCTGGATTCCCGTTCCCTGTTTCTGCATTCCCGCCAGTGAATTCCGATACGGACACTATCCTCTGGGCCCGGACACGCTGTGTATCTTCGTCTCTCAGTCCGGCGAAACAGCAGATACGCTTGCGGCGCTGAAGGAAGCAAAAAAAGCCGGCGCTCCCTGTGTCTCCATCACCAATGTCCTGGGATCCGGTCTTGCCAGGCAGTCCGATGCGGCACTCTATACTTGTGCCGGACCGGAAATCGCAGTGGCAAGCACCAAGGCCTATACCACACAGCTGGTCCTGCTTGCTGCCATGGTCCTGAAGCTGGCGGATCTGTATGGGGCTGATGTACCCGACCGCACCCGGTTCCTGCAGGATCTGGCGCATATGCCGGAGGCGGCGCAGAAGATGCTGGATATGGAAACACCGGAAATCAGTCACGCAGCGGATTCCCTGACGAATCTGCGGGATGCCTATTTCATTGGCCGCCAGCTGGATTATGTGAGTGTGCTGGAAGGAGCTCTGAAGCTCAAGGAGATCTCCTACATTCACGCGGATGCCTATTATGCCGGGGAACTCAAGCATGGTCCCATTGCCCTGATCGAAGAAGGAACGGTGGTGATTGCACTTGCCACACAGCCTGAGGTTGCCGGGAAGACGATTTCCAACATTCAGGAGACCATGGCCAGGGGCGCAGATGTGACCCTGATCACCGGGCCATCCGAAACTGCAGACGGCTTTTCGCAGGTTCTGCGGATTCCCGATGTGCATCCTTACCTGGCGGTCATTCCCGTCACCATCCTGCTGCAGAAACTCGCTTTCGAGGCTGCGGTGAACAAAGGATGCGATGTGGACAAACCGCGCAATCTGGCCAAGAGCGTGACGGTGGAATAGATTCACAGAATGATTCCGGCACTGGCTGACAGAAGGACCTGTCCCTGGCTGTCAGTCTGCCGCGGGAAACGGAACAGCCGGAGCTGTACAGACCATCCTGTACAGCTCCGGCTGTATCTTGTCTCCAGAATCACTGTGAAGACAGGCAGAAACCGGGAGGCGCCGGGCGAAAGTCTCTGTCCAAAATACCCATCGCGGTTCATATGAACGGGCAGACTTTCACAGAATGACTCAGACCGTTTTGCCATCCCGGGCATCCAGTCCGGATGGGAGATAGACCCGGCGGATGAAATCCAGCGCATTGGCCAGTCCATGCCGGGCAAGGTAGTCCAGCAGATACTCCAGGTCCCTGGCCGTCTCCGGATGCATCATCATGTGGTCTTTTGCCGCCAGATAGTAGTTGAGGGCTGACCGGTCGGTATATTTCTCTTTCTGGTAAATCATGCTGGCGGCCACGCGGTCGCAGAACATTTCCGCCACATACCGCCGTTCCATTTTCACCGCATGCACACCCTGAGAACCGTTGTCGATCCAGTACTCCCAGTGGTGCGGGTTGCGCCCTTTGTGATGGAGCCAGGAAAAGGAATAGCCTTCGTGTTCCTTCTGTGCCTCGATCGGTGAACGGTATCCCTGGAAGTACCGGAACCCGGTCCGGAGCTCCAGGGGACTGTATTTGGAGAGATCGTGCAGGAGTCCCTGCCGGTACAGCCCGCACGCAAAGCAGAGTTTTGCCACGAGCAGCTTGTGGGCATTGATGGTATGCAGATGCCCTCTGATTTTATCCAGCTTTTTCATTCTGTGTTTCCTCCTGCGGTGTTGTACCGGCTGCCGGTGCCGGCGGAAGACCGGAGGCCGCACTGCCTTCACCCTGATCGTGACGGTCGGTGAGCACGGACAGCTGTGTCATGAGCCAGCGCCTGGCGGGTTTTACATCCTGTCCCCGGATCGGGACAGACACGGCGAGCTTTGCCTGGTTTTTGTGAAGTGAGGAACACCAGACCTGAACCTCTTCCCCGGGTATCATCTGCGGGCAGCGCCCGGCAATCACCCGTGCCTGCTCCAGCCCTGCCTGGACATTCCCCGGCAGCGGAAAGTGAAGATGGACCGTCAGGTGCATGAGAGGATCCTTGCTCCAGTTGACAATCAGGTCGTTCACCAGAACCGAATTGGGAATGATGACTTCCTTGCTTCCATTCGTGCGGATGGTGGTGTACATCAGTTCTATGGACGACACCTTCCCCTGATGTTTCCCCACGGAAATATAGTCACCTACCGCAAAGGGCTTCGTCAGAAGGATCTGCAGTCCGCCTGCCACATTTGCCATGTTGTCCTTGAGGGCCAGGGTCATGCCCAGTCCCACGGCCGAGAGAAGGCTGAGGGTGCCGGACATTTTGAATCCCAGCTGTTCCATGGCCAGAAGAAACGTCAGGCCGATGATGAGAACATTCACCAGAGAGGCAAGAAATGTCAGCACCCCTTTGTTGGGAACGGTACGGGCCATACGGAGAATCATGCGCTTGACCAGCGGCCCAAGGAACAGCCCGGCTGCGATCTCCAGAACCGGAAGCCAGAGACTGGTGCCCAGTTTCTGCCAGTCGATATGCAGTGTCACGACAATCACCTCCTCTGTATCGTATCATGCCTGCACATCCTGACTGTGTCCGGTTCCCCCGGCCTGTTTCTGATTCACAGCCGGCGTGGGCTGTCTGAGGTACTTCCCCGATGGCCTGCCAGGTCTGCCGGTGACCGATGCGAAGTGACGTCGGCAGACCCACACCCGGTTTGCAGACACAGAACGGTTTTTGTTTCATGGGGATTGTGAAGGCTGCAATTTTCTGATACCATGTCAAGGAACTTACTTTGAGCACGCATGAGGCTCAAGGCGGAAGGAGGACAAGCGTATGAAAAAGGGAATTCACCCCGATTACCACAAGGTTAAAGTCGTATGCACGTCCTGCGGGGCAGAATTTGAATCCGGTAGTACGGTAAAGGGCGATGAACTGCGTGTGGATACCTGCAGCAACTGCCACCCGTTCTTCACTGGACGTCAGAGGTTTGCCGCTGCGCAGGGACGTATCGAGAAGTTTAACCGCAAATACGGACTCAAGAACGAAAACAAGTAAGAAACGGCTGATCAGCCGTTTTTTTCTATATCATGAAATGGAACCGGCTCCTGTCATGCAGGAACTGCCGGTCATGCGAGAAAACCGGAAAGAAGAGGTATGGTCATGGAAACCGCAAGAAGAATGAAGTATTTCAGGAAACCGGCCTTTGCAGACCTGAAGGCCTGCACGGGGCCGGACCCGATCGACTTTACGCTGGGGTCCCCGGACATTGCACCGGAGCCCTCCATCATGGAGGCCATTCAGAAGGCAGCCGGCGAGCCCCAGAACTACAAATACGCCGTCACTGCCCTGCCCCAGCTGATACAGGCTGTACAGGACTGGTATCACGACAGATACAGCACAGACCTGGATCCGGAGGAAATCTGCCTCCTGCAGGGAAGCCAGGAAGCCCTGATCAATCTGCCGCTGGTGTTCTGCAACCCGCATGACGGGATCCTGATTCCCGATCCTTATTATCCGGTCTACGAACAGGCGCCCAGACTGGCAGGAGCCGATGTGCTGTATATGCCGCTGAAACCGGAAAACCACTATCTGCCGGATCTGGAGGCCATCAGCCAGGAGGACCGACAGAAGGCAAAGCTGATCCTGGTGAGCTATCCCAACAACCCCACTGGCGCCATTGCCCCGGACAGCTTTTACGAGGAACTGATCCGGTTTGCGAAAGAGAATGACATCCTGATTATTCATGACAATGCCTATTCCGAGCTGGTGTATGACGGCCAGCCAGGGAAGAGTTTTCTGTCATTTCCCGGTGCCCTTGAAACGGGCGTGGAACTGAATTCCTTTTCCAAGACCTACGGCATGGCCGGCGCCCGGCTGGGTGTGCTGGCCGGCAACCGCGAAGCAGTCAGCGCCTACAGGGAGCTCAAGAGGAGTCTGGACTACGGCATTTTCCTGCCGGTCCAGTATGGCGGAATCGAAGCCCTGGAACATGGAGGCGGATCCATTCCGGAGACACGCCAGGAGTATGAACAGCGGAGAAATCTGATGGTGGCGGAATTCGGGAAAGCGGGATGGCATATTCCGTCCTGTGAAGCCACGATGTTTCTCTGGGCCCCGATTCCTGCGGGAATGACCTCCGAGGCCTTTGCCCTCAGGCTGGCGGAAACCGCAGGGGTGCTTGTCACTCCCGGATCCCGCTTCGGGCCGGAAGGAGAAGGGTTTGTCCGCATCGCCATGGTGCAGGATGCCGAAAAGATCCGCGAAGCTGCCAGGCGGATCGCAGACTCCGGTCTGTTTGACTCCCAATCCTGATACACAGTACAGGCGGAACAGCAGGAACTGACGAAGAAATGAAAAACAGGATGATGCCCTGTCTGCCGTATCACAAAGACCGGCAAAGATGCGGTATCATCCTGTTTTTGTTCATTGCTTACTGCGGGATGTAGTCTCCGGTATAGTCTTCCGGCACCCAGACAGGTTCGGCTTCCGGTGTCTCCTGAACAGCAGCCTGCGGCATGGCCACATTCACGTCCAGACCATGTATGGAATCGTAGTAGGCCTGGGCCAGAGCTGTGGAAATGGCATCCTGGTTGCCCGGGTCGCGGATCTGCATGGCTTCCGTGGGATTGGACAGGAAGCCGGTTTCAAACAGCATGCTGGGGATCCCCAGCTGATCGACCACAAAAATGCTGCCGATGTCGCTGGTCTTCCGGAAGCCCAGAGCCGGGCCCCAGTTGGCGGCTGCCAGATAATTGTCCAGGTTCTGGCAGATCCGCTGGCTGGTCACATCATCCTGGCGCACAATACCGAAATGTCCCAGGGCACTGGGATCTTCTGCGGAATTGCAGTGGATGGCCAGGTAATGGGTTGCACCGTAGTTGATGGCCATGGCCACCCGCGCCTGCAGGTCTTCCGCTTCATTGTCCGGCCAGGACACATTGTCATCATAGCGCGTGAAGATGACCTGAATGGACGGATCCATGTTGTGCAGTTTTTCGCCGGTCTGGAGTGCCAGGGCCAGTGCCACGTCTTTTTCCATGGTTCCGTCTGCGGCCACGGCTCCCGAATCATATCCGCCGTGGCCGGGGTCGATCATGACCGTGGCTACAGGATTTTCCACGATGTAGTTGTGTGATTTCCAGATCTGCTCTGTGACAAACTGGGACAGCCCCCAGACCGCCACACCCCCAAGGAGCAGCCAGACCACCAGAATTGGCAGCCATTTTTTCTTTTTCATCGAATTTCTCTCCCTCGTATGTTCCCATGATATAAAAAATCAGCGAATTTGCGCAAATCTGAGGCCGGATGGCGAATATAAAAAGAGGGGGGTGTCTGAGATGAAACACAAATTTCCTGAAACGACCCGAAAACCCGCTGTGCCAGACTGTGCCGGACTGGCATGCAGCCGGTGCGGGAACACAAATCCGGCTCTGTTCGGCAGTGATCACGGAATACCGTACTGCCGGCGCTGTGTGGCCTTTTCGCGGCTGGATGCCGGAGCACAGCCGCAGATCCCGGTGCTGAAGGAACCGGCATGGAAGGGGCAGATACACCTGGACTTTGCCCTGACGCCCTTTCAGCAGCAGGCTTCGGACCAGATCCTGGACTGGCTGAAGCAGGGAGAGTCTGTGTTCTGTTATGCAGCCTGCGGATCAGGGAAAACCGAAATCACATTCGCGTCCATAGACTGGTTTCTGCGGCACAGACAGAAAGTCTGTTTTGCCATCTCCCGCCGGCAGGTGGTGCTGGAAATCGGGGCCCGGCTGCAGAAAGCATTTCCTGGACTGGACGTTGTCTGCGTCTGCGAGGGATACACCTCTGTGACCGATGGAGATCTCATAGTCTGCACCACGCATCAGCTCTATCGGTATCCGGGGGCGTTTGACCTGCTGATTCTGGATGAGCTGGATGCCTTTCCCTACAGAGGGAATGCCCTTCTGGAGCATCTGGCGGCAAAAGCCTGCAGGGGTGTGAAGCTCATGCTGTCAGCCACACCGGATGAAGTCAGTCTTTCAGAGATCGAAGCCGGGCGACTCAAAGTGGCACGGCTGTTTCGGCGGCCCCATGGCCAGCCTCTGCCGGAACCCCGGTTTTATCTGAGACCTGTGTGGCTGCAGATCTTCGGACTGCTGTGGCAGCTGCACAGAATGGCACCCAGACAGGTGCTGGTGTTTGTACCGAGGATCCGGGACGGAAACCGTCTCAGCCGGCTGCTGGGCTGTCCATGCATTCACAGCCAGAGTCCGGACAAAGATGACATTATGCGCCGGTTTTCCGGCAAGGAATACAGGGTGCTGGTGTCCACCACCCTGCTGGAGCGGGGAATCACGGTCCCGTCTGTGCAGGTGATCGTGCTTCGTGCCGATCATCCCGTATTCACCATGGCCAGTCTCGTCCAGATTTTCGGCCGGGCAGGCCGCAGTTTTGATGACCCGAAAGGAGAATGCCTGTGCTTTGCCGCCTCTTTAAGCGATTCCATGAGACAGTCAGCCGATTTGCTTCACCAGATGAACGAATCTGTCTCTTTTGTCTGAATGAATATTCAAAAGATACAGATTTCACGCAGTTGCTGCTTGATGATGACTGTCTCTGTCCGGAATGCAGGAAACGGGTGCAGGAACTGAAACAGACATACCGGATTGAGGGCCGTTTTGTACATGTCCTCTATGTCTACAATGAGTTCATGGAACAGCTGTTCTTTCAATACAAGGAAGACCGGGACATTGCCCTGGCTCCCCTGTTTCTGTCCGGGCAGTCCCGCCTGATCCGCCGTCTGAGGGGCTGCAGGATCGCTGCGCTTGCATCGTGGCCTGAAAAGACCCTGCAGCGGGGATTTGATCCGCTGACAGAAATCCTGCGGGCCTGGAACCTGGAGGCAGACCGGCCATGGCACAAAACCAGGTCATTCAAGCAGTCGGAAAACGACCCCGGAACGAGGAAGGAAGTGGGTCATCTCATTGCCTGTACACCGGACACGACCCGGCAAAGGCGGCCAGGCCGGCTGCTGATTCTCGACGATGTCCTGACCACCGGTGCGACACTTGATGCCCTGTTTTCCCTGTGTCCCGACGCGCAGGCAGAAGCCCTCGTCCTTGCTGCTCACCCCCTGTGGCTAAAGACACATAAAAAAGACAGGCAGTCTCATCCGGTTTTTTTCCGGTGATCCACGCCTGTCTGTTTCAGAACCGCATCGTAATCCGGCAGAATGATGTCTTCGACCATCCGGCCATAGTGACTGAAGAAGGGAAAGCTGCCTTTGGTCATGATCCATTTCAGAGTCAGTCCCAGGCTCAGGTTCTTGAGAGCCATGAACAGTTTCTCCGGATCGCACAGATTCCGGATCTGCCCGGCTTCCTGTGCTTTCCGGATGGCCTCCACTGTCCGCTGTTTTCCACCAGCGCTGTATCTGGCGGTAACGGTATATTCGTGAAAATTCAGAATCATGTATTTGGACAGGAGATCCGGCCCCAGGTCGATGGACCGGGAAGCTGTCATGGACAGCCCGATCCAGATCAGCGCCACATAATCGTTGGACGGTTCATGTTCGTCCATGGCCTGGATCAGTGTTTCCAGAGCACCGTCGTAATAATGGCGCAGGAGCTCCTCCTTGCTGTTTACATATTTGTAGAATGTGGGCTTTGTGATGCCGCAGGCATTGCAGATATCCATGACGCTGGTATCGTCGAACCCCTTTTCCCGGAACATGGTCAGGCTGACATCCAGGATCTGTTCCAGTCGTTTCCGGTTCATGCCAGTCCTCCTGCTTGAGTGGTGCAGGGGCAGTTGTGCATGAAGACGGCATCCAGGTCCTGACTGAAATCATCCAGAAGGCTGCTTCTGCCTTCGTTCAGGCACCAGAACGCCCCATACCCCAGGCTCATTCCGACACCCACTTTGTACAGCGACTTGGGATCGGAAGGATTCTGGATCTGTCCGGTTTCCTGTGCTTCGCGGATCAGGTCCACCATCAGATCGGTGAACGCCCGGACATCATTGAATGTGCCCATGTACTCCACCAGGTTGGAGATGAATACCTGGTTGTAGAGGTCCGCTCCCAGTCCGACGGCATGACGCATGAACATCAGATAGCCTTCCATGAGTTTCCGGTAACAGTCTGTGCCTTCCGGGATCCGGTACCAGTCGTCCGGAATGGCTTCGCTCATGGAGGAGAAAAAATAGCTCAGCAGGTTCTGCTTGCTGGCAAGGTACTTGTAGAATGTGGGCTTTGTGATGTCGCATGCATCACAGATGTCCTGAACGGATACAGCATCATAGCCTCGCTGCCGAAAGAGGTCCAGTGATTTCTGGATGATCTCATTCTTCAGTTTTCTTCGTTTCATAGCCGGCTCCCCGTGGTTTACTCAGGTAAACGCACCTCAAAGTATGTTTCAATTATAGACGACTTGTCACCAAACTGACAGCTGAAAACTCTTCCGGAAACCCGGAAACGGGAAGAAAGAGATAGCCGGCTGCACAGATCTGTACGATTGAAAGGTCCTGCTGCTTTCGGACACGTAACCGCTTTCCGGAAACCGGACGTCTGTGTCCTGTACCGGGAAGCCTGGCTCTATGCCCGGCACAGACCGGCTGTGGTATCATTGAGAAGATAGGGGGAAAATTCAGAATGAGTCAATCCAAGCGAGATGACCGGCTCGATGCCCTGCTGGACAGTCTGTCCGCAGACAGTGAGCTGGAACGGAAAATGAGCGCCTTTTCCCATACCCGCAATGAGGAATCAGAACAGTCAGGTCCCGTCCTGACAGCCCGGGACAACCGGGAGCCGGAGCAGGAGAACGAACCGGATGTGCCGGATTTTTCCGGCACACGGGACCAGGACACGGTCATCACAGGCAGGCCGGTCTCACAGACCGGGGAGGAAGATGGCGGCGGCACTATGGTATTTGCCCCGCGGGACATAGAGGATACGGCCGACAGTCCAGGCAGCACGGTGGTTCTGGACAATGGTGAAATCGACAGCCTGATTGAGGAGGAAAAGGGGCCTTCTCTGAAGCGGGAACGTGTAAGCCGCCCGGTGAACCGTCAGAAGGAACACAAAAAGACAGACTGGCGGGCAGCCGGGATCATTGCGACGGTCATTGCGGTGGTGGCCCTGGGAGCCCTGCTGATTTTCGGCATTTCCCAGGTGGTGAAAAACGTCACGGCAGACAGGACGGAAGAAAAGGACACAGAAGCGGATTTCAATGCCCTGAAGCAGTGGGCCCAGTCACTGACAGGCACATCCGATACCGGGATCAAGGATTATGAAGTGCGGTGGAACAAACTGAGCGACAAGCAGAAACGGGAAATCAACGAAATCCTGAGAGACAGCACCGGGAAGTCCTTTGATGAGATCCTGGCAGAAGAAAAAGCCGGGCAGAAAGCCGACAAGGACAACAACAACACGGAAGTGGCGGAACAGAAAGCCCGCCTGAAGGACCAGATTGCCCAGCTGCAGAGTCAGCTGGCCGGTGCCCAGGCCGACTATGATGCAGCCCAGGGAAAAATCAATGACGCCCAGAGCCGTGTGGACAGTGCTGCGGCGGCCCTGGCGGATGCGCAGAATACCTACGGGGCGGCGCAGCAGAGCGTATACGATCTCCAGGCCCAGATGGATTCGATGAACAGCCGGATCCAGGAACTGCAGAACACCTCGTCCGCCGACAAGGAACCGGATGAAATGGCACAGATCCAGAAGGAACTGTCAGATCTGATTGCCCAGCAGTCCTCGCTGAAGTCCCAGCTGTCCTCGGCGCAGTCTTCCATGGACCAGTCCGCCGGTGTCATCCAGGCCCGTCAGAACGATCTTGCCAGTGCCCAGGGGGCCCTGGATGCCCTGGCCGGATCCACGGACAGTGCACAGAACCGCATCAACGATCTGAACAGCCAGATAGCGGCACTCCAGTCTCAGCTGGATGCCCTCAACTGAATGGAATAAAGGAGACAGGAAGCAATGAGAAGTGCCATCATCCTGGCAGCAGGCAAGGGAACCCGGATGAAATCCGAAACCCCCAAGGTGCTGCACCCCATCATAGACCGTCCCATGATGGGCTACATCGTAGACAGCCTGAAGGAAGCAGGCGCAGACCGCATCGTTGCGGTTGTCGGCTACAAAGCCGGGGAAGTGAAGGAGGCATTCCCGGAACTGGAGTTTGCCATTCAGGAACCTCAGCTTGGATCGGGTCATGCCGCGATGCAGGCGGATATGCTGGAGGGAGAAGACGGGCTGACGCTGGTGATCAACGGTGACGGACCGTGCATCCAGCCGGAAACCCTGAAGAAGCTGTATGAAGCCGGTGAAGGAAACAGCCTGACGCTTCTGAGCTCTGTCCTGGAGGACGGTGCTCATTATGGACGGGTCGTCCGGGATGCGGATGGACACGTCACAGGCATTGTCGAGGCAAAGGACTGCACACCGGAGCAGAGACAGATCCGGGAAATCAATGCGGGTATGTACTGCTTCAATACGAAGGACCTGTTCGAGGGACTGAAACAGCTGAAGCCGGACAATGCTCAGCATGAGTATTACATCACGGACCTGGCGAAGATCTTTGCCCGCGAAGGCAAGTCCGTGGATGCCATTGTGGTGGATGACCGGGAGGAAACGGCGGGAATCAACGATCCGTCGGAGCTGGCCTCTGCCTCTGCCTGGCTGCAGCAAAAGATCTGCCACCGGCATATGCGCAATGGGGTGCAGATCTGCGATCCGGACAGAACCGTGATCGGGCGGGATGTCGTCATCGGCCGGGATGTGCTGATCGAACCGGATGTGATGATCCTGGGACGCAGCGTGATCGGGGATGGTGCACGGATCCTTGCCGGCAGCCGGCTGGAAAATGCGGTTGTCGGAAAAAGAGCCTGCATCGATGCCTGCAGAGTGTATAATGTTTCAGTGCCTGATGATACACAGGCGGGTCCGTTCGCGGTCCTGAAAAACGAGTAGATGAATAGTAGGAGTTCAGGAAATTTCATGGAAAACACAATTGTATTTGCACTCTCTTCCAGCAAGGAGCTGGCGAATCAGGTCTGCGAGATTCTGGGTCAGGAACCTGGCAAGGTCACGGTCAATCATTTCGCGGACGGTGAGATCCTGGTGGAGCTGGGGGAGTCTGTCCGCGGCAAGGATGTGTACTTCATACAGTCCACCAACAACCCGGTCAATGACAACCTCATGGAGCTGCTGATTGCCATTGATGCCGCCAAGCGTGCGTCTGCCCGGACCATCAATGCCGTGATTCCGTATTTCGGCTATGCCAGACAGGACCGGAAAGCCAAGCCCAGACAGCCGATCACATCCCGTCTGGTGGCCAGTCTGCTGGAACGTGCCGGGGCTGACCGGGTCATCACCATGGACCTGCATGCCACCCAGATCCAGGGATTCTTCGATGTACCGGCAGATGATATTACCACGCTGACGCTGGTGGGCGAATACCTGAAGGAAAAGGAATCCTCCCGGGATCTCGTGGTGGTTTCTCCCGACCACGGCGGCGTCGTGCGTGCCCGAAAGCTCGCCGAGCAGCTGGATGCACCCATTGCCATCATTGACAAGCGCCGTCCGAAACCCAATGTGGCGGAAGCCATGAACCTGATTGGCGATGTGAACGGCAAAACCGCCATCATCATTGACGACATGGTCGATACAGCCGGCACACTCACATCCGGCATCAAAATGCTGCGTGACAAGGGTGCACAGAAAGTCTATGCAGCCTGTGCCCACGGCATTCTCTCCGGACCCGCCATTGACAGGCTGAAAGCCGCGGATCTGGAAGAGTTCATCTGCACGAACACCATTGACCAGACAGACAAGCGGGATCTTTACAAGGAAATGACTGTGATTTCCGTTGCGCCGCTGCTGGCTGCCACGATTCAGGCCATTGAAACCAATGCCCCGCTGTCCAAGGCGCTGAACTCTGCGGTGGAAGAATCCGAAGAGTCCATCAAGGAGCTGTGTCACAAACATATCCACTGAAGGGATTCGGCGCTGAATCATGAAAAAGCGGCAGATTCAGGACTGCCGCGAAAAGAGTGAATCAAAGTTGTGTCCGATCTGCGAGGTCAGATCCTTTTCCGGAAGGTTCTTGAGTTCGCAGATTTTTTTTGTGGTATACGCCACGTAGGCCGGTTCATTGCGTCGGCCGCGCATGGGGACGGGCGCCATATACGGGGCATCGGTTTCGGTCAGGATCCTGTCGGCGGGACAGGCCTGGACACAGGCAGGGGCGTGACGGGCGTTTTTGAATGTCACGGGACCGGCGAAGGAAATCAGGGAATTCAGCTTCAGGGCCTCCCGCATGGTTTCCGGGGAGCCGGAAAAACAGTGGAACACAATGGGGGTCCGGGCTTCCTGTCTGAGAAGATCCAGGGTATCCTGGCTGGCGTCCCGCATATGAATCGCAATGGGAAGATCATAGTCATTGGCCATGCGGATCTGGCGTACAAAGAGATCTTTCTGTGTCTGTCTGTCAGGCTCGGGCCAGTGGTGATCCAGCCCGATTTCTCCCAGGACATCCACGTTGCCGGATTTCAGGGCTTCCTCCAGAAAGGCCAGCCGTTCTTCCGTGACCTCATCCGCATCCCCGGGATAAAACCCGAAGGCAATCCGGAAGCGGACAGGATCGCTGCTCCGGATGGGAACGGCCCGCAGATATTCCTCTTCACTGGTGCAGACGATCATCACCCGGGAGACGTCCTTCATGCGGGACAATACGCCTTCCAGGTCAGAATACAGTTCATCACAGGTGATGTGGCAGTGGCTGTCAGTATACATACAATTCCTCCCGCAGCGGGGCTGCTTCCGTCATGATACGGGGAAACCGGGGTGCAGGGCAATGGACTGACCACAGCTGCACACTGTCTGAAAGGAGATACATGAAAGATACCATCCAACTGAATGTCAGTGCCCAGGCACTGTTTGATGTCATGAAACGGTCCCTGGTGCTGGAAACCGGGGAGAAACACCCGAAACTCGCTCCGGGGTACAGCTGGTCAAAAAAGACCGGCAACCGCCGTACACGGGTGAAGCTGACGGACTGGAAAGAACCGTCGGCGTATGCAGCGCATTTTTCCACAGACGGCAAAGGACTGGATGTACGCTATGACCTGGAACCGCTGGGGCCTGACAGGGTGCAGGTGACGTACACGCACACCCTGGAGGGCAGCGGGTTCCTGATCCGCCGGCAGGAGAAAGCAGCGGTGAAGAAAGCACTGGAGCTGCTCCGGAATGTGGAGACAGTGCTGCTGGCGCAGGCGGCTCAGGCTGCTCAGCAGAAAACCCCCGGCAATCAGGAGTAGACAGAGCTGCAGCCGGTCATCCTGCCTGCCGGCAGCCGGGCACACAGGCAGCCATCCGGATATGCAGACAACCCGGACAGTCTCGTGTTCATGACGGCGAGCTGTCCGGGTTTTTGAGTCCGCAGCGCCAGTCACTGCTGCCGCCAGGCACAGATCCCGACCGGGGAAAGTTCAGTTTTCTGCAGCAGAATCCGCTGCAGCTGCCCATTTCTCCGGAATCCAGACAATGTCTGTTTCCTCATAGGGGATTTCCACATCCACTTTGCCCTCCGACAGAGGTGCTTCGCTGCGCACCGGGAGATATCCGTCACGGGCTTCCCCGGTCTTCACCAGCATGGCAGGTCCCGCAAACACATACACGACGGATCCTCCGGGTCTGTCATAGACCGGTGTCTCTTCACTGCCATCGCGGGTGATCAGCTCAGGGGGCTCGAACCCCAGGTGATACAGGAAACTCGCCGCCTTTTCCCCCCAGTAGGGGTCAGAGGCGTACATGACATTGATCCCGGACCCTTTGTCTCCGAACCACGATCCGTGCCACACCTCATTGCCTGGATTGGCATACTTTTTCTGAAGCCAGTCCCAGGCATGAGACTGCACACACGCCAGCAAATCGGGATACCCGCTTGCAGCATCCGGGTTTTCATCCCCGGCCTCATGACCGAATACATTGTGCCGGTCCACCGCATATTCACTCTGCCCGGCACCGGACTCATTCATCGCCAGCGCGAACATCATCCGGGCATTCATCCAGTCCTCCTGCTGGACCTTTGAAAAGAGATCCGCCGCATCAAACAGCACAGACTGACCGGCCTCCAGCGGCCAGGTGTCCTCCGGTGATACCCCGCGGTTGATGCCCCGGGCAGCGAGTGCGGCATTGCCGTCGGCATTCGTCAGACTGGACAGCGTCCGGTGGGGTGTGAACTGCCAGGGATTGTACCAGGGTTCTTCATTCACGGCAAGGCCGTCCCCCGTGCGCATGGCCTCTGACATGGTATAGAAGTCTTTGTAGAACCAGTGCCCGTCATAGGAGAAGTAAAACACATCCGGGTCAATGAACGACGGACACGACCCGATGCTGTAGGCCAGAGGCTCCTGTCCGTCGAGTCCCGTCGAAACCTGATGCACCAGGGAGTCCTGATACCGGCTGTAACCCGAGAGACGGACGGTATCGCTGTAAAACCGGAGGGAGACATCCTGTACATCCACCCACCCCGTCGTGCCTGCCATCTGGAACTTCACCTGCCGGCCATCACCGCTGGTCCCAAGATACAGACCATCCACACCGTAGCTCCCGTTCAGATATCCCTGCTCCCCGTTCTCCATGGTGTACAGGGTGTTTTCCGTCACCGGCTTCCCCGAAAAATCCACCACGCCGCTGCGGATCGCCACCACCTTCCCGGATTCATTCTCGATACACGCCGGTGCATCCGGATCCAGGGCATTCAGCTTCGCCGCCGCAAAGCCATAGTGCTTCCAGGTCCCGATTTCCTTTGGATTGGCCGAATAGTCGATCACTGTGAACACGCCGTTTTCCGTCACCTTGAACCCCAGCCATACCGCCAGCAGAATCCCGGCAGCCACCGACGCAATGACCACCGACCGTCTCGGCTTTCGTCTTCTTTGTATCTTTCTGCTCATTCCTTCATTATAGAGGACCGGCACCCGGATTTCCGGTTCTGTTCCTTTCCTGCCGATGGTTGCTGCGTGATCCGCGACATCCAGAGAAGGCAGGTGCCGGCACTGTCCTTCGTGGGACACGGGGCAGCAGGTGACCCGCAAGGCAACAAGGTGCTATCATAGGATAGGTTCAGACTGCCTGCGGGCAGCCTGTCACATTGGGATCCATGCAGGAATCCGCAACATAACAATGATCGCCTGCGGGCGGGAAAGGATGAATCAAATGGCGAAAATGGATGACCGTCTGGAAGGTCTTGAACAGCGATACAATGAAATTTCCGAACTGATGATGAGCCCACAGGTGCTGGGTGACCGCAAGACCATGGCAAAACTGGGCCGGGAACAGAGCGAACTGACGCCCATCATCGATACATATCACGAATACAAAGAAGCAGTGGCGGCACTGGAAGATGCGAGGATCCTGGCGGCGGAAGACGACAGGGAAATCCGGGAGATGGCGCAGATGGAAATCGGGGAGCTGGAGCCGAAAATCCAGTCCTATCTCGATCACCTGGAGCTCCTGCTCGTACCCCGGGATCCCAACGACTCGCACAATGCGTTCATGGAAATCCGCGGTGCAGCCGGGGGTGACGAAGGCAACATTTTTGCGGGCGACCTGTACCGGATGTATGTGAAATACGCCGAAAGCAAGGGCTGGAAAGTGGAAGTCACGGATGCCGAGGATTCGGAAGCCGGCGGCTACTCCCTGATTGCCTTCAAGATCAGCGGCCAGGGTGTCTATGGGACACTGAAATTCGAAAGCGGCAGCCACCGGGTGCAGCGGGTGCCCAAGACCGAATCCCAGGGCCGTATCCAGACCTCCACGGCGACGGTGCTTGTCTATCCGGAACTCGATGAAGAGGATTTCGACATTGACATGAACGATCTGGAGATTGAAACCATGCGGGCGTCTGGTGCCGGCGGCCAGCATGTCAACAAGACAGACTCCGCGGTGCGCATTGTGCACAAGCCCACGGGCATCGTGGTGAAATGCCAGGACGGGCGGTCGCAGCACGAAAACCGTGCCACTGCCCTGGCGACCATTGCTGCGCGGGTCAAGGAAGAACACCAGCGGGAGCTGGATGAAAAAGCCGGCGCCGAGCGTCGGACGAAGATCGGGTCCGGGGACCGCGCCGAGAAGATCCGCACCTACAACTATCCGCAGAACCGCATCACCGACCACCGCATCGGCTACAGCGTCAATCAGCTGGACCGAATGATCGACGGGCGGCTGGAGGATCTGATGACGGCCCTGCAGACGGCGGACCAGCAGGCGAAGCTGGCCGGAGAAGCGCTTTGATGCGTTATGCCGACCTTCTCAGGGAAGGCCGAAAGAGGCTGCAGGAACATGGTGACCAGGCAGCGGGTCTGCTGCTGAATGAAATATGCCGGGGACATGACATCAATCTGTACATGGTGATGGAGGAACCCATGCCGGAGAATCTGCAGACGGAATACCTGGAGGGTTTGCATCGCATGGAACGCGGAGAGCCGCTGGATTATGTCCTGGGCTATACCCCGTTTTATGGCTATGATTTCCTGGTTTCTCCCGATGTCCTGATCCCGAGGCCGGAAACCGAGGAACTGGTGGCACTTGTGCTGCGGCTGTATGATGAGTACTTTCCGAAGCAAAAGGTGACTGTGTTTGATGTGGGAACCGGATCGGGAGCCATTGGCATTTCCCTGGCGCTGGAAGAACCTGATTTCACGGTGTATGCCAGCGACATCAGTGAACAGGCAGTCCGGCAGGCGGAAAAGAACCGGGACAGACTGCAGGCAGGTGTCAGCTTTCTGACCGGCAGCCTGCTGGAGCCCTACATCCAGGCGGGTCTGCACTGCGATATCCTTGTCTGCAATCCCCCTTATATTCCAAGCCAGGAACAGATTGAACGCTCGGTGCGGGACTTTGAACCCCATGTGGCGCTCTTCGGGGGTCCGGATGGACTGAAGTTTTATCGTGCACTCTTTGCGACGGCCCGCCAGGTGCTGAAGCCGGAGGCATTGATGGCATTTGAAATGGGGTGGAACCAGGGGCAGGCCCTGACGGATCTGGCCCATGAGTACTTCCCTGGAGCCGTGGCGCATATCGAGCAGGACATCAACGGGAAGGACCGGATGTTCTGGCTGCACATCGGTGCAGGGAATCCCGCTGCCGGTGAAGGACAGGTCAGGGATGAGAACGAATAAAGGAATGAGAGGCGGCAATCCGATGAAACTGGGAAAGAACAGCCCCTGCTGGTGCGGCTCGGGCAAGAAATACAAGCACTGTCACGAGAAGTTTGATGATACCATGGCGGTTCTCAAACTCCAGGGACAGCAGGTGCCGGGGCGTGAACTGATCAAGTCGGAGGAAGACATCCGGTACATCAAAAAGTCGGCGAAAATCAACGATGCAGTGCTGGATCTGGTGGGGGAGAAAATCCATGCGGGGATGAGCACAGAGGAAATCGACAAACTGGTCTATGACTATACCACCAGCCACGGCGGGATTCCCGCCTGTCTGGGATATGAGGGATTTCCGAAGAGCTGCTGTACGAGCATCAACGAAGAGGTGTGCCACGGGATTCCGGACGAGAAGGTCATCCTGAAGGAAGGCGACATTGTCAATGTGGACTGCACGACGATCGTGCACGGCCACTATGCGGATGCGAGCCGGATGTTCTGCATTGGCGAGGTGAGTCCGGAAGCAAAACGGCTGGTGGATGTGACGAAAGAATGTCTCGAGGCAGGCATTGCGGCGGTCCGTCCCTGGGGTCATTTCGGGGACATTGGGGCGGCAATCCAGGAAGTGGCGCACAAAAACGGCTACAGCGTGGTGACGGATTTCTGCGGTCATGGAGTGGGCAACGATTTCCATGAGGAACCCTATGTGCATCATGTGGGGATCCGCGGCCGGGGAATGGTGATTGCACCGGGAATGGTGTTTACAATCGAACCCATGATCAACCAGGGAACCAGCCGGCTGTATATCGACGAAGACAACGACTGGACAGCCATTACCGAAGACGGAAAGCTGTCGGCACAGTGGGAGCACACCCTGCTGGTGACGGACAAAGGCGTGGAGATTCTGGCAAAATAGCCGCGTACCTGCGAATACAGAAGAAAAGGGCACAAGCCCTTTTTTCAAGCAATGCCGCTAGCGAAATCAGGATCCGGCAGAAAATCTGCCTGATTCTTGAAAACGGTTTCACTCCCGGATGTCAATAATTTTCAGTATTTTCTGAAAAAATATGGAAATTTCTTTGACAGTGGAAGAATCGAATGCTAGAATCGGCTCATAAATACAGAACGACATGGCAAAGGCGTCAGAGAAGTGAACTTCCTGACGCCTTTTCGCGTTCGGAGGCTGTATTTGGAAGGAGAATTCCCATGAAACTTCAGGAGACCGGACACACAGCACAGGAGATCCGGGACCTCGCGTCAAAGTACATGATTGAAACCTATGAACGGTTCGATCTGCTGGCTGAAACCGCGAAGGACCAGTACATCTACGATGAGAAAGGGACACCTTATCTCGATTTCTATGCAGGGATCGCAGTGAATTCCGCCGGATCCTGTAACGACAAGGTGGTCAGGGCCGTCCAGGAACAGGCAGGTCAGCTGATGCATACCTTCAACTATCCCTATACGATTCCTCAGGCGCTGCTGGCAGAAAAGGTCTGCACCATTACCGGATTTGACAAGATTTTCTACCAGAACTCCGGGACGGAAGCCAATGAGGCCATGATCAAGATGGCCCGCAAATACGGCATCGAACACTATGGACCGAAGAAGTATAAAATCGTGACCGCTAAGATGGGATTCCATGGACGGACCTTCGGATCCATGTCTGCCACAGGACAGCCGGACAATGGCTGCCAGATCGGGTTTGGTCCCATGACGGATGGATTTGTCTATGCAGACTACAACGACCTGGAGTCCTTCAAGAATGCAGTGGATGACGACACGATTGCCATCATGGTGGAGCCTGTGCAGGGTGAAGGCGGTGTTCACCCCGCCACGAAGGAGTTTCTGCAGGGGCTGCGGGAATTCACGAAAGAAAAAGGCATCCTCCTTCTGCTGGATGAAGTGCAGACCGGATGGATGCGAACCGGGAAGCCGATGAGCTATATGAATTACGGCATTCAGCCGGATATCGTGTCCATGGCCAAGGCCCTGGGCGGAGGGATGCCCATAGGTGCGATCGTGACGACGGAGGAAATCGCAAAAGCGTTCACTCCAGGCAGTCACGGCACGACCTTTGGCGGGCATCCGGTATCATGCGCTGCAGCTCTGGCTGAAATTGAAGAACTGCAGGACCGGAAACTGGATGAAAATGCAGCAGAGATGGGTGCATACCTGATGGAACAGCTTGCCACGCTTCCCCATGTGAAAGATGTCCGCGGACAGGGACTTCTGGTTGGCGTGGAATTCGATGATTCCGTGGATGCAGTGGATCTGAAACACCGTTGTGTGGACAAACATCTGCTGACGACAGCCATTGGCAAGTCGGTGATCCGGCTGGTGCCGCCGCTGATCATCACAAAGGAGGATGTGGACAAGGCTGTGGCCATCATGCGGGAAGCCCTGGAGGACATCGACAGGGAACAGGCTGCCTGAGGCGGCTGGAAGAACATAAAGCCGGATAACAGAAATCCGGGACACAATACCGCGGAACAAAAAGCGGGGAAAGAAGGAAAGAGACATGAAATCAGGTATGAAATTCAGAAAAATGATGATGGCAGCAGCGGCAGGCATGATGATCCTGGCAGGATGCGGTTCCTCCGGCGGTGAAGAGAAGAAAGCCGATTCCGGCAAGGAAGTGCTGAAGGTTGGCGTGGAATGTGCCTATCCGCCCTTCAACTGGACGCAGACAGAAGAGACCACAACGACGGGCAAGGAGGCAACACCGATTTACGGTACCAGTCAGTATGCCTATGGCTATGACGTGGCTGTGGCGCAGGAAATGGCCAAGGCACTGGACATGGACCTGGAGGTTCACAAATCCGAATGGGCTTCCATTACCCAGGGCCTGGATGCCGGTGACTACGATGTGATCATTTCCGGTATGGGCCGCACGGCGAAGCGGGAACGGAGCTACGACTTCACCGATCCCTACTACTATCGTACCAACTGTCTGGTGGTGAAGAAGGGATCCGGTCTGGAGGACGTGAAAGGACTTTCGGATCTGGCTGGCAAGAATGTCACGGTGACCACGCAGCTGGGTACCGGATGGGTCGATCTGCTGGATCAGATCCCCGACGCGACTCTGGGTGCCAACTATGAAACCACTTCCGAGTGCTTCATGGCAGTCAACAACGGTGTGGCTGATGTAGTCGTGGTGGATGAGCCCACAGCCAGGGCTGCACTGGCTACCAACCCGGATCTGGCAATCGTGACGCTGGATGAAAACGACAAGTTCAAGAACGACGAGGAAATGACCAACATCTGCATTGCTGTACGCAAGGGGGATGAAGAGACACTGAAGAAAATGGAAGAGGGTCTGAAAAAGATCGGCCTCACATCAAAGGAAGACATGGACAAGCTGATGGATGAGTCCTTCAAGGATGTGCCGGCCAGCACGATCGGCGGCTGAAGCCGCGGATGGTGCCCGCCGGCAGTGGGGGTACCAGCAGTCGGATGAGAAAGAGCGGGATTCAGGATGGAGTTGCCCTTGGGGATATGAAAGAGGATACTGCCAGACTCATCAGAGAGCTGAAGCCGCGGATAGTGCCCACCGGCAGTGGGGATACGGAGAGTCGGATGAGGGGCAGCTGGAATTCAGGATGGAGTTGCCCTTGGGGAAATGAAAGAGGATACTGCCAGACTCATCAGAGAGCTGAAGCCGCAGATGGTGCCCGCCGGCAGTGGGGGTACCAGCAGTCGGATGAGGAAGAGCGGAGATCCGTTATAACGCCCCGGCACCATCACCCTGTCCGTCACCACAAACATCGAATATATTCCGTTCATATGACGAAATGAAGAACTGAAGAGACAGAGATACAGGAGGTAATCATGGCACAGCCCACAAACTTGTTTGAATGGATGGTGTTCCTGTTCCAGGAATACGGAGAAATGTTCTGGCAGGGGACGCTGGTCACGTTGTACATCGCCATCGCGGGAACCATCGTCGGGTTTGTTCTCGGGTTTGTGCTGGGTGTGCTCAGCGATCTGCAGGTCAGTCCCCACGATCCCTGGTACCGGCGGCTGCCGGTATGGATCCTGAAATGGATCGGGGACATCTACATCGAGATATTCCGGGATACTCCCATGATCGTGCAGGCCATGGTCATCTACTATGGCCTGCGCTCGGCAGGGATTGAGATCACCCCGGTGCCTGCGGCGATTCTGGTCACGGTGCTCAACACCGGCGCCTATATGTCGGAAACCGTCCGGGCAGGAATCAACTCCGTGGATCCTGGTCAGCGGGAAGGCGGCCTGGCGCTGGGGATGACGACGATGAAAATCATGGTGAAGGTCATTCTTCCCCAGGCTTTGCGGAACATCATACCGGAGATGGCCAACATGTTCCTGACAAACCTGAAAATGACGTCTGTACTGAATGTCATTGGCGTGACGGAGCTGTTCATGGTGGCCAAAACCACCGGTGCGGTGTATTACAAATACTTTGAAGCCTACCTGTGCATTGCCCTGATCTACTTCGTCCTGTGCTTTGTGTTCAACCGGCTGTTTCTTCTGCTGGAGAAAAAGATGAAGGGCAAGGCGGATTATGCCCTGGCAGTGGAATACATGTCCGACGGGGAATAGAAAGGAGTTTCATATGAACAAAGCAGCGGTTCTCAGTGTCCGGGATCTGTCCAAGAGTTTTGGCAATCACGAAGTGCTGAAGAAAATCGATCTGGATGTGGCAAAGGGGGAAGTCATCTGTGTCCTGGGATCTTCGGGTTCCGGCAAGTCCACGCTCCTTCGCTGCATCAACCATCTGGAAACTCCCACAGGCGGGCAGATCCGGTTTCATGGCAATCCGGTGCAGAAACATGCGAAGGCGCTGTCGGATTACCGAGCCCAGGTGGGAATGGTGTTTCAGTCCTTCAACCTCTTCAACAACATGACGGTGCTGGACAACTGCATGTCCGGGACCAGGAATGTCCTGAATCTCAGCAAAGAGGAGGCAAAAAAGAGGGCGATCGAACAGCTCAAAGCCGTGGGCATGGCTCCCTATATCAATGCGAAACCGGCGCAGCTTTCCGGCGGACAGAAGCAGCGGGTGGCGATTGCCAGAGGCCTGTGCATGGAGCCGGAGATCCTGCTCTTTGATGAACCAACCTCGGCACTGGACCCGGAGATGGTGCAGGGGGTGCTGAATGTCATGAAAGACCTGGCCAGGTCCGGTCTGACAATGATCATTGTCACCCATGAAATGGCGTTTGCCCGGGATGTGGCGAGCCGGATCATCTTCATGGACCAGGGATATGTGGCGGAGGATACAGATCCTGAATCGTTCTTTACAGCACCGGCGACGGAACGGGCCCGGGAGTTTCTGTCCCGGTACCGGGAGGGACAGGCATGACACGGCCTTTCACGGTGACCTTTGCCAGAGGATTTGGCACCGGGGGCAAGGCGATTGCTTCCCGGCTGGCAAAAGAACTGGGTATCCACTGTTATGAGAACCGGATCCTGACACTGGCCAGCCAGCTTTCCGGTCTGGATCATGAACTGTTTGTGGAGGTGGATGAAAAGATTCGTGCTCACAGCGGATTCTCCGCCTTCCTGGCTGGCCTGCCCCGCAGCCGGAAATATATTTCCCGGGAGGAGCCATTTGCCGGGGACCAGAAGCTGTTTGAATACCAGAAGGAGATCATCGAAAACCTCAACGAGACAGAGTCCTGCTGCATTGTGGGCAAATGTGCCAATGACATTCTGCGGCACAGGGACAATGTCCTGTCGGTCTATATCGAGGCACCGAGAGATTACTGCATCCGGCGGACCATGGAGAACATGCCGGTCAGCCGGGAAGTGGCCGAGGCAACGATCGAGAAAACCGACCAGTACCGCGCCGAGTACTACAGTTTCTATACCGGCGGGAAATCCTGGACAGATCCTGTTGCCTATGACCTGACGATCAACAGTGCGCGGATGGGAATCGAAGGCAGTGTCCGGCTGATCCTGGCCGCCCTGAAAATAAGGGGGTTCATCGAATGAGCGGCGCCAGCAGGATCCAGACACTTTCCTGGCATGTCCCTGAAACTGTGGTGACCGGAGCAGGGTCCATGAAGGAAACCGGAGGCCTGGTTCAGGGAATCATGAAACATCCCCTGGTTGTCACGGGACCCCATCTGTTCCAGGCAGGTATCATTGCGCCGGTGCTGGAGAGCCTGGAGCAGGCAGGAATCGGGTATGCGGTGTTTCACGAAACCGAATCCGATCCGTCCATTGAAACCGTGGAGAAGATCAGGACCATGTATGAAAAGAATGCCTGTGATGGTCTGATTGCCGTGGGAGGCGGATCGGTGATGGATGCCGCCAAAGCCGCTGCGGTTCTGATTGGTGACGGAGGCCGTCTTCAGGATTATGAAGGTGCCGGGGCCAGAAAAATCTCTCCCTTGAAAATGATCCTGATGGCTGTACCGGCCACAGCGGGAACCGGCAGCGAAGTGACTCCTTTTGCGGTGATCAGCGACCACCAGCGGCAGGTGAAGATGACAGTATCCTCTCCCTTCCTGATTCCGGAAATGGTGGTGCTGGATCCTGATCTTCTCAAGGGTGTTCCCGCTGGACTGGCTGCGGCAACAGGGATGGATGCGCTCATTCACGCACTGGAGGCTTATGTTTCCCGATATGGCAGCTTCATCTCCGATGGGTTTGCGGCGCAGGCTCTGGAGAAAATCGGTCACAGCCTGGTGAAGTTTGTCCGGACAGGGGATGCCGAAGCTGCACAGGAAATGCTGGAAGGATCCTTTCTGGCCGGCTGCGCCTTCTCCCTTTCCCGCCTGGGTCTGGTACATGCGCTGAGTCATCTGCTGTCGGCTCATTACGGGATTCCCCACGGAACAGCCAACGCCCTGCTGCTGCCTGCGGTGATCCGGTTCAATCAGGAAGCAGCAGGAGAGAAATACCGTCAGGCAGCTGATCTGCTGGGAGTGAAAGAGCAGACAGATCTGGCGGACTGGATCGAAGAACTCAACCGTCTTCTGGGAATTGAAATGAAATGGGAAATCAGAGAAGAGGATCTTCCAGTACTCGTCCGTGATGGTCTGATGTCCGGCAATGTACAGGCAAATCCGCGGCTGGCAGAGGAAAAGGATGCAGAGGATATCTACAAAACACTTATACCAGCCTGAAAGGCATCATTTTATCGGATTAAAAATATTAATATATGCACTTGAACCGTCGGAAATCTGGCGGTTTTTTCATATGATTGGGATATTCTTCCGTCATACAGGCGGAAATCCTGGTCTGCAATTTTTCTGAAAGGCAGATTTGCGAAAATGAAGAATGGGAAAATGAAAAAATCCGGGAGATATTCCGGAAAACTTAAAGGATAGTTGGAAGAATCACCACTGTATTTTATGATGAGTTAAGGAGATAAGAATTATGAGAATTTGCATTGTGGAGGACAACAGAGAACTGGCTTCTGTGATTCGGGAAGCCCTGAATCCGGAGGAGTGCCAAATCTGCTGTACTTGCAGACAGGGACTGGCAGAGTGTGAGAAGGGATGGGATCTTCTGCTTCTGGACGTGAGACTTCCAGATGGCAGCGGACTGGATATTGCCAGAGCCGCCAGGATTGTCAGCGATGTCCCGATTCTGTTTCTTTCCAGTGATGGAATGGAGACCACCATGTTGGAGGCTTTTGAATCCGGCTGTGATGACTATATCGTCAAGCCCGTCAGACTGGCGGTCCTCAGGAAAAAAGTAGAGGCCCTGCTTCACAGAAGCGGGTACAGATCTGCCCTGCATCTGGGAGAAACAGTCCTGTATCCAGATACGCATTGTCTGAAAAAAGACAGTCTGCAGCTTGATCTTTCAGGAACCGAAACCGCCATCCTCCGGCAGCTGATTCTGCATCCCTGTCAGGCCGAGACTTTGATGCGCGCTGTCCGGCAGACCACAGGACGCGACATTTCTCCGGAAACCTTCAGTTCCCGTCTGTCCACACTGAAAAAGAAACTGGAACCTTTTGATCTGAATATCATCGGAAGGAAAAATACCGGGTATCGTCTGGAGGAACGATGAAACGACATATCCTTATGACACTCTGGGTTGTGGTTCTTATATTGAGCTTTTTCTTTTGGGTTTATGGGATTGGCAGCCGGCTGTATTTGACAGCCATGGCACCGGATCCGGTTCAGGCGCTTTTTCATCTGGATTCTTCCATCCGGATATCTGCAATACAACAGGGATATGGGGAATATGCTTTCTGGAGAACTGTGAGTTCCCTGTTTGACGGCCGTTTTGTGATAACTGAAGTTATTCTGCTGACAGGTCTGATATCTGCAGTAGTCAGCTGCAGGCAACAGCGTAAGAAGAAGATGGATTGGCATCACGACTATGCTGCTCTTCAGAAACGTGTAACGGAGCTGGAAGGACTGCTTTGAGCACAGGACAGAGATATGAAGGTTCGCAGGGAGGAGCAGGAAAATTTTGCTCATCAGCTCAAATCATCTTTGAACAGTCTGTCACTGCGACTGGAACTCGAAGGTTTGTATGAACCGGCTGAAGAATCTTTTGCACTGATGGATTCACAGCTGGACAAATTTATACAGTCTTCCCGAATTCATTACAATAATCGCCTTCTGGATATGAAGCTCTTTTCACTGAAGGAAGTGCTGGAACAGGACATACTGCCTTCACTTGATGGGTATAAAGTCCGGATTGTGACAAAGCTTGATCCTGGATGGCTGTATGGGGATTCCCGGATTCTGAGGGAAGGAGTGGAAACTCTTCTGGTCAACGCCTGCAGGAATTGCCAGCAGGTGCAGATAGCTCTTGTTGAGCAAGAGACAGGTCTGGAGTTAACAGTGAGCAATGAAACAAAAAGTGGGATTCTTCCCTCCATGAATCGATATGAAACGTCAGATGACAGTCACTATGGTATAGGACTGGATCTGGCAAAAACTGTAGCCAGACTTCACGGGGGGGATTTGTCACTTACGCTGGAAGATGGCCGATTTAATGCGCGATTGTTCTTGCCTGTGCATCCATGGGAATCCGATACTGCAATGTTTATGAAAGAGTCCTTTGATTCAATGAATTCGGAGGTAAAACCATGGAAGAATATGCCGTAAAAATCTGTGATATCCACAAGACCTGGAACATGAAAACGACGCCTGTCAATGCTTTGCAGGGTTGTTCTTTTAAAGTTGAGCCTGGGGAGTTTGTCACAATCATCGGGCGAAGCGGCTCCGTGAAATCTACATTGCTGCACTGTATAGCCGGACTGATTGCTCCAGGGAAGGAACTGTTGAAATAGGTAAAACCATACTTACTGAAATGAATGAAGAACAGCGGTCTGATTTTCGCCTGTCTCATATAGGTTTGGTCTTCCAGTTCTATTCTCTGGTACAGGAACTGACAGTGGAAGAGAATCTGAGGCTTCCTTTCGAAGTCAATGGGAGCAGTCCTGATAAAGAGTTTCTTGAGGAGCTGAAGAGCAGACTGGATATCAAAAAGCTGGAGAACAAATATCCCCGTGAATGTTCGGGCGGTCAGCAGCAGCGGATTGCGATTGCCCGGGCACTCTCTGTGAAACCGGATCTGATCCTGGCGGGCGAACCTACGGGGAACCTGGACTCCGAAAACTCTCGTAAGGTGTTCTCTTTGTTCCGGGAGTGTCAGAGAATGTTCAATCAGACTGTAATCATGGTCACTCATGACCTGGCGCTGGCCAAACAGGCAGACCGGATGCTGGTGATGGAGGATGGGAGAATTCAGAATGAGCAAATCTGAATTCCAGTACTTTTCACAAAATCGCTCTTTGAAGCTGCGCTTTTTTCTTATATTCCTTTGCGGATTCCTGTGCCTTACGACAGCTGTCGCTGTTCAGACCGGTCTGTGGAACAAAAGACTGGAGACTGCCAGGATGCAATATGGTCTGTGGCAGGGGGTGAGGATGGATATCAGTGTAAAAGACCGTCAGATTCTGAATTCCCATGAATTGCTGGAAGAAGTGGGAACTCAGGAAATATTCGGGTTGCTGGAAACGAATGGCCTGACATTTGTAACCGGCTGTGCTGATGGTTCCTTTTACAAATTGGCAAATTTCAGCCTCCTTCAAGGTAGATTACCGGAAAGAGGAAATGAAATCACAGTGGAAAACTGGGTTCTTGACCGACTTGGAATGGCCTATGAGCCGGGGGAAACTATTACCGGAACAATTCAGGGAAGTCAGCGACAATTTACAGTGACAGGTATAATTAATAATTACACTGCCTCCTGGATCAGTGGTGACAGTCAGCCAGCCATTTTCACAGGACCTGGATCGGGACTGAAATCTGTCAGGGATAATGTGTTTATCAGAGGTGAAAACTCTGAAGTAATAGATGATTTGAAACAGGCTATGCCGCTGCTGATTCGAAATGTACATGTAAAGGAATTGTGGGAACCTTTTGCACCGGAAAATGCTGCATGGTCCATGTTGATGGTATTTTCTCTGGGAGGGTCCGCTTTCCTGATTATGGTCGTCTTCCGTAAGTGGCTGAAAAGCCGCAGACATGATATTCAAGTACTGAAGAGATTGGGTGTGTCAGAACGAAAGATCCGAAAAGACCTGATCAGAACCATTATTCAGGCTGCCGGAACAGCTGCTCTGATTTCTCTGACAATCGCGACTTTGATGAACTGGCCGTTGCCGGTGATTCTGGGAACAGCAGGAGCTCTGATTCTGGAGATTCTGATCCTGTGCTGTCTGCTGGCCAAGGATGTCAAAGAGATTCCGGCAGTGGAAAATGCCAGTGGAGGAGACCTTCCGGAAACTCAAAGACACTGGAAGCCAATGAAACGGGTCACAGCTTTCCGTCTTGGTCTGCGATTTCTGGAAAGCCGGAACCGAAGCATAGCCGGAAATCTGATTGCTGCATTCTTTCTGGCTGCGGCATTCTTCGGAACGACCCTGGCGTTGACAGAAACTTGGCAGTTACAAAAGTGGCTGCAGGAGAAGCCGGATTTCATTTTGTCTCTGGAGCCTGAAGGACTTCAGACTTTCAGAACAGATGACAGTCTGGAAAGAATAGCAGAAAAGCTGAAAGATGACAGTCGGTTTTCTCATGTGGAATCTGGTTTTGTCCAGATGTATGGATGGGCCATACCTGTTGAAGAAGGATCACTGCTGGAGCAGCTGCGTAATGATCCGACAATTTCCAACGAATCCCGGAACAGTCTGCTGTATCCATCGGAATTGATGGCAGAAGACTTGAGGAACTGGCAAATGGTTCCCATTATCAGTCGGGAAGATATAGACCTGACAGAAGTGGAAGGATTTGATGAGGAACTCTGGAACAGCGGAGAGGGCATTATTCTGTATGCACCGGATGTCTCTATTTATGACGGCAAACTGTGGCTGGCGATGATTTATCCAATTCAATAGAGGTAAAGAGTGAGGGAGGATATCGTTCTGGAGACACAATTCTGCTGCAGGATCCTTTCGGGAAAGAAGTAAAGACCAGAATTGCTGGCATTTTGCGAAAACCGCCTGAATGGATGAGATTTGATGAGATGATGGGACTGTCCATGGCTTATACAATATATGCTGCTCCGGATTTTTTTGAATATCCTGTGAATCGTCTGCACCTGACTCTTTCTGATGAGCAGAAAGACGAAGTTCAAGTGTCGGTCTCTGCCATAGCAGCCAGGGAAGCAGTGTATATGACCAATGAGAGGGCTATTAAACAGAGAGTGATGGACCTTCTTGACAGTCAGGAAACGCTTTTCGGTGTTTTGACAGCTGCTTTGTTCTTGTCCCTGAGTTTCTTTATCCTTTCTGCAACTGGAAGATTGCGTAATCAGCTGGCAGACTGGAAACAATGTCTGATCCTGGCGGGTGCCCGATTGTCACAGGCTGACAAAGCGATTTGCTCTGTGTGGGGTTTGCTGCTGTTTTTGTTGGCGACCGGAATTTTACTGGCAGGTAACCTGGTTGAGGCGATTCACAGCCGATTTCCAACCAATGGAGATTTGCTGGGGAGTGTAATGCCTTTTCTCTTTGTCAACAATGAGGCTGTGGGAATCTATCAGCTCGATCACCAGATCAGCTTGTGGCTGCTTCCTGCAGTTCTGGGTATGACCGTAGTCTTGGCAATAGCCGGATTCTGGGTTAACAGAAGAGATGAAAAGTTTTTGAAAGATTGATGCAATATTGTAGAGCCAGAAAGGAGAGGAAATTATGAATACTCTCAAAAAATAATACTGGCAGGAATTATTGCTACTTCAGGTATTGGGTTATCTCCGATGGCAGTCTGTGCAGAAGAAACCGAAATAGAACCATATAGTGTCGAAACCTGGTATGGAGAGAATGCAGGATCAGTAAATGGCTATTATGTTAAAGTTGTAGCTACCATGACTTACGCTAATGGTAATTGGAGTTGTCGTGGTTGGATTTTGGAATCTAGCAGTGCTGCTGTGACAGTAACTGGTGCACTGATGACACCTGGAAGCAAGATTGTCAGTGTCTATATCAGCATTAATGGAGTTCCCACAAATAAATGTATATGGGTAACGGTAAATCCCAGATAGTGTATTGAAATAAGTAATGGAGTTTGATTTCTTCATTAAGCAAAGGAAGAATCATTATGAAAGGGAAATTTTTGACAATAATCATGAGTATGGGACTGGCTGCTGTTAGCAGCCATCATTTATTAGGCTGTACAGAATCGGAACCACTGAATTTTCAAGAATCCATTGATGAGACTATGACATTCGATGAAATGGTTAACAGGATCTGTATGGAACAGAACAAAACACCAAATGAAGTAATTAACGAAATGGTGGAACTTGAACGAAATAACTTGAAGGAATTTAAGCAATCAACAGGTTCGATCGATACGAAAAATGAAATTCTTGCTTCTTTGCGGGCTGCTACCTACAGAACTCTTACGATTCCGATTCCAGCCATGACTGGATATGCTCCAGCAGGGATCCAGTTTTATCATAAATCAGCGGATTATGAAGGCAGCCAGATGACCTGTGTTCAAATTATGAATATTTCCTTGAATAGATATGATTCCAGTCGTGGTATAACAAAGCAGTTTGCAGGAGCGGTATATCTGAATCTGGTGGATGCTCAGACAATTGACTGGATCGTTAATGGAGATTTCTTTGACAATGGAACCACTACAGTGGCAGGAACTGTAGGCGCTGGCGTCGAAGGAACTGCATCTGTGTCATTGAGTGTTTCTTATGCTTCAAATCATTTTTCGTACTACAACAAAAGCGGCCGTTATTATATGCCACGGAGATAATCTATTTACATAAGCAGTCACCATCA
>Ga0137310_100233_pt1 | contig 35937 bp, 30 predicted proteins | sample NAcewiD2O_June_2_FD_97183 | JGI IMG/M metagenome (GOLD analysis project Ga0137310, IMG submission 97183) | Mouse cecal microbial communities from Vienna, Austria - N-Acetylglucosamine amended D2O_June | ecosystem: Host-associated > Mammals > Digestive system > Large intestine > Cecum | place...
CCCTCCAGGCCATTGCAGCCGGGGCCCTGGAACTTCTGCTGGGCATCGCGGCTGCATGGCTGGTCGCTAAACTGCTGCGCATGCGCATCGGCACGGGCCTTCGTACGTTCACCCTGACGGCGGGAGTGCAGAACTACGCTTTTTTCGTCATTCCCATCATCCAGATGCTGTTTACCGCCGGCAACGACCCCACGCTGGGCATCCTTTTCGTCCACAATGTAGGGTGTGAACTGGTCGTCTGGAGCATCGGCGTTATCATTATCGCAGGCGGTCCGGGCAACCTGAACATGGGCGTCTTTTTCCGCGGGCCCCTGCTGGCCGTCATCGTGGGTCTGGCGCTCGCCTGGTCCGGCTTGGGAACCTATGTGGCCCAACCGCCCCTGATGAAGACTTTTGAAATGATCGGCAACTGCGCCACGCCCCTGTGCCTGATCCTGTTCGGATGTTCCATGCGGGATTTATGGCATAACATGAAGTGGGAACCCAAACCCATCATCTGCGGCCTGCTGACGCGGCTGGGGCTGGCCCCTGCACTGCTGCTCCTGATGGCTTATTTCCTTCCGGTGGATGATTATATCAAGCGCGTCATCATCATCCAGGCAGCCATTCCCTCCGCCGTCATTCCGGTCATTCTGGCCAAACGTTTCGGAGGCCATCCGGACCTGGGCACTCAAATCCTGCTGACAACGACGGTGGCTTCCTTCCTCACACTGCCCTGCTGGCTGGCTCTTGGTTCCACCCTGGTCGTACCATTGTATTAACGGGATAATGGCGACATCAATCCCCGGATGGTCCGGGACGGCCCGCTTGCCCAACATCTTCCGCTTTTCCGGAGGATTCCATTCCCGGTGTCCTGCCCTTTGATGGGAAATAAAACCAGTCTGCAAGGTTCGGCGGCAGAACAATTTCCCTGCTGAAATATCCGCATCCTTTCCGTCTCCATACTGCATTCCATGCTGAATGCTTCCCTACCTTTGGGTTGACTCCCCAGTCGGATATGTATTGAATGGATTCATGAAATTTCCTGCTCCTCTCTGCGCCGCCCTGCTGCCGGTCCTGTTTTCCTGCGCGGAGCAGGTTTCCCGGATTGAACACGTTCGGGAGGTGCCCTTAAAAACCACGGTGGTTCCTGCGGAAGACGTAGGCATGCACCGCACCCAGGCCACCTATCTGCTGCATGGCGCCGTCTCCCAGCAACAGCGCCTTCAGCGTCTGGGCCAATACTACTTCGTCACATGGAACGATGCCAATCCGGAACAGGCGGCAACCCTGGTCATGATGTACCGCCAGGGAAAGACAGGTTCAACCGTCCTGACAAAATCCATTTTCTATCCGGCCGGGAGAAAAGGCGGCACGCAAAACTCCGTTTTCGAATTCATCGGGGATGAGACCAGAGAAAAAGGGGAAATCCTCGCATGGAAGCTCGTCCTGAAGGACAACCGCGGCAAAACGATTTCCGAACGCCATTCTTATCTGTGGGGGGACGATCATTGACTCTTCGGCAAAAACACCGAAGAGCCGTAAAATCACCCGGATATACAGGATGAGACCTGCAGTTTCCGGCAGTCTCGCCAGCCTCCAACTCCGTTAATAATCCTCCGGAATATGGGCACGCTTACGCTTCCTGCCGTTTGGCACGGCGTTTGCGGACAGCGTCGGCAAGGGTTTCCAGCACTTCCACAGTCGTCTCCCACCCAATGCACTGGTCCGTGATGCTCTTGCCGTACACCAGGTCGGAACTCAACGGCTGGGCTCCTTCCACAATGTTGCTTTCAATCATCACGGCAACAACCTGTTCGGACCCGCTGGATATCTGTTCCGCGATATTGGCGGCCACAGCCGGCTGTTTGCGATAATCCTTGCAACTGTTTCCGTGGGAACAGTCTATCATGATGCGGTTGTTGATGCCGGCCTTCTGCAAGGCTTCTTCCGCTTCTTTTACATGATCTTCATCAAAATTCGGCCCCAGGGAGGAACCGCGCAGGATCAGGTGGCAGGATTTATTGCCCGTAGTGGAAACAATGGCGGAAACTCCCTGCTTGGTCACGGAAAGGAAGCAGTGAGGGCAGGAGGAGGAAACAATGGCGTCTACAGCGATTTGCAGGCTGCCGCTGGTGCCATTCTTGAAGCCCACAGGCATGGAAAGCCCGGAAGCCAGTTCACGGTGTACCTGGCTTTCCGTGGTGCGCGCGCCGATGGCGCCCCACGTGATCAAGTCCGCAATGTACTGCGGCGTGATGGTGTCCAGGAACTCGGTAGCTGCGGGCACTCCCATATCCCCCAGGCGCAGCAGCAGTCCGCGGGCCATATGGAGGCCGCGGTTGATGTCAAAGGTATGGTTCATGAACGGATCGTTGATGAGGCCCTTCCAGCCCACGGTGGTGCGGGGCTTTTCAAAATACACGCGCATGATGATCACCAGATCCTTTTCAAAGCGCGCCATTTGTTCCTTCAGGCGGGAGGCATAGTCCACGGCAGCCTGGGGATCATGGATGGAGCACGGCCCCACCACCACCAGCAGGCGGTCGTCGTGGCCGGAAATGATGTTCTCCGCATTCTTGCGGGTCGTAGCCACCATTTTGGCGATTTCGGTGGTTGCCGGATAATCCTTGATTAAAATGGCGGGGGAAATCAGGGGCTCAATGTCTTGAATGCGTATGTCGTCTGTTTTGAACCAGTTCATGTCTGGGGCTTATTGAGAGGTTTTTGAGAGAAGTTGAAAAGAAAAAAATACGGTTTGCGGGCTTTATGCCTGAATATACCGCGGGGCCTCACGGCCATAAGCCGGAAGCCCCGCAAAATGAAGCGGCCGCGCCTCCCGACAAGAGGCGCCGTCATGCATTACCAGGAAGTCACATTGTCTTCCGTCAATTCCGGATTGTTGATATGGCCGTCCGCCGTGCTGCCCTGCTTGTCCTTGCCGGTGCTGTAAACGGCCACGTTCTTGGTCACCATCCGGGAACCTACCTGAACACGGGGAGTACGGTCGTCAGGGTTGGCATTCAAAATGATGTAATAGGGAGATTCCCAAGGATCCATCAGGCCCACACGGCCGCGGCTTTCAAAAAACAGGCCGGGAGCGCCTTCCACATCCGTAGTCGTCGTATTGAAATAAGCCGTTTTCTTGGGATTCAGCTTTCTGTCCTCATCCGCCCGGTCCATATAATTGGTCAGGATGCTCATGATGCGGCTATCGTCGTCCACGGCGGTTGTCACGTAATACTGTCCGTCCTTGTGGGCCTGCTTGGTCATTTCCCGGCTGCTCCAGGCCACGGGAACGCGGCCGTTGTCCAGCATGTAATTTTCCACAGCCGTCTGCAGGCCGTTGCAGTCGCTTCGCGCCGTGGTAACCTTGGATTTTTCCATCACGCCGTTCACCACCGTCATGGCGATGCCGGCCAGCGTCAGGATAATGGCAATCACCACAAGCAATTCAATCAACGTGAATCCCTTGGACTTACGGTTCAAAAAAGGTGTCTTCATACTTTGCCAAGAGTAGCGCAATTACAGTTCAGGGCAAGCGGAAAACAACCGGCGCCCCCTATTTCAAAACCTGTTCCCGGAACGGCAGCAGACGAAATAACCCCGGTGCACAAACACCCCGGCGCCTTCCGGCAGCCGGGGTGTTTAAAAAGAATGCTCCTTTAATTGGAGGGGACAGGGGTTTCTGCGGAAGCAGGAACCGGAGCTTCGGGCACGGAGGGAGCCGGAGCCTGAGAAGAAGCGGCTTCCGCCTCAGCGGCGCGCCTGCGCAGCTCCTCCTGCTGGAGTTCTTCCGGCGTCTTGGCAGGAACGGAAGCTTCCTGCCTGGCGGCAGCCTTCATCATTTCCGGGCTCAACAGGCTTTCCGAACTCTTAACGTGCTGCCGGTTGATCAGCATGCCCAGCCCCAGGCAAAGAACCATGAACGCGGTTCCGAAGTACACCGTGGCTTTTTTCAGCACATCCGTCGTCCGGGCGCCAAAGGCCTGGTCCGTAATGGCTGCGCCAAAGGCGGCTCCCAGCCCTTCCTGCTTGGGCCTCTGCATAAGCACTACGCCCAGAAGGAGAAGTGATACAATCACCAAAACGGCAAAAAGCAACTGAATGCTGATATTGAGTGAATCTGCTAAAAAAAGGTTCATGAGCGCGGGGAGTATGTGTGAATTCGAACGGTTTGTAAAGTCTAGGAAATGATTTCGTTATGCTCGTTGCAGACGATTTTCTTGGGGATGATGGGCTTGTCCGACAAGGCAAAACTCATAATGACCACCCGTTCGCCCGTCTTGATTAAATGGGCCGCACCGCCGTTCATGATGATGTTCCCCGTGCCGGCAGGCCCCTGGAGAGCATATGTTTCCAGACGGTTCCCGGACGTGACGGACGCCACGAGAACTTTTTCCCCGGGCCACAAATCCACGGCGGCCATCAAATCGGCAGGAATTTCAATACTGCCTTCATATTGAACATCGCCACGGGTAATCATGGCGCGATGAATTTTTGATTTTAACTGCTCAACCAACATGACGTTCGAACAACAAACCCCCGATCGCCCCTCCGGTCAAGCCGTCATCCTCCATTTTACGGTTTTCTGTGTCTTACTCCCCCTCCTCCAGCGCTTCCGCGGCATGGGCGGCATCCCGGGCAAGCTGGTTTTTCAATTCTTCCAAAGAGGGGAATTTGATTTCCGGCCTTAGGAAACGGACCGGTTCCACTTCCATCTCCCGCCCGTAAATATCCCCCGGGTGGCCGAATAAATGCGTTTCCAGCAAAAGTTCCCCCGTCTCACCTTCCACGGTGGGGCGCACCCCCAGATTGGCTACGCCTCCGTATTTTTTGCCGGCCACCCGGGCGCGCACGGCGTAAACGCCATGGGGAGGCTGTAACCCGCAACCGGGTCTTATATTGGCCGTGGGGTAGTCCAGCAGGCGCCCCAGTTGGCGCCCGTGAATCACCGGGCCCTTCCAGCGGTAGGGACGGCCAAGCATGCCGGCAACCTGTAAAAAATCCGCCTCGCGCACGGCTTCGCGAATCCGGGTGCTGCTTATGCGCTCCCCGTCCTGCAGAATAGGAGGAACGGCCGTCACCCGGAACCCGTAGCGGCAGGACAGCAGACGCAGGGTTTCTACATTCCCTGCCCTGCCGCGGCCAAAATGCCAGTCCTCTCCCACGGCAATCTGAGCCACCCGGCAGGAGGAACAAAGTTCTCCAATAAACTCTTCCGGGCTCATGGACGCCAGCCTGGAAGAAAATTCCAGCGACAGCACCGCCTTCACCCCCAGCTCTTCCATCAAGGCAAATTTTTCAGCATCTTCCCCCATGATGGCGGGCGGCACGCTTTCCGGCCTCACCCGGGCCAGCGGATGGGTGCGGAATGTCAGCACGGCGGGAATTCCTCCGTCAAGAACAGCCCCTTTCACCGCCGCGGCAATCACTCCGGCATGTCCCAGATGCACCCCGTCAAACATCCCCACGGCCCAGTGTACGGGGGCGGCAAGGCTTTTCAATTCCTTGAATTCCCGGTAAATGACCATATGCTACCCGGCAATCAGAATATCCGCCAGCTCCTTCAGGGAAAGCATGGCCCGGAACAGTTCCTCCCTGGGCGCGGTTTTCAGGGTGTCCACCGTAATGGCGCGGTCCAGCGTAAAAGAACCAGACCTGGTGCGCCGGAGGGCGCTCAAATGCGCTCCGCAGCCCAATGCCTTCCCAATATCATAAGCATAGGACCGCACATAAAAACCTTTGGAACATTGAACGGTAAAATCCACTTCCGGAATGGCCACGCGTGAAATTCCGTGGCCAAACACTTCCACAGGCCGCGGCTCCCGCACAATTTCCTGACCTTTCCGGGCCAGTTTGTACAGCGGCACCCCGTCCTTTTTGATGGCGGAAACCATCGGAGGAATTTGTTCAAAAGCTCCGTCAAACCGGTCAAACGCTTCACGCACGGCCTGTTCCGTCACTCCGTCTACGGAATACTCCGCCACTATTTCTCCCATGGCATCTTGAGAGGAAGTCTCCACGCCCAGCATAAGGGTTCCGGCGTATTCCTTGTGTTCGCACATCAACTTGTCCTGAAGCTTGGTCGCCTTCCCTACCACCAGCATCAGCAATCCCGTAGCCATGGGATCCAGCGTGCCGCAATGGCCTATTTTCTTAATTCCCAGGGAACGGCGCGCAATTGCCACCACATCGTGGGAAGTCATGTCCCGCGCCTTGTCAATCAACAGGACGCCCGAAGGAACCTGGATGGAATCTGAAACATTCATGAAATTTTCTGTCGGATCACGCGTTCCACTTCTTCCCGCATGGCCTTCAGGATAGTAAGGCGCACTTCTTCAATAGGCCCCCGGATACGCACTCCGGCGGCCATGGAATGGCCGCCTCCGCCGAAACGGGAGGCCAGCTCCGCGACGGATATTTCAGGCGTCTTGGATCTCAGGGAAATACGGATGCGGGGATCTTCCTCCGTTTCTTCCAGATAAGCGGCCAGCCAGACTCCCTGCACGGAACGCAGAAGATCAATCAGGCCTTCCGTATCTTCCGGACGGCTTCCAATCCGGGCTTTTGCCTCATTCGTCAGGCAAAACGTGCAAATCCTGCCGTCCGGCGTCAGCTTCATTCCGTTCAGCGCCTCACGCATCAACTGCATTTTCACCCACGGCTTTTCCTGGTAAAGCTGGCGGTTGATGTCCTGGACGTCAACGCCCATCCGGATCAAATCCGCAGCCAGTTCCATGACGGCCGCCGTCGTCATCTGATATTGGAAAGACCCCGTATCCGTGCTGACGGCCACGTAAAGGGCGTCTCGCATCACCGGAGTGACGGGAACGCCCAGATACTTGAAAAAGTAATATAAAACCGCCCCCGTGGCGCATTCGTCCGGCAAAACGCACTGAACGTCTCCAAACAGCTCGTTCGTCCGATGGTGGTCGATGTTCGCCCACACCTTCACTCCCGCCAAAGCCTCCAGGCTGCGTTCTCCCAGCCTCTTGAGCGCGCCGTTATCCACGGAAATGGCTACTTCCACATCCACCGGCTCATCAGGCGTGGGAATAATATTTTCCACACCCGGCATAAAGGCCAGATTGGAAGGCACCCCGTCCTCGTTCATCATCACCACCTTCTTTCCCATTTGCTTCAGGGCTTCCCCCAAAGCCAGCGTGGAGCCGATAGCGTCGCCGTCCGGGTGAACATGCGCAATTACCGCAAAACTGCCGTGGCTGCGGATCAGATCCGCCAAAGGCGCGAATTGGGGATAATGTTTCCAATCTTCCATATGCACTGCCGTGTTTTTATAGAAAAAGCCGCACCTGGACAATCACCAAGTGCGGCTTGAAAAGTCGTACTTAATCCCGGAAGAGGATTACTTCTTGGACTTCATGACCACCGGAGCCACATCCACGGCGGGCTGGTTCAGGTCATTGAACTTGGGCAGGGGGGTCAGGGGCGGAGCACCCTGATCCTGGCAGCAGCAGGAAGCCATGATGCTCGCCGCAAAAGCGGCAAAAGCCATAACGGTAATCTTCTTCATATGCGTGGTTAAATGATGGGTGATAAAGGATATGGAAATATCTTGGAGCATAAAAGCATACCATGCGGGCGCCCGTCAATCAAATTTGCGAAAATCTCCCAAGGAGACGCCTTTCCCAAAATGGCAAGACGCATAAATCGCTCGCCCGGGGTTATCTGTAATTATAATCTCTGCCAAGCTGTATCCTTTTCATGCCCTTTTCCGTCAAAATACTCCGGTTTTTCGGCATTCTCCTGCTGAGTCTCTGCGCGCTCGGCGTGGCCGGCATGACCTGGGCGTACCTGGTAGAACCCAATCTTCTGTTTGTCAGGAAAGTGGACTACCGTGTCCCCCAGTGGAAAGGGAAGGGAACACCCGTTAAAGTCGTTATTGCCGGCGATTTGCACTTGATGCCCACTGCGTTTGATGAAGTGAGGGCCCTGCGCTATGTTCAGAGGATCATGCGGCTCCGGCCGGACCTGATTCTGCTGGTTGGAGACTATGCCCGGGGAAGCAGCGAAAACGCCAGCATGGATCCCGCTACGGCCGCCCGGCTACTGAAAGGCCTGACGGCTCCCTGCGGGGTCTTCGCTATCCAGGGAAACCATGATTTCACCTTCGGCTGGAACAACTGGAGCAGGGAACTGAAACAGGCGGGAATCACCGTGCTGGAAGACCAGAGCTCTCTTGTCACGTTCAAGGGCGGAAGGCAGCTCCAGCTTTCCGGAATATTGGATACGACACGCAATGTCAGAAAACGGCTGCCCAAACGCCAGTCGCCGGACATCCCCCATTTCCTGCTTTCCCACCGTCCGGAAACGGACCATATACTTTCCCATGGAGACGCGGACATCGTCATCAGCGGGCACACCCACGGTGGCCAGGTTTGCCTTCCTTTCGGCCTCCTGCGGTTTGAAGCCAGCCCGGACCATGCCCTACCCTACACCTATCCCTGGCATATCTCCGGCGGCAATACCTACCTGATCACCAAGGGACTGGGGACAAGCACACTCCCCCTCCGCTTCAACTGCCCGCCGGAAATCTATCTGCTGGAACTGCATTGACCCATTCCTCCCGTTAAAAATGCAGTCCCTTCCTTCCCGGTTCCCTCCCCCTCCGCTCCACGCCGGCGGCAATCCATAAGGAAAACGGAAAAGAACGGCCGGGTTCCATAGTTTCAAAGGAGCCGGTTATCAAACCCTTCCTTCAGCCTTAAAATCTTTCTGGCCGTCATCCGGTAAACAGGCCGGTAAAGGTGCTTTTTCAAGACGGCCGGGAGCGTTCTTCCGGGCAGCGGACCGCGCAGCAGCCCGGCTTCACGCATAACCCGTTCGTAACGTTCCCCTTCATAACGCCAATTATACCGCCAGGGCTTGTGCACCCCCTGGTAATGAAGAATGCCCGGTTCCAAAGCCGCTTCCACCGCCTGGCGCGGCGTGACGCCGCGCCAGAACTGTTCCCGGGGATCGTTTTTCAAAATGCGGCGCGTCAAACCGTCATGCCAGTTCCAGCGCGGGTGCAGCGGCACAGTCAGCTCGCACAGGGCTCCGTTCAAGGCATCCTGGTCCGGACATGTCAGCCTGTCCCGGTGAGTGACGGCATAATCCAGCACAGCCCTGACCAGATTCTTCTCCCGGAAGACATCCACATTCATCAGCAGCACGCCGGAATTGAAATATCCCGTGCAGGTCAGCGGCATCTCAAGACGTTCGTTAAAATGGGAACCGGGTCTGGAAAAATTCTCAAACACCACCCCTATTGCTTTTCCGTCCATATTCGTCCGGAACAGCTCCGTCAAATCCCGGCAAACCAGAACGTCAATGTCCAGATACAGAATATTGCCCCGCTCTTCCTTCAATAATTCCGGAATGAACACGCGTCCCCAGGCTGGCACCGGCCATTGTTCCGTATGGGGGAAGTCGTGCTTTTCCAAAATGCCGGAAACGTCTATGAACTCCAGACGGCAATCGAACGGAGCGGCCAGCCGCTCCACGCTCGCCCGGTTCTCTCCGTCAATGCCGTCGGAAAGAACGTAAATTTTGTAAAAAGTCTCCGGACCGGCAGTATTCAGCAAAGAAAAGACAGTAACGCTCAAAGGTAGAATGCCCCTGTTGTCACTGGCCAGGACGACGGCAAATTCATTCTTTTTCATCGGATTATTCATTCGGGTGATGTCAGCGGCGCAGCAACCGGGCTCCCGCCTTGCGCATTTTCTTCCAGTAATAGGAAAAGTCCAAGCCGGATTTTCCGCCCATCCAGGCTTTCAGTAATTTTCCTTCCCGGCGGGACAGGCAGGCATCATCCTCTGCGGGACGGTACAGATTTTCCTGACGGAGCATATCAGTCACCTTCCGGGTAACCTCCTTTTGGACGGCATGAGGGGCATATTTGCGGATGTTCCTCACGCCCATTACCAGCATTTTCAAAAATGCCGTCCTGTATTCCTCAAGAATCCCGGCTTCTTTCCATTCCTTCAGCACCAGTTCCGCCACCGTCAGGTAATCCAGCGACTGGAGGGAACTGCCGGACGCAAAACCGCTGGTAATGGATCCGGCCCGCTTACGGTAAACGTAAGCCGCCCTGCTGACGACGCAAACCCTCCTGCACCATGGAAAAACGGCGTAATGGAAATACAGGTCCTCACAGGCAACGCCCTCGGGGAACCGGATGCCATGCTTTTCCACAATGGAACGCCTGATCATCATGCCGCCCGCTCCATGATGTATTTTCCCAATGGTCTCCGGAGTGCAGGGAAGCCACCCTTTTTCCGGAGGGGCCATGTCCTCCGGCAGAAACCGGTCCTCCCGGTCGGGGGCGGACTCGTAATAATACCGGAACCCGCATGCCAGCCTGTCGGCATCCAGCGCCTTCGCACGGCGGTACATCTCCTCCAGCAAATCCGTTTCCAGCCAGTCGTCGGAATCCACCAGAAACAGATATTCTCCCACAGCATGGCTCATCGCCAGATTCCGGGAGCGGGATAAGCCGCCGTTTTCCGGAGCCTGCACGACCTTCACCCGCGGGTCCCGCTCCGCGAATTCCCGCAGAATGGACAGGGAACCATCCGTGGAAGCGTCATCCACGCAAACTATTTCCAGCTCACGGAGCGTCTGTGAGCAAATGCTTTCCAGGCACTGGGCCAGGTACGGCTCCACATTGTAAACCGGAACCAGCACGGAAATGTTCACGGGAGCCGTCATGAGCCATGCGGAGAATCTGCCGCCCTTATTAGTTCAAATCCTTCCTGCGGCGGCAGAAAGGGCTCCAGCGCGGACCATACCTGGTTCACTGTAATTTCCTCAATGGCGCCGGGGGAAACCAGGTTGGAAATGCACCGGGCAGTAATGGCGGAATTGCGCGTCCGGTGGCAGAAAATGGCGGTCACGGGCACCCCGGCATAGGCACACATATGTGTAGGCCCCGTATCATTGCCTACACAAGCCAGGGAACGCAAAGCCATCTGGGGAATATCCATCAGGGAAGACTTGCCCAGAAAACTGACAGCCAGGGGAGAGCTGGCGGCAATGGCCTCCACTTCCGCAGCCTCCGCCCGGGTGCCGATGACAACGGAGGACACGCCCCGCGCCGCCAGGCGTTTCGCCAGGGCGCAGAAATTCTCCACGGGCCAGCGCTTGTAGGGATGGTTGGGGGAACAACCCGGAATCATCATCACATAGCGTTCCGGAAGCTCGTCAAAATGCAGCCCCTCCCCGTGCATGAAAGAAAGATCCGTCAGGACGCGTTCCAAACGGAACGGCTCCCGTTCCACCTTCCCCCACCGGAAGGATTTCTTTTTCAGCAATTTGCGCCGTTCTCCGGAATTGCAGGCCACCCAGTCCATGTCATGGTTCAGCAGGAAGCGCACGGCGGGATAATAGCGTTTCCTGGTGCGGGAAGATTCCTGAAGATCGTACACCACGTCAAAATTCCCTTTCACAATGGAACGGACGGCCCTCCAGGTGGCACCCAGCTTCCAGTAAGGCAGGCGATTATCCACAATAAAATCGTCAAACACTCCGAGCTGCTCCGCCATGGGAACAAACATTCCCATGGTCATCAGGGTGATATGCGCCTCCGGATGAAGTTCGCGGAGCCGCTTCATCGTCCCCATGGCGAGCACCACATCGCCAAGGGCTCCATGCTTGATGATCAGAATGCGCTGTGTGGGCATGGGAGAAAAAAGGAATGCGGGTTAAACGTAACTGTCTTCCCTGTCCAGATACTCCTGCACGTACCGGCGCACGCCATCCTCCAGGGAAGTCATGGGCGCTGCATAACCGGCAGCCCGCAGCCTGGAAAGGTCCGCCTGCGTATAATACTGATATTTCCCCCTGAGCTCTTCAGGCATCTCCCGGTAGGCAATCTTTTCCTGGAGGCCCAGCGCATGGAATGCCGCCTTCGCCAGATCGTGGAAAGAGCGTGCTTTCCCGGAACCTACGTTGAACAGGCCGCTCACCTCCGGATGCTCCAGCAGCCAAAGCACCACGTCCACGCAGTCGCCCACCCACACGAAATCCCGGAGCTGCCATCCGTCACGGTAGTCGGGATGGTAAGATTTGAACAGCTTCACCGTTTCATTGGCCTTCACTTGGGGGAATATATGGGCCACCACGCTTTTCTGCCCGCCCTTATGGTATTCATTAGGGCCGTACACGTTGAAAAATTTAAGCCCGGCGTATTGGGGGGGAACCGGACGCCCTTCTTTCACTTCCCGGGCCACCTTGCGGTCAAACAGGGCCTTGCTCCAGCCGTATGCGTTCAGGGGGCGCAGCGCGTTGACGTGCTCCAGGGAGGCGTCATCGTCAAACCCCATGGAACCGTCCCCGTACGTGGCCGCGGAGGAGGCGTAAATAAACCGTTTGCCGTACAGGGAACAAAACTCCCACAAATACCAGCTCAGCGTGAAATTCGTCCGGATAATCAAATCGGCATCCGTCTCCGTGGTGGCGGAAATGGCCCCCATGTGAATGACCGCCTCCACCTCATCCGCATGCGCCTTCATATAATCAAGCATGCCTTCCGGAGAAACCACGGCGCACAGCTCTCTCTTGGCAATGTTCCTCCACTTGTCGGAAGAGCCCAGCTCGTCCACCACCACAAGATCCTTTTTACCGGCTTTTTCCAGAGCGGCGACAATGTTTGAGCCGATAAACCCGGCCCCACCCGTGACAATAATCATAAGAAAAGAATCAATAAAAAAGTTGTACGGCCTTTTGTACCACATCCACCCGTCCCTAGGCAACTGCCATTTGAGGCGTTCCCCGGCTCCCAATTTTCAACGAATTTACAATCCGTGGTCAATGATAATTTTTGCAAGACAGGTCTTACCGAAATTTTTTAACGTTGCCAGTATGAAAAGAGGATTTGAGGGGCGCACCCTCCGCAGGCTGCGCGGGGATTGCGGCCCAATGGTTTTCCGCATGGAACGGTCAGGGGTTGGAGTGTCCGGATTGTAAATCCGTTACACACATTCCCACCCCTATGATCCCCGATGTTTCCATCATTGTTCCCTGCTACAATGTAGCCGCTTACGTGGACAGCTGCCTGGAGAGCCTGGTACGCCAGACTCTCCGGAACATTGAAATTATCTGCATCAATGACGGCTCCACGGATGAGACCTGGACACATCTGCTGCGCTGGAAAGAAAAGGACAGCAGAATCATCCTTCTGAACCAGCGGAACGCAGGCGTCTCCGCAGCAAGGAATGCAGGGCTGGATGCCGCCCACGGCCTTTATGTCGGCTTTGCGGATCCGGACGACTACATGGATCCGGAAATGTATTCCCGCCTTTTTTCGGCGGCTCTGGAATATGACGCAGACATCGTGGAATGCGGCAACCATGTTTTTGAAGACTCGTCAGACCGGATTATCGAAGCCAAAAGAAGATCACCCTCCCGGCATTTTGAAGAGAACGCCTCTCCGGCCAGCTTCTTCCGGGATTCCATCTGGGGGAAAATGGATATCTGCGTGTGGAGCAAACTGTTCCGGAAAAGCATGCTGGACGCCCACCGCCTCCGCTTCAACGTACATCTGAAATCCGGCGCGGAGGATGAAACCTTCCGGCTGATGGCCGTTCCCCATGCCTCCCGTCTCCTGTTCATTCCCGACTGCCTGTATTACTACCGCCTTATGCGCAACGGCTCCCTCTCCCGCCGCTGCAACGTTCCCACCTACTCCAAATGCGTGCAGGAATTCCAGCGGTTGCTGTACATTGTGGACTACTGGCAGAAACAAGGATGGCAGAATGAAGGCCTGTTCGCTTACGGCGTCCGGAAAATCAGGCCTTTTTTTGTTTCCAAGCATCCCCTTTTCCATCAGATGACCGCTGTCCAGCAACGTTCCGCGCTGGACTGGTGGAGCCTGTTCTATCAGAAGGCGGAAGGAAAACGTTTCCTCTCCGCTTTATCGGGACGGGACAGGCAACTGGCGGACCTGTTGAACTCGGCGGAACCGGTCCCCAACGGCTGGGGGCGCATTCTGCTGGCAGCCTGCTCCCTGCTTCCCGGACAAAAAGGACGTTATTACTCCTGCAAAAAAATGCTTGCGGAACATTTTTCCCAAATCTGCCCCAATGGGTTTCAAAAAGAAAACGCTTCTCTGGAAGAGCCGTTTGACACATCGCCGCCTTCCCTGTAAATTGCCTTATCCTCCCATTCCGGATCAATGAACCGTTTTCTCTCATTTGCAGACTCCCGCATGTCGGCCGCCCTGGAGCGGCTGGGCAGGCAGGCGGAAGCGCTGGATTTTTTTGATGAGATCACGCTCTTCACGGAACACGACCTTTCCGCAGAATTCACCAGCCGCATGGGCCGCTACCTGACGCCGTCCTGCCGGGGATTCGGATACTGGTCCTGGAAACCCTGGGCCATCCACCATGTCCTCCAAGAAATGGAGGAAGGCGACCGCCTCCTTTATCTGGATGCAGGTTGCCATATCAACGCCAACGGAACGGAGCGCTTCCGGGAATACGTAAATATGCTGGACCGCGACAGCCGCGGCATGCTGGTTTTCACCAACGGACAGCCGGAATACAAATGGACCAAAGGAGATATCTTCCGCCACTTCGGCGTTTCCCAAGAAGACGGGCATATCACGCATACCCAGCAAATTGCGGGCGGCCATGTTTTCCTGAAAAAGAACCCGCTCACGGAAAGCCTGATCCGGGATTGGCTCCATGTCTTTTACGACCATCTGCATCTTGCGGACAACACTCCTTCCGCCTCCCCCAACCTGCCGGGTTTTGTGGAAAACCGGTATGACCAGAGCATCTTTTCCATCCTATGCAAACTGAGGGGCATCACCACCCTCGACGGATCGGAAACCTATGCGGAAAACTGGGAACAGCTCTCCTTGTTTCCATTCCAGGACAGACGGGACATGGGAATCCCACGGGCCGGGAAAAAGGGATGGCTGGAAAAATGCAGGCAGCTCCTTCTTTCTTCCAAAAGAAACGGATTAGGAATCCGGTAAAGCTTCCCCATTCGGGACAACCGAGCTGCACGACGTTTCCGGACGGGGCAATCTGACGCTCCACGAACTGTTTTCCCGTCCTTTTCCACAGCTTCAGCCCGAAAATTCCTTTACCCTTCGGCTACCGTTTCCGGAATGTAATGACGGTTATTTGGACAAGCTCTTTTCATTTGATCAGGAATGTTTTGCTTTCATGAAAGCAAACATCCCTCCATTCCAAAACTCCGCACCCGCACTATCCTCCGCCGACATTCTCCCACCCCTACTCACAGTTATGCCGTCACCGGAATCCGGCTTTCCCCCATTCATACCGGAATGAGAATAAAAAGGCCATCATGCTGGGAACAGCCTGCCGCAGTTCATGGAATACTGGCAGCCTGGATTTCCCCAAAACGTTTTTCTTTCAGATTTGTAGGCTTGACGGCGGATTCCTAATCCTCATACTTTCCTATGTGGCTTCTCCTCAATGCCGAACAATATTTCAAGTCTCCCATAGCGTCTCGGCCAGCTCCGCCCCTTACCGGTTGAGCGACGCTCTGAACCGGCATATTCCCGGCCTGAAATCCACCCTGCTGCTCCGGAGGCGCAAAGAAATTGACGGCCTGGAAATCCACAGGACACCCGCCAGAAGGGCTACGGACGCCTTGCGCCGCCATCTGGCCCATGGATTTGACATTCTGCTGCCGGAAAGAAGAAAAGACCTGCCTTTCTCCCTGAATGTGCTGGGCATGGGATTTGACACGGCCCAAATGGAAAAAGCCGATGTAGTGCATCTGCACTGGATAGGCGGCAGAACCGTGGATTTCTCGCAGCTGCGCCATATCCGCCGTCCATTGGTCTATACCCTGCACGACATGTTTGCCTGCACCGCAGGATGCCACTGCACCATGGACTGCGACCTGTTCCAGGACGAATGCCGCGGCAACTGCCCCCAGCTTGGCGCTCCCCGCCTCTTCCGCAACATTCCAGCGTGGCTGTTTTCCCGCAAACGCCGCGCCTTCGGCCGCATCCCGTCCCTTACCCTCGTAACTCCCTCCCTCTGGTTAAAAAGGGAAGTGGAAAGAAGCTGCATGTTCCCTGGAAGAAAAATCGTACAGATTTACAATCCTGTGGACACGGACCTTTTCCGTCCGGCGGAAGACCGGAATGCCATCCGGGCCGGCCTGGGCATCCCGCCCGGAGCGTTCGTCATCGCCTGCGGCGCAACCGGCCTGTTCAATCCGGTCAAAGGCGGCCATTTCATCCCCCTGGTGCTGGAGGAACTATACCGGCGCGGGCACCGGAACCTTCATCTCCTGTTCTTCGGCAACCAAGAAAAAAGCGTGGACTACCCCTTCCCCAACACAAACGCCGGATTCATTACGGACATGAACAAGCTGGCCGGGCTTTACAGCGCGGCGGACATTTTCCTGAACCCCACGCTTCAGGATGTCCTTTCCAACGTAGCGCTGGAATCCATGGCCTGCAAAACCCCTTCCGTTACCTTCCGGACGGGAGGAGTTCCGGAAGCGGTTCTGGACGGAAGGACGGGGCTGGTCGCTCAGCAGGGGGACCTGAACCAAATGGCCGCCCACTGCGAACGGCTCATCCAGGACGAAAAACTCCTGCAAACCCTGGCGGAGGAAGGCCGCCGGCACGCGGAACAAACATTCTCCTACCCCGTCATTGCCGCACGGCACGCCGCCCTGTATGAGGAAACGCTCCGGGAATACCGTTACGAAGAGTGAAAACGGCCGGCGTTCAACCGCCGGACTGCCTGTTCCAGCACATCCGGGCGCATTTTCCTTTGTCATTGACAAGAAAAAGACGCCTCATACACTCTGCACCGTTTCAACCCTTCTCCCCCCATGAAAACGCTTAAAATCTCCTTTTTACAGTCCACTCCGGATTTCGGCAGGGAAGGAATGCTTCAGCTTCTGAAAAGCCGGTATCATGTGGTGGAAGACGATTCCGATTTTGATTACCTGGTCGCCACCCCCTGGTTTTACGTCAACCGGGAGGCTTTTTACGATTTTCTGGAACGGGCCCCCGGCCATATCACCGTCATGTACGGCTGTCATGAAGCCATTGCACCGGATTTCATGCTGTTTGACTATTACATCGGGCTCGATACGGTGCCCGGAAGCGACCGTACTGTCAAACTTCCCTACCTTCGCCACCATTTGGAAGAAGTGCACGGCGGTAAGGAAGGCCTGGATGCCCATGCTCTCCTGGCCTCCAAAACGGGTTTCTGCAACTTCATTTACGCCAACCGCAAATCCCATCCCAACAGGGATGCCATGTTCCACAAACTCTCCGCTTTCCGGTTCGTCAATTCTCTGGGGCCCCATCTTAACAACACCCCGGGCGACGGCCACCGGGCGGAAGACTGGTACGCATCCTCCATCAGAATGAAAAAGCCGTATAAATTCTCCATTGCCTTCGAAAATGCATGGTACCCCGGCTACACCAGTGAAAAAATCGTCACCAGCATGCTTGCGGGCACCATTCCCATTTACTGGGGAAATCCGGACATCAGCCGGGAATTCAATTCCGCCTCATTCATCAACTGCCACGACTTCCCAACCCTGGACGACGCCGCGGCCTATGTGAAAAAAGTGGACGAAGACGACAACCTGTGGTGTGAAATCATGTCGCGCCCCTGGAAAACCCCGGAACAGGAAGCCCGCTTTCTGGAAGAGACGGAAAGGGAAACGGCCAAGCTTTACAAAATATTCGACCAATCTCCGGAAGAAGCGCACCGCAAAGGTGACGGAACATGGGTATCCTACTACCATCGCTTTTTAAAACGCGGCCACAGGATGCAGCTGGCATGGCGGCGGCTGAAAAACCGCCTGCGCCGTTAACCAACGTTTCCGGGCAATTCAACCCCATGCCGGATTTCCTCTGTCCGCCTTCCCCCGTCCCCATCCACTTCCTTCCGCTTCATGAGCAAATGCTTTTCTGAAACCTTTTGTTCACCTTCTCCCCACCAAGCCGGAGGCGCCATCCACGGAACCTATTTCCCGCACATTGACGGCCTGCGTACTTTTGCCGTGCTGGCCGTCGTCCTGTACCATTTGCAGGAAGGGATCTGCCCTGGAGGCTATGCAGGCGTGGACATCTTCTTTGTCATCTCCGGATATCTGATTGGCGGAGGCCTCATCCGCAACCTGAAGGAGGGAACGTTCTCCCTGACCTCCTTTTACCTCCGGAGAATCAGGCGCATCATGCCCGCCTACTTCTGCCTGATTGCGGCCGTGCTGGCTTTCGGCTGCGTCGTTCTGGACTGCGATGACCTGCGGACTCTGGGCCGGACGGTGAGATCCAGCGCCCTTTTCATCACCAACACTTACTTCAGCAGAACCACAGGGGATTACTTCAGCCCGGCGGCGGAAGAAAACCCTTTGCTGAACCTGTGGTCCCTGAGCGTGGAAGAACAATTTTACCTGATGATTCCGCTTACCCTGTGGCTGCTCTGGAAATTCAGGGAAAAAGCCGTCAAACCCGTTCTATGGGGGGCGCTGGGCCTCTCCTTCTTCTTCGCCGCCTTCCACATGGGGCATCTGGAACATAACAAGGCCTTCTATCTGCTTTACTGCCGCGCCTGGGAACTTCTGGCCGGCTGCCTTCTGGCTCTGGCTCCCGCCGCGGAACAGAACCGGGGAACCGGATGGCTGCGGACGGCGGGATGGGCCGGAATCCTGCTCCCCTTTGCCTGTTATACCTCTTCCACTCCTTTTCCCGGATACACGGCCATCCCTTCCATCGCGGGGGCGGCCCTGCTTATCCGTTACGGAAATCATGGCTGGTCCGGGCGTATCCTCAGGCACCCGCTCAGCACGGGCATCGGCAAAATCTCCTACTCCCTCTATTTGTGGCATTGGCCAGTTATCGTGTACTGGACATACGTCTGTTTCGATGAATGCTCTCCCTGGGATTATGCGGGCATGTTCCTTCTCTCCCTTCTTCTGGGTTTCCTTTCCTGGAAATTCGTGGAAACCCCCTTCAGAACGACCGTCTCATGGCAAACTCCCGGAAAAGCGTTTCTGGCCACGGCAGCAGGGTGCCTCATGCTGGGATTTGCCGGTGAATGGCTCAAATGGACGGACGGCGCGCGGGATTACTGGCATGTAGCGGCCAACAGCATGGAATTCCCTGAATACTGGAAAGGGCCGGCCTTCCCGCCCTCTTTCGGCATCACGCCTCCCAGCCGGGCGGTGGTGGAAAAGGGCAACGCCATTCAGCACCATCATCCGGAGCTGGGGGATGTGACGGATTACCCTTTTGTCCTGCTGGGAAAAAACGGGCAGGCCCCTTCCTTCCTGCTTATGGGGGACAGCCATGCCATGGCCAGTTCCCCCGGATTTGACGAGGCCGCGCGGCTTCTTCAGCGATCGGGCCTGTTCTACCGCGCGCGCCTGTGTCCGCTGAGCGGCATCTCCGGCTCCGGAGACTCCTCTTCCCTGACGCTCCTGCGCCTGATGTACCCCCATTGGGAACACAATATGGAACTAATTCTGGACTGGCTGGAAAATACCCCCCAGGTAAAGACCGTATTCATCCACAACCGCTGGATTGAACTGGTGAACAACCACCGGGATACGCGCCTGAAACAACTGGTTGCAGACGGCCTGCGCCACACCTGTGCGCGTCTTCGGAAAGCCGGCAAGCAAATCGTGCTGCTGGGTCCCGTTCCCGAATGGACTTTCGGCCCGCGCAAGCTCATGCGGCGCAATGCCCTGCTGAACGCCAACCGGACAGACCGCCTGCTGGGCGGGGACTTCAACACGCGGCAGCGTCCGGTATTCGCCCTGTTGGAGCACATGGAATCCACAGGCCTGTGCCGCTTCATTCCCCTCCACGGCACCTTCCATAAAAATGGGCGGTGGCTGGCGGAAGACGGCGGCCAATTAATGTACTGCGACGACAATCACCTTTCCCCCTACGGGTCCAGAAAAATGGTCGGCGACATCATCGACCAGCTTTTCCCGGGAATGGAAAGAACAGCGGCCAACTGACGGAAGCTCCGCACGGAAAAACATCCAATCCTTTGACATTGACAAGGCATGCAGGCCCCCTACACTGGCGCCAGGCAGTAAAGCCTTCGCGATGGTCCCGGATAAAAGCCCGGAATATGAAGGCCATACCGCGCCCCCCTCTTCAACGCCTGTACTCCCATGACGGATTCCTCCCGCCCCACACGCATCAAGGTCATCAGAAAATCCATGAAGGCTTCTCCGGATCAAACGGAATCCCTGTTGTGGGGCGACTGCCTGTTCTGTACGGACGCCGCCATGACGGATTACGACTGGGTTCTGGTATACGACGAATTTCCCAGAACTCCCGTGGGCACCATCAGGAATGAAACGGAACCCCTTCTCTGTCCTCCGGACCAGACTATCCTGATTACGGTGGAGCCCCCCTCCATCAAAATCTACAGCAGGGCATACACCAGCCAATTCGGCACCGTTCTCACCACCCACTCCATCCGGGACCTTCCGCACCCCGGGCACACCTTGGGCCGCGGATGTCTTGAATGGCTGTACATCAAGCCCATGCAGGAAATTCTGGATCAGAAGGAATTCCCGAAGACAAAAATGCTCTCCACCATCTGCTCCGCCAAGCAGCATACGCATACCATGCATAAAAAGCGCTATGATCTTACGCGTTACCTGGCGGACCGTCTGCCGGAACTGGACTGGTTCGGACACGGCATCCGGGAAATAGAAAATAAAACCGTCGCCATGGATGACTACAAATATCATCTATGCGTGGAAAACCATCTGGAACCCCACCATTGGACGGAAAAACTGTCTGATGCCTTTGTCGCCATGACCCTTCCCTTTTACGCCGGGGATCCGTTGGCAACGGAATGCTTCCCGCAGGAAAGCTTCATCCCCATCCCGCTGGACAACCCGCAAAAAGCCCTTGAAATCATCCGCAAGGCCATGGAGGACGGAGAATATGAAAAACGGCTCCCCGCCATCCGTGAGGCAAGGCGCCTGGTGCTGGAAAAATACAACATGTTCGCTCAAACAGCGGCAGTCATTCACAACCACAGGGAAACGGGAACCATACGCCCCGGAGCCATGCTGAAAGGACGCCACGTTCTGCGGAAAAATCCGCTCCATGCCCTTCGGGAATTGACGGACACGCTGGCCTATAAAATCAGGTCGCGCGGCAGGCGCGGAACCGGAACCGGAGCATAACCTGGATTCCGGGCGCACGGCAGCGGGGGGGAGGGGGCAGGCCTTCCCTGCCAGTAAAGAAAATGGGCGTCCGATCTTCTGCCGATGGCCGCGCGGCTGGAGGAACGGAAAGCCTCCATGTGACGGAAAGATTCAAAAGGAACGCTTTCCCCGGTACCCAGCCTCCTGCCCATTAAAGCATGAACGGCTCCGTCAACCCTCTTCTCAGGGAATACAGGACCTGGAACCCTTTAAACGACAGGGAAACCGCAACCGTATCCGCCATTCCTCCGCCACACCGCAACCAGGGCGGCAAATACCGTCCCGACAGCCCCGTCCGGTCTGAAATCGATTCAAACCGGACGGAAAACAGGTAATTAATAAAACGGAAAAACCTTAATCTGCTTTGCGGGAAGCGTGCCTCTTGGCCCGTTCCTCCTCCCGCTGCTTCTTCAGGTCTTCCTTCATCTTGGCCTTCTCTTCGGAATCCAGCTTGCCGTCCTTGTTAACATCATATTTTTCAAGGAGGGCGGCTTTCTTTTCCGCAGAAGTCATTCTCTTGGGAGCGTCTTCCTCCGCCATGGAAGGCATGGCGAAAGCAACGGCCAGAACAATAAGCAAATACTTCATGATTAAACGGGGTTCTTGAATAATCCTTTTCTACTCCCGCGCGTCCCGGTTGTCTCTCTTTTTTTAGCAATACATGCAAATTCCCCGGCCATGCCCCTTTTCCGCCGCGTAAACTCCCCCCCGGTTAAGCCTTCCCGAACGGGAAAAATAGCGGAATCACCACTACCATGACCAGCCCCATGATCACCTGCAGGGGAACGCCCACTTTCACGTAATCCATGAACGTATATTTCCCGGCCGGCATAACCAGGGCATTGGGCGGCGTGGAAAAGGGAGAAGCAAAACACATGCTGGTGCCTACGGAAACCGCCAGCAGCAGCGGATAGGGGCTGATGCCCATACTCGCCGCGGATTGCAGGGCGATAGGCGCCAGAAGCACCGCCGTAGCCGTATTGCTGATAAACATGGTCAGCAGGGACGCCGTGAAATAGACGCCCGCCATCAGGGCAAACGGCCCGAATCCCCCCAGTCCGGCCACCAGCCCGTGGGAAATGGCCTCTGAGGCTCCCGTCTTCTCCAGCGCTACGGACATCGGCAGCATGGCGGCAATCAGCACGATGCTCTCCCAGTTGATCGTCCGGTACGCCTCCTCCACATTGCGCAGACAGCCGCACAACACCATCAGGACGGCGGCGATCAATACCGCCGCCACAGCAGGCACCCAGTTGAACACCATGGCCGCAATCATCAGCAGCATAATGCCTGCGGCCAGGGGGGCCTTATGCGTCAGGGTCACCTTGGAGGCCTCCGCCAGGGGCTGACCCACGACAACCCATTCAAAGGTTTTCTCGCTCAGGCGCGCAATATCCGTCCAGGTTCCCTGAATCAGCAGCGTATCTCCGTACTGGAGTTTCACATCCTTCAAATTATGGAAAATGTAATGGTTGTCCCGCTGGATGGCCAGAATATTGACCCCGTACTTGGCGCGCAGCCCCGAAGACTTCACGGGCATGTTGATAAGGTCCGAGTTCCGCATGAGCAACATTTCCGCAATGCCTATCTCGTCAAACTTCAATTTGCTTTTCAACAGGGAATCCGTATCTTCCGACGTCTTCCGGTTAATCATCTCCGCCCCATATTCCCGGGCAAAACGGGCCACGTCCTCAAACTCCCCCATGACATAAATGACGTCGCCCCGGGCCACCCTCGTATCTGAACCCGCCATGGTCTGGCTGACCGTCTGCAGGAAGGAATGCCGGCCGGAATGCCTGCGGCGCACCTCCACAATATTCACGCGGTAAAGGTCCGGTATCTGAAGATCATGCAGAGGATGTTCCGTCAGAGGGGAATCCTCCAGCACCCGGAGGCGGTAAAGATTATTAATAATCTGGTACTCGTCTATCAACTGGCTGAGGGATTTCCCCTTGGCCTCGTGTTCCGCCCTGTCGTCATGGCGTCCCAGAAACCTCTTGCTGAGGGGGATCAGCACCAGGATGCCCGTCACGATGCAGACAAGGCCGATGGGGGTGAACGCAAAAAAGCCCAGCCCCTCCATTCCGGCCTCCTGAAGCTGGTTGTTGACGACAAGGTTGGGGGGCGTGCCGATCAGCGTCAGCATGCCGCCCATACTGCTGGCAAATGCCATGGGCATGAGCAGACGGCTCGTCTGGATGCCTCCGTCCGCAGCCAGGCTCACCAGAATAGGCAGCATCAGCGCCACCGTCCCCGTATTGCTGACAAATGCGCCTATGCCGGCTGTAACAAGCATGGTCAGCACCAGCAGGCGCAACTCGCTCCTGCCGGCCAGTTTCATGATTCTGCCGCCCATCATCTTGGCCAGGCCCGTCCGGAAAATGGCGCCTCCCACCACGAAAAGCCCCACCATCATCACCACAATGGAATTGGAAAAGCCGGAAAGCGCCTGTTCCGGGCTCAAAATCCCGAACACAATCAGGCAGAGCAGGGAACACAGCGCGACAAGATCAGAACGAATCCTCCCCTGGACAAATAAAACGGCGGATACTCCCAGAATGAGAAGCGTGGTCAACATAGCAATAAACGGCAGGAGTGAAAAAACGGCAAGGGAGGATATCTAACATGACCGGCACGTCTTGTCGATAGGCTGAACAAGTCATTCACAAAACCGTCTCTCCGCCGGCATCCGGCAGAAAAAACACTTTATGCATCCTGCTCGGAGAACCCCGCTTCCTCTTTCCTTCTCCGGTATCATGGGGATGAGGAAACAATAAAAAACGCGCTCTCTGAAAGAACGCGCCATAAAATGAAAAGTGGTGGGTAGAGAAGGATTCGAACCTTCGAAAGCAAATGCTAACAGATTTACAGTCTGCCCCCTTTGACCGCTCGGGAATCTACCCACTTGAAGTGATGTGCGGCGAATGTATAGGGATTCCCGTGCCTTAGCAAGTTTTTTTTATAAAAAGTAGGTCCTCCCAGAAGCAGAAACCCCATATGCAACAGCCATGCCGCCGGAAGGAAAGCTGATGCAGGAACACAAGACCGGAAAAGGCAATTTTCATGAATCTCCCACATATACCGGAGCGCGGCTGTCCGGGGAATCCGCATCCAGTTGCTCCAGCTGGGGCAGAATGTTCTCCATGCTCTCCCATACGGAGGGAACAATCTTGATTGCGGTTCCAAACCGGACTGCCATCATCAGGGCGTCTGAAGGGCGGGCGTCCAGCTCCACCAGCTTGTCCATCACCTCATTGGCGGCCTCTATAGTCACGCGGGCATAAAAGACTTCATCCTTGCGGCCGTTAATAAGCACCAGCCTCACCCGGCATTCCATGGCGGATAAAAAGTGAGCCAGCAGGGAAGACGTGTCCGGCCGTACCGGGCGTTCCCCGTTCAGGCAGCGTTCCAGGGCCATGCCGTCTGTCAGCTCCATGAAAATGACGCCCACCTTGCCGGTCAGCGGATCACGCAGGCACACACCCGCCCCGGCCCGGGTGTAAAGCAGGGCGTAAGGTTCCAGAGCAATCAAATTTTCATCCGGCATGGCGGGCGGAAATCACATGTTAAAAACCGGGATTAATAACCCGTTCCGTATAGCGGGCAGCCACCTTGACGTATTTTTCCGCCCATTTGTGGTTATTATCCGCGGATTCCGGCCCCAGGTCCTTCACCACCTTGGCAGGAGAACCCAGCACCAGGGAATTGGGGGGAATGACGGTACCTTTGGTAATGAGCGCGCCCGCTCCCACCACAGACCCCTGGCCGATGACCGCTCCATCCAGAATAATGGACCCCATGCCTATCAGGCAATTATCCTCCACCGTGCAGGCGTGCAGAATCACGCCGTGCCCCACGGTTACGTACTTGCCTACATAGCAGCCGAAATCGTCTGCCAGGTGGATGCAGCTGTTGTCCTGGATATTGGAGTAATCACCAATGACGATCTTATTGATATCTGCGCGCAGCGTGGTATGGTACCAGACGCTGGCATGTTCCCCAATGGTAACATCTCCAATCAAATCAGCGCTTTCCGCCACAAAAGCGGTATCCGCCACTTTGGGCCAGAAGTTCGCGTAAGGTTCTCTTGCCATATAAGTCATGTATTAATTGAAGATAAGACAGCATTCCAGTCTAAAAACGTTCATTCCGCGGGTATGCCGCAGCCGGAAACGAATACGGCCGAACCCACCCGAAAATGAAAGGCCGCAGGCACCTCCGCACTAATTTTCTTCCCGGATGCCCTTCTTGCTGTTCTTCTCCCGCTTCTCCGCATCCTTGCGCAGGGAGTCGGCCTTTTTCCCATTACCCCCCTTTTCATAATACCCGGCTATCCTCCGCTGGATGGCGGCTTCCTTCTTTACCTTGAAATAATCGCCCGATTTAGTCCGGATATACCGGTTGTAGGAAGATTCCGCCTCCTTGGCCATCTGAAGCACGGCCTCCTGATCCTGGGAAACGTACTCGTAATATTGCCCCATCAGCGCTTCAAATACTTCCGCGCGGCGCGCATAATCCTTCATAGACTTCCGGTACAGGGCAGCCACCCCGGCCTTGTCCCCGTTTTCCATCAGGAGATCCGCCTGCCGCTTGATGGCGGCGGAAGTCAGGTCGCTGCGCCCCTCGTCCGTCTCCTTTTCCAGCTTCTTCAAATCGCGGGCAACATGGCGCTTATTGGTGGAAGCGTCCCTCATGGGGAAAATATACTCATCTTCCACGCGGGCGGCCATGGCCAGGTAATCCGGACGGGAACGGAACTTGCGCTTAATCATGGCCGCCAGTTCATCCCATTCTTCCAGCTTCGTGCCGCTCTCCGGGCGGCCCATCAGAGCAATCAGGCGTTCCCAGCCCAGGGGGCTGCCGGGAGTGGCCTGAGTGGCGGCTTCCAGCATTACCCGGGCGCAATCCGGCTTCTGCATCTCCTCAAACAGGTCCGCCAGGGAAAGATAATCCAGGGAAGTATCCAGCCGGGAGCCATTCACCTTCTTGTCCATACCCTGGAGAAGGGTGGATTCATGCTTTGACTTGCAGTTGTGCGGATGGGAAAAATGCCCCGTATTATATCCGTACCCGCCGTAGGACTGCCAGGTTTCATCCGTCGTCAGCAGATTGACCCAGGCATGCGGCCCGCGGTTGCCGTCCCCGGTAACATAGGCAGAGGGAATGCCGTTGCATTTGGCGGTATTCACCGCAAAATAGGCCTGGTCCATGCAAATGCCGCCTTCATCCAGAATCTCCTGGAAGGTATAATTAGTATAAGGGTCCTTGCCCAGTGCGGCGCGGTCCATCCGGTAACGGATCATGGAATAGGCTCCGCCCCATCCTTTCCGGGTAAGGCGCACCTTTTTGCGCGCCCAATCCATCTCCGACCTCGGCAGACGCACATCCACCACAAACAACAGCTCGGAAGGGCTTAATTTGGAAATGTCCGTGAGAAGCTCACGGGCTTCATCCATCTCCATGAAGTACTCGAATACCTGTTCCAGCGTCAAAGGCGTGGTGGAAATATTGGTGGAAGAAGACGCCCTCAGCTTGGACGGGCTGGAAGCGATGCGGGGATTCAGCATGGCGCAGGCCAGCGCCAGGGAGGAATACCTGCTCCGGGGCATGGCGGAGGTTTTCATCCAGAATTCCGCCCACTTCCTCAAAATCCCTCCCCACTCCTCCCCGGGTGTCTGCTCCCGCGCCATCGTGCGCAGGAAAAGTCTCAGGGGATCGGAAGGATCTGAAAAAAGCCATGGATAGAAATACCTGGGGGAACTCTCCTTGATTTGTTCCTGGATGGTTTCCGCTCCCACTTTGCTGATGAGCTGGTACAGCTCATTGGCGCGCATGAGGTACGGGCTCTGATCGTACATGGACGCGTCAAATTTGCCGAATTTGATGACCTTCACGGCATCCCGTTCCAAATTGGAGCGCAGGAAATCGGCATACAAGTCATAGCGGCCCGTTTCCAGGGCCAGATTGAAAGCATCCGTAAACAACTTTCTGTTGGCGGCGTTATTGGCCTTCAGGCTGACCAGAAGAACAGGCTTCTTGAAAATCTCCAGCCGCGGATCTTCCTCCTGGACCACGGGTTCTTCCTTCGGTTCCTCAGGGGAAGGCTCCGCCACTTCCGGTTCCTTGTTCTGTCGTTTTCCGGCGGCTTCCTCAGCAGCCAGGCGTTCCGCCTCAAGACGGGCTTTTTCCTCCGCCTCCTCGCGCGCCCGTTCCTCCGCCTTCCTGCGCGCCGCCTCCAGTTCCGCGGCTTTCCGCGCACGCGCCGCTTTCGCTTCCGCCTCCTTTCTGGCCGCCAGCTCAGCGGCAGCAGCCTTACGTTGAACGGAAACCCGGTGGTAAGCCACCCCTCCGGCGGCAAGAGCCAGCACCAGGACAATAGTAATAATAATTCCGCCGGAAGAGGATTTTTTATGCTTGGGAAAACCGGGACGCAGAGGATTGACAGGATTCATGGGGATGCAGCTTGAACGCGTTGAAGCAAATTGGGGAGGGGGATGAGACGGTTTTATCCCTGTTCCGTGTGACATAAAAGCGCAATACCTTTCCAAGGTCAACTTGAAACAATGGTCTTTTGCTGAAGGTTCGTTTTCCCGGAACCCGTTAAGAATCAAACCAAAGTATTTTTCCTTGTATTTTCATAGCCATTTTATAGTATCAGGCCTCTTCATGTTTCCAAAAACATGAGAAAAACACAAGTATCCTGCTGATTATTCCTGGCTGACATATGTTTTTCCCGTTGCCTATGAACACTTTCTCTCATCTCAGTCCGTTTCTGGCCGTCATTTCGGGAAGCCTCTTCTCCGGAACGGCTCTCTGTAACGACATCGTGCTGCCTCCGCCAGATAAAAAGGGAGGAAAGCCCCTCATGCAGGTTCTTCATGAACGGCATTCCACCAGGTCCTTTGCAGACAAACCTATCCCGGTGGAAATCCTGTCCTCCCTGCTCTGGGCGGCGCAAGGCGTCAACCGGGACGATCCCGACTACCGCACGGCGCCGTCTTCCCGGAATTCCAATGAAATAGAAATCTATGTCGTCCTGCCGCAGGGCACCTATCTTTACAGGCCGGAAACCCACCGGCTGGAGAAAGTGGTTCAGGGCGACATGCGGGCCGCTACGGGAACACAGGAATTCGCGGCTACCGCGCCGTTAAACCTGGTCTATGTAGTAGACCAGTCCAAACAGCCGGGAGACTTTGATGCCAGGAGAAAGCTGGTCACGGCCTGCACGGATGCGGGGTTTATTGGAGAAAACGTTTACCTTTTCTGTGCTTCCGAAGGGCTCGGCACCGTGTTCCGCGCCATGATTAACGCCAATTATATCCAGCAGTGCCTGAAGCTCCCCGTCCTCAAAAAAGTCCTGTACGCCCAGAGTGTCGGCTATCCGTCAAAATCCTGAAAAAACCATAAGCCGGAACGCTGTGAGACTCGCCGTTCCATCGGCGGCTCTTCCTCATGCCTGCGAAAAACCGTCATGGGAACCGCCGTTCCCATGGATATAAAAACGCCAGAGAACCATTGCCGGGCCAGTCAGGAGCGCACTCTTCCGGACAGCCCGGCAACAATAGAAAAAGCGTTTGGCGAACTGTTGGATGAACGTTTCGGGCAAGCCCCCGGTTCCGCCACTCCGCCCTGCGGCATTGGCTGGAGAAATGTTCAAACCGGAATTCCCGGGAAACTGCGGCGCCAGGAAATCTACTCCCCGCTTGCGGTCTTTCCCATAGTTCAAATTCATGGAAAATCCGGAACCGCAAGCGGAAAACGCACCAGCATTACCACTGGTTGTCCAGGTTTTTGGTATTTATCTTTCCGGGTTCCTTGTTGCGTTCCTTCATGCCGCGGACAGGCTTGGGCTCCTTTTCGTGCAGGTCCAGAATATCAATCACATTCTCCCCTTTTTTCAGGAATGGGGCCGGAACATACAGCCTTAACTGAGGTCCCACATTCCAATAGCGCCCCACGTTGATTCCGTTCACCCATACATACCCCTTGACATAGCGGGACATATCCAGAAACGTGTCCTGAGGCTCTTCAATATTTACAACGGCCCGGAAATGTGCCCCTTCCCGTTTCTGGGAAGGCCCCTTTCCTTTGGGAGCCCGCACAATGGAATCAGCTTTCAGGGGAAGCGCCCTCACCGTCCAGTTCTTTAACTCCCGCGTTCCCAGCTTCACAGGACCGTAAACTCCCTTGCGGTCACTCTCCATGCTGATATGAAAATTAATATGTCCCATGGCCTCTACCAGAACTTCCAGCATCCCCGGCTTCCTGCGCTCCGGCAGTTTCACACTCTTCTGCCCCAGCCGCCGATCCAGCGTGCCGACCAGCTCTCCATCCAGATACACCTGGGCATAGTCATTGACATTGGTAAATTCCAGCGTTTCAGGCGGTCCTGACGGAACGGCCGTTCTGTAAACGGCAATACCCTGGTTCTGGTTCCATTGTTCAAAATAGGGAGGCTGCGGGAACTTGGACCGGAAAGGCTTGGGCAGGTTCTCCCAAAGGCCGGCATGCACTGCGGGCGTGAACTCCGGAATTTCCATGGCCGGAATGTCTGCGGGAGGTTCCGGCACAGCGGCTTCGGGAGGCAACTTTTTTAAAATGATTTCCCTCATCTGGGCATAATATTCATTCATCCGCCCCTGCTCATCCACGGGAGAACCGTAATCATAACTCGTCAGGTCCGGCTGGTATTTTCCCGGCCCTCCGTTGTTGGCTCCGGCCGAGAATCCGAAATTGGTACCTCCGTGGAAAACGAACAAGCTGAAGGAACGCCCCTTGTCCATAAACCAGCGGACGTGGTTGACCACTCCAGGGGTGGGAGCCCAATTCCCCTCTCCCCAGTGCCGCAGCCAGCCCGGATACGTTTCCGAGGAAAAAACGGGAACTCCCGGATTGCATTTATTAGCCACTGCCCAATGGCCGTCGTTCAGCCCCGGATCCAGCCCTACGGCCACGCCTGGAAGCACCACGCCTTTCAGAAAATGTTCTCCCGCGCCGTCGGAGGTGTAAAAGGGGCCAAAACCCTTCCTGCTCCAGAACGCCTTCAGCCATTCCATATACTTGCGGTCTTTACGCTGGTAGCTCCCGTATTCGTTTTCAAGCTGGGTCATCAGAATGGGTCCCCCGTTTTTGGCTAAAAAAGGCTCCGCCACACGAGCCACGGCCTCCAGATAACGCGTCTGCGCCTTCATGAATTTGGCGTCTTCCGTAGTTCTCAACTTGGCCTTGGGATCCTTCAGCAAATAATGAGGCAGTCCACCCAGGTCCCATTCCCCGCATGCATAGGGGCCGGGGCGGAATAAAACCCACATGCCTTCCTCCTGGCATAACTTGAGGAACCCTTCCAGATCCCGATTGCCCGTCTTAAAGTCAAAGCTGCCGTCCGGCTGCTCATGGTCATTCCAGAACACATAAAATGCAATAGTATTCAGCCCCATAGCCTTGGCGGTCCTGATGCGGTGCCTCCAGTATTCCCGGGGAATGCGCTGGGGATGCATCTCCGCGCCGCGGATCTGGAAAGGTTTCCCGTTCAGCATGAACTCCTGGTTCCCTTCCCCGCCGAACCCGAACACAACGGGGGTTCCTCCGGAAAGAGCGGGTTTCTGTACATTCTGGACAGCCTCAGGGCCAGCCCATGCCAATGCTCCCACTCCGACGGCCATCAGTGCGGCAGACCAACTGAAACCATATTGCTTCATCATGTTGAACAGTTAATTCATTTGAAGACGGTTGCCAATAACAATTTTTTTCTCTCTTCTCCGAATCTTCGGAATACCCTTCCCCTCCGCCAGAAATCTGACGGGGCCGGACGGAACGGAGGCCTTCCGTTCCGTGGAATGTGATCATGTCATATATCTTCATCCCTTTGTATGAAAACCGGAGGACGCCTGTCTAAATTGATCAATATGAAAACAATTGTTCTTCTTCGCCATGGAGAAAGCACGTGGAACCGTGAAAACAGATTCACCGGATGGACGGACGTGGATCTGACGGAATTGGGAATACAGGAAGCCAACCACGCGGGCGACCTTCTGAAAGACAGGGGAATGGCCTTTGACCATGCCTACACCTCTTATCTCAAGAGGGCCGTGAAAACGCTCAACTGCGTGCTGGACCGTTTGGACCAGGACTGGCTGCCCGTCTCCAAAAGCTGGAGGTTGAATGAAAAGCACTACGGCATGCTCCAGGGCCTGAATAAAAGTGAAACGGCTCAAAAATACGGAGACGAACAGGTACTGATCTGGAGGCGCAGTTATGACGTGGCGCCTCCTCCCCTGGCGGAGGACGATCCCGCCAACCCCAAATGGGATCCCCGCTACAAGGGAGTGCCGGACAGCGAACTTCCGCGAACGGAATCACTGAAAGAAACTATTGCCCGCATGATGCCCTACTGGGAAGGAACAGTTCTCCCTTCTCTACGGACGCTGGACAATATCCTGATCGTAGCCCACGGCAACACATTGCGGGGCATGATCAAGTATTTGAAAAACATTCCTGACGAACAGCTGCTTTCCCTTAATCTTCCTACCGCCACCCCCTATGTATTTGAATTTGACGACTCCCTGAACCTGGAAAAAGACTACTTTCTTGGGGATCCGGAAGAAATCCGCAAACGCATGGCGGCCGTCGCCGGCCAAGGAAGCGCAAAGAAAAAAACGCCTGCGGAATAACCTCACTATCCTTTCCTATGACCGTCCATTCCTGCCGCATTGCGTTCTTTGACGCCAAGCCCTACGACCGGGATTCCTTCAATTCTGTCAATGAACGCGAATTCCATTACGACATCCGTTACTTCAAGGGGCGCCTCACTCCGGACAGCGTGCCCCTGACCCGCGGTACGGACGTAGCGTGCATTTTCGTCAATGACACGGCAAACCGGGAAGTAATACGGAACCTGAAGGAAAATGGCGTCAAATTGCTGGCTCTGCGTTGCGCCGGATTCAATAATGTGGATCTGAAAGCTGCGGAAGAAGCGGAACTGCCCGTCGTGCGGGTGCCCCAATATTCTCCCTATGCGGTGGCGGAACATGCCGTAGCCCTGATGCTTTCCCTGAACCGCAAAATACACCGCGCCTACTGGCGCACCAGGGACGGCAATTTTTCTCTTCACGGCCTGATGGGCTTTGACATGAATGGAAAAACGGCCGGCATCATCGGAACGGGAAAAATCGCCAGAATCCTCATCCGCATTCTCAAAGGCTTCGGGATGAACATCCTGGCCTATGACCTGCACCCTGACCAGCGCTTTGCGGAAGAAGCCGGCATTACGTACACCACCCTGGACGATCTGTACGCCCGGTCCGATATCATCTCCCTGCACTGTCCCCTTACTCCGGAAACGGAACACCTGATTAATACGGATTCCATTGGAAAAATGAAGGATGGAGTGATGATCATCAACACGGGACGCGGCAAGCTGATTAACACGGAAATGCTGATTGACGGCCTGAAATCAAAAAAAGTGGGAGCTGCCGGACTGGACGTGTACGAAGAAGAGGGAGAATATTTCTACGAAGACAAATCCGACAGGATTATTGATGACGATACTCTGGCTCGTCTCCTTTCCTTCAACAACGTCATCCTGACTTCCCACCAGGGCTTTTTCACGAAAGAAGCCCTGCACAATATTGCGGAAGTCACCCTGCACAACATCCGGGACTTTCTGGAAAGCAAACCTCTGATCAACCGAGTCTCGCTTCAGTCACGCTGAACGTGCCCGGCGGGCGCTCTACGGAAATCCGGGACTTTCTCATCCGCCTTCTGCCGGACAGAAGGCGGAATTCGGGGAAAGGCGGCAGCTTTTTTATGCAAGCGCCGCCACTTCCCGCCGTATTATATACTATGAGCACTCCAGCCCCTGCCTCCGTCCTGGCTCCCAAACCGCACTACGCCGCTCTGGACGGCCTCCGCGGGGTGGCCGCCGTCATGGTGGTCCTGTTCCACATGTTTGAAGGCAGCGCCAGGGACTTCCAGTTCCATACGGACCAGATCATCAACCACGGCTACCTGTCCGTGGACTTCTTCTTCATGCTGTCCGGCTTCGTCATCGGATACGCCTATGACGACCGCTGGGAAAAAATGAACCTGTGGAACTTCTGCAAGCGGCGGCTGGTGCGCCTTCAACCCATGGTGGTCATGGGGATGCTGCTGGGGGGAATCCTCTTTTACTTCCAGGGGTCTGAAATCTTCCCGAACCTTGCGCAAACTCCCGTATGGAAAATGCTGCTGGTCATGACCGTGGGATTCACGCTGCTGCCCGTTCCCGTTTCCCTGGATGTGCGCGGATGGTCGGAAATGCACCCGCTGAACGGTCCGGCCTGGTCCCTCTTCTTCGAATACGTCGCCAATATCCTTTATGCCATGCTCATCAGAAAATTTACCAGCAGATGGCTGGCGGTCCTGGTCTTTCTGGCGGGCTGCGCCCTCATTCACCAGTGCTACACGCAGGGCAACAACATCGGCGGCTGGACTCTGGATGCGGAACAGTGCCGTGTGGGGCTTACACGGCTCATGTTCCCTTTCTTCGGCGGTCTGCTCCTGTTCCGCCTGTGCAAACCTGGACGGATCAGGCATGGTTTCTGGTGGTGCAGCCTGCTTCTGGCGGGAACCCTGGCGGCGCCCCATGTAGGAGGTGCGGAACATTTCCGCCTGAACGGCCTGTATGACGCCTTCTGCATCATTGTCATCTTTCCCGTGATAGTCTTCCTCGGAGCCAGTGACATCCCTGGAGACATCTCTTCCAGAGCCAGCCGGTTTTTGGGAAACATCTCCTATCCCCTTTATATCACCCACTATCCCATCGTATATCTCTACCTGGCCTGGGTTCACGATGCGGAAGTCCCTCTTTCCCGTGCGCTCCCCGTAGCGGCAGGCGTCTTATTCCTCTGCATTGCCGTAGCCTACGGGTGCCTGAAGCTTTATGACGAGCCCGTGCGCGCATGGCTTTCCAAACGCGTGCTGAAGCGGCATCCTCCGGAACCCGGGGCGTAAAGCGGAACAAACATCTGCCTTGCCCCGGGCGGGGCCAGGCCGGATACTGTCGGCGGTCTTTCATGGAAAAACTGCCGACATCCTCCAAAGCTCTGCGCTACCTGCCCTTTCTTGTGGCATCGGCATTCTTTATGCAGATGCTGGATGCCACCATCCTGAACACGGCCATTCCCACCATTGCCCGCAGCTTCAACAGCCATCCGCTGCAGCTCCACTCCCTGGTAACGGCCTACATGCTCACCGTCTGCGTCCTGATACCGGCCTCCGGATGGATATCCGACAAACTGGGTTCACGCCGTACTTTCCTGCTGGCCATCTCCGTTTTTTCCGTAGGCTCCCTGCTGTGCGCCCTTTCCGCCTCCGTTACCATGATGACGGTATGCCGCGTCATCCAGGGAATAGGCGGCGCCTTCCTGATGCCCGTCGGGCGCCTTGTCATCCTGCGCTCCTATCCCCGCTCCATGTTCGTCAATGTCCTGAACATTGTAACGATTCCGGCGCTGCTGGGCCCCCTTCTGGGGCCGGTGCTGGGCGGTATCATCGTACAGTACGCTTCCTGGCACTGGATATTCCTGATCAACATCCCGGTAGGCATGGCGGGCCTGTGGGCCACCTGGAAGCTGATGCCGGACCTGAAAGCGGTCCGGGAACAGAAATTCGACTGGCCGGGTTTCTTCCTTTTCTCCTCCTCCGCCGTCCTGGCTACGATGGGCCTCTCTTCCGCAGGAGGCATAACCGATAAGCCGCGCATGGTCATCCTCACGTCTGCCGGAGGCATTCTTCAACTTCTGTACTGGGTGCTGGCGTTCCGTTCAAAAGCCCCCATCTTCAGCCCGGCCCTGTTCCGCATCAGAAACTTTGCCATCGGAATCGCCGGCAACATCGTCTGCCGCCTGGGCGGAAGCTGCCTGCCGTACCTGATGCCGCTTTTCTTCCAGGTGGTGCTTGGTTATTCCGCTCTTCAGTCCGGCATGTCCCTGATTCCGCTGGCCCTGAGCAATCTGCTGGCAAAAACGGTTGCGCCGCGTCTGCTCGGGAAATTTGGTTACCGGAACATCATGGTCGTCAATACCTTCACCATAGGAGCGCTGCTGGCCTCCTTCCACTTTGTAGGCCCCGGAACCCATGAACTTATTCTCCTGGGCATGCTCGCGTTGCTGGGCGGGGCCAACTCCATTCAGTTCACCTGCATGAACACCCTGACGCTGATTGACCTCCCCAATGCAGACGCCAGCAGCGGAAACTCCCTGCTTTCCACGATCATGCAGCTCTCCATTGCTGTCAGTATTGCCGCGGCCTCCCTGCTGCTGGACAGCTTCGGCGGCCATTCGGCTACCTCCGGAAAGGCTGTGGAAACCGCCTTTCATGCCACTTTCGCCACCATCGGCGCCATTGCCGCGGCCAGTTCCTTCATCTTCGCCCTGGTGGACAAAGACAAGGGAATCATCCGCAAACGGAAAAAAGCAGCTTGAAGAGGAAAATTCCCGCCCCTGTTCAGGAACAGGAAGAGGAATCTCCCGTCTCAAGAGAACAGCACTGCGCAAACCGGGCGCGGGACTCTTCCAGGGTAATCGGTTTCTTATCCTCCCCCAGGGCTACATAAACCAGCTCCGCCTCTGTAATTTTGGCAATGTTATTGCAAAGCTTCGTCAGACGTTCCGCATATACCTCCACCTTCACGGTGACGGAGGTGCGGCCCACCTTGATAATATCCGTATAAAAGGACACTACATCGCCCACCAGCACAGGAGCTTCAAACGTCAGGCTGCT
>Ga0137310_100234_pt1 | contig 35917 bp, 39 predicted proteins | sample NAcewiD2O_June_2_FD_97183 | JGI IMG/M metagenome (GOLD analysis project Ga0137310, IMG submission 97183) | Mouse cecal microbial communities from Vienna, Austria - N-Acetylglucosamine amended D2O_June | ecosystem: Host-associated > Mammals > Digestive system > Large intestine > Cecum | place...
CAGTCCATTTAGAGATTCTAAGAATACCGGTATCTATGTCATAGAACTACAATCACTATGAAAGAGGAAAATCTATGGAAAAGAAACGTAAAACATTTACAGATGAATTCAAGCAGGCTGCGGTTCAATTTTTGACTAACCATCCAGAAATGACCGTTATAGAATGTGCTGAAACACTTGGTGTAGGCCGCAGCACTCTGGAAAGATGGAGGGCAGATTTCAACCGGTCCGGTCTTTCAGCTGTGGCAGCTCATAATAATAACAAGGAAGAAAAAGACCTTCTCAAGGAAAATGTCAGGCTTCAACGAGAACTCAGGGACTCACAGGAGGCTTTGAAGATTCTAAAAAAAGCCATAAGCATTCTGGGAAACTGAAGCAGGTCGAATACGAACTTGTTGCCGAGGATCATAAAGCTGGAATCCAATTCTCGGTATCCAGGGTGCTTCATAAACTTGGTCTTTCAAGATCTGGCTATTACGACTATTTAAAGCGGAAACCCAGCCACCAGGAAAAGCGCAGGCATGATGTGAAAAAGGCCATCCTTCAGATTTATGAAGACAGCCACGAAAACTACGGAGCGCCAAAAATCGCTAAGATCCTGAACTCAGGAGGGATCACCATTACAGAAAGGACCGTTGGTGTTTATATGCGTCAAATGGGGATCCGAGCACAGTGGGTCAAGCCTCATACACAAACCACAATACGAAGTGATTTCAGTGGAAAACTGAAGAACCTTCTGGATAGAAACTTCTCTCCGGCTCACCCAAACTGCGTATGGTGCACAGATATCACCTATATCCACACAAAGCTGGACGGATTCGTTTACCTTGCCTGCATCATGGATCTGTATTCCAGAAGGATCATTTCCTGGAAGCTTACAAAAACGCTGGACACAGGTCCAATTCTGAAATCGATCGAAGAAGCCAGAAAACGCCGGCCGTCCCAGGAACCGATAATGATTCATACGGACCGAGGAATCCACTATACCTGTGATCTGTACAGAAAACTGACCAGAGGAATGATTCGCAGTTATTCAGCAAAAGGAGTTCCGTATGACAACGCCTGTATTGAATCATTCCACTCCCTGATCAAGAGGGAATGGCTGAGCAGGTTCGATATACAGAACTACAGGCATGCATACCGACTGGTGAGTCAGTATATAGATGACTGGTACAACCCTGAACGGATACACAGCCACTGTGGATATATGTCCCCAGCAGAATATGAAGTAATGTTCCAAAGGACCTCCCGAGAGGAGGCCTTTTAATCGTGGCTTTCATTTTATGAGAGTTTCACATTTCTCTGTTTCGTTTTCGACAACGTAGTTTTTCTCGGATTCCTTGTAGCCCTTCTGGCTTTCCGCAATCATCAGGACCTTTTCTGTATCAGACTTGTCCTTCAGCGCCTCTTCATCAGGAAGGGTTTTCTTCCAGTCCTCTTCGGTTTCCTTGTCAGCTTCGGGATCGGAGAAGCACTCCAGGCTGTGGGTGTGCTCTTCCTCTGTGCACTCCAGCAGCTCCCGGTAGCATTCATCGGTATGCGTGTGCTCTTCCAGCGTGCAGGTCAGGTTGCCATCGGCATCGTAGCAATCCTCACCGTGCTCGTGCTCTTCCCTGCCGCAGGACTCGATTTCCTTGTAGCACTGCTCTGTGTGTTTGTGCTCCATGTTTCCGCAATAAGCCTGCGCCTCCTGGGTTATGGCAGGGAGGATCAGCGCATATGTGGTGCAGAACACAACGATGCAGGACAGGATCCGCACCATGCGTTTCCATGCCTTGCCTGTAAACAGCTTTCCCTTTCTCATATATTCACCTTCTTAACTGACACTTCCCAGCTGCGACAGAGGCCAGATCGTATAGACCAGCTTGCCCACCACCTGTTCGGCGGCGACGGGACCAATGGACTTGTTGCGGGAATCCACCGACACACTGCGGTGATCTCCCATCACAAACCACCGTCCGTCCGGGACCTGATAGGGCAGGTCAATGTTGGTGTCGCCATAGGCAAGTTCATCCACATATGGCTCTTCCAGCTGCTGTCCGTTCACGGTCACCGTTCCGTCTTTGGTGATATCGACCCAGTCACCGGGGCCGGCTATGACGCGTTTGACGAGAATTTTGTTGTTGTAGTAGAACGCAATGACGTCACCGGTCTTGAAGTCACCGGACTTCACGGCGGCTACGAGATTGCCTTCCTGGAGCGTGGGTTCCATGGATCCGCCGTAAACTTCCAAAACGGGCATCCACAGGGTGGCGACCAGAATGGCGAAAGCCGCCACGGTCACGAGGACATAGATGGTGGACTTCAGGGTGCTGCGGTACATCTTCCCGTGCTTCACCCGGTCCAGTTCTGCCCTTACCTCATGACTGCTCGGGCGTTCCATCTGACAGCTCCTCTGCCTCACTGACAGATACTGTGTCTTCTGAAGGACTCTGATCTGTCGGCGGTTCACTCTGTTCCAGGTTTGCCTGGTAGATCTTCAGGGCTTCGTTGGCGGCTTCGAAGATGCCCGAGAGCTTCAGGGCTGCCTCTGCAAGAGACCCTGTGTTCTGGCAAACAAGCCGGCGGGATTCATTTTCCTGCCGCAGCTCTTCGTTTTCGTGGCGCAGCCGTTCATTTTCTTCGGTGGCATCCAGAAGCATTTCCAGAAGTTCCTGCCGGGAACTCTTTTTCAGTCGTTTGCTGTCCATATCCACCGCCCTTTCTCTGTAAGCACTTTCTTGTTGGAATCTATCGTGGAAACGTTTACACCCTTCAGGAAAATAAAAGGCAATAAATCAGTTTAACGAAGGGTTCCGACATCAACTTTCTTTATGCAGTTACAAATTACCACATTTGATTCCAACCAGAAACCCCTTTCAGTAAAAAATTCCAACTTTTTGAGCCAATTGCTTGCAATTTATTGTATAGTCATTTCTTTGTTTTCAAATTGTACTTATTCTCCTGTTTTGTGTCATGAAACACACTTTACCTCAGGAAATTATTGGGTAAAATTGACAAATATGCTGGTTGTGTAAACGCTTCAATCCGCTCTGGATTCTCGAAACAGTCAATGATTTCTGTCTGTTTTGGAAATTATTGTCCCTTTTATTTCCGGTGAAAATCTCATAAACTGTACCCCGTTATGTTCCATTGTTTTACGTTTTCGCAACCGTGTGCCAGTCCTGACAGGTAACATATCAGACTCCTGCTCCCCTGCTCCTTTGTCTGTTCAGGTTCTCGGTTGCCTGAATCTGAAGTGGATTTCTCCTCTTTTCTCTTGCCTTCGGATACCGGTGGTGATAAGATAAACAAGCAGTCACGACATGGATCCTTAGCTCAGCTGGCAGAGCAACTGACTCTTAATCAGTGGGTCTAGGGTTCGAATCCCTAAGGATCCACCATTGTAAAAAACTGCAGCCCGTCTCGATTGAGACGGGCTTTTTTTCGTCCATTTTTCACCTTTTGGACTGGAGAAGAGTTTTACTCTTCTGCAGTCCAAACCGCGAAAAAACAGGATAGTGGTGTGTTGAAGATTGTGTAAATACGAAAATAACCAGGCAGGTGTATGGCTGGTGTTAGAGAGATTGGTTGTGATTCCCTGACAGGAGCGGTTTTATGCAGGAATGTTCGAGATAACGGAGGTTACGTTACGGTTCCTAGTCTGCTCGAATTCAGTGAGATACCTTCTATATACAGTGGTATCTGGAAGTGAACAAATTACGCTGCTGTCATCTCGTTGCAACACTGGAGCAATGGCAACTGCGGATCTGCACGACTTTCAGTCCTGCCGCTCCGTCTCTTTCGACTGATTTTTCTTCCGGATTCTGAGAACCCATTCCACATCTTCCTGCGAAGCGATGAGTCTGGGTCCCGGTTTATTCAATGTGCATTCGAGATTCTATGCGGTTCAGAAGCACACCATCCATACGTCAGACTCCTTTCTTCCGGTGCCCGTCATTGGATTGGATGGGGCGCATGTTTGCCTGGACTGACAGAGAACTGAACAGAGCCGCGTAAACTTGAAAGACCTGGGTGTTCAAGTATCCAGGTCTTTGTTCTTTCTGCGGTATGATCGTTTTTCCTCCTATTACTCGGACTACAAAGCAAGGATCTGGCCGTTTTCCAAAGCTGACTTGAGGTTAATGATCTTTACTCCTCTCCCTTTAAATCTGATCATGGCCCGGTCATGATCCAGCCGCTCGATCTTGCCATGGCCGAATGTCCTGTGTCGGACAGGGTTTCCCTCCCTGAACCGGCTCAGCAGCTTTTTCAGCTCTGCCGGTCTGGCTGTTTTCCTGGATACAGGTTCGGATTGCTGAATCGGCTCTGCATCCACCTCGTCAAACAGCCTGTTGAAAAACCTGCAGTCTCTGTATGTATTTTTCCCCAGCTGTGGGATTGGCAATCCATTGATCATGCAGTGTTTTTCTGCACAGTTGCTGCAGGTATAACAGGAAGGGCGCACATCGCCATCTCCGTCATAGAGATTGATGATTGTCTGTCCGCAGCCGGTCCCGTAGCTGCCGCCTGCTGTCCTGTATTTGGCATAGTTCACCCGACCATGTCTGCTCATGCTCTTCCCTCTTTTGAAACCACTTTCATAATCCAGGTATAAAGCAGTTTTCGCATTACACAATGAAAGTCTGGATTTACAGTCAGCTGAGTACGGGCATTTTATCAGAGTGAAAAACATAACAAAAAAAGCGCATCGTCTGATGCGCTGCAGTTTCTGAATGGTGGATCCTTAGGGATTCGAACCCTAGACCCACTGATTAAGAGTCAGTTGCTCTGCCAGCTGAGCTAAGGATCCATGTCCAACTGCCTGACTATAATACCACGCCAGGCAGTGTATGTAAAGTCTATATCAGTCGTTGATCGAACGCACCACGGTACGGACGGGCTCAGTGTAGAGTTTATCTACATCGTCTTCAGAACAGATGATGTAGTCTCCCGGACGCCCGATCTTGCTGCCATCAGCAGCAGCCACAATTCGGTCTGCCATTTTGACAAACTGCTTCTTGATCTCGTTTTCCGTTTCCTCGGAGGTGTTGCAGGAACCGTCTGCGATGCCGTCGGGGCTGAGCACATACAGGTCGGCTTTCATATCTTTGATGCCTTCCAGAGCCCCTTCTCCATGCCAGGCATCCTGACTGGCGTCATACTTGCCGCCGGCGGTGAATACCGTCATGCCTTCCACGGGTGCCAGAAGCATCATGGTTTTGGCAGAGGTGGTGATCACGGTGCACGGGATCTTCTGCCTGGCGAGTTCTTTCGCAACGTAGTAGCCGGTGCTGCCCGCATCCAGGATCACGGTCATATCCGGCTTGATTTCGCTGCTCACGAGCTCTTTTGCGATCCTGGCCTTGGCATCCTTGTGCAGGTTCAGGCGGGCAGCAACGGAGGTGCTGCGGGCCTTTCCTTCACAGGACATAGCACCGCCTTTGACCCGCTGCAGGTATCCTTTTCCTTCGAGGTATGCCAGGTCATTCCGGATGGTCGCGATGGATGCTCCGAAATGGGCGCAGAACTCGTTGACGCTGACGACTTCCCTCTCCTGCAGAATCTGCCGGATTTCGGTTTGTCTTTCTCTGGCGCGTTTCGAATTATTCAACTTTAGGTCCTCCTGTTGTCATATGGATAGATTATACACCATTCGCGCAAAATCCAATAAACATATAATTAATTTGTATATTTAGATTCCCTTTATCAAGAAACAATCACAGACTGGAGAATATTCACGGTTTCTTCAATGCCCAGGCTGCTCGTTTTCAGGCACAGGTCATAGTACCAGGCTCTGCCCCAGGAGTGTCCTGTGTAGTATTTATAGTACGAGGCACGCTTCTTGTTCTTTTCCTTGAAGCGCCTGTCAAAGTCTTTTTCGTTCTCGCCGTAGATCGTCTTGATCCGGTCCTTCTTCCAGGCTTCATCGGCGTAGATGAAGACATTGAGGACATCCGTCCGGTCTTCCAGGATATAGTCGGCGCAGCGTCCCACAATGACACAGTTCCCCTTTTCCGCCAGGTCCAGGATCACCTTGCGCTGGGCGAGAAACAGCGAGTCCGAGAGGGAGAAAAAACCCATGTTCCACATATTCCAGGACGTGATGTCTTCTCCATGCCGCTCGATGTACTCCGGCGCATAGCCGCTCTGTGCGGCGATCTTCGCAATGAGGGAATAATCGTAATACTCCCAGCCCAGACGGTTCGCCAGTTCCTTTGCGATCGTTCGGCCGCCCGACCCGAATTCCCGGGTAATTGTGATCACTCGTTTCATACTTGTTCCTTTCTTTCTGCGCATTCTGTTGTAAAATGCGCTTTTTTTGACACAACAGACCTGGATCTGAAACTCTCTCTCATTCCAGGCATTTCGCGCTACCTGCCTCCGCGACGCTCCGGATCCACGGCTTTGCCGTGATCCGGAAGGTCTCTGGCAATGTCGTAGACCGTGACCATGCCCTGGATCCGTTCCTTATTGTCCTTGACAAACAGGATCGCCAGACGCTGTCTTGCAGGTTTGCAGAAACGGGCTTCCAGGATGTGTACCGGGTCGTTTTCGTGACAGAACTCATAGCGCTCTCCATCGGGGTGGTCCAGCCTGACGTCTTCCAGCCACTGATTCATGGTCTCCTGCCGTTTCAGTTGCTTTCCGCTGACCAGCCGGCGGAACACCGCATTTTCGCTGAATACCCCGGCCAGCTTTCCGTCTTTCCGGATGGGGATCCGCTTGACATGCTTCGTCTTCATTAGATCCAGCAGCTCTCCCACGGTGCTGTTCATGTCGCCCCACAAAATGCCGGTGGTCATGATGTCTTTCGCCCGGGCGGGATTCTCCACGCGGGCAATGACATCCTTCAGCTGTTCCATGAGCACAGGCTGTACGACAAAACCCGGCTGTCCCTGGATCTCCACATTGTTGTGGACGAGGATGTTGCGCAGGCCGCGGATCGTGTGAATGGTTTCCCGGTGGCTGTCAAAGTCCTCCAGCCGCGCCAGATAGTAATAGGGCGAGTCCTTGTCCTCCAGGTCATAGCGGGCCCGGACCAGGCTTTCAAAGGACTGGCAGAGGTTCAGGAACGATTCGTTGTCCTGGTTCATGGGCGTTCATAGCGGACATGGCGATAGGCCAGCCCGTTTTCCTCCTGTCTTCCAAGTTCGGTAGCTTTCCAGGCATCGGCATCGAAGGCCGGAAAGTACACATCGGCGTCTGCATCGGCATCTACTTCCGTGAGCACCAGTGCACCGGCATATGGCAGCATCTGTGCATACAGACTCGCACCCCCTATGCCGTAGACCAGTTCGTTCTTCGGGCCGTAGGCTTCAAGAAAGGCCTCGAGACTGTCGAAAATCTCGATGTCGGGATCGTCGCTGGTCATGGTCCGGGAAATCACCACATGGTGGCGGCCCGGGAGTTTGTGCGGGAGGGAGTCGAAGGTGCGGCGGCCCATGACAATGGTGTGGCCTCTGGTGGTCCGGGCAAAAAATTTCAGGTCACCCGGGATGTCGAAAATGAGGTCGTTGTCCCTGCCCAGTTCCAGGTTCCGGCCCACAGCCGCAATGAGTTCCAGTTTCATGGCGGACCTCACTGTGTGAGGGCAAAGCGCAGTTTGCCCATATGTTCATAGTTCTCCAGCTTCACGCTGGTGCAGGCAGTGCTGGAATCGAAGTCTTCAAACTCCGTTATGGCCGGGTCGATCCAGAGGGTTGGCGCAGGCTTCGGCTCTTCCTCCTGCCAGCGGCGGAGCTGTTCCTTCATGCCCTCGACCTGGTCCACGTAGATGTGGGCATCCTTGATGGACCAGTCCATGGTTCCCGGCTCCAGCCCCGTGACCTGGGCGATCATCATAAGCAGGACGGCATACTGCGCAACGTTGAAGGGCAGGCCCAGGGGGACGTCGCAGCTGCGCTGGTGGACCCACAGGTTGAGCTTGCCGTCGGTGACATCCCATTCGGTGCTCCACACGCAGGGAGGCAGGACGGCGGTGTCGAGCTCGCTTTCCTGCCAGAGGGACACGACTCTGCGGCGGTCTTCCGGGTCGTTGCGCAGGCTCTCGATCAGACGCTGCGGGAGCCGGTATTTGTCCATGACGTAGCCATAGGCGGTGCCGATCGTATGGGCAAAGGACGGATCGAAGGACTTCAGGACTTTGCCTGTGTCTTCGTCGATCCACTTCCCTTCCTCGTTGATTTCCCACTTGTCCCAGATGTGGACATTGCGGTCCTGGAGCCAGCGCACGTCGTTGCTCCGGGCCTGCCAGATCCAGAGGATTTCCAGCACGGCCTGACGGATGAAGAGCTGCTTGGTGGTCAGGGCCGGAAAGCCGTCTTTGAGGTCAATCCGGAAGTGCCAGGACGGGATCTTGATGGAGTCTGTTCCGGTGCGGTTGTGCACGCGCTGGCCGTGGTCCAGGATTTCCCGGGCCAGGGTGCAGTACTGATCATCCCAGGCGGGCATTGGCGTCGTGCTCCAGCCGGTCGGTGTTGGCGGGCAACACCACGTTCTCGACGAAGTGGGCCAGGCCGTCCTGGTCGTTGGTTTCCTTGAGGACCACATCGGCGATTCTCTTGAGTTCGTCACTGGCGTTGGCCATGGCCACCCCCAGGCCCACGGTTTCGATCATGGCTTCGTCGTTTTCCGCATCGCCGAAGGCCACCACGTGATCCGGGGTGATGCCGTAGTGCTTGCAGGCCTTTTCAATGCCGAAGCCCTTGTTGATCCGGGGATCCATGTATTCGTAGAGGTTGTCGGCGGTCTGCATGCTGGTGTAGGCGGGATCGGAGAAGGTCATTGCCCGTTGGCGGACAGCGGGCATGAGTTCCGGGTCCAGGAAGAGGATCAGCTTGTCGATCTCCCGGCCGGGGAGGAATTCCTGGAGATCCACCTCGTGTTCGTGTTCGCAGAAGAGTTTCGCATGGGCCCTTGTCTTTTCGGTGGACTTGCTGACAAAGCGGTCGTTGCCGAGCATGCACTGGAAGATGACGTCCATGTCCTTGAAGTGCTCCATGATTTCCAGGATCTTGTCGCCGGAGAGCGGGTAGTATTTGTGTTTGGCTTTGGTGCGCATGTCGTAGAGGGCCCCGCCGTTCATGCCAATGAGGAAGGAAATGTCGTTTTCCAGGCCCCAGTCGTGGACGAGGATCTGGCCGGATTCCACGGGACGGCCGGAGGCAATGCCAAAGAGGATGCCGCGGTTCTTGAGTTCCCGGAGGACTTTGCGGGTTTCTGCGCTGACCTGTTTGTGACTGTCGAGCAGCGTGCCGTCCAGGTCGGTGGCGATCATGGTCACCAGGGGTTGTTCTATGTTCATGAGTTTGGACTCCTTTCAGTGGTTGTTTGATTCTATTGTACCATCGACCATGCCAACGTCTGGTATTGCGGAAGGTCCGCAGCGTCGATTTGAGAGAGTGGTTCGGATAAAGCAAGTGCGGGGTAGGGCCCGGCATCGGCATATGATATCTTTGGCTGCATTCAGAAAAAACAGCCCGCAAACGCAGGCTGTATGATTGTTCTTTGAATGGAAGAGGCTGTCAGTCCCGGAAAAGCACAGGCATTTCCTGACTCCATCAAAGGGAACGAGGCTCAATGTGACGTGTCTGCCGTCCACGGTCATGGCCGGGAAACTGGTCACTCCATATTCTGCAGGAAGGCCAGGCAGGCTTTTTTGGTTTCGTAGAGGTCGGCCTTGGAGCTGACTTCGAAGGGGGCGTGCATGTTCAAAAGGGCCACGCCGCCGTCAATGACCTGCATTCCGTAGTTGGCGAGCAGGTAGGCAATGGTGCCGCCGCCTCCCAGGTCCACTTTGCCAAGTTCCGACATCTGCCAGACGACGTGGTTGTCGTCGAAGATCCTGCGCAGGGCTGCGACGAACTCCGCGCTCGCGTCATTGGAGCCGGACTTGCCGCGGCTGCCTGTGTATTTGCCCATGGCGAATCCGCCGCCGAGCACTGCCTGGTTGCCATTGGGGCTGGAGGCTGCGGCGTAGTTGGGATCGTGGGCTGCGGTGACGTCGTTGGAGAGTGCCGTGCTATTCTGCAGGGTGCGGTTGAGTGCCACGAGGGAGTCATTGCCCTGTGCGTGGAGCAGTTCCGCGACGAGGTTCTCGAAGAAGCGGCTCTGCATGCCGGTGGCACCCACAGACCCGATTTCTTCCTTGTCCGCCAGGATGGTCATGGCGGTGCGCTTGACGGGTCCGCATTCGAGCTGGGCAATGAGGGAAGGATAGGCGCAGGAACGGTCGTCCTGTCCGTAGCCCAGGACCATGGACTTATCCAGACCCAGGGTTCGTGCCTTGCCCTGGGGCACGATTTCCAGCTCCGCGGAAATGAAGTCCGCTTCGTCAATGCCGTAGGCATCCTTGAGCAGCTTCAGAATATTGGCCTTCACCGCATCCTTTTCCTGTCCCTTTTCGGGAATGGAACCGAAGAGCACGTTCAGGTCTTCGCCTTCCACGACTTCCGGAGCGGGTTTCTTCATCTGCTCGGCAGCCAGGTGCGGCAGCAGGTCGGTGACAACAAAGACAGGATCGTCTTCGTGGTCGCCAATGGCCACATCCATCTGGGTGCCGTCCTTGAGGACGACCACACCGTAGAGGGTCAGGGGCAGGGCTGTCCACTGGTATTTCTTGATCCCGCCGTAGTAATGGGTGTCCAACAGGCACAGTCCGTCGGCTTCATAAAGCGGTTTGGGTTTCAGGTCCAGCCGCGGGGAATCGATGTGGGCACAGAGAATGTTCATGCCCTGTTCCAGGGGGGCGGATCCCAGCTGCACCAGGGCAATGGCCTTGCCCATCATGTTGAACCAGACTTTGTCGCCGGCTTTCAGAGTCTCATGGTTGAAGATCACTTCGTTCATGTCCCGGTAGCCAAAGCCCCTGGCCAGGGCAATGGCCTGGTCCACGACGCGGCGTTCGGTTTTTCCTTCGGAAATGAACTGCATGTAGTTGTCCGCAAATGTCATCACGGTCTGCAGCTGTTCGGGTGTATAGGTGTCCCAGGCGGTTTTCGCGGGTGTTTCCTGTGTCATTGGTTGTCAGTCCTCCAGTCTGTCATACAGCTTCCGGGACAGGTCCAGCTTGTCCGGGTCGCTGTTTCTGAATTCTATTTTACCACCGGCGTCATTGAGACTGCCGGCGAGCACATCCTTCAGGTGCCTGGCAGTACCCCGGTTGCCGTCTATGAATGTGACGTTGGGGAACAGCTGCTGCAGGCGGTCTTTGTAGAAGACAAAGTGGGTGCAGCCCAGGACCACAGCATCCGGGTGATCCGACCGGGTCATGCAGTCCTGCAGGACCTGGTCCACGGTGTCGGTCTTGTCCAGCCGGTCCTGCTCCACGAGCTCCACGAGTCTGGGACAGGGCACTCGGGTGACGGGGATGTCCTTTCCCCATTTGTCCATGAGGTCCTGAAACTTCTTCTCCTTGAGGGTGAGATCCGTGGCCCACACCGCAATGCGTCTGTTGGTGTGCTGGTCCACGGCGACTTTCAGGGCCGGCTCCATTCCAATGATGGGGATGTCATACTTGGCCCGCAGGTATGGAACGGCGGCACTGGTGGCGGTGTTGCAGGCTATGACAATGGCTTTGCATCCGGCATCCACGAGCTGCGCACAGATGGCATCCGACAGGTCCCGGATGGTGTCTTTGTCTTTGGTGCCATAGGGGTTGTTGGCGCTGTCTCCGAAGTAGACCAGGTCTTCGGCCGGCAGTTCTTTATGTACTTCATGCAGGACGCTGATGCCGCCCAGTCCGGAATCGAAGAGTCCGATGGGGTCCTGCTTTCTGTTTCTGGTAGTCATCGGGTTTATTGTACAACAGGGCTCAAGGACGGGACAGGATGTAAAAAACAGAGAGCCGAAACTCTCTGCGTGCTTTGCTGTCCACTTTGGGGATGCGGTCCGCCTTTCCTGAAATCAGTCGTCAGTTGTCATAGTCAGCTGCTGGAATCCGTAAAATCGGAAAGATCGACTGGCTCAGATATTTTTTCCCGATTTGCAGTTGCGAACAGCCTGATTCATTTCCCCAAGTGTCCGTTCCGAAATCTCTTTGGGCCTGGTTATTTCCATGCGGGTGTCTCCTTTGAAGTGGGATATCCCACACTCCTAAAATACCAGATTCTAATCATTGTCGCCTTTTTTGTATTTTTCCAGCTGGCCGACAGCTGTTATGAAGAAAATACCGCTGGAGCTGACAGATCTGCTGTAAAACCTGCCATACACAAAATGCGGACCCGGCGATCACCTGCCGGGTCCGTTTTTTCTAGTAGTTGGTGACAGGCTTTCGTTCTGCCTTCAGGTTGTGCTTCTTGCCGCTGCGGCGTTCCAGCTCCGCGGAGATCTCCTCCAGCGTGATGCCTTTTTCCACCATCAGCACGACCATGTGGTAGAACAGGTCGCCGAATTCGTTGATCAGGTCCTCTTTGGACTGGGACAGGCTGGCAATGATCACCTCGGTGCATTCCTCGCCGACTTTCTTCAGGATCTTCTCCTCGCCCTTTCCAAACAGGTAGCTGGTGTAGCTCCCTTCCTCGGGATTGGCCTTTCGGTCCATCACCGTTTCATACAGTACGTTCAGTTCTTCCATTCCATTTCCTCCAGGACCCGGTAAAAGCAGCTGCGGTGACCGGTATGACAGGCAGCACCGTCCTGGTGGACTTTCACCAGCAGGGTGTCTTCGTCACAGTCATAGCGGATTTCCTGCACGTGCTGGAAGTGTCCGCTGGTTTCTCCTTTGCACCACAGCTCCTGTCGGGACCGGCTCCAGTAGGTGGCCAGCCCTGTTTCCAGGGTCTTTTTCAGGCTTTCCTCGTTCATGTATCCCAGCATCAGCACTTCGCCGTTGTCCGCGTCCTGCACAATGGCCGGGATCAGTCCGTTTCCTTTTGCGAAGTCCAGCGTCATGGCCGCACCTCGATGTGTCTTTCCTTCAGGTAGTCCTTCACGTCCTGGACCGTCAGTTCGTGGTAGTGAAAGAGACTCGCTGCCAGGGCCGCATCGGCCGCATCCTCTTCAAAGACTTCGGCGAAGTGCGCCAGGCTGCCGCACCCGCCGGAAGCGATCACCGGAACCGGGACGGCGTTTCGCACCGCTTTGCACAGTTCAATGTCAAAGCCCTGTTTCGTGCCATCGGCATCCATGCTTGTGAGCAGGATCTCCCCGGCGCCCAGGGCCACGGCTTCCCGGACCCACTCCAGGACATCCTTGCCGGTGTCGATCCGGCCGCCGTTGATCACCGCATGCCAGGATCCGTCTTCCTGCTTTTTCGCATCCACCGCCAGGACGATGCACTGGTTGCCGAACATTTCGGCCCCCTGCCGGATCAGGTCCGGGTCGCGCAGGGCGGAGGAATTCAGGCTCACCTTGTCGGCCCCTGCCCGCAGCATGCGCTTCATGTCCTCCAGGCTGCGGATCCCCCCGCCCACAGTAAACGGGATGCAGATCTGCCGGGCCACGTTTTCCACCACGTTCACCATGGTGTCGCGGCCTTCATGGGTCGCGGTGATGTCCAGGAACACAAGCTCATCGGCGCCCTGGTCGTAGTATTCCCTGGCCAGGGTCTCCGGGTCGCCCACTTCTTTGATGCCCACAAAGTTGATGCCCTTGACGACTTTGCCGTCGCGGACATCCAGGCAGGGAATGATGCGTTTACTCAGCATCCTTTGCGGTCTTCAGCGCCTCTTCCAGGTCCAGTGTGCCCGCATAGAGGGACTTGCCTGTCACGGCGCCATACAGGCCCAGGTTCTTCAGGGACTCGATGTTGCCCAGGTCGCGCACGCCGCCGGAGGCCACGATGTCCAGGTTCACGGCTTTCTTCAGGTGGTCCAGCATTTCCAGGTTCGGGCCGGACAGGGTGCCGTCGCGGGAGATGTCGGTGAAGATGATCGTCTTCACGCCCAGGCGCTCCAGCACGCGGGCAAACTCCGTGTAGTAGAGGTTGGAAGTCTGGGTCCAGCCGGTGGTGCACACATAGCCGTCCTTGCAGTCCAGGCCCACGACGATCCGGTCACCGTACTTGTTCACCGCGGAGCGCAGGAAGTTGGGATCGGAAATGGCCTTGGTGCCCAGGATCACGCGGTTCACGCCGTGCGTCAGGTAGTAGTCAATGTCTTCCATGGTGCGGATGCCGCCGCCTACTTCCACCGGCACGTCCACCGCATTGGCGACTTCGCAGATCAGCTCGCCGTTGATCCGGCCGCCGTCCTTGGCGCCGTTCAGGTCCACGAGGTGAATGTAGTCGGCGCCCTTTTCGGCAAAGCGTTTTGCGAGAGTCTTGACATCGGCACCGTCACCCACGCTTTCAGCTTTGGCGTAGTCGCCCTGGTACATGCGGACGGGGTTGCCGTTGAGGATATCGATTGCGGGTAAAATGATCATGATTGCATTTCCTTTCCAAAATATGACAGGATCTTCAGCCCTGTCTCGCCGCTCTTTTCCGGATGGAACTGACAGGCCAGCAGGCTGCCCTTTCCGGTCAGTCCCGGGATCGTGTATTTCCCGTGGCGGGAAACGCCCAGGATGGTGTCCGGATCCAGGTCACATCCGTAATAGGAGTGGTCGTAATACACATACGGGTGATCCCCCAGGATGTCCTTCAGGGGATGATCCGGCGCCACCTCCAGCTCGTTCCAGCCGATGTGCGGCACCCGGATGGCGGGGTCTTCCATCTTCTCGAAATGCCCCGGCAGCAGGCCCAGGCACTGGACGCCGCCGTTTTCGGCGCTGTCTTCAAAGAAGGCCTGCATGCCCAGGCAGATCCCGAGCAGCGGTTTGGTCTGCGCCCTGAGCCACGAGTCTAGCCCGGCTTCCTTCAGCGCCTTCATGCAGTCCTGCATGGCCCCCACCCCTGGCAGGATGAGGCGGTCGCACTGGTCGAGGACCTGGCTGTCGCTGGAAATCACGTGGTCGAGCCCCAGGTGGTCCAGGGCGTTTTCCACGCTGCGCAGGTTGCCCATGCCGTAGTCAATGATCCCAATCATTCCAGGACTCCCTTGGAGCTTGGCACCGAATTCCCTTCGATCTTGACCGCCGCCTTGAGGGCACGTCCCAGGGCCTTGAACACCGCTTCGATTTTGTGGTGGTCGTTGGTGCCGTAGCAAACATTGACATGCAGGGTGATTCCCGCATTGAAGGCGAAGGCCCGCAGGAACTCTTCCAGCATCTCGCAGGAGAACGTCCCGATGGAGTCCCTGCTCAGACTACAATTATAAACCAGATAGGGGCGTCCCGAAATGTCAAGGGTTACATTTGCGAGGGTTTCATCCATCGGCAGCTGGAAACTGCCGTAGCGGGCGATCCCCCGCCTGTCCTGCAGGACCTCGCGGAAGAGCTGACCCAGCACGATCCCGATGTCTTCAATGGTGTGGTGGTCGTCTACATCCAGGTCTCCGTCGGCCTTGACAATGAGCCCGAAGCCGGAGTGAAAAGCCAGCAGCTGCAGCATGTGGTCGAAGAATCCCACGCCGGTTGCCACACTGCAGGTCTGTTCCCGATCGTCCAGGTCCATCCAGCAGTAAATGTCGGTTTCCCCGGTCTGTCGTCTCAGTTCAGCACTGCGCATCAGTCTGTCCCCTTTCTTTCTGTCGGTGTCAGTTCCCGTATGGCTGCCAGTACCTGGTCGTTTTCTTCCGGCAGGCCAATGGTGATCCGGATCTGGTCTTTGCCCGGCCAGGTGCGGACAATGATCCCGGCTTTCTCCAGCCCCTGTCCCAGGGCTTCCATGCCTTCTCCCTGCAGAAACAGGAAGTTTGCGCCAGAGGGCTGCACCGGAAGGTTTATGTCATTCAGGGCTTCATAGAGTCTGTCACGCTCCGTGCAGATCCGATCGATGCGGTCTTTCGCCGCATCCGCCATCTGCAGCAGGACCGTTCCCGCTGCCTGGGTGAAGGCATTCACGCCATAGGGCACTTTGTAGGGCCGGATGTTTCTCATGTTCCGGTCGGAGGTCACGAGAAATCCCAGCCGCAGCCCGGCTGCCCCCAGTGCCTTGGAGAGGGTGCGGGTCACGTACAGGTTGTCCCAATCCTCGATTTCATCCAGCATGCTCTGGTCGCTGAAGTCCATGTAGGCTTCATCCACCACCACCGGGGTATCGGGCAGAGCTGCCAGGATCTGGCGGATCTGTTCTCTGGACAGGGTCAGGCCTGTGGGGTTGTTGGGGTTGGAAATCACCACCAGTCCGGCATCCCGGCCCGCTGCGCTCAGCGCCTGGATGTCTCCCACGGGCACTTTGCGGATTTCGGCTTCCTGCATCGACGCATAGTAGTCGTACATGGAGAAATCCGGGTCCCAGGTGACAAGAGACTTGTCCCGGCTGGTGAAGAGCCCGATCATGAGCCCGAGCATCGCATCCGAACCGTTGCCTGCGAGCACCTGTGACGGCTGCAGCCCGGCCCAGGCGGCATAGGCCTGATGCAGGGCGGTGCAGTCATCATCCGGGTACCGGTTGAAGGCCATGGCATCCAGCGCCTGATGGATCCGGTCCATCACCTCAGAATTGAAGCCTTCGCTGGCCTCATTGGCGTTGAGGAGCAGGCCGCCGGTCTGCCTCGCTTCGTAAAGTTCGATGTCCCGCATCACTGCGGCTCCTTCGCATCGGCTGCCGCCCTGGCTTTCTGATCATCGGCGGTGATTGACGGGGTGCGGATGGCCGCGGCTGTGGCGTGTGCCTGGAGATGTTCAGCGGTTGCGAGGGTCTGGATCGCGGCACTGTCCTGCTCGAGCTGTTCCTTTGTGTAGTGCAGGAAGCTGCTGCGCTTGACGAAGGCATCCACGCCCAGGGCGCTGGAGAACTTCGCGGTGCCCGAGGTGGGCAGGACGTGGTTGGTCCCGCCGTAGTAGTCGCCAATGGATTCACAGGTGTAGTAGCCCAGGAAGACACTTCCGGCGTGACGCACCTGGCCAAGCCAGTTCATGGGGTTTTCCACCATGAGTTCCAGATGTTCCGGGGCGATCTGGTTGGCAATCTCGAGGCACTGCTCCATGGACTCGCAGAGGATGCTCCGGCCATAGTTTGCCAGGGAGGCTTCGACGATGTCCTTTTTTGGCAGGACGGCACTCTGTTTCTGCAGCTCTTCCTTCACCTTCCGGATCAGACTGGCATCGGTGGTCACGAACATTGCACTGGCAAGGGGATCGTGTTCTGCCTGCGACAGCAGGTCGGCGGCCACAAACGCCGGATCGGCACCTGAATCCGCAATGACCAGGATCTCACTGGGTCCCGCGATCATGTCAATGTCCACGGTCCCGTAGACAAGTTTTTTCGCCGCCGCCACGAAAGCGTTGCCCGGACCCACAATCTTGTCCACCGGGGCGATGGACTCCGTGCCATAGGCCATCGCCGCAATGGCCTGGGCCCCGCCGGTGACGTAGAGTTCGGTGATGCCTGCGAGTCTGGCGGCACAGGCGATGTTGGGCTCCACCAGGCCGTTGGCTGCCGGCGGAGTCATCATCACGATGCGCTTCACGCCCGCCACTTTGGCGGGGATCGCATTCATCAGCACGGAGGAAGGATACTGGGCGCGTCCCCCCGGGACGTAGATGCCCACCGCATCCAGGGGGATCACCCGCTGTCCGAGGTAGACGCCATTGGGGCGGTTGAGGAGGAAGCTGTTCTGCTTCTGCGCCTCGTGGAATTCCAGGATGTTGTCCCGGGCGCCTTTCAGGGCCTTCACGAAAGCCGGATCGGCCTGGGCGGCGAGTTCGTCGATCTGCGCCTCTGTCAGCCGCAGGGTATCGATGTCGACCTTGTCAAACTGCTTCGTGAGATCCTTCAGGGCCTGGTCGCCCTGTGTGCGGACCTGGTCAATGATGCCCGCCGCAGCACCGTAAATATCGGCGCCGATGGTCTGCGTGCGGCTCTTGAGCCATTCCTTCAGTGCCTGCAGGTCGCCTGCGTTCAGTTCTGTCAGCATGTTCCCTCTTCTTTCTCTTTCTTCAGGGCCTGTTCCCGGTCCACTTCCCGGGAGAGGTCACGCACGAGTTCCAGGATTTCCTGTTTCTTGGTCCGGAATGCGGCTTTGTTCACGATGAGCCGGGCACTGACGGGCGCAACATCATCGAGCACCACCAGACCGTTTTCCTTGAGCGTCGTGCCGGTTTCCATGATGTCCACAATGCCGTCGCAGAGCCCGAGCAGCGGGGAGAGCTCGACGGAGCCGTCGATCTTGATGATCTCCACATCCATGCCCCGGTCGTTGAAGTACTTCGTGGCGACATTCGGGTACTTGGTCCCGATCCGCAGGTGGCCGTCGCGGTTGAGCAGGTCCGTTTCCGGCAGCGCCGCGACGATGAACTTGCAGACGCCGATCTTCAGGTCGAGCACCTCGTAGTAGTCCTTCGGCCCTTCGAGGATCGTGTCCTTGCCCACGACCCCGGCATCTGCCACACCGTGCATGACATAGGTGAGGCAGTCATTGGATTTCACCAGGAAGTACTTCAGGTCCTTCTCGGTGTCCTCGAACACCAGCTGCCGGCCCTGATTGCGCAGGGGTTCGATCCCGTAGCCCGAGCGTTCGAGCATGTCCACGGTCTTTCGCTCCAGGCGTCCTTTGGTGAGTGCGAGTGAAACCGTCATTGGCGTACCTCCAGTCCGTTCTCTTCTCTGTATTCAATCACGCAGGGACCCGTCTGCCGGATTTCGTCCGCCAGTTTCAGTGCCTGCACCAGGGCATCCGGTCCGGCTTCGATCACCGTGACGGCCTCTGCCGGTTTCTCCGGTTCGGAGTCCGTGAGATAGTCCAGCTTCACGGAAAAGCCGCAGGCGGGTTCCGCCGCCCCGAATTTCTCCAGCAGCCTGTCATAGCGCCCCCCGGACAGGACGCTGGTGCCGATACCCGGAAAGTAGCCCTCGAAGATCAGCGACGTATAGTAGTTCAGGTGCGGGATCTTGCCCAGGTCCACGGACAGGTGACCGCCGTATCCCAGGGCCTCCAGCTGGTCCATGAGCCTGGCCAGCCGTTTCACGCAGGCGTCCTGTTCCGGCGTGAAGGCGATCTCCAGGGCGGTTTCCAGCGTTTCCTGTCCCCCGGACAGCAGCGGCAGCATGAGGAAAAACTCCCGGTGGCCGATGTCACGGTCCTCCAGGTAGGTCTCCAGGTCCGGGAGGCTTTTGCGGTCAATGAGATCCGCGAGTTCGGCCACGGTGTCCGGGTCCAGGCCCAGGGTTTCCACCGCACTCTGGAAAAACCGGATGTCGCCGGTTTCCAGGATCCAGCCCGGGCGGCCGATGGCGGACATCACATTGCAGGCCAGGGCCAGGATCTCCAGGTCTCCCTGGGGCGGCAGGCCGATCATTTCCACGCCGCAGTCCGTGACCTGGCTGCGCTTGCCGCCGAACAGACGGCGCTGCTTGAAGACATCCTCGGTATAGAACAGCCGCAGGGGGCGTTCATCGCGAAGCTTGGTGCTGGCGGTCCGTGCAATGGGCACAGTCATGTCCAGGCGCAGTACCAGGGTATCGCCGCTGCCGTCCTGGAAGCGGAACATTTCGGTTTCATCCGCATCCGCGAAGGCGGTGGTGTAGGTGGACAGGTATTCCATGGCGGGGGTGCTGATGGGGCGGCAGCCGCTGTTGGCAAACACCCGTTCAATGATGTGGCGGAGACTGCGCTTGCGCCGGACTTCACCGGGCATGCAGTCCCTGGATCCCGCCGGGATCTGGATCTGGTTCATAGTGTCTCCTTTCCGGGTCCGCCAGCAGCCGGACCGGCTGGTTTGTGTCGTGGGTATGGGGTATATACGCAAAAAGCCCCCGTCCTGCAAAGGACGGAAGCTCGTTCCGTGGTCCCACCTCTGTTTACGGCTTTCTCGCGAAAGCCGCCTTGAAGAGTGCCTGCTGACACTCCGGTCCGGTAACGGGGACTGCCGTCCGCCACTACTGAGGGCCCGCCAAACTGTGAGGGCTCCGTTGGTGACGGCCGCTGGCGGAGGTGTTTCGGCAGGGTCAGCCCGGTCCTTTCACCAAACGGACCGTCTCTGAAGACTGACTGGCTGCGTACTGATTCCGGTCATCGCGTTCTTTTCAAGACCATACGGTCTGCGCATTCTGTTGTCAATTTATACGACCAGTGCCAGCATCCTGATGTTCGGTCAGGACCGGTCATCAGGAGCCAGACAGTGTAATGGCTGGAGCGCCTTCACCTGAAGCCCTCTCGCATACAGACAGCGTCTGAACTGAGTGGTCTTCGCCCACTCAGTTCAGTGGCTGGCTGTTTTTTATGAAGTTCAGCGCACCGCCGTGCTGCAGGAGGACGAAGTCGTCGTCTGTGATGTCGCAGTCCATGACATACTCCGTGCCCTTCGTCACATTCTTCACGCTGACTTTTCCTGTTGCGGCCTGGGTTGTGTCCTCAATCGCCAGGACATCCATTTCGTCGATGTCGTCATAATCCGCCGGGTTCCCGAAGGTCAGAGGAATGATGCCGAAGTTGATCAGGTTCGCCTTGTGGATCCGGGCAAAGCTTTTGGCCATGACGGCCTTGATGCCCAGGTACATGGGTGCCATCGCGGCGTGTTCCCGGGAACTGCCCTGTCCATAGTTCTCCCCGGCGACAATGAAGCCGCCGTCATTGGCCTGGCATACATCGGCGAATCCTTCCTTGTTGTTGCGGAACACGAACGTCGACAGCTTTTCGATGTTCGAACGGTATGGCAGCACCTCGGCGCCCGCCGGGGCGATGTGGTCCGTCGTGATGTTGTCCGGCAGCTTGATGACCGCCTTCTTCTCGATGTGCGCCGCCAGGGGCGTGTTTTCCGGCAGCGGCTTGATGTTCGGCCCGCGGATGATCTCCACGCTTTCGGGATTGTCGCTTGGCTGGCAGATCATGGAATCATCCACATAGGAAGGTTCGGCCGGGATCGCATCGCTGTAGTCCACCGTGGAGGGATCCGTGAAGACACCGGCCACGGCACTGGCAGCCGCGGTTTCCGGAGACACCAGGTAGACCCCGGCACTCAGCGTGCCGCTGCGGCCGTAGAAGTTCCGGTTGAAGGTCCGCAGGGACACGCCATCGGTTTTCGGGGACTGCCCCATGCCAATGCAGGGACCGCAGGTGCATTCCAGGATCCGGGCTCCGGCCTGCACGAAGGTGGCCAGCGCTCCGTTTTCAATGAGTTTCGTCAGCACCTGCCGGCTGCCCGGGGACACCGTGAGACTCACATTGGGTGCCACGGTTTTGCCCTTCAGCACATTGGCGGCTTTCATAAGGTCCTCGAATCCGCTGTTGGTGCAGGAGCCGATGGATACCTGGTCGACTTTCATGCCCGCCAGTTCGGACACCGGTTTCACGTTGTCCGGGGAGTGGGGGCAGGCCGCCAGGGGCTGCAGCCCGCTGAGGTTGATGACGACGGTTTCGTCGTAGTCCGCATCCGGGTCGGCCTCCATGGGCATGTAGTCTTCTTCACGCTGCTGTCTGGCGAGGAATGCCCGCGTGGTTTCGTCACTGGGGAAAATGGAGGTCGTGGCGCCCAGTTCGGCACCCATGTTGGTGATCGTGGCCCGCTGGTAGACGGACAGGTTCTTCACACCGGAGCCGGTGTATTCAAAAATCCGGCCGACGCCGCCCTTGACGGACAGGCGCCTGAGCAGTTCCAGAATGATGTCCTTGGAGCTCACGCCGTGGGGCAGTTCCCCCTCCAGGCGCACATTGACCACTTCGGGGTACGTGATGCGGTAGGTCAGGCCCGCCATGGCTTTGGCCACGTCCAGGCCGCCTGCACCCATGGCAATGGAGGCCATGGCCCCGGCTGTGGGGGTATGGGAGTCCGAGCCGATGAGTGTGCGGCCGGGTTTCGCAAAGCGTTCCAGGTGCACCTGGTGGCAGATGCCGTTGCCCGGGCGGGAGAACAGCACACCGTGTTTCGCCGCGACGGACTGGAGATAGGCATGGTCGTCTGCATTCATGTAGCCGGACTGCAGCGTGTTGTGATCCACGTAGGAAACGGAGAGTTCGGTTTTGACCTGGTCAACACCCATGGCCTCAAGCTGTATATAGGCCATGGTGCCGGTGGCGTCCTGTGTCAGGGTCTGGTCAATGACCAGCTCCACCGGTTCTCCGGCTTTGGGGGTGCCGGAGGCAACATGGCTGTCAAGAATCTTCTGTACCAGATTTTTCGGCATGTCTGTTCCTCATTTCTTCATGAAAAGCATTATACCAAAGGCAATCCGGATTTTGTAAAAAATTTTCAGGCCTGCAACAAGTTTCATGCTTCGTGCTATAATGTCAAAACCACAGTCATGCCGCCCGGCATCGGCATGATGACTTGCAAGGAAGGAAACTGTATCTGTATGGAACTGGAAAAAGATGACCTGCGGGCGCTGTACAACCGGAGCGCAGAGAACAACCTCATCGACCCCTCGCTGTATGCCCGGTATCGGGTGAAGCAGGGGCTGCGAAACGAAAACGGCACAGGCGTGAAGGTGGGCCTCACGCGGATCTGCGACGTGGTGGGCTACCAGATGATCCACGGACACAAGCACGACACCGAGGGACAGCTGATCTACCGCGGGTACACGATCGACGAACTCGTCCGGCGGCAGAAGGAAGCAGGCACGGCCATGGGTTATGAAACGACGGCGTTCCTGCTCATCTTCGGTCACCTGCCGGATGAGCAGGAGCTGCAGGCATTCCGCACCACGCTGCTGCACAACATCCACACGGATTTCATTGCAGCGAAATACCCCACCAGCAACCTGCTCAATGCCATGCAGATCGAGGTGCTGAAAATGTACGCGCAGGATGACAACCCGGACAACGACAGACTGGAGGACCGGATGGTGAAGGGTCTGTCCATCCTGGCCTCCCTGCCCCTGTTCGTGTTCTCGTGCCACACCAGCGAAAAGCTCACGGCCTATCCCCTGCCAGACGGCTCACTGGCGGAAAACATCCTGTATATGGACCGGCAGGGCGGCTCTTTCACACCCGAGGAAGCCAATGTGCTGGACATCCTGCTCATGATCCACGCCGACCACGGCGGAGGCAACAACTCGGCATTCACAGACGTCGTGCTCACAAGCACCGGCACAGACATCTATTCCTGCATTTCGGCAGCCATGGGATCCCTGAAAGGGCCCAAGCACGGCGGGGCGGCGAACAAGATGGCGCAGATGTACGATGCGATCCTGGAAGAGACAGGCATCACGACGGATCCCGCTGTGCTGGAGGATGTGTGCTGGCGGCTGCTGTCGAAGGACTTCGGGGACAGAAGCGGCCTGATTTACGGGATCGGCCATGCGATCTACACGAAAAGCGACCCCAGGGCCCGGATGATACGGGAAGCCTGCCGGCAGCTGGCGGCGGAAAAAGGCGAGGAGAAAGCCTTCGCCATGATGGAGACGCTGGAACAGACCGCCTGCCGGGTGATGAAGAAAGCCAAGGGCGTGCAGGTGTGTGCCAATGTCGACTTCTATTCGGGATTTGCCTACCGGATGCTGGGCATCGAGCCGGAGCTCTTTGTGCCGCTCTTTGCGATTTCCCGGACCGCAGGCTGGATCGCCCATCACCTGGAGAACCGGCAGAACAACCGGAAACTCATCCGGCCGGCCAACATCTACGTCGGGGAACGCCTGTAGAGACTGCGGATCCCGCCTGGATAAAATCACAGAGAAACCCACATCACGACAGGATGGACCTTCGAATTCGGGTCCGTCCTTTTTCTGTGCGGATTCGTGTTTCTGTTGAGATCCATATCGGCTCCGCGCTGCCTGCGGCCGGAACCTGGAGCCAAGGATTGCGGATTCTGCGGTCAAGACACACAAAAAGCCGGGTCCTTTGTGGCGGTCAGATCCGGCTTTGTCATCATCATGTCTGCTGTCGGATGGTTTCTGCCCTGTCTCAGGCAGCGGCTTCCATTTCGTCGCGGATGGCTTCCAGGAAGGCCCTGGAGTCCAGCTTCTGTGCCGGCACATCTCCGGACCACAGGCTCACCAGGTCGCCGGTCATCTTACCGCCTTCAATGGTGCGGATGCATGCAGCTTCCAGACCATCGGCAAATTCCACCAGTTCCGGGATCTCGTCCAGTTCCCCGCGCTTGCGCAGCGCCCCGGTCCAGGCAAAGATCGTCGCCACGGGGTTGGTGCTCGTACTCTCACCCTTGAGCCACTTGTAATAGTGTCTTGTCACGGTGCCGTGGGCTGCCTCGTATTCATAGTTGCCTTCCGGGGACACAAGCACGGATGTCATCATGGCAAGGGACCCGAAGGCGGTGGAGATCATGTCGCTCATGACATCCCCGTCATAGTTCTTGCATGCCCAGATGTAGCCGCCGCGGCTGCGGATCACGCGGGCAACGGCGTCGTCGATCAGTGTGTAGAAGTAGTCCAGGCCGGCTTTCCCGAAGGCTTCTTTGTATTCCGCATCAAAGATCTCCTGGAAGATGTCCTTGAAGCGGTGGTCGTATTTCTTGGAGATCGTGTCCTTGGAGGAAAACCACAGATCCTTGCCCTGGTCCAGGGCGTACTGGAAGCAGCTCCGGGCAAAGGAGGCAATGGAGTCGTCCTTGTTGTACTGCCCCTGGAGTACACCGGGTCCCTCGAAGCGGAAGACCACGGCTTTTTCCGTGCTGCCGGAATCCGATTCGAAGACCAGGCTGGCAGTACCGGGCTCCGTGATCCGCATTTCCTGGTTGCGGTACACATCCCCGTAGGCATGACGGGCAATCGTGATGGGTTCCTTCCAGTTTTTCACCACCGGCTCGATGCCTTTGACCATGATCGGCGTGCGGAACACCGTGCCGTCCAGGATCGCCCGGATCGTGCCGTTGGGGGATTTCCACATTTCGCTCAGGTTGTACTCCTCGACGCGCTGCGCATTGGGGGTGATGGTGGCACACTTCACGGCGACACCCAGCCGCTTGCTGGCCTCGGCGGCATCCACCGTGATCAGGTCCTTCGTGGCTTCCCGGGCGGGCAGGCCCAGGTCATAGTATTCGGTCTTCAGGTCGATATAGGGCTCCAGCAGGATTTCCTTGATGTCCTTCCACAGGACACGGGTCATTTCGTCACCGTCCATCTCCACCAGAGGGGTTTTCATCTGAATTTTCATGCAAGTCTCCTTTACGTTCTGAGGGTAGCACCGCGTGAAAAGTTTTTCAAGAAAACCTGAAAACGGAGGGCCGCTTTCACACCGATGACTGCCGAAGCCGGAGGCCATCAGATGCTGCCAATATCGGCCATCGCCGGCATGTCAGAAAAAAAACCGGACGCTCCTGGCACAAGCATCCGGCGTGTATGGGGGTCTGTGGTCAGTGACAGCGTCTCAGAACAGGCTGTTGAGCTGGGAAAACAGCATGATGGAAAGCTTGCCGGGATTTTCCAGCACCAGGTCTCCATGATTCATGCCCTCCTGGACCTCCAGGGTGGAATTGCGGAGGTGCTTGAGCAGCAGCTGGCCTGTCTGGCGCACCCCCTTGCCTTCGAGGCTGCCATGCACGATGCGCGTGCGGGCTTTTCTCGACAAAAGCTCCGGGGGCTGCCAGGCACTCATGGCACGGAAGACCGGCTCCAGTTCCCGGAACGGCGGGATCTGGCCGACCTGTTCCCGGATCCGGGGATTGCGGTACAGCGCCCGGTAGCGGAACTTCAGGAAGGCCGACGGGATCAGGGGCCTGGCCTGTTCCTGGAAGGAGACGCCGTCCAGAAACAGGTTCAGGTTCGAAAAGGGCATCCGCGAGGCTGTTTCCAGCGCCACCATGCCGCCTAGTCCCGAGCCGCCGATGAGCTCCACTTTCCCCTTGAATTCCCGGCGGATGAACTGCATCAGGGCATCGGCTTCTTCCTCGATGGACACGAAGGGACCCCTGGCATCGCCATGGCCGGTGAGGTCTGGCAGAACGACGCAATAGCGCCGTGCAAGCATTTTCGCCGTGGCGGCATACTGGTGATGGTTGAGGCCGGCATCATGGAGCAGGATCGCCACGGGACTGGTTCTGTCGCCAATGATCCTAAATTCCATGTGCGCCACCTCCTGCCTGCGGGTCTGCGGGCTGTCCGGATCCTGCCGGATGGGGCGTGGCTTGTGCCTGTCCGCCGGTGGCTTTGTGCAGATCCTGCGTTACGGGTCTGTCCGGATCCGCTGCCTGTCCGGGTTCTGCAGGTGCATCTGCAGCCGGCTGTGTCCCGGCCGGCCGGGTTTCTTCCGGTTCGGGATCCAGTGTCAGGAGCACACTGGGGTCGTCCATGAAGGTCCGGACCACGGTGCCGCAGTTGAGGCACAGGATGTGATACAGACTCCCGGGTTCCAGTGTCACGATCTCGCTGTAGACCAGCCTTCCGTCCGGCCGCTGTCTGGCCAGCACGAAGTTCTGCCCGTGGCAGTATGGACAGATGTCCTGATGATACATCTTCTTCACTTCCTTTCCCTGTGTTGTGTCTGTCCGGCTTTTCAGCCGGTTTCACCGGTTTGTTTCACTGTTACATTATGCCATGTTTTTTCGCTGCCTGCCCGTCATCTCCTCATCCGGTCCGGGGACTGTGCCTGACCTGGGGATGCTGTCTGCGGTCATAGATAAAGAAAAGACGGGAATCACTCCCCGTCTTCTTTCTTCGGCCTTGGGTCTGGAGCCTGGGTTTTCAGCGTCACAATGTATGTGCCGTCCTTGGGGTACGGGCTGGTGTCCTTCTGGTCCGAGAGGATCTCCAGTTCGCAGGGAAAGCCGGCTGCTTCCAGCTCTTCCAGGAGTTTGTCCTTCCCCAGTTTCTTGGTCAGCGCACGTCCCACGGCGCAGTTTCCATACTGCTCCAGACAGTGCAGGACCCATTCCGGGATCGCGTTCTTTGCCGTCATCCGTTTCTGTGCCTTCCCGTGACTCAGCTCTCCAGGATCTCGATGATCCGGGGATAGTAGTCGTAGCGGCCGTCCACGAACTGCAGGGCGCTGTTGGCGATCGCCTTGGCCTTGTTCATGTCAATGTTGCGGTAGACATCCGCGAACCGGAAGTAGATCTGGTCCTTCAGCTGGTTCTCACGCAGGATGTAGTTGTAGTTGGCATCGCCCAGGCCGTAGTCGCCGTGGCGGATGAACAGGTCGGCCACGTCCATCATGGCACGGTTGTCATAGCCCTGGTGCAGGTCTTCGAACTGGCTCAGCACGGCATAGATGAAGCCTTCGTAGTACTTGACGTCCTTGTACTGCCAGGTGGGCAGGACAGCGTAGGCGACATCCATGAACTTGTTCAGCAGTGCCGTCAGGTCAGCGGGAATGGTTTCGTTCAGGACCGCGAAGGAATCGATGCCCTTGTTCTGTCCCATGACCAGCAGACGGCGGACGAGGTCAAACAGTGTGTTGTAGACATCCGCGTTATGCATGCCGTCGTCTGTCAGCTGCAGCTGCAGCGCGGCTTCGATCTCCTGGGCTATGGTGACGAAATCCGCAGCCTTGACGTCCATGCCTTCGGCGGCTTTTTCCAGCACCACGGGCAGCAGCGTCAGGTCGTAGCCGTTGGCTTCGAAGTCCTGGTCCTTTTCGGCTTCCGGGTATTTGGCCAGGATGTCCGCCAGGATCTTCTGTTCGTCGGCCTCCTTCATGAGCAGTGCCTGGTAGTCGTCCAGGTTCATGTCAATGCCCATGGCCTTCGCCATGTCCACCAGGGTATACACATCAAAGGCCTGATAGGATGCCTTTTTCTCCTCGTCGGAAATCTCGGGCTTCTTTTCTTCCTTTGCGGGTTCGGCCTTCGCGGCTGCCTTTTTCTTCGGGGCGGCAGTCTTCGCAGCCGGCTTCTTTGCGGCGGTTTTTTTCGCCGGAGCCGGTTTTGCCTTTTCCTCTTCGATCTCCCTCTGAATCTCGGCGCCGTCCAGCGCTTCCTTCATGAGGGTCTTGCTGGCGGCATTGGCCTGGGCTTCTGTCGCAGCGGCTTTTGCGTTGTCAGCGGCTTTGGCGGGTTTTTCCGTTTCGGCCTGCACACTGATCTCTTCCTGGACCTTTGCACCGTCCACGGCTTCCTTCATGAGGGTGGCGTCTGCGGCCTTCACCTGGGCGGCATCCGCAGCCGGTTTTGCGGCTTCGGGCGCAGCGGCCGGCTTCCCGGTTTCAGCCTGCACGTTGATTTCTTCCTGCACCTTTGCGCCATCCAGTGCCTCCACCATCAGACGGGCGTCTGCGGCTTCTTCCTGTGCCTTGTCGGCAGCGGGCTTGGCCAGGTTTTTGGATTCTTCCGGCTTTGCCTTCTCCACGTCAATGTCCTTCTGCACGATCGCGCCGTCCAGCGCTTCCTGCATCAGGATCTTCCGGTCCCCGGCCTGCTGTTCGGGAGAAACCGGCGGCTTTGCGGTCTTCGCGGCAGTCTTTTTCGCGGCTGTCTTCGCAGCGGGTTTCTTCGCGGCGGTCTTTTTCACAGCGGCCTTTGCAGCTGTTGTGCCCTTTGCCGCAGCAGCAGTGTCAGCTGTGAGCGTTCCTGCTGTTTCTGCAGCAGCTGCAGCCTTCGCGGAAGTTTCGGTTCCGTTCTTTCTGCCTTTTGTTCCAGCTGCCTTTGTGCCAGTTTTACGACCAGCCTTTTCAGCACCTGCACCAGGTTTCTTTGCAGCTGCACTTTCGCCAGCTCCAGCAGCTTTTGTTCCAGCTGCGACCGTTTTCGCCTTTGTGGCGGTTGCTGTTTCCTTCTTCGTTTCATCTTTCTTTGCTTCTATGTTTGCGGCTGCCGCAGTCTTTGCGGCGGCTTTCGTTTTCTTGACTGCCATTCAATGACCTCCTGTAATCTATTCAAGTATATAATACATCGTCTCCTTTGCCAAAATGGCTCAGACAACTGAAATGCCCGCTGAAATACACATCCGTCACCGGTGTCACTTTTGCGACGGCATCCCTCTCCATGTTCCCGGTCTGCAGGGCGTCACGGGACTCTCTTTGAGCCGGTGTCTGATTCCAGGACCTCCGGTTTCCGGCCCTGATTTGCCTGTCATCCGGTCTGTTTTCAGACTTTTTTCAGCTTCGTGCATTAAAATAAGTCCGTATACAGCAACAAAGAAAGGAACTTCGTATGAATCAGTACAATCAGCCTCCCCGGTTCCGGCAGAAATCCTCCGCCGGAAAGTGGATCCTCGGCCTTCTGTGTGCGGCCCTGCTGGGTGGTGCAGCCGGCTACGGCGGCAGCCTTCTGGCCATGAAAACAACCGAACCGTCCAAAAGCCAGTCCGGCGTGAACATCACCCAGGGTTCTTCCCCTGCCACCGGCCGCGTGGAAGCCGTGGATGTCTCGGATGTCGTGAACGCTGTCCGGCCGACGGTGGTGGAAATCACCACGGAATCCGTCACCAGCGGCAATTCCCTGTTCGGGCAGTATGTCTCCCAGGGCGCCGGCTCGGGTGTCATCATGTCCAGCGACGGCTACATCATCACGAACAACCATGTCGTCGAAGGCGCACGGTCTATTGCGGTGCGCACGGCCGACGGCACGGAATACGATGCAAAGCTGGTGGGGACCGATCCCTCGACGGACCTGGCGGTCATCAAAGTGGATGCACAGGATCTCCAGCCGGCGACCTTCGGCAACTCCAATGACCTGAAAGTCGGGTCGGCGGCGATCGCCATCGGCAACCCGCTGGGATCCCTTGGCGGTACGGTCACCACCGGGATCATTTCCGCTCTGGACCGGGAGATCGTGATCGACAACGAAACCATGGTGCTGCTCCAGACCGATGCGGCGATCAACCCGGGCAACTCCGGCGGCGGCCTGTTTGACGCTTCGGGCAACCTGATCGGTATCGTGAATGCGAAGCAGTCGGCTTCGGGTATCGAGGGACTGGGCTTTGCGATCCCCATCAGCGATGCGGTGGATGTGCTGCAGGAGCTGATCGAAAACGGCGCCGTGACCTCCAGGCCGCTGCTGGGTGTCTCGCTGCAGGAGATGAACGACGGGATTTACATCATGCAGGTGTCCGAAGGCGGATCCGCGGCGGAGGCCGGCCTGCAGACAGGGGACAAGATCCTGTCCTTTGACGGGCACGAAGTGGACAGCGTGGCACACCTCAAGCAGCAGCTGCGAAAGCACAGGATCGGCGATGTGGTGAGCATGGAAGTCGAGCGTGACGGCCGCACGAAAACGGTGGAAGTGACGATGAAGGGACAGGACCAGCGGTAAGGCTGCGGACAGTCTGTAAGTGCTTTCAATCAAGGGTAATTCCAGTATTTAGCGCGTCTGCGGACGTGCTTTTCATTTCGATTTTTCATCACTCGTTTTATAATCGAAGATAACAGGAGGAAAACAGTTATATGGAAAAAATTGCCAAGCGTAAAATCATGCTCATCGGCACCGGCATGGTGGGCATGAGTTTCGCCTATACGATGCTCAACGAACGGGGCATTGACGAACTGGTGCTGGTGGATGTAAACACCGACAAGGCACGGGGCGAAGCCATGGACCTGAACGACGGTCTGGTCTATGCGGCGTCCAAGATGAAGATCAAGGCCGGCAGCTATGAGGATGCAGCGGATACGGACATCTGCGTACTGACAGCCGGTGCAGCGCAGAAACCGGGTCAGTCCCGTCTGGAGCTGGTAAAGATCAACGCCAGGATCACGAAAGGCGTCTGCGAGGAGCTGAAGAAGAACAACTTCCGCGGCATCCTGATCGTGGCCAACAACCCGGCGGACATCATGACGTATGTGGCCTACAAGACGCTGGGTCTTCTCTCGAACCAGATCATCGGCTCCGGCACGGTGCTGGATACCGCCCGACTGCGCCACGCCCTGTCAGAGTTCCTTGGCTTTGCGGATTCCAACATCCATGCCTATATCATGGGCGAGCACGGTGACTCCAGCTTCGTTCCCTGGATCCACAGCTACATCGGCTGCAAGTCCCTGCTGGAGTACCTGGATGAAAACGACATCTCCCTCATGGAGCTGCAGAACATCTATATCGATGTCCGCGACAAAGCCTACAAGATCATCGACCTGAAGCGCGCGACGTACTACGGCATCGGCTATGCCCTGAAGCGCATCGTGGATGCGGTCCTGAACAACGAGCACTGCATCCTGCCGGTATCGAGCTACCAGAACGGCGAATATGACCGGACGGGCCTGTTCATCGGCACGCCGACGGTTATCGGCTCCAGGGGTGTGGAACGCGTCATGTCCCTGCCGCTGAACGAAAACGACCAGGCACGCTTCAACAAGTCCTTCGACACGCTGGAAGCCACCATCCGGGAAAACCTGGGCGACATCATCGATCTGGACTGATTCCCCCGTCCCGCACAAGTCCGCAGTCATGTGACTGCGGGCTTTTTTCGTCCGGCATCCCCCGCCGAAAGACTGCAGCCAGATCCTGGTGATGTGCTGCTGAATCTGTCGGGGAGACGAATTGCCGAGTTAAATGCCAGTTCTGTATTTAGTGTTTGTTTACCGTTGTTTACCTGAGAGTTTCTATGCGATTTTGCGCATTTATGAGCAATGTTCCAGATTAATCCCCATGTGTATCCCCTTTCACAAGGTGTCAGGAGCAGATTGATGGAAAAACGATGGGTGGGATACAAATGCCACTGGTTTGTAAAAGAAATGATGTAAGCCCTTTTTTTACTAAATCCTTTGCGTTATGATTCAGTCATCAACAGATGAAAGCGGTAACACCGCAGGAAAGGAACATTATGAAATTTCGCAATTTTGGAAAGCTGGCTCTGGCCGGCACAATGGCATTCTCTCTGGCAGCATGCTCTTCCGGCGGTGAAGGCGGCTCCGGTGCCGGCGCAGACGGTGAAGTCTCTGTCTTCTACTACACATACGGCGACACCTACATTTCCTCCGTACGCTCCAACCTGGACGCGGACCTGAAGGATGCCGGCATCAACTACGTGGACTACGATGCCAACAACAACCAGACCACGCAGACCGAACAGGTGCAGACAGCAATCTCCAAGGGATCCAGGTGCCTGGTGGTCAACCTGGTGGATACAGCGAGCAACGATGCCGCGACGAACATCATCGACCAGGCACAGGCTGCGGATATTCCGGTGATTTTCTTCAACCGGTCCGTATCCGAGGAAGTCATCTCCGCCTATGACAAGGCAGCCTTTGTCGGCACGGACTACGAAATGGCCGGCAAGATGCAGGGCGACATGATCGGCGACTACCTGGTGGAAAACTTTGACAAGGCCGACCTGAACGGCGACGGAGAAATCTCCTACGTGATGTTCAAGGGCCAGCAGGGCAACGCCGAGGCAGACGCCCGTACCGAATATGCGGTGAAGAACGCCAACGAGAAGCTGAAGGCAGCCGGCAAGAAGGAACTGAAGTTCTACGATGCCTCCAACTCCGACAAGTACCTCCTGGACAAGGACGGCGCATGGTCCGCAGCACAGGGTACCGACCTGATGCAGACCGTACTCTCCCAGTACAACCCCTCCAACGACAACATGGTGGAACTGGTCATTGCGAACAACGATGACATGGCGCTGGGTGCCATCTCCGCTCTGGAAAACGAAGGCTACAACAAATCCGATTCCGAGATCGTCATTCCGGTATTCGGCGTGGATGCCACCGATGCAGCGATTGCCAAGATCAAGGAAGGCGCCATGACCGGCACGATCAAGCAGGATGCCGAAGGCATGGCAGCTGCCCTGTGCAGGATGGTCCAGAACATGACGGAAGGCAAGGACAAGTTCGACGGCCTGGATGCCGAAAACGTGATCGGCACATGGCGGATCAACATCCCCTACTCCACTTACACTGGCGAATAACCATCCCAAACAAAGCAGCCGGCTCCGGCTGCTTTGTCTTTGACAGCCGGCCTGGGTGCGTGTGAATGCGCAGGATCCCGGCCGGGGGCTGCTGTGGCAGCCGTGCTAGAAAGGAAACGCAATGGATACAACGACAAGCCGCACGGACAATCCCGTCCTGCTGCAGATGAAGAACATCACAAAACAGTTTCCGGGTGTCAAGGCACTGGATGGTGTCAGTCTGGATGTGAAAAAAGGCACCGTCCACGCCTTGATGGGGGAAAACGGTGCGGGGAAATCCACCCTGATGAAGTGTCTGTTTGGTGTCTACAGCAAGGACGACGGGACGATCCTCCTGGATGGCCAGGAGGTCAGCTTCAAAAACTCCAAGGAAGCCCTGGAAAACGGCGTGGCCATGGTTCACCAGGAACTGAACCAGGCCCTGAAACGCAATGTCATGGACAACATCTGGCTGGGGCGCTACCCCACCCGCATGGGCATTGTGGACGAAAAGAAAATGATGGAAGACACGAAGAAAGTCTTCGAGGAACTGGAAATCGACGTGGATCCGAAGCAGATCATGGGCACGATGCCCGTGGCTGCCAGGCAGATGGTGGAAATCGCCAAGGCGGTCTCCTTCAACTCCAAGGTCATCGTCTTCGACGAACCGACGTCTTCCCTGACTGAAGAGGAAGTGGAGCACCTGTTCCGGATCATCAACATGCTGCGGGACCGCGGTGTGGCGATCATCTACATCTCCCACAAAATGGACGAGATCCTGCGGATCTCCGATGAGATCACCGTCATGCGGGACGGGCAGTGGGTGGCGACGGAAGCCGCTTCGGATATGGACATGAACCGCATCATCAAGCTGATGGTCGGCCGGGAACTCACAAACCGGTTCCCGCCCAGGGACAATCCCGTGCTGGAGGAAGTCTCCCTGGCGGTGAAGGACCTGACAGGTATGTACAACCAGCTGGACCATGTGAGCTTTGAAGCCCACAAGGGCGAGATCATCGGCATCGCCGGCCTGGACGGCGCCGGGCGCACCGAGCTTCTGGAGACGATTTTCGGCCTGGCCACGCGCAAGGAAGGCAGCCTGTCGCTGCACGGAACGCCCATCACCGTGGACAACCCGCGGCAGGCGGTGAAGCACAAAATGGCGCTGCTGACAGAAGAGCGCCGGGCGACGGGTATTTTCGGGATCCTGGACATCCAGGCCAACACGACGATCGCCAGCCTGAAGAAGTATCTTTGCGGCGGGCTGCTCAATCACGGGGAAATGAAAAAGGACACAGACTGGTCCATCAACGCGATGCGCATCAAGACCCCGAGTCAGGCAACGAAGATCGCGAGTCTGTCCGGCGGCAACCAGCAGAAGGTCATCCTGGGGCGCTGGCTGCTGACAGATCCCGAGATCCTGCTGCTGGATGAACCCACGCGTGGCATTGATGTGGGCGCCAAGTACGAGATCTATGAGCTGATCAGCAACCTGGCCAAACAGGGCCGGACGATCCTGATGGTGTCCGGTGAAATGCCGGAGCTGCTGGGTGTCTGCAACCGGATCCTGGTGATGTCGGGTGGAAAACTTGCGGGTGAAGTCGATGCCGACAACACCACGCAGGAGGAAATCATGACACTCGCCGCCATGTATGTCTGATGCAGCCAGGGCGGCCATGTATGAATAAATTGGAATAGGAGAGAATCATGTCAGAAACAACTGTCAAAAAACAGAACCGCCTGCAGGCCTGGATGAGCAGTTTCAAGGCCATGTCCGCGGCGGACAAGCGGCGGACCGTCAATTCCCTGCTGGTGAACAACGCCATGTACATCATCATCGCGCTGGTGGTGATTTTCATCGCGATCCGCGTGCCGGCCTACCGTTCGGTGAACTCGATCGTCAACATCGTCAACCTGACCGCGGCGAAGCTGCCCATAGCCCTGGGCATCGCCGGATGCATCGTCCTGACCGGAACCGATATTTCCGCAGGCCGCATGGTCGGACTGGCGGCGGTCATCGTGGCCAGTATGTCCATCACCGCCAACAAGATCTTCCCGGGTCTGGAGCCTCTGCCGATCATCATCCCGCTGCTGGCGGCAATCGCTGCCTGTGCAATGATCGGATTCATCAACGGGTTCTCCGTGGCGAAATTCGACCTGCATCCCTTCATCGTGACGCTGGCCACTCAGCTGATCACGTACGGCATCATCCTGATCTACCTGAAGATGGGCACGAACAACGGACAGACCCTGTCGGGCTTCGATCCGCAGTACCGCGACCTGGTGACTGGAACGCTGTTCACGATTGCCGGTGTCCGCGTGCCGATGTATGTGCTGTACTCCCTGATCCTGGTGGGGCTGATGTGGGTGATCTGGAACAAGACCACCTTCGGCAAGAACATGTTCGCAGTGGGTTCCAACAAGGAAGCCGCCGAGGTCTCCGGTGTCAATGTGCACCGCACCATCATCCTGGTGTTCGTTCTTGCGGCTGTGATGTATGCCCTGACGGGATTCATCGACGGTGCGCGTGTGGCATCTGTCAACGCCAATACCGGCCTGAACTACGAGTGTGATGCGATTGCGGCGTGCGTCATCGGCGGTGTATCCTTTGTCGGTGGTACCGGCCGGATTTCCGGGATCGTGATCGGTGTCCTGCTTCTGCAGATCATCTTCACGGGCCTGAACTTCCTGTCTGTTGACCAGAACCTGCTGTATATCATCAAGGGTCTGATCATTCTGGTGGCCTGCGCGATCGATATGCGCAAGTACCTGGCGAAGAAGTAAGACACGAAGCTGTTTCGCATCACGGGGTATCGTACAGGATGCGCCGTACAATCCATGCAATGAGAAGAGCCGTTCGGATGTGACAGGGCGGCCCGGGACACAGGAGGAACCATGGAACCGGAGAAGAACAAAGAACCATCGAAATTCACCCGCGGGATGTACAAAGGGGTCCGGATTTCCGTGAAGACACTCGACAAGCTGATTATGGGCGGGATCCTGGTGATTGCGCTTCTGATCATTGTCGGGGTATCCCGGGGCGACGGCTGCCGCGTGACGTACGACTCCAGGGGCGGGAGCGATGTTGCCTGCCAGACGTATCTCTATGACGAGCCACTGGAGATGGAGGTGCCGCAGCGCGAAGGGTATCGCTTCGAGGGCTGGTACTTCGATGAAGGCTACGGCCGGCAGGCGTTCGACGGCATGAATGTGCAGTCGGACCTCACGCTGTATGCGAAGTGGGTACCCGCTGCGGATGATGACGCTGCTGCCAATGATGGCACAGGGGCCTGAGACCAGGAGTGA
>Ga0137310_100239_pt1 | contig 35576 bp, 29 predicted proteins | sample NAcewiD2O_June_2_FD_97183 | JGI IMG/M metagenome (GOLD analysis project Ga0137310, IMG submission 97183) | Mouse cecal microbial communities from Vienna, Austria - N-Acetylglucosamine amended D2O_June | ecosystem: Host-associated > Mammals > Digestive system > Large intestine > Cecum | place...
TTGACTACAGCTTCTCTCCTTTTACACAAATTTTTCTGCCGGGCCGACCCTTATTTCCCCGTACCGAGTTACCCCGTCTCACATTGTGTCTCTTTGGGGGTATTCACTTTGATTTCCATTGTTACAATACTCCTTTTTCAAGTCTCTTCGGCGGGAAAACTGCCGGCCCCGCCCTTGATAAAGCGGTCGATCACATTCTGGACTGGACACCATTCCCGATCCTCCAGATGGCTGAACTGCTTACTGACGGCAAAGCAGCCGTTGATTTGAAAGCAAAACAGAGCTTCCGCCTCTTTCTCCGTGAGGGAACCAGCCATGCTCTGGATCTCGCGGACAAACTCGTCTTTATACAGCTCGGTCAGCTTTTTGATTACAATATGGCCCAGAGCGTCATCAAACAGGATGCAGCGGAATTCCTGATCGTCCCGGACGAACCGGCAGAACGGACGGGCGCACTGCGGCCCTGCCCCGCTGTCCGGTGCGGAGATGTACGCCCGCAGATGATCCATGTTGGCCAGAGCCTCATCCAACAGAGCGTCCAGAATCTCTGCAATATTGCCAAAATGGGCGTAGAACGTCCCCCGGCTGATTTCCGCTTCCCGGCAGATGTCCGCTACGGTGATTGCGTTGTAGTCCTTATTTCGCTTGACCCGCAGGAAAGCCTCCTTGATCGCCTTTTGCGTATACAGCGCCCTCCGGTCTATTTTTCGTTCACCCGACATGAGAAATCTCCTGATGGTAGGTGTCAAGGACATCTTGCAGCGTGATCTGCTGCATCGACGCCTCGGTTTCCCTCTGCACCCGGTCAAAATAGGTCTGTAACGCGTACTGGATATGTACGCCCACGCCGCAGTCCGGGTTCGTATGGGTGTCCAGGTGAAGCAGAGGCTTGTCCCCTTCCACCGCCCGGTAAACGTCCAGCAGAGAAATCTCCTCCGCCGCCCGGCTCAGGGACGGCTTCGCCTGCCCCCGGCTGCTGTTGAGCAGACCGGCGGCTTTCAGCTTTGCCATCATCTGCCGTACATAGGAGGGATTCGTGCAGATGCTTTTTGCAATCGCATCGCTGGAGAGCGGCTGACCAGGATTTAATTGGACAAAGAGCAGAAGATGGACCGCATCGCTCAGACGTGTAGAATATTTCATGGCATCTCCTCCAAAAAGATGTTGCAATTTATAAAATAACATGCTATACTCGTAGCTGGAATTGCTATTTATAAAATAACATCTCAAAGGAGGAAAGTCAACGATGTTTTTGGATAAGCAACCCGATAATGCGCTTCATCTTTTGGAAAAGATAGAGATGGCAGACGCAATTCTTGTCGGCGCCGCCGCCGGGATGTCTGCGGCCTGCGGCTTCGACTTCTTCTACCACAACGACAGTTATTTCCAGAAATACTTGGGTGAGTTTCATAAAAAATATGGATTCACCGGTGCTTTCAACGGCTTCTATTATCGGTATCCGTCTTCCGAGGCGCATTGGGCGTTCCTGGCCCGGATGGGTTACATGGAATACGAATGTGAGACAGGAAAAACGTACTATGACCTGATGACTCTATTGGCAGGGAAAAACTATCACATCATGACCACAAATCAGGACTTCCAGTTTACACGAGTAGTCCCGGAAGAAAAACTGAGTGCCATTCAAGGGGATTCCCGCTATTTTCAATGCAGCCGGAGATGTCATGATGAAATATTTTATAACAAAGATATGATCTACGCCATGAATGCAGCCATAGACGAAAATCTGTGCATCCCCTCAGAACTGATTCCCCGCTGTCCGCAGTGTGGAGCGGAACTGGAGCCGTGGGTCAGAGGGTACACATTTCTGGAGGGTGAAAAATATAGGGACGAGTACAGGAAAATCAATGAATTTTTGCAGCAGAATAAGAATGGCAGAATCCTCTTTCTGGAGTTGGGCGTTGGAAGAATGACGCCTATGTTTATCCAAGAGCCGTTCTGGAATCTGACTTATCAGCTTCCGCAGGCGTACTATATCACGATCAATCCTAAAGACGCCTTGCTGCCCAAACAGTTGGCGCAAAAGGGACAGGCAATCAAAGAAGATATTGCGGATGTTCTTCGGGAAGCTGTTGAACGGAAGAAAAAGCAGGAGGGATAACTGTGGATAAGAATACTTACCAAACAATCAGAGAAAAGATCGATCAGGCAGACGCTGTCCTGATCGGAGCCAGCAATGGACTGTCCATCTCCGAAGGGTTCAACCTGTTTGCGGATGACCGCTGGTTTCAGGAAAACTTCGGGGATTTCCGGGCAAAGTATGGAATCCGCAGCGTCCTGCAAGGCGCATTTTTTCACTTCCCGACACCGGAGGAAATGTGGGCCTTCTGGAGCCGGCTGGTTTATCGGAAATCCATCGCTGTCCAGCCGAGCCAGCTCATGCTGGATTTGTACCGGCTGGTGGCCGGGAAGGACTACTATGTGGTCACGTCCAATGGAGAGGATCACTTTGTCCCGGCGGGCTTTGCACCAGAACGGGTCTTTGAGATCGAGGGCAAATTCACGGAGATGTGCTGTGCGCGAGGGTGCCACGATGCCGCCTACCCGAACCACCAGGCAATAACACGCATGGCCTTGGCTGAACAGGGCGGGCTTGTTCCCACAGAACTTCTCCCCAGATGCCAAAAGTGCGGCGGGAATATGAAAATCTATATGGCGGCAGATCAGTCGTTTTTCCGCTCTGCCAGTTGGCAGAAGAAACAGGCGGAGTATCAAGGCTTTGTGCAGAAGCACCATAATGGAAAACTTGTGATTTTAGAGTTTGGGGTTGGCTGGCGGAATCAGCTCATCAAAGCCCCTCTCATGCAGTTGGCCGCTGCTGAACCCCATGCCGTCTATGTGACATTTAATAAAGGTGAAGTTTATATCCCAGCCGAAATTGCTGCAAAGTCTATCGGGGTAGACGGCGATATTAGCGCTGCTGTCAGCGCCATTGCCAGCAGCGGAGACTGCTGACTTAAAATCAACCTTGTTTTCGGTATGTTGTGGGAAGCGCCGCAAATTGATTTTTGAATGCCGCCGCAAACTTACCTTGGCTTTCATACCCGACTGCCGCCGCAATTTCCGCTATGCTCATGTCGGTTTCCCGCAGCAATTCAGCCGCCCGCTCCATACGGTGTTTTTTGATATGCGCCGCAAGGGAGGCCCCATAGACAGATTTGAACACGGATTTTAAGGTAGTTGGATTGACGTGGTATTGCTTGGATAGGTCCTCAATCGTAATTCTTCGCTCCATATGCCGGATAAACTGGTCATGGATCATCCGGACGATCTCAATTTGTTCTGCGGGGTATTCCGTCAGCTGGTTTGGAGATACAGGTTCCATTTGAACGAGATATAGGAGCAGATCCAGAACCTTTATCTTTTGGTATGCAAGTCTCAGTCCTTCCGGCTGATTGTAAAAGTCCGCAAAGATACTCTCCGTCTGCTAGTTTCCCGCGAGAAATACCGCTGCGCTGCCCATATGAAATTTCTCTTGCAGAGCGCCATGGAAAACCCCTGTTTCTGCAAGAAGTTCAGGCGGATGAGCAGATGCTTCCCGCAAATCAATCGAAATGGCAAGGCCCTGATATTGGCCGGTTGGAAAACGAAACGTGGAATCTGTGCAGATATCCAATGTATGCACAGAATAATCCCCAGGGTTCAGGAAAATACTGCCGCTCCTCATATCCCACACAACTTGTCCAGTTCTGCAATGATTGATCTGCATAATATGGCCCATGGCCTCGTGCCGGTGGGAAAAAGAATCTGAGGCAATATCTATATAGGACAGATCAATGCCAGGAAAAAGCGGAATACGTTCATTCCTGCCGCCTGGGGGAAATTGATTCAAGTTATGCGCCATAAATCGCACCTCACCGCTCCGGACAGGTGATCTCCATGACCCGCTCGATCATCTGATGTAACAGACGGCACTGCTCCGTGTCCGCCGCGCGGTAATAAACTTCTTTCCCCTCCCGGCGGCTGACGACCAGGCCGCTGTTTTTCAATGGCCGGAGGTGGTGGGACACTGCGGGACTTGACATTTTCATCATTGTGGAAATATTGAGAACACATTCTTCACAGTGGCACAGCAGCCAGAAAATTCGGATTCTGGTGGTATCGTCAAGCTGCTTAAAGACCTCCGCTACCGTCTGGAAGTAGTCGATCCGGTCTAACTCCTCCTGCAGCAAAGCGGTACTGTTTCCATCGCCATGCTGGTGGGGCAATCTGATCTCGTCCAAAACTGACACTCCTTTCTTTTCTCCATTGCTTTTGCCCAAAAGGAAATTCCTTTTGCCCGTTTGGCAGGGAATGCGCCACGGGCATTGACTTATACCGCTGAGGGTATTATACTACGGCCATGATAGTTAAACAAGTACTTAATTATCAATTCTAAAAATTTTATGGAGGACCGTTGCTATGAAAAAGACCTATAAGATCGAAGTGGACTGCGCCAACTGCGCGAACCTGATGGAAGATGCCGCCCGCAAGACCGCCGGTGTGCAGAGCGCCACCGTCAACTTCATGACCCAGAAGATGATCGTGGAGTTCGCCGAGGGCCAGGAGCCTAAGGCCGTCATGGAGAACGTCCTGTCCGCCTGCAAGAAAGTGGAGCCGGACTGCGAGATTTTCATGTAAGCGGAACGCCCCCCTCAAAACGAGTGACCGCAGTTTTGAGGGGGGCGTTTCAGAAGCAAACAAATAAACAGTTAAGCAATCGTAGAGAGGAGTTTTTTCTATGCAAGAGCTTGTTATCAACGGGCTTCTTACCGTTGTCATCCTGACCGCAGTGATCTTGCGTTTCTTCATCGGGACACGTGCCGGCAGCGGCATGACGAAAAAGCAAAAGGCCATGCTGAACCGCATTCTGATTGCCGCCGCCGTGCTGCTGGGCCTTCAGTTCCTTTCGGCGGAAACATTCGCGCAGATTGACGGTTATCTGTTCCCGTCTGCGGGGCACTGGGTACGGTTTGCCCTGTATCTGGTAGACTACTTCATTATCGGCTACGACATTCTGCGTAAGGCCCTCAAAGGCATTTTGAACAGGCAGGTCTTTGATGAGAATTTCCTGATGGCTGTTGCCACCGTAGGCGCTATGGCCCTGGCCGTTTATGAGAATGGAGACTATCTGGAAGCTATCGCCGTCATGCTGTTCTATCAGGTAGGCGAGTGGTTCCAAGGGTATGCCGTAGGCAAGAGCCGCCGCAACATCAGCGGCCTGATGGACATTCGCCCCGACTATGCCAATGTGGAACGAGGCGGCAGGCTGGAACAGGTTGACCCGGATGAAGTGGGTATCGGCAGCGTGATCGTGGTGCAGCCCGGTGAGAAAGTCCCCATTGACGGTATCATTGTGGAGGGCAGCTCCAGTCTGAACACCAGCGCCCTGACCGGCGAGAGCCTGCCCCGCGAGGCCAAGGCGGGTGATGAGATCATCAGCGGATGTATCAACATGACGGGCGTGCTGAAAATCCGGACTACCAAAGAGTTTGGAGAATCCACGGTTTCCAAAATCCTGGATTTGGTGGAGAATGCCAGCTCCCGCAAATCCAAATCCGAGGACTTTATCTCTAAGTTTGCGAAAATCTACACGCCCGCCGTCTGTTACAGCGCCCTGGCCCTGGCCATCCTGCCGCCTTTTGTCCGCATGCTGGGCATGGGCCTGACTGCCGATTGGGGAACCTGGGTATACCGCGCCCTGACCTTCCTGGTCATAAGCTGCCCCTGCGCCTTGGTCATCAGCATCCCCCTCAGCTTCTTCGCCGGGATCGGCGGGGCCAGTCAGGAAGGCGTCCTGGTCAAAGGCTCCAACTACCTGGAAATCCTGTCTCAAACCAAGGTCGTGGTCTTTGATAAGACTGGCACGCTGACCCAGGGGGTCTTTGAGGTGAACGGCATCCACCATAATGAATTGGAGGACGCAAAGCTCCTCGAATATGCAGCCCTGGCGGAGAGCGCGTCCTCCCACCCCATCAGCAAGAGCTTGCAGCGGGCCTACGGCAAGGAGCCTGACCGCACCCGTGTCAGCGACATCCAGGAGATCAGCGGCAACGGCATTATCGCCAAGGTGGACGGCGTAGAGGTAGCAGCAGGCAACGACAAGCTGATGAAGCGTCTGGGCATCCAGCATATTGACTGTCACCAGACCGGCACTATTATCCATATGGCTATTAACGGGGCCTACGCTGGACATATTGTAATCTCCGACATCGTGAAGCCTCACTCCAAGGATGCTATTTCCTCTCTGAAAGCGGCAGGCGTGGAAAAGACCGTCATGCTTACCGGCGACGCAAAGAAAGTGGCAGATCAGGTAGCCGCTTCCTTGGGTATCGACAAGGTTTACAGCGAACTGCTTCCGGCGGATAAGGTGTCCAAGGTGGAGGAGCTTCTGAAAATGAAAACCGGCAAGGCAAAGCTGGCTTTCGTGGGTGATGGTATCAACGACGCTCCCGTGCTGTCCAGAGCCGACATCGGCGTGGCTATGGGAGCGATGGGTTCGGACGCGGCTATTGAAGCGGCAGATATTGTTTTGATGGACGACGATCCCATAAAGATTGCAAAGGCAATTAAGATTTCCCGGAAGTGCCTACGGATCGTCTATCAGAACATCACCATGGCCCTGGGCGTCAAATTTGCCTGTCTGATTTTGGGTGCTGTCGGCATTGCCAATATGTATCTGGCTATCTTCGCGGACGTGGGCGTGATGATCCTGGCGGTGCTGAACGCCATCCGCTGCCTGTTCGTCAAGAAACTGTGAGAAAGGAGGGGTTCCCTTGCCGGAGAGAAAGATTGACAGCGCATACAAAGACCTGCAAGAGCGGGAGCTGTATGTTCTGACAGAATTTTTCAAGCTGCTGGGGAACCCCACCCGTATCCATATCCTGTTCCTGCTCCGGCTGACGCTCCGGGATGGAGCGGATCCTCTCGTCCGGGTCGTCTGTGCCCGGCGCGAGGAAAGTATTGCTCATGCGGATCTCGTTTTCAATGAGCACGGTGCGCTGGCGGGGCCTTCCGCCGTTTTGTGAAAAACGCAGAAAACGGAGCGGAGAACTTTGTGAAAAATAACGGCACAAAAATCTCCCCAAACATCCCCAAATCATACTTTGGACGGATACCGCAAAAATCATATGTGTGATAAAATACGATCACCGTAAAAGAGCCCATGGATCATGGGGAGCGGGCATAAAAGAGGGGAGGCGGGATATGGAGCAGGCTATCATAGTAACAGCCGCACTGCAGGAGCGGTTCCAGGCGGCGTGGGCCCAGCGGCAGGTGATCCTGTTCTGCGCGCCCTGCGGCTGCGGCAAGAGCGCTGCGGCTTTGCTCCTGCTGGAGCCCTACACCATCTGCCGCTGGGACGCGCTGGAGTCCGCGCCCCCGGAGCCGCCCCTTGACTGCGAGGCGGTCCTGCTGGACAACCTGCAGGCCCTCAGCGGCCCGGACGCCCAGCAGGCCCTCTGCGCTCTGATCCGGGAGCATCCGGAGACGCACTTCGTCCTGCTGGGCCGGTGCCCGGTCCCCGGATGGCTGATGCCCTTCCGGTACGAGCGCCGGATGCAGGTCTTTGAGGCCCAGGACCTGATGCTGGACCAGGAGACAGCGGAAAAGCTGCTGTCCCTCTCCGGCGCATCGCCGGCGGCGGCGGAGCTGGCGGCCATTCAAAAGGTCTGCAAGGGCTACCCCCTGGCGGTCAGCATCCTGTGCCGCCTGCTGAGGGACGGCAGGCCCTATGACAGGACCGTGGACGCGGAGGTCCGCCGGGAGCTCTTCGCCCACTTCCAGGAGGCGGTATACCGCCGCTTCCGGCCGGAGGCCCGCCGCCTGCTGCTGGACCTGGCCCCCTTTGAGCCCTTTGACGTGGAGCTTGCCCGCATCCTCTCCGCCAACAGCCGCGCCGGGGAGCTGCTGGGCGAATTGCAGCAGGACACCTCCATGTTCATCTATGAGGACCTCCGCTGGTGCCGGTTCTATCCTGTGTTCCGGCAATTCCTCCTCTGGCAGCAGGAGCGGGAATACAGCGCCGAAGAACAAAAGCGGCTCTATAGCCGCGCCGCCCTCTATTACGAGCTCCATGATGACTATAAGCGCGCCCTGGACTGCTACACCCGCAGCGGGGAGTACCAGAAGGTATCGGAGCTGCTCATTAAAAACAGTGAGCGGCATCCCGGCATCGCCCACTACGACGAGATGGAGGACTATTACCGCGCCCTGCCCCGGGAGGAGGTCCTCGCCTCCCCGGCGCTGTTGGCGGGCATGAGTATGCTCAGCGCCATCTGCATGGACTACGAGGCCTCGGAGAACTGGTACCGGGAGCTGAGGGCCCGGGAGACGGCCCTCAAGCGCCCGGACGCGGAGTTCAAATCTGTCCGGGGGTGGCTTGCGTGGCTGGACATCGCCCTGCCCCAGAGGAACGTGAACGATATCCTCTCCATGGTCTCCAGCGTGGTCCGCCTGCTGACCGGCAGAGAGATCGTCATGCCGGAGTTCTCCGTCACCAGCTGCCTGCCCAGCATCATGAACGGCGGCAAGGACTTCTGCGCGTGGAGCAAAAACGACAGCGCCATCTATGACAAATACCGCCTTCCGGTGAAGCTCCTCCTGAGGCGGGACGGGGTGGGCCTGCCGGAGTGTGCTTTGGCGGAGAGTCGGTTTGAAAAGGGGGAGGACATCTCCGGCCGGGTGCTGGACCTGCTGGGCAAGCTGGACCGCATCCAGCAGAAGGGCACACCGGATATCGAATTCGCCCTCATCGGCCTGCTGGTGCGCCTGCGCATCGACCAGGGGGAGCCGGCCCGGGCCCGGGAGCACCTGGAGGCCCTGCGGGAGCGGTTCCGGCAGGGGGCCGGATGCCAGCGCTTCCTGCCCAACCTGGACGCTCTGCTGTGCCGGGCGGCCCTGTACGAGGGGGACGGCGAGGCCGTGGACGCCTGGTACCGGGAGAAGGCCCCGAAGGACCTGCTGAAGCTCCGGGTGATGCTCCGCTACCAGTACCTGACCCGGGCCATGGTGGAGATCGTCTATGGCAACTATCAGGAGGCGCTGCTGGTCATGGCCCCCCTGGGGCCCTACTTCAAGGCCGCCAACCGGGTGATGGACGGTATCTACCTGGACCTGCTCACCGCCATTTGCATCTTCCGGAGCGGGGACGGGGACTGGAAGACGCCCCTCCACAGGGCCCTGGACACCTGCCGGGAATACCAGTTCATCCGCCCGGTTTCCCAGTACGGCGCGGCGGTCCTGCCGCTGCTGGAAAAGAGCGGCTGGCGGGCGGACGGGGCGTTTTGGGCGCGGCTCACCGCCGCCGTGCGGCGGCAGGCGGCGCTGTACCCGGACTTCCTCCGCTGCCGGGGGGAGCTGTCCGAGCCGCTGTCCCCGGCGGAGATGAACGTCCTGCGCCTGCTCTGCCACCACAAGAGCAACGCGGAGATCGGGGAGATTTTGGGCATCAAGCTGCCCACGGTGAAGACCTATGTCAGCAGCGTCCTGCGGAAGCTGGGCGTGAAAAATCGAGGCGCGGTGAAGGACGCCGCCGTCAAATTGCATCTCATTTAGGAGGATTTGGAATGAAACGAAGGATTTTGTGTGTATTGATCGCGCTGGCGCTGTGTTTGGGGCTTTGCCCCGGCGGGGCGTTCATGGCGGGAGCTGTCTCCGGCACGCTGGACTTTACCAGCCAAGCCAGCGACACAGCGGGCGCTGGCTACTCATGGGTGGCAGATACCCGTACGCTTACCCTGACCAACTTCACCCAGACGGTTTCCGGTGACACTGAATCCGTAAGGGCCATTAAACTTCCGGCGGACACGACGCTGGTGCTGGAGGGCGAATCGGCCATCACCAACGGGAGCTTTGGCGGGCGGTGCATCGAATACGAGGGAACACTGACGATTCAGGGGAGCGGCGTTTTGAACCTGAACCTGGCTATGCCAACGCAGGTCGGTACAAGCAGCAGTTGCGGCAGGGGAATCTATGAGAAAAGCGACAGCAGCAGCGATAATATCCTGAGGATCGAGAGCGGGACCTTAAATATCAGAGGAAACGCCCAAGACACAGGCAGTGAGGGATATGTCGGCATTTCCGGAGCTGAGGTCCACCTTGACGGTGGAACCATCAACATGGTAGACGTGACAAAAGGTGTGAACGCCACCTATTGGTGGGTTATAAGAAACACAAACCGGAAGCTTTTTGTAAATGGTGGAGATTTTTATTATAGCAAAAGCGCTGACTGTGCTGGAAGTCTGGCGAGCGCCATTAACTGCCAAAACGGCGCGGTCTCCATCACCAGCGGGCAGGTGGATATTTCCGGCTGTAAAGATGGTATGAGCGTCGCCTCCTCGCCGGTTTCCGTCACCGGCGGGACCCTGAGAATCCACGATTTGGTACGGCAGACAGCTGCTTCAGGCGTTGTCCAGGAGACCCACGCCTTCCTGTGCGGTTCCGGAAGCAGCACAGAGCCGGAGCCGAAGATCAGCCTGACCGGAGGCAATATTGAAATTTCCGGCTGCGATTACATCTTGTCCGCAGTGAATCTCCTCGGCATGGATATGCTCGAGGTTGGGGAAGGTATGGACCTTCGCGGTTTAGTCAAAGTGGACAAATATGGAATCTATCCGGAAAACACATCTTTGGGAATCGCGGCGGTCCGCGTCTATGGAGCATACACTCTGCCGGAGTCCTTAAGCTTTCACGAGGGATACAGCGGCTTCTGGGATGTCAGCCTGGCCCGGGGCAGTACCCTGACCATCCCCGCAGGCATGAGTTTTGACCTGTCGAAGATGGCGAGGACCGGCCCGGACGGACTTGGCGATACCTACGACCTCTCCGGCGGACAGATCATCAACAACGGTTCTCTCTATCTTCCTAACGAGCCGATCACCACAAGGGAGATCGTTGCCGGGATAAACGTTTCCGGAGACGGCCAAATCCAGGTAAGGGACCGGCAGACCGAGAATACGATCGCAACATTATATAAGGTCACTTATCAGGACGGAAGCGAGGTCTTGAAAACGGGATTGTCCTATATTGACGGTACCGCATTCCCGTATACCCCCGAAAAAGAGGGGTATGTCCTTGATGGCTGGTATAAGGAAGCAGACTTTACGGCTCCCTGGAATTTTGATAGCGATAAAGTCACCGGTGACACGACGCTATATGCTCAATTGAGTGCGATCCCAGTCTCTGAGGTGACGCTGGATCAGACCTCCCTGTCCTTGAAGGAGGGGGAGACTGCCCGGCTTACCGCTACGGTCCTTCCTGAAAACGCCGCCAATAAAGCTGTGACCTGGACGTCCAGCAACCCTGCTGCTGCAACGGTAGACGAAAGCGGGAACGTCATCGCTGCCGGCGCAGGTAGCACTACCATTACCGTCACCACAGCAGACGGAAGCAAGACCGCCGAGTGCAATGTCACTGTCGCACCCCTGACGGTCCCCGTCACCGGCGTGACCCTGAACAAGCCCACCCTGCCCCTGCTTGCAGGCACCAGCGAACAGCTCACCGCCGCCGTTTCCCCCGGGAATGCCACTAATCAGGCAGTGACCTGGGCGTCCAGCGACCCCGCCGTCGCCACAGTGGACGCCAGCGGGAACGTCACCGCCGTCGGCCCGGGCAGTGCCGCCATTACTGTCACCACAGCGGACGGGGCCATGACCGCCGTCTGTACTGTGACGGTAAAGGAGACCGTCATCCTGCCGGACCCGCCTGCCGGTGACGGCGGGACAAAATTCCAGCTGGTCATGGAGCCCGGCATCTCCCAGGTCCCGGCGGGCCTGCAAGGCATCGAAGCGCTGAACACCCCCGCGAAGCTGGAGACCGCCCTGAAAACGGAGATCACCAGGGTCACTCCGGGCATTCCCCAGACGAACACCGCCGTCTATGACGTAGTCCTTCTAATCAGCACCGATGGCGGCAGGACCTGGACTCCGGCCACACGGGACAACTTCCCCAGCGGCGGTCTGACCGTCACCCTTCCCTACCCGGCGGGCACCAACAGCAGCTACCGCTTTACTGTCGTGCATATGTTCACCACCTCCGACTTCGGCCGACAGCCCGGCGAGACGGAAGTGTTCACCCCCGATCAGGTAAAGAATACGGCCAACGGGATACAGGTCACAGTGACCGGGCTGTCCCCGATCTCCGCAGGCTGGACGGCCCCCGCGGTCATGCCCGAGACGCCGCCCTCCGGCAGTGACGGCGGCTGGGAAAACGAGGACACCGGAAGCGCCGTTACCTACGGCGTCACCATCGAGAAGCCGGAGCACGGCAAGGTGACAACCGACCGCGCCAGCGCCGCAAGCGGAAATAGGGTCACCCTGACCGTCACCCCGGACAGCGGCTACACGCTGGACACCCTGACCGTCACCGACAGCCGGGGGAACGAGATCAAACTGACGGCCCGGGGCGGCGGGAAGTATACCTTCACCATGCCCGGCAGGGACGTAACGGTAAGATCGTCCTTCGCGCCCCTCCCGGAGGATGCCCAAAAGCCCTGTGACGGCGGCACGCGCTGTCCCTCTCGCGCCTTCACAGACCTGGAAAGCACAGGGGCATGGTATCACGAGGCTGTGGATTATGTCCTGGAAAGCGGACTGATGGACGGCTTTGGCAACGGCCTCTTCGGCCCGGACCGTCCCCTCACCCGCGCCCAATTTGCCCAGATCCTCTATAACAAGGAGGGCCGTCCCGCCGTAACGGGCGGCAGTACCTTCGCCGATGTGGCTACCAACGCGTGGTGCGCCCCGGCGGTCGCCTGGGCAGTGGAGCAGGGCATCGCGGGCGGCTACGGCAACGGCCTGTTCGGTCCGGATGACAACATCACCCGTGAGCAGCTGGCGGTCATGCTCTGGCGGTACGCCGGAAGCCCCGGGGCCGTTGGCGGGGAGCTACACTTCAGCGACGCCGGACAGATCAGCGGCTACGCTTCGGACGCCCTGCGCTGGGCCGTGGAGAACGGCATTATGCACGGCACAGGCGGCGGCATCCTGGCCCCCCAGGGCCTTGCGACCCGTGCGCAGACGGCGCAGATGCTGAAGAACCTGATGGAGCAGTAACACCAGCTCTGTTTTGATCGCGTCTCTCCGGGCATATATTTCGGCAGACCATCAATTCTCCCGATTTCGGGGAGAACGGATGGTCTGCTTGTTTTGCTGCGGTGATGTCCCAGAAAATCTCCGCCATGCCTGCTTCTCTCCTTGTTTCCAGGCCGTGTCTATGGTATCATGATGGAGAGGTCCTGTACAACAGTGGAGGAGGTGCGTCTGATGAAGAAAAAATACTGGGCCGCATTGGCGGCTGGAACGGCGGCAGGGCTCTGGTGCGTCCGCCGGGACCGGAAATATCCCGTCTGCCGGGAACTGCGGTTCGTCAACAAGCTGGCGGTCCCCGGCTGTGCCGTGAGCTTGAAGACCGTGAAAATGGCAAATCGCGTCCTCTCCCGCCTGCCGCTGCCGGAGCCGCCGGGGGACGTGGAGCGCCGGAGGGTGCAGATATCCTCCGAGGACGGCGCGCCGGTCCCGCTGACCGTCTACCGCCCCAAGGACCTGGGCCGGGACGCGCCCTGCCTGGTCTATTTCCACGGCGGCGGGTTCTGCATGGGCGACCAGGGGTATATCCACCGCTATGCCGCACAGTACGCCCGGGAGGCGGGGTGCGTGGTGGTGTTCGTCCACTACCGCACGGCGGACGAAGCGCCGTTTCCCCGGCCCTTTTGGGACTGCTATGCCGCCCTGGGCTGGGCGTGGGACCGTGCGCCGGAGCTGGGGGCGGACCGGGCCCGGTTCGCTGTGGGCGGGGACAGCGCGGGAGGCGCTTTGGCCGCCGCCTGCGCCCTGCGGACACGGGATGAGGGAAACATCCGGCTGTGCTTCCAGCTGCTGGTCTACCCTGTGACCGACTGCCGGATGGAGACGGCGTCCATGCAAAGATTTACCGACACCCCCATGTGGAACGCCCCGCTCAACCGCAGGATATGGCCCCTGTACCTCCGGGACGGGGACCACAATATGCCCCAGTACGCCGCCCCCATGCTCGCGGACCGCTTTGACGGCCTCCCGCCCGCCTATGTGGAGGTGGAGGAGTTCGACTGCCTCCACGACGAGGGCGCCGCCTACGCCCGGGCGCTGGAGGCGGCGGGGGTGGCGGTGCAGCTGGAGGATGTGCGGGGCACCTTCCACGGCTTCGACTTTTTTCAAAACGCGTCCTGCGCCCGCAGCATGGTGGAAAAAAGAGTGCAGGCGCTGCGCGGGGCGTTCTGCCGGTAACAGACAAACATAAAATGGAGGAACTACAGATGGCAAAGCTGAACCTGACATCCAGCACCACGTTTTTGTATTTCAACGACCTGGAGGGGGCAAAGCGCTTTTTTGCTGAGACCCTGGGCCTGCCCACAGCCCTTGACCAGGGCTGGGCCTGCATCTACCGCCTGGGGGAGCGGTCCTACCTGGGGGCGGTGGACAACGCCGCCGGGTCCATCCGCCGGGAGTCTGCCGGCGGCGTGCTGGTGAGCCTCGCGGCGGAGGACCTCCAGGAGGCCCATCGGGCGCTCCAGGGGGCCTGGGGCGTGGAGGAGCTCTCGGAGATCAAGCGGGTGAAGGACCTGGCGCTGGAGTCCTTCTTCTTCACCGGCCCCGAGGGATACCGCTTCGAGGTGGAGCGGTTCACCTCCGGCGGGCTGAGGGAGCTCTTTTGACAGGTGAGATTGCACTTGATAATTTTCCCCGGAAATGATACACTGTGAACGATATGAGAGAGAAAGGGGGGAAGAAGATGTCCATCTTTGATCGTTTCCTCTCAAAGGAGGCCGGGGGACAGAAGAGGAGCGCTTTCTTCCCCACCTCCACCCGGGAAATATACAACCGGCTCAACGAGGAGGCGGCGGCGGCCAAGGCCCGCTGTCCCGAGGACGCCAAGACCATCGACGACTTTGTCTGGGCCCTCAAGGAGGCGTGCAGGGCCCGGAACAAGAAGGCCCAGGAGGGCGATCCTGGCCCCATGAAGGCGGAGGGCCGCTTCTTCCTCTCCGGGGACCGGCTGACCGCCTACGCCTGCCTCATCCCGCCGGAGAACGGCGGCGAGGAGCTCACGCTGGAGGCGTTTCTAGGGGACCTCCACTACGAGGGCGTGGTCTACGGGGTCCTGGAGCAGTCCATCCCGGAGGATTTTTCTCAGGGGTACTACCACCTCTTTCCCATCGCCCGGGGATCGTCCCCCCAGCCCGGGGAGGACGGCGAAGTGACCGAGCTCTTCCAGCGCCGGAAGCATATGCGCCTGGAGGTGCAAAACGGCAGTGAGGTGGACTTCGCTCAGGACGCGCCCCTCCAGCCCATCCGGAAGGGGTCCGTCATCTGCCGCATCGCGCCGCCGAAGCCCGGCGTCGACGGCAGAGATGTGACGGGCCTGGTCCTCCCCTGCCCGGAGGCGGCCAGCGCCTTCGTCCCCCAGGGGAAGAACGTGCTCCTCAGCGCCGACGGGCTGTCCCTCACGGCGGGCGTGGACGGGATCCTGTACATCGAGAACGAGCAGTTCTGCATCCAGGAGCAGAAGATCATCGACGGGGACCTGACGCACTTCCAGGGGACGCTCCAGATCACCGGCAACCTCTACATCGGCGGCAGCGTGGACGGCGGCGTGGACGTGAAGGCCACCGGGGACATCGTCATCAACGGCCGGGTCGGGCAGGCCCGGGTGGCGTCCCTGGAGGGGATCATCCGCGTCCAGCAGGGCGTCTACGGAACGGAGGGCGGGACCCTCCTGGCCGCGGCCAAGCAGGTGCAGTCCCCTGTGATCGAGTGGGCGGAGGTGGCCGCGGGCACCAGCGTCATCGCCGAGACCATCTCGGGCAGCACCATCCACTGCAACGGCACGGTCTACGCCATGACCGGCCGGGGCATGATCGCCAACAGCACCATCCGGGCGGGGGAGAGCGTGCTGTGCCTGCGCGTCGGCAACATCGCCGGAGGGCGCAGCCGGTTCTCCGTGGGCTACCCGCCGGACGTGCCGGAGTCCCTGGAGCGGCTGACGGCGGAGCTGAACACCAGCCGGGCCACCCTGGAGAAGATGTGGGGGACCATCAGTGAGCTGTCCAAAAAGGGCACCCGCATCACCGAACGGGAGAAGATGGTGCTGGACCAGCTGGTGGAACAGCGGGCCCTGTATCTGAAACGGCTGGACACGCTGAAGGTGGAGCTCCGGGCGGTGAACAAGGCTCTGGAGAAGCGGAGCAGGGGCCGTGTCCGGTGCGAGAAGCTCTATCCCTTCCTGGAGGTGCGCATCGGAAGGCTCAAGGAGGAGATTACCACCACCGAAGAGGGGTGCAATATCCATGTGGAGGACGGGTGCATCCAATTGAAGTGACGGGGAGCGCGGGCGGATAAGCCCGGGGAAATAAAAGAGCCGGTCTCGTTGGAGCCCGAAACAAGGGAGGCGTACTGCTCCATGCTGCGAATTGCCATCTGCGACGATGACAGCGCCGCTGTCCGATCCAACAAAAGCATCGCGGAGGACTGTCTGAAACAGTGCGGGTGCGCGGGGGAGATTGCCTCCTACACCCACAGCGAGAATCTTCTCTACGACATCACCGAGGACGGATTTTTCTTTGATCTGATCCTGCTGGACATTGAGATGCCCGGCAGTACCGGGATGGAGCTGGCCGGGAAGATCAGGCCCTTCCTGCCCAATGTGAAGATCATCTTCATTACCTCCCATGTGGAGTACGCCGTCGACGCCTTTGAGCTGTCCATCTTCCGGTACGTCCCCAAAAGCGACATCGCCCGGCGGCTCCCCGGGGCGGTCTGTGACGCCATCCGGCTCATCGAGCTGGAGGAGGGGCGGTTCTACACCATCCAGACCAACAGCCGCCTGGAGAAGATCCCCTATAAGGAGATCCTCTTCCTTTCGCGGGACGGCAAAAACACCAGCATCACCACCTCCGGCGGGACGGCCAAGGTGCGCAAGAGCTTGCAGCAGGTCCATGAGGAGCTTGCCGCGGAGGAGTTCATCTTCATCGACCGGGGGTGCATCGTCAACATGATCCACGTCGTGCAGGTCAAGGAGGGCATGGCCGTCCTGAAAAACGGCGCCGCCCTCCCCATCAGCCGCTCCCACCTGCAGGAGGTGAAGGCGCAGATCAACGCCTACTGGGGGGCGCACATATGACGGATATGCTTCTTCTGCTCTCCGGCATACTGACCGGAACGGTGCGTATCCTCGCGGGACTGCTCTTGACCGTCCGGCTTCTGCCGCGGCAAAGGCGGCTCAGCGCAGGCTGGGTGCGCATGGCACTGTTCGTTGGGATCTTCTATGGGATCGGCGTGTTCTTCTGGCAGTTTCTGCTGGGGGCGTGGATGGGGGTCCTGTTCCGCTCCCCGGACTTCCTCAGCTACGAAACAGCAGGGGGGCAGTCCGCCCTGTGGCTCCTCAATATCCTGTTGGGGGGCGCTGCCGCATATGGCTCCAAAAATCGGGAGCGGTCCGGGAAATCCGCTTTCCGGGCCTTTTCCGCCGTCACGCTGGCAGGGTTCCTCGCGGTCATCACGCTGTCCGAACAGACGGTGCTGGAGATTCCCGGCGACACACTCTATATGTGGACGATCTTGGCGGTGGTCCTGATGATGTCGGTGCTGGTGTTCAACATCAACCGGCAGTACGAGGTGGAAAAGGAGCTGGCAAAACTGAAATCGGAGCAGGCCGGACTGCTGGAGCGGGACTACACCAGCCTGAACCGCGCCTACCAGGTCAACGCCAAGCTGTTCCACGACTTCCATAACCACATCGGCGTCCTGCGGCAATTCCTCATTCGCGAAAAGTACGGGGAGGCGGTCCGCTACCTGGACGAGCTCCAGGCCCCGGTGCAGGACCTGACCGCAGCCGTCTGGACAGGCGACGAGACGGCGGACTACCTCATCAACAGCAAGGCGGCTGCGGCGGAGGCGGACGGCATCCGCTTCCAGGCTCGGGTGGAGTTTCCCCGGCACACCAATATACGAAGCGTGGACCTGTGCGCGATCCTGGGGAACCTCCTGGACAACGCCATCGAGGCGGCCCGGCAGGTTCCGGAGCGGTCGGGGCGGACGGTGGACCTCACCATCCGCCGCATCCACCAGATGCTGGTCATCAAGGTGGAGAACAGCTTCGCCGCCGCTCCTGTCCGGGAGGGCGGTGAACTGAAGACCACCAAGACCGGGGGCGGGCTCCACGGCTGGGGCCTGAAGAGTGCCCAGACCGCCGCGGAGAAGTACGAAGGCATGGTGCAGGCGGGCGTCTCCGGGGCGGTTTTCCGGGCGGTGGCGACGTTGTCCTATCAGGGAATGGAGGAGATTCATGAATAAATACGGCGCTTTGTGGGCCTATGTGCAAAAGAAGGACTATGATGAGTAGAATCAAAAGAATCCTCAAAATAACTTTTATTGTGATTTTCGCAGTACTGATGCTGCTGCTCACTGTATATATCAACCACCAGATCCGCTTGAATGCGGAGGCTGGACTGCGTTTGCCCTTGGGACAGATGGTTGAAGTTGACGGACACAATATGAGTGTTTATGTGGAAGGGACCGGCGAAACAACGCTGGTTTTTATGTCGGGCGGGGGGACCTGCTCTCCCATATTGGACTTCAAGTCCCTCTATTCTCTTTTAAGCGACAAATATCAGATTGCAGTTGTAGAGAAATTCGGATACGGTTTCAGCGATGTTGTCGATAGGGACAGAGACCTTGATTCCATATTGAAAGATACCAGAACCGCTCTGGCCGCAGCAGGACTGAATGCGCCTTACGTTCTTTGTCCCCACTCCATGTCAGGTCTTGAGGCCCTCTATTGGGCTCAGAAATACCCGGACGAGGTATCCGCTATTATTGGGCTTGATATGGCGGTGCCGGAGTATTATGACACCATGAACATCAATATTCCGCTGATGCGCGCGGCAGGCTGGGCGGCTCATATCGGTATCACCCGCCTGATCCCTGGCATTTCGGACAGTGATGCCATCCAGTATGGCACATTGTCAGAGAACGAAAAAGAGATTTACAGGGCCGTTTTTTTCAGCCGGACCGCGACTGTGACCATGCTGAACGAAATGGGGCGGGTGAAGGAAAATGCTGAAAAGGTGGACAGTATGGGGGTCCCGCAGCTTCCGATGCTCCTGTTTCTTTCGGACGGCTCTGGCGGAACAGGATTTGATAAAGCGACATGGAGAAAAATCCCGATCCGATACCTTTCATCGGTTGAAGGCGGGGAATATATCGAACTGGACTGTCCTCATTATGTTCATGATTTTGAGTACAAAGCAATCAGTGAACAGATCATCGCGTTCCTGTCGGAGCGATAAACTTATTTTGATAGAGGGCAACCGTATAATTGCAAATGGTCCGAATTATGGCGGCACAGCGTATTTCCTTCGCTTTTGTGTTGGCAATTTATGATTACAGGGACCGAAAAGCAACAAGATAAATCCAACTGATCGGGGCGCTTATCCACAGCGGATAAGCGCCCCGTTTCGCGGCCAAAAACCGACCGTTTGCGGACACTCCCGCACAGCGCCGGTTTTTCTGGTATGATGCAGGTACAGGAAAGAAAACGCTTCTTCAAGGAGGAAACAAGTATGCGTCACGTCTGTATTCGCGGTCTCTTGGCCCTCGTTTGGTTCGCGGCGGCGGTCTTCAGCGGCGTCACCGGAAACCTGGAGTGGGCCGGACTCTACGTCCTAATGGGGGCGGCCTTCGGGTATTCCGCCTGGGCCTCCTGGAAAAAGGCAAAGAACGATAAGGGGGAGCACTGACCATGAGCGGGAACATTCTGGAACTGCAAAACCTCCGCGCCTGGTACAGCGAGGGGAAGAACGTGCTCGCGGACTTCTCCCTCCAGCTGCGGCCCCATGAGGTGGTGGGGCTCATCGGTCTGAACGGGGCCGGGAAGACCACTTTCCTGAAGACCCTGTCCGGCCTGCACGAGGGCTTCCGCTGTGACAGCATCCGCCTGAACGGCCGGCCGGCATCGTTCCGGGACAAGGGTTTCAAGCTGAGCCGCTATACCGTCTTTGCCGAGGACAACTCCTTCCAGTATTTCACCTTCCGGGAGTACCTGTCCTACGCGGCGGCGGCGTACAAAAAGGAACTGCCGGACGCGGACCGGCTGGTGCGGGGCTTCCACTTTGAGGACTACACCGGCACGCTGCTGAAGGACCTGTCCACCGGAAATAAGAAAAAAGCGTTTCTGATCACCGCTTTCGCCCTGAAACCGGAGCTCCTCCTGCTGGACGAGCCGGTGAACGGGCTGGACTTCCAGAGCACGGAGTATCTCTACCGGCTGATCGCTGGGTACAAGGACCACGGGACGGTCCTCTTCTCCTCCCACATCCTGGAGAGCATCACCCTGACCGCCGGCCGGGTGCTGGTGCTGGAGGACGGGAAGGTCCGGCGGAGCTTTGAGGGCAGTCAGATCAGCGCTGAGAATATTCGGGAGGCACTGCATGATGAAAATGAGCTTTGAAGTCACCGCCAAAAAGCTGTTTGGCGTAAAATATGAGCGGCTCGCCAGGGCGCTTTTTCTGGAGCTGGTGGTCTTTTGGGGCCTGCACACCGCCGGGCTCCAGGTACAGATCGCCCCCGCCATCCTGTATCTGATGAGCGGCTCCTTCTCTGCCGGGGTCATGTGGCAGGCCCTCTCCTCGGAGGACAGCCGGGAGAATCTGCAAAACGCGTTCATGCTCCCCTTTGCGGGGCACAGCCTGATCCTCTCCTACGTGACCGCTCTGGGGACCTACACCCTGCTCACCAAGACTGCCGGACTGCTTGCTGTGGTCTGGGCGTTGGGCCGCTGGAGCTGGGCGGAGATTTTGGGGAGTGTCCTCTGTGCCCTGGCCGCTATTGTGATCGTGTTCTGTCTCTATCCCCTGCGCCTGGGGCGCACGGACGCCTACGCCTTTTATGTCCGGCCCGAGGCCCGCAGGCGGACGGTCAAAGTCCACCGCCGCTGCTCCGTATGGCGCTACCTGTTCCGCTATCTGATGTCCCACAAGAATTATCTGGTTAACACAGCGGTTATGTGGGGTGTGGCCTGCGTCCTGCCGGTGCTCTTTGGACAGATGGAGGCCCGGTTCGCCCTGCCCGTAGGCTTTGCCATCCTCTCCCTGAACACCCCCATCTGCATCCTGCTGTCCTGCGACCCGGCTTTGGAACAGGCGGTGCGCTTCCTGCCGGGACAGCGTGAGGCGTTCTGCGTCCCCTACTGCCTGTTTCTTTTCGGGTGCAATCTGGCGGCGGACATTGTGTTCCTGTGCAGCTGGCAGATCCAGCTCGGCGGGATCTGCCAGCTCCATGCTTTGACGGCGGCGGCATTCGCCTTGTTGAGCGCGGCCGGTTCCGTCCTGCTGGAGTGGTACTGCCCCATTCGGGGGTGGAAGATCGAAAGCGACCTCTGGCACCACCCGCGAAAATATGTTGTACCGGCGGTCATGCTCCTGATGGCCGGAGCAGTGAGTATTTTTGTCGGATAGGTCTGGGATCAGGCTGCCGTATGCCTGCAATAAGAGCGCACCGCCAGGAACGAGAACAGCGGTATCTCAATGATGCAGGCCCCGATCATGGCCCAGGGCGTCCAGACCGCCAGCTCGCCCAGGCTCAAAAACTTGAAGCCGGTAATGGCGTAGAGGATACCGGCCTGGATGCTGGTGCCGCTGGCGGGGAGGATACTGCACAGCCAGGTGGACAGCGCCCCCGGCATTGTCATGGAGAGCACCACCGGCGCGATGCAGAATATCAGCCCGGAGGCCAGAGACGCCGCGGAGGTTTTGCACCTGGAGGAGAGAAGCAGCGTGAAACTGACGGAGGCCAGCACCGAGAGCAGACCAGCCGCTGCGAACAGGCGCTGGAGTTCCCCGATATTCATGCTGGTCAGTGTTACAATAGAGTAGAGCATCTGGACCGAGGTTTTGGTACACTCCCAGCCGAACAGGCTGTTGACCACCAGAATATGCGCGGCGGCGCAGGTCACGAACGCGGCGCCGCTGACGAACAGGGCGGCGAACACCTTGGAGACGCCCAGCGTAACCCGGCCGTGCTTGGTACAGCGCAGGATGTCGTCCGCCCCCGACTGATAGCCGGCAGAGAACACCGGGGCGGCAATCACCACGCAGAACAGCAGCACCAGAAATCCCATAATATTCTGGTAGTCCAGGATGGTGGAGCTCATGCCGGGATAGACCTCAAAGGGTTTTTCCACTTTCCGGTACATCTCCACGGCCCTGCGCTGTGCCGCCGGACTGTCCGGCTGTTCCATCGCCATCAGGGAGGCGATCCGGGCTTCGCAGACGGAATAGTAGCCGTCAATTTTCTCCGGATCGATCTCCATGATGGTGGGGGCCATGCCGGTGTCTGGGTCGGCAAATGCCTCTTTGACACCGTGGAGCAGCGGGGCGATAGGAAGGATTTCCTCCTCATAGACGCCCTCCGGCAGGTCGTAGGACTCCGTGACGCCGTAGGATGTGAGGCAGGCTTGATAAATCTCCACGGCCTCCCGCACCCGCTCCGGGGTGACAATGCCGCTGGCATCCGCTTGGCGCTCTTTTTCATAGGAGATGGAAGCCAGTCCGGTCAGGTTGACCTCATTCCCGGCCTCATCCGTGTAGCTGCTGTAACAGTAGGTCGCCGGCAGATAGGCCAGCAGGACAGAGAGGATCAACGCCAGCGCCAGCAGAATCCAGGTAAGCCTTGCCTGCAAGACCCGCTTCAATTCCAAACAAAAAATTCTCATTATCGAACCCTCCTGTCATGTTCTCCACTGCTCTCCGGGAACAGCCATAAATACAAATCCTCCAGGCGGGGCGTCGCGGGGATGGAGGCGGCGCTGTAGGGCCGGTCCGACAGATAGCGGACGGAGACACTGCCGCCGTTCTCGTTTCGCAGATTGGTGACTTGCAGCTTGCTCTCGTACTCCGGTACAGCCTCCGCCGGGAGGGTACAGCTCCAGACCTTACCCTCCACCAGCCTGGTCAATTCCTCCGTGGTCCCCGTCGCCAGCAGCCTGCCGCCCTTGATGATGGCGTGGCAGGCGGCGATGTACTCCACGTCGGGAACGATGTGGGTGGAGATCAGCACGATCCGATCATGGGCGAACTCTGACAGCAGATTCCGAAAGCGCACCCGCTCTCCAGGGTCCAGGCCTCCGGTGGGCTCGTCCAGGATCAGGACCTCCGGGTCGTTCAGCAGGGCCTGGGCGATCCCCACCCGGCGTCTCATGCCGCCGGAGAGCTTCGAGATTTTCCTGTTGCAGACATCCAGCAGGGATACCCGCTCCAACAGCTCCTGGATTTTCCGGCGGCTCTGCCGTTCCGGGAGCCCCTTCAGAGCGGCAGCATAGGTCAGATAGTCCTTGACCGTAAACTCCGGGGGAAAGCCGAAGTCCTGGGGCAGGAAACCGAAAATGTCTCGATACCGCTCCCCCAGCGTCTGGACGGGCACGCCGTCATATGTCACCTGCCCGGAGGTGGGGGGCATGATCCCGGCAATCATCCGCATGAGAGTGGTCTTGCCCGCGCCGTTGGCCCCCAGCAGGCCCCAGACCCCCGGCGTCAGCTTCAGACTGATGTCGCTGACGGCTGTTTTGTCATTGAACCGCTTGGAAGCATGGTCGATCATGAGTTCCATGTGAAGACTCCTTCCGTTTACAAAATAAAGGCGTTCCCGCCTTGGCACGGTCATTGTACCAAAAGCAGGAGCGCTGTTTTCGCGTTCGCTCACACGGAGTTTCACTTTTTCTCTGCGGATTTTCTAACGGCTTTTCTACAAGCGTGAATCAAGAGTTACCCAAGAAAAGAAGTGACAAATGATGGAGTAGGGATGAGAATGACTATGTGGAAGAAAAACTCATCGAACTATACTGCACCATTTGCCAATGCAATGATAGCAGATTTATAGAAGGAAAGCAACGTCTGAGCAACAATAACTGTCCAAAATTTAGCGACGAGGAGCTGATCACAGCCTACCTCTGGAGGAAAGCACAGCAGTTACCAACGCGAAAGGCGATCTACAACTATACCAAAAGTCATCTTTTGGCGTGGTTTCCAGTCCTGCCCAGTTACCAGGCTTTTTGCAGGCGGCTGAACTGTCTTACGCCTGCTTTCCAGGCACTGGCGGAGATCTGGGCGGAGGAAGCGACGGAAAAGAGCGGCGATATCCATTGCTATGCCGTGGACTCCTGCCCTGTCATAGCTGCCAGGCGTTCTTACAGCGCGGGAACAAAAGTCGGAGCCGGGTTCTGTGACAAATGCTACAATGCCGCACGGCAGGAGTGGTATTATGGCGTGAAGCTCCATGTCTTTGTCATGCTCAGACCTGGCCGAATTTCCCTTCTCCGGGCCGCGCAAATTTCTCCGGCGTCCTGTCCTGATCTCTTGGCTGCAAAGCAGATCGACAGAGACTGCGCTCCTGTCGCCTGTGGCCGCCTGCTTGCTGACCAGGCTTATTGTGATGCTGATTGGGCTGATTCTCTGAAAAAGTATTAAGATATTGAGATTATTACGCCAAGAAAGAGGAAGCGCTATGACGCCCTGCGTTCCGGGGACTGTTTTCTATTGACTTGATATCAAGACCGCTTTCCAGGATGCCTCTCGCGTTCGCTCTCTCCAGGGCATCTTTTTCCTCGTCCTCTCTGCTCTCGCTTTTATCGCTTTTTTTGCTCGTTTCTATGATAAATGAGCAAATTCAGGAAAAGACGAAATCGGCCCAGCAGAGGCGAAGTCCAATGAGGAAGGGAACACTACGGCCAAGGCCGCAGGAAAAGAAGAAATGGACAAGGGCTAGGACAAGCAGCAGGCGGTCAAGAGCTTTAGCAGCACAAACCAGTACCAGATGCTGTGGGATTTATACTAATGCTCGGCCTCGCCTTCTGGATCTCCGCTTTGACCCACGCGGCGGGGATGCCCGTGTAATTCACGCTGTCCGCTGCCTTGTACCTGACAGTGTATATGCCTGCATCCTTAGCCGTGGGGATGCTCTCCGAATATGTGCCGTGCCGCTCCAGTCTGTACTCGATTTTTCCGATGCCATCCTTTGTGCTGCCGGGGGTGACAAGTCCTTGATCGGTTCCGTCATAGGTCAAGGTCCTCCCTGCTGGGGCGCTGTCCAGCTTCGCATCAAACGGCGCACTGTCCGTGTTGGACTGGCTGTAGCCGTCCGCAGCCTCCCTGTACGCTTCAACGGTTAATCCGCCTGTGCCCTCTATCACCTAAGGTTCGGCACGTTTATCATCCTGATCCAGCGTATAAGTCCCGTCTCCGAGCACCGCAGCGTCCATCCCGTCCATCTGCTCCCACAGGGACACACAGGGGAACAGGCCCACCTGCTCCTGCCCGGCCTCTTCGGACTCGTCCGGATTCAGGCGGCACTCAGCCGTCTACCCGTGGACGCAGTCATCGTCGTGGGTATGAGTGCATTCCCCCTCCGGTACTGGCAAAACGCACCCGCATTCATTCGTGTGCGCCGGATGGTGCGGACGCAGCCCGCCGCCCCTCCCCCGCGTCAACGGCAGATCACACCGCAGGAAACAGGTCCAGGCACAGCGCCAGAGCGATAATGAAACTCAACACTCTGCGTTTCATGCGATAACCTCCCAAACTCGTGTGGAAGCGGCGGACAGTGCACACTTCCCCAATATATTCCCCGAAATTATACCGCCAAAACAGCCCATTTTGATGCGGAAACCAGATACAGCGGTTCTGTGTCCCTGGGCTGGGCAAAGATACGCACTCTCAGCAGTATGCCGGCTGTATGCGCCGGTGGGAGGTGACCCGCTCATCTCAGGATGCAGGCCGGATAAGGAGCTTTACCCTTCCCGGCGGCGAATACATCCGGGAAATGCTGAAGGCGGAGAAAGATTTATGTGGCGGGCGTGGATGTTTCTTTGATAGGCCTTGTATTCTCCTGCCATATGATGTAAAATAGGAAGAGGATAGACTCTGATCCACAGTTAAAAACAGATACATCTGATGATTTGATAGGAGGTACCAAATGGCAAAAAAGAAGGGGAGCATGAGCAGCAAAAAGTCCGGCGCTCCAGTGGAAGCAGCCGCAGTAGAGCAGAAGGCTGAAACTGCAAAAAAGAACACAGCGAAAGCTGTGAAGGAAGAGACCGGCGCAGCGGCTCTCAAAGAAACGAAAGCCACTGCGAAAGAACTGCCGAAGGCAAAAGCTGAGGAGGCGGTCAAGGAAGTTCCTGCCGCCGCCGTTAAGACCGAGGAGGCGGTCAAGGAAGTTCCTGCCGCCGTTAAGACCGAGGAGGCGGTTAAGGAAGCTCCTGCCGCCGCAAAGACCGAGGAGGCGGTTAAGGAAGCTCCTGCCGCCGTTAAGACCGAGGAGGCGGCTAAGGAAGCTCCTGCCGTCGCAAAGACCGAGGAGGCGGTCAAGGAAGCTCCTGCCGCCGTTAAGACCGAGGAGGCGGCTAAGGAAGCTCCTGCCGTCGCAAAGACCGAGGAGGCGGTCAAGGAAGTTCCTGTGGCTGCCGCAGAGCCCGTAGAGACCGTCAAGAAAGCTTCTCCCGCGAAAAAAACGGCAAAGCCTGCCGCAGAGGACGCTCCCGCCGTCAAACGCCGGAGCACCGCGAAAAAAACGTCTCAGCCAGAGAAACCTGCCAAAGCCGCCGCAGAGGACGCCCAGACGGCGGAGCCTGCGTCCGCGGCAGCGCCGGAGGAAACCTGGGTGTCCCCCAGAAGGAGCGTCGCGTTTATCGGTTCGGAGTGCTACCCCTTTGTCAAGACCGGCGGGCTGGGCGACGTCATGTACGCACTCCCCAAGGAGCTGGTGAAGCAGAACTGCGATGTGCGGGTCATCCTTCCGCGCTACAAGTGCATCCCGTGGGAGTATCAGGAGAAAATGATCTACCGCGGCGACTTTCAGATGGACCTCTGCGCGGATGGCCGCTCCTTCTATGTGGGGATCATGGAGTACGTGTGGGACGGCGTGGTGTATGATTTCATTGATAATGAGGAGTTTTTCAGCGTGGGAAATCCGTACACCAATCTGATCGAGGATATCCCCAGATACTGCTATTTCGCCAAAGCGGCCCTGGCGGCGCTGAACTACATGGACTGGATCCCCGATATCATCCACTGCCATGACTGGCAGGCCGCCCTGGTCCCCGTGTATCTGAGGACGCAGTTTGCCCGGACAAAGCTGACCACCGCGAAGACTATCCTGACCATCCACAACCTGCGCTTCCAGGGGATCTACAACATCCCGACGATCAGCTACTGGTCCGGACTGCCGGGATATGTCTTCAACATGGGCGCTCTGAAGACAGGGTATCAGGACGCCAATATGCTCAAGGGCGGCTTGACGTATGCCAACATCATCACAACGGTGAGCCAGACATATGCGGGAGAGATTCAGAGCCCATATTATGGCGAGACGCTGGATGCCCATCTGCGCTACCACTCCGGCAAACTGCGGGGCATCGTCAACGGCATCGACTATGACATCTGGAATCCCGCTGTCGATGCCCGGCTGTACGAGAATTACGACATCACCAACGTGCTGGACAGGAAGAAGGAGAACAAGCGCAAGCTGCAGGAGGAGCTGGGACTGGAACAGGACGGCCACAAATTTGTGATCGGGCTGATCTCCCGGCTGACCAACCAGAAGGGCCTGGATCTGGTCAACGCCATCCTCCCGCAGGTCATGGACGAGCACACCCAGTTCGTGGTGCTCGGCACCGGAGACCGGGTCTATGAGGATTCCTTCCGGTATTATGAGAATGCGTATAAGGGAAATGTGTGCTCCAATATCATGTACGATGAGACCCGGGCCCACCGAATCTACGCGGGCGCGGATGCGCTGCTGGTCCCCTCCCAGTTTGAGCCCTGCGGCCTCACGCAGCTGATCGCCATGCACTACGGCACGGTGCCCATCGTTCGGGAGACCGGCGGCTTGAAGGATACGGTGGAGCCCTACAACATGTACTCCAACTGGGGGAATGGGTTCACCTTTGACCGCTATGATGCCGGTCTGCTGCTGGATGCTATCAACAGGGCCAAGACCTTCTATTTTGAGAACCGCTGGTGCTGGGATGAAATGGTTCAGCGGGATATGGATAAGGACGTGTCCTGGGAGAGTTCCGCTAAGAAGTACAAGGATCTGTATCTGGAGCTGGCCTGATGGGTGAAAAGCCCTGGAGCCGTATGGCTTGCACACATAGAGAAGTTTTGTAAATCTGCGGGCAGCAGCACGGTATCACAGCGCCGTGCTGCTGCTTTTTAGCTGTGCGGTACAGGAGCGCTGTCTTTCAAATGATCCAAGCCTTCTTTACCTCTGAAAAGGCAGAGGCGCTGCCACTCAGCGCCTCTGCCGCACTGTCTGCTCCAAAAGCAGGCCGTCATACAGCCCCAGCACCACCGGAAGGACCCTCTCAAGGCTGTACTGCTCCACATGTTCCCTTGCCCGCGCCCCAAGCTGCCGCCGAAGGCGGTCCGAGTCCATCAGGCGCTGGATCTGCGCCGCGCAGGCGGCGTCATCGCCGTATGGATACAGCAGACCCGCCTCATGGTCCGACAGCAGGTCGCTGGTCCCCTTGACGTCGCTGGCCACGATCGGAAGCCCGGCATACATCGCCTCCATGATATGGAACGGCAGGCCCTCGCTCCGGCTGCCGGAGACGGCAGCGTCCGCCATACCGCACCACTCCGGCATGTTGCGCACATATCCGGGGAACAGCACGCGGCGGTCAAGCCCAAACTGCCGCGCCATTTGCCGGCACTGCTCACACAGTGCGCCGTCCCCCGTCAGGACCAGCACGGCCTGTTCCGGCAGACGCCTCATGGCACGGATCAAAACCTCCTGGCTCTTTCGCTTTGAAAACTCCGCCGCATAGAGCAGTACAAACGCCCCCTGCGGGATCCCCAGCGCCTCCCGCAGTCTCTCCCGGCTGCCGGATGCCGCCCGCGAAAAACCGGCGAAATCCACTCCGATACCCGGAATATGTACCACATTCGCGCCCAGCCGGTACCTCTGCGCGGTCTGGAGGTCCCAGCGGTTCATGGTCAGCACCAGGTCCGTCACAGGCGCCATCCACTGCTCCGCCGCCAGCAGCAGCCTCCGCTTCGGGAGCGGCGTCTGTCCGTCAAACAGATAGCCGTGGACCGTGTTGACCACCAGCGGACGCCGTTCCATCCCCAGCAGCGCCAGCCTGGTAAAAAAAGCCGCCAGGGAGGTGTGGACGCTGATAAGCTCGTACCCCTCCTCCCGAATCAGCTCCCGCAGGAGCGCCGCCGCCCTGAAGTTCCTGGGCGACCCCATAGATTTCGTAAATGGGACCTCCAAGACCCGCTCCGTATACGGCGCCGAAGCCGGGGCGTCTCCGCAGGCCGCATGGACCCTCCAGCCCAGGCCCTGAAAGTGCCGCAGGTACGGGAGGTGGAAGTTTTGGATGTGGGACCAGGTGGAAGCGGCAAACAGCATCTTTCGTTCCATATCGTGCGCCTCCTCTGTGCCGCAGTCAGCTCAGTACCTCGCTGTTCATAAATTTCCCCTTGAATACCGTTGCCAGCAGGATCTCGATGTCAAACATGAGGCTCCAGTGCTCAATGTAGTAGATATCATGCTCGACGCGCGCCTTGATCGAGGTATCGCCCCGCAGGCCGTTGATCTGCGCCCAGCCCGTGATGCCCGGGCGGACCTGGTGCTTCACCATGTAGAGGGGGACGTCCTCTTTGAACTGCTCCACAAAAAACGGCAGTTCAGGCCGGGGCCCCACCAGGCTCATCTCGCCCTTGAGTACATTAAAGAACTGCGGGAGCTCGTCCAGGGAGCACTTTCGCAGGAACGCGCCGAATTTTGTTTTCCGCACGTCCCTGTCCGAGGACCAGCTGGTGTCCTGTCCGGTATTGACGCGCATGGAGCGGAATTTATACATGTAAAAGGGTTTTTTGTTCCGGCCGATCCGCTTCTGTCTGAAGATGACAGGTCCGGGAGAGGACAGCTTGACGCCTATGGCGCACGCCAGCATGACCGGCGATGTCATGAGGATCAGCAGCAGGGAGCCAATGATATCCATCGCCCGCTTGCAGAACGCATTGGCCCAGTTGTCCAGCGGGATATGGCGGATGTTCACCATCGGGATCCCATCCAGGTCATCAAAGCGGGGGTTTGAGGACATATAGGGCGCGTAAAAAGGGATGATGGACAACTTGGTTCCCGTCTTTTCGCAGGCCGCGATGATCTGGGGCGTGCGCTGGTAGTCCTCCGGCGCGATGGCCGAGACCACCTCGTCCGGACGGTGCCGGTCCAGGAGCGTTTCCAGGGCCTCAAAGCTGCCCAGGTACTTCAGATCAAGCTCCTTTGACCTCTGCACAGCCACATAGCCGATGGGGTGATAGCCCAGCTCCTTCTCCCCCCGGACCTTCTCCAGATAGCTCCGGGCCATCTGCCCGCTGCCCAGGAGGAGCACATGCTTTTGGTTATATCCCTTTTGGCGGAAGAGGCGCAGCGTCTTGCGCAGGGCGATCCGTTTTCCGCTGAGCAGGCCCACGCTGAGAAAGAAGTAGACCGCCAGGGTCCATCTGGAGTAGTCGATGTAGTGCTGTACAAACAGGAAACTCAGCAGCAGCGCCATGACCAGAGCGCTGGAGAGCCACAAGCTGGACAGCTCCTTCCGCAGGTGCGTCCTGCGAAAGGACTTATACAGCCCGGCGGCCGCATAGGCGAACAGCTGCGCCAGCGTCAGGAACACTCCCAGCACCAGGTAACTGGACAGCGGCACCGAGATGATCCCGCCTTTGACCGCATAAAAGCGAACCCAGAACGCGATGGGCAGGGACAGATACAGGATCAGAGCGTCCGTGAGGACATGGAGGCGGTTAAACAGTTGTTGGTTCTCTTTTATCATAATCGTGCTCCAGACAAAGTGATCCCGGCGGACGGCTATTGCCGCGCCCGGGCGATCAGCTCCTGCGCCTTTTGATCTACGGTGATCTCCCCCATGTTCTCCCTGTTCCAGGCATCCAGCCGGGAGGCCAGGTCCAGGACTCCCGCCCGGTAGACCTCGCTGTCCTCCTCATACCGCGCCAGCAGGTCAAAAGCCTTTTGCCAGGCAGCGGAGTCCGAGGACACATAGTCCACATATTTCTCCGCCATCTCCATCCCCTGCGCCAGCCGGTCCGTCTTCAGGTAGTACTCCGCCAGATAGAGCGGGACCACATTGGAGTCCAGCTGCGCCAGCCGCAGGGCATACGCATCCGCCTGGCGGCGCACCTCGCTGTCCGCCCCGGCGTCCGCGCCGCGGATCACATAGGCCAGCATATGGTCCGCCCACTCAAAGCGGTCCAGGCGGACGGCCTTCTGCAAATTGGACAGGTCCTCCCTCTGGCGGGACAGGTCCTGAGCCGCCATGTTGCAGCTGAGCAAAAGGCCGAAAACGGCCAGCAGTCCGCATATCCCCAGCAGCATCCCGGACCTGACGCCCTCCCGCTTCATCCACGGGGCCGGGAGCGCACCGCCGCAGGTAAGGTTGATGGCGGCGAACACCCCAAATGCCGCAGGCAGATAGGGGTAGGCGGAGAACACCACCTCCACCGCGCCGTGGGCGGCCATAAAGACCAGGGCCGCGCCCAGCGCGGGGGCCAGCGGCTCCCGCCGCCCCCGCCAGACCGCCGCCGCCGACAGGACCAGCAGTCCGAGAAACAATACGAGCCCGGCGAGCCCGGTCTCCGCCAGGGTCTGGATGTAGTGGTTGTGGGCGTACTTGGTCAGGTAGTGGAAGGACTGGACGCTCTTCACGCCGTTTTCGTACACACCAAGCCCCATGCCAATCAGTGGACTGCGGCGAAACAGCTTCAGGCCGTCCTCGAAGAAGACCAGGCGCTGGATGGCGTTCTGGTTGGCGAACAGGCCCTGGAGCCGGTTCGCGGCGAACTCCGGCAAAAGGCGGTATCCCAGAGGGACTTTGCCGGAACCGGCCTCCCCCGTATAGGCCACCGTCTCCACGGAGACGGTGGCCTCAGCGGAAAAGCTGAAATAGACCACCGTGCTGTCCTCCGGGACGGTGAAGGATGCCTGATCCAGCGGGCCGCGGTACAGCACCGTGCTCGTGTGCATCATGGTCTCCGCGCGGTTCTGGCTCTCGATCAGCACAAACGCCCGTCCATCCGCCCGGGAAGAGACCGTATAGCTCCCCGGCTTCGGATAGACCGAGCGGCGCAGGGCCTCTCCGGGCTGGAGCGTCACGCTCCCGGTCAGCAGACACGCGGCGGCAAAAAAGACGGCCAGACCCGCCAGGATGCCTCCGGCCAGAGCGAACACCGCCTTCCGCTTCTCAGCCAGCCGGGCGGCAAGCCGCTGTCCCGGCCGGTCCAGCAGGCACAAAGCCGCCGCGCCCCCCGCCAGACACAGCAGGGGCGTCAGCCGCACACCGCTCCACGCGGTCAGCGAGGTGCGGGAGATCGGAAAGACGGCCAGGACCGTCAGCACGAAGGTCTCCAGCATCAGCAGGAGCAGTCCTGTCCGGCGCTCCGGACGCTCCAGCACCAGGATGGCCAGGAATCCCAATACGATGGTCAGGCATGCGCCGATGCTGAAGGCCAGCACAAAAGAGAGGGCGCTGGCGAAGAGGCACACCAGATGCGCTGTGCGCGCCCTCCTCCCCTCTGCGGAAACAGCCAGACCCAGGCTCAGCAAAACGCCGGTCCCCGCGATCCCCGCGAATACATTGGGGTTCATGAAGAGGGAGGTCATACGCGTCCCCTCCTCCACCGCGGTCAAATGGGTATAGTCCGGCGTGAACCGGCTGAGGAGCCCCAGCACCGGCGTGCTGATCCACCGGGTGGACAGCAGGTCCACGCTCACCAGCCCCGCGGCGGCGGAAAAGCCCTCCAGCACGCACGCGGCCTGCCGGCCAGGGTCCCGGCCCCCTGTGAAGGCTGTCAGCAGCAGCGCCATGCAAAAGGCGATCAGGACCTTCAAAAATTCGTACAGCGCAAACTTGCCGGAGACCGCGTACAGATTGGACAGGCCGTCCATGAGCACCACCAGCCCCAGCGCCAGGATGGGGGGCCGGAGACGGTCTCTCAGCTTTCCGTAAAACAGGAACGCGGCAGACAAGGTCAAAAAAATCAGCACGATGGCAGTATTTTTTACCGTGGCGGCGGAGCTGAGGCAGACTGTCAGAAAAAACAGCGCCGCTGACAAGAGCAGCGCCAGGTCCCGCCCGGCCGTCCGGACCGCTGCGGGAAGCGGGAGCTTTGGAGCCATGATCGATCACCTCGTCTTGTTTTCCTTCTCAGGGCCCTCCCCGCCTGTGCGCAAAGGGTCCTGAGAAGGAGGGGGCCGAAGCCCCCTCCCCTGTCTGCGTCCCGTTCCGGGGCGCGGGGTCTGTTAGTTCAGGACGACCTTGATGGAGCCGGTGACGGTCAGGTTGACCTGGAGCTTGCCAAGGGTGATGCTCCAAGTGAGCTCCACCTCGGTGCTGTCAGCCTTCACGGCGTTCACGCCGCCCACTTCCTCGGCAGTGTACTGCACGGGGACTTCCACATCAATGCCGCCGGGGACATCCTCGGGGGCGATGACCTTGCCGCCGGCGGTCACGGGGACGCTGATGGTGCCGTCCTCGTTCTTCACGGGCTCGACCTTCACCTCAGCGCCGCCGGCCAGCTCGGCCAGAGTGGCGTTGACCGCAACAGCGGCCACGGAGTTGCCCAGGGAAACGGGATTGCCGGTGGTCTCGATCAGCTTGGCCAGCTGAGCCGCAGGAGCGGACACAGCGCCGGTGGTCTCGGCCACGATGGCAACGACGTCGCCCTCCTTGGCCTGGCCCACCAGGGCCTCAACAGCCGCCTCGGAGACCGCCACGGGAGCGGTGCTGTCCTCGACCTGGATGGTCGCGGTCACGACGGTCTGGCCGTTCTCATTGGTCTCGGTCTTCACGTTGTCGATGGTCTCCACCACGACGGCATCGGGCGCCACAGGCTTGGCGGGAGTGGAGGGCGTGGTGTCCGCAGGCACGTCATCAACGATGGGATCGTCGTCAACGATGGGGGGCACGGGATCGGGATCGGGAGTGGGATCAGGATCGGGATCAGGATCAGGAGTGGGATCGGGATCCGGATCGGTATCGGGATCGTTGGTATAGTAGGCGTTATTTACGGAATCACCCTGAGCAGCGTTCGTGTCCGCAGCCACAGCCAGAGCCGTGGCAGGGAGCATGGTGAGCGCCAGGGCGAGCGCCACCAGCTTGGTGATGGGTTGCTTTTTCATGTTGCGTTGCATCTCCTATTGAATCGTTTTGTGTGCGGCCGCCGGGACTTGCTCCCGCTGGCCGCTATATGCTTCACCCCTGGCGGAGTGCGCCTGCCGCAAACTGCCTCTCAGGAGGGCGCTGGGCCCTGCCCGCAAGCTTTCACCTCCTTTCAGGTCGTTTCACAGCTCTGCCGGCGGACGGGCCCTGCCGGGGGATTCGCCGAATAAAGGGGGACAAAGGGGCTGCGGGCTATGGCTGCGGTTCATCGCCGCTGCTCCCGGCTAAAGGCTCCTTGTCCAGATAAAGACTGTACAGCCTTATTCTTAATTCCGTCTATTTTTTGACATATCTCCGCTTCCCGCTCTGAATGAAAAAAAGCGCTGTCCAAAGTAATTCAGAACAGTATAAAGACACATTCCCACCAGCATTGCTGCATTTTCCTGCACATTCACAGCCTGTCCGGCCAGGATACGCAAAGCAAGAGGCTTTGCACATCCGTAGGCCAGCAGATAGCAGATTACTACATTAGCCGCAAACCTAGCCGCCTGCTTCCAGGAATGTTCGTGGTTCCGAAATGTGAAGTGCTTGTTGAGGATAAAACTAACTGTTCCACCCGCTAGATAGTTCGCTGCTGAAGACAGCCAGTAGGTGCATCCTGCCAGATTGTAGAGCAGGAACATGGTTCCACAGCCCACCAAAGTATTAATAATGCCTACCAGCAGGAATCGAAACATCGTCGAATCAAAGAACCTTTTCATGAGAATGCTCCGTTTCCGCGACAATGTATATGGGCCGACGCTTAGTTTCCAAATAAGTTTTTGCCAGGTACTGCCCAAGGATCCCCAGCGACAACTGGATCGATCCACCAATCAGCAGCAGCAGACAGGCCAGCGTCGGGAAACCTGCCACTGGGTCTCCCCAGATAAGCGTTCTTACTACAATAACTATCATCCAAATAAAGGCTGCAAGACAAAATAGGAAGCCCACTACCGAGGCAACTGCCAGCGGTGCGGTGGAGAAAGCAATAATGCCATCCAGCGAATAGATAAATAACTTCCAGAAGGACCAGTTACTTTCTCCTGCTACCCGCTCCACGTTTTCATAAGGGATCCACTTGGTCCGAAAGCCTACCCATCCAAAAATTCCTTTGGAGAAGCGGTTGTACTCTTCAACCTCCAGCAGTGCGTCCACTGCCCGTCTGGACAGCATCCGGAAATCGGAGGCACCATCCACGAATTCCGCCTTGGATATTTTGTTGATAAGCCAGTAAAAACACTGCGCGAAAAACGAACGGATCGGAGGCTCCCCTTTCCGTGAGATCCTTCGGGCTGCGGCAATATCATATCCCTCCTCTTTGATGGCCAGATACA